>Ga0209341_10001166_pt1 | contig 26352 bp, 5 predicted proteins | sample RifCSP13_2_FD_184020 | JGI IMG/M metagenome (GOLD analysis project Ga0209341, IMG submission 184020) | Soil microbial communities from Rifle, Colorado - Rifle CSP2_sed 13_2 (SPAdes) (version 2) | ecosystem: Environmental > Terrestrial > Deep subsurface > Rock core/Sediment | place: Rifle... | reverse complement strand
TAGCTAGTAGTTTGGTATTTATGCTAACTGCAATAGTTGTACCGTTTGCTAAACTATCCCCGCTATTGTTGGTCACAGTTAGCCTTTGCCTTTTTAGCCATGAGCCCCCGCCGGAAGTGTTTTGCCAGAAAGGCGCTTCAGCTTTAGCATTGCGAAGATCAAGAAGGCCGTTGATAATCAGGGGAGCTAATACTAATAGTATGGCGCCGAGGAAAATTAGACGCTGCCGACGGGGAATCCTTTTTAGGAGGTCCGACCTTATTAGGGAAACTGATTTGACAAGGTCGGACCTTGTCAGTATACGACGCATACGACCAATACGACTTACCAGCGGAGCTGGCCAAGCTCTTCCCATATGACGAGTCAGGTTAGCGAGATGCTTTTTCATTTTTTAAAAACTCCTTTCTGTCACGGAGATTTTTTCTCTCCCACCCTCCCCGTAAATCTAAACGATTACTTTGGCGGGCTTGATACATCTTTTCAGTAATACCGCCTTCTTTCAAGAATTGACTTTCAAGTGATTTTAGTTGTCGGTCGAGGAGAAAGTTCTCCTGATTGATAAGACAAATAAGGGTGTTGGCGGAAACCTCAGGGTCGTCGCTATCAAGATGGGTCTTATACGACTCATGCGACCTATTGGACAGATAGGCGATCCTGCGGATCGCCGTAACCCGCGGTTCGCCTTTTTCCCAAAGTTTAAGCTTTCTAAACCGCAGGAAATCCTCGTAATCCTCTAAAAGCTCTCCGAAGCTCCCTCTGGCGTTTCCGATAAGCTTAATTTCAAGCTTTTTAGATGTACCGGAGTTGAGGCTTCCTTCTACGATGCATTGTTTACCGCTCCGTGCAGCTCCGTTCATTTGCGAGGAAAGTTTCAAATCTTTTATCCATCTTTTGCAAAAATAATCAGTTGCCTCGCAGATAATCAGGGCTGTTTTGTAACTTTCCAGCTTCTTATAGCCTCCGTGGGGAGGGATAAGTGTATAGGACTTATTAGACGTATAAGACATATGGTTTAGTTTCCGAATCGTACTGCACCGGCGTTATACAGCGTCTTGATTTGGGTTGCTGTTAAAGCGTAATTGTAAATCTGGACCTCGTCGATTTGGCCGTTGAAGTATCTAGTACCGTTTAGGGAAATTCTTCCAATGATAAGATCCGGAGTGTTGCCCAATATTCCAGATAATGCTTTGTAGGCAACTTCATTACCATTTATATATAGACGTATATTAGTTCCGTCCCACCAAGAAGTGACTTGGTACCAAGTATCAGGAGAAATAACCGATGACTCAATGTAGTCATACCCCGAATTGGTGGACAGGTAAAACCTAACCTTTCCAGTACTTATAAGCCAAATTTCAAAAACGGAATTTAAGTATCCGAAGTTGTTAGAATCCCATTTATTTATTATTTGTTGATTGGTTCCTGTTGTGGTAGTTTTGATCCATGTTGATATGGTAAAACTGGTCATTTTAGAAAAATCTAGATTGGAACCCATGTCTGCATAATCATCATTCCCATCAAAACCTAAACTGGCATTTCTTTTGCCTGTTGTGCCGTCGTTCCACATCTCGTAGTTATTGCCGGATCCACAGGTTCCAACGGCTGTGTTTTGTGGAGGAGTGCCGGTACCGGGATAAATTGTACCGTTCATTCCTGGCGCTCCGCCGGAGGCTGCAGGAGCGAGATTATAAGCAGTAGCTCCTGAGCATTCGTCAAACTTATACCAAGCGGTGGGCGCTCCGCGGTTATAATCCCAGGCGATTTGAGCGGACGTCCTTACATATTTATACAATCTTAACTCGTCTATTTTTCCGTCCCAGTAGTTTGTGTTTACCTGTGATCCGACTCGGAACGTGGAAGATGTATCTATGGGTGCAACAGCGCCGGTGGCTGCAGTGTCAATGTAACTTCCATTTACGGATATGCCGATAATATCAGTTGCAGCATTATGCCAACCGCAGACATAATACCAAGTACCGGTCGATGGCGAGCCTAAATTATTAGCGGATACGACCACGCCATCTGTTGCTCCGGTCCCATCTCCGAGTAAAAATCGAAACCTGTCACTCGAAGAGAGGTAGTGGAGCTCATATTCTTTACTGGCGTTTGAACCTTCTCTTTTAGACACAATCATTCTGTTCGTGGTTTTAGTGTCTAAGTTAGCCCATGCACAGATTGTAAAATCTATATTACCTGTTGATACGAAGGCATTATCCGTTAATGACAGAAACTCAGTATTGGTTGCGTTAAAGTAAGCTGAATTGCCGTGCTTTCCAACAGAGGAGGCTACTGCATTGTTGTCGGTTAGAGTATTTCCGTTTCCGGAGGTATCGTTTCTGGACACTGCTCCAGTTCCATCACTACTTTCATCAAACATCCATTCTCCAACGGGTGCAGTACATGTCGTGCCTTGGCCGGGAGGACAATAGGAATCACTGGAAGAGAAGCTAGGAGAATTAGAAGAGGTGGTACCAAGAGAACCAAATACGGTAGCGGAGCCTTGGTTAAACTCAGTTTTGACTTGATCGGCAGTGAGAGCGAAGTTGTAGATTTTAACTTCGTCATAATATGATAGGAGAGCAATACCTGCTGCGATATCCTGTTCACCAAGCTTAAGATTGGAAGTTGAACCCGAAGTCATTGCAGCGGGGAGGGTTCCGGAAACCGACCCATTCACTTCTCTTGCATTTTTGTAGACTTTGACACGCGAGGAAGCAGACAATGTGCCATCGTAAACGATTGTCAAATGGATCCAATTACCGGTCGCTAAATCAAGGTTGCTGGTTGAGTAGCTTGTGATTAGGTCACTTAACGCAGTGGGTATATTTACCGTTATTTCGTCACTATTAACAGAATCGGTTACGACTCTGAAACTGTTTTGGTTGGTATTAATCTTGCCGATGATATCGTCGCTGGTTGTTAACGTTTGTGGATTTAGCCAAAGACTAATAGTCATTCCCGTCAAGCTGTCGACGAATGATTGATCTGACGCACTGGCATCATCAGTATTGGTATCAAAATTGAGAGCCTTACCAAATTTACCTGAATTACTCCAAGTGGCTCCGTTATTTGTAGCGTCAAGAGTTGTTCCGCTTGAACCGGAATTACAAACATCATTGGCTCCTCCCGAGCATGTATTGTCCGTGCCTTGATCGAATTTCCACCAGAGTAGTGGTGATCCAACTGGGGAGCCGGGGGCAGGATGAGAAGCATTCATGTCTTCGATAATTTGAGCAGGAGTGCGGGCGTAGTTGTAGATTTTAAGATCATCAATTATCCCCCTATATGGCTCTAGCCAAGCCCCGTCTCTCCACAACCTCCCAAGAGTGGATTTGTCTGTTTCAATAACGCTAGTATCTGCAAACCAATCTCCATTATTTGTCCCTGTGCTAATTGTCAAACTTTCTTCGACTCCGTTTACGTAGATTTTATACTGACTCCCATCCGAAGATAAAGTTACGTAATACCATGTATTATCGCTTAGCGAGGTACCACCGTATATTAAATTTGCAGGTGATTCTCCATCCGATCCTTGGTATAAAATAACTCTATTACTAGTGCCAAATAATCGCATTTGGAATCTGCCTGCGCCGGATGTAGAACCACCGCCGTATCCAAAAATAGTTTCATACCCGGTGTTGCCTGATGGTTTAATCCATGCAGAAATTGTTCCGGCATAAGAATTGTCTACTTTTGTGCTGCTTCCAATTTCAACATAATCATCGCTTCCATCGAGATCCAACCCATTTCCAAACTTTCCTAGTACCCAATCAGATTCGGTCATTGAACCGTTCATGGTGCCAGTGTTGCCGTTGCCGGAAGAGTCGGCGACGCTGGTGGTGCCGCTGCCTTCGTCGAATTTGTAGTACGCAACCGGTCCCGGTGCCCAGTCATAAAGTTGTTGCACTTCGACTGCGCTCAGTGCGCGTGAGTACACGCGGACTTCGTCAATTCTACCGTTCCAGAAAGAAACGGGTGAGCCGGTATTCGTTGCGCCAATATGTAAACTACCTCCTCCGTCATTTCCTCCGCTTGCCGCAGCGGTGTCGAAATTACCACCATTAATACTGATACCAATTGTATTGGTGGTTGCATTATGATAAGCGGCGACAAAGTACCAAGTACTGGTTGATAAGGTACCAAAAGTATTAGCGGTTACATTACCGACCCCACCTGAGGCATTTGTAGCCCAGCTGAATTGAGCCAGATTAGCACCAGAAACATTGATCTGGTATTCTTTTTGAGCATTACTCCCGCCCCATTTGGCAACGATGTATTTGGAGGTGCCCAAACTATCTAAATAAATCCAGGCGGTAATGGTGAAGTCGATATTTCCGGAGCTAACAGATGCATTATCTGTGATAGATAGGTATTCGGAATTGGCAGAAACAAATTGGGTAGAGTTCCCAAACTTACCTACAGTTGAAGCAGCGTAAGGGGAATTGTCGGTTAAACTATTCCCATTTCCTGAGGAATCAACTCGCGTTACTGCTCCTGTACCATCTGATGTTTCATCCATCTTCCAGTAGCCAACAAGACCCTCTGTAAGAGGGTCAGCAGCAAGTAGACCGTAGCTGGCAGCAAGCTGAGAACCCAATACATCCGATTTCACTTGGTCAGCGGATCTGGCATAGGGGTAGATAACGATTTCATCAAGGAAACCGTCCCAGAATTCGTTGTTGTCTGAATCAGCACCAACGAATAGAGCTGAAGAGCTGGAGAGTGAAAGAGTAGAAGTTAAAGACAAGTCCTCAGAGATTTTTGCTCCATCGATGTATAGATAGATAGCGCTAGTATCACGCACGGCTTCGTAGTGGTGCCAGTTAGAGTCGGCATAACTGGTCGTATTGCCATTTTGATTAGAACAGATGATATCATCATCAAATGAAGAGTCATCATCAATACCAAAACATAAGTAACCGCTACTATTCATATATACTTTCCATCCTGCACTCCCGTACTTGGAAATTAGGGTGTTTTGGGATGTTAGGGTGGAAGGGTGTCTAAACCACCCTGAGATGGAGAAATTATCTGTTCCAAAGTTAAAGTTTTTAGAAAATCCAGCCGACCTACTGGCAATATCATTTGTTCCATCAAACTTCAGAGTTCTGGTTAACTGAGCTGGATAGTTACCTGACTGGGTATCAAATGTTGCTCCTGTAACCGTTAAGTGGTTCCCGTACTGTGAAGAATCATACGCAACTTGCCCTGAGCTTGCCGAAGGGTCAAAGTGCCAAATTGCAATCGGGTCCTGGCCTTTACTTGTATCAAACTTGTCAACTTCAACAGTATCTAAATGAGAGACTAATCCTGAATAATATAAATCAGCTCTCTCGTCGGAAGTAAGAACTGTACTAAAAATGCGCGCATCGGAAATTACTGAGTTCGAGTATCGAGTGAAGTTTATTTCTTGGCCGATGGTCATTAGTGACCCCAAAGTTGGAGTTGTGCTGCTAGCTATAGAAGCAGTGATGGTGTTATTGACATATAAGTTAATATTGCTCGCATCCCATGTGGCTGTGATATTTACCCACTGGCCTTCAGTTAAGGAGGATAAGGAAGCAACTGGAATGTAAGTGGAAGTGTTTCGGGCATATATGTATAAGCCGACCGGGCTCCAGTTTTGGATATTAATTTTTAAGCCACCACCACCGCTCCCAACGTGTACGAAATAGGCTTCATCGGTTCCGGACCAAATATTACGGCCAACTGATTTAACCCAGACGCCAAAAGATCCCTGCGCAGCGTCTAATTGTCCTCCGCTTGTTGTGTATCTTAGATTTGTTGACAAACGGGAGGAACATTGGGTGTTTTGATCAGCAGTTTGGTCTTCGCCGGCATCCAGTGTTCCGTCACAATCGTCATCCCAGAAATAAGTATCATTTCCGCCGGCATTGGAGGTGAGGGAGCCGTCGGCATAGGTAGTGGCATAGGCTTTTGCTTCGAGTTGCACACCGTCTATGTAATAAGTGCCTGAATCTTCTTTGATATTTACTCCAAAATCCTGAGCACCGGCTGTGGGGGTGGCCGTGTAAGACAGTTTCCACCAACCTCCGCCCATGTCGGTATATGATGCGGGCGTTACTTCTGCGCCGTTAAACCAGAGTGTAGCTTGGGCGGCTGCAATGGTTTCCCCCACACTGCCCGATGTTCCCCGGTATAAATAAGCGGAGAGATTGTGGGCTACAGCGGTAACTGTAACGGAAGTGGTGACTCTTTGATCTGAGGTATCAGCTAAAGTGAGCTTGTAACTTTTCGAGCCAAATTTGTAAAATGGGATAGTTGTGTTTTCCGTAGGGGTTCCGCCTGAAGCGGTCCAACTAGTCCCGTAAGTGGCATGCTCGAAGGAAGGGTTGGTGATTTTGTTGGTGGTGGCTTCTTCGATAAAGATGCCTTCATGAGAGGCATAAGCATCCCTATCATTCACACCCGGTGTGGTAGGAGAGGTAGAGTCTACGCCGACAAGACCTCCGACATATTTCGCTCCGGTTATTGTTCCATGATTGCAGGTTCCATCCGGACAAGCGTCATCAATAGCTTTCCCTGTTTGGCGCGGATCATCACCATTTTCATCGAAGTGATATAGAAGCTGGGTATACTCGTCCCGGACAAATGGGGCAGTGGAGGGAGTGAAGTTACTGCTGTAACGGACCACATTGGAAACTCTCACCTCGTCTAGTAGACCTGGAAGGTATTGAAAATTGTTATCATCTCCAAGTGTAAAACTTGCGTTAATTAGTAGTCCTTGAGTCCGGGAAGCGCTTTTGTCTAGAGCTCCATCGATATAAAGCTTTAAGTTTGTCCCGTCCCAGGTGAAGGCGAGATGATACCATTGGTTGGCATTCCAGGTTGTTTTAGTGGAGTTGAAAATGCTTCCTACATCAGGAGTAAGTTGGAGTGTCCCGTCAGCGTTTTGAAACTTGATAGAGTTGATATCGCCGTCATTTGCACCGGATAGATTATTTGAAAGGATTCCAAAGTCCGCGGAGGCTCCAGTGGCAAACGACTGGTTTAACTTAACATACATTTCAATTGTTCCGGCGCTGAAGGTCCCTTCATCCCAAGTGTATGAGACTTTGTCATTACTTCCGTCAAATCTAAGCGCGCTTTTGGCACCTGAGTAGCGGATGGCGCCGGTGGCAGTGGAAGGGGTCTCGGTGGCAGCACAGGTTGTTGTTCCATCAAATGGACACACAAGAAGAGCATCAGCCGATCCTATATCGAAAGCATTGTCAGAATTGGAAGGAGCAGAAGCCTGCGGATTAGCATAATACATATAGTAGGCCGCCGTCTCCGACGTCGAGCCAAGGTCAGCTTGGATTTTAAAGTAGACTTTAGAAGCTTGGGAAGTTGAGCAGGAACCTCCGCCTGGGTAGCTAATGAACCTATCAAGATCGGTGGTTGTAGAGCTATCCGGCTGGTAGACAACCCGAATGTCGCTGCAATTGCTTTTCAACTTTCCCAAGTCAAACAATCTCTTTGTATCAACAGATACTGCAATTGTTGTACCGTTTGCAAGCGAGTCACCGCTATTATTGACAACCGTTAACCTCTGTCTCTTACCCCAGTTTGTAAGAGTTGTGGCCCATGGAGCTTCAGCCTTTGCCCGGCGGATATTAAGGAGAGAATTAATAACAAGAGGAAGAACTATTAGTAATAGTGCTCCAAGGATAATTAACCTCTGTTTACGCGGAATACGTTTAAGAAGGTCAGACCTTTTTAGAGAAACTGATTTGACAAGGTCGGACCTTGTCAGAATACGACGTATTAGTCTTAGTCTTATAAGACGCATATGACTTATATATTGCGCGCCTTTCGTCGCGCTTGCCTTGCCACTTGGCGGGCTTCGTACATCTTTTCAGTAATACCGCCTTCTTTCAAGAATTGACTTTCTAAAGATTTTAATTGTCGGTCGAGGAGGTAGTTCTCCTGATTGATAAGGCAAATTAGGGTATTGGCGGAAACTTCTGGGTCGTCGCTTTCGAGATAGGTTTTATACGACGTATACGACTTATTGGACAGATAGGCGATCCTGCGGATCGCCGTAACCCGCGGTTCGCCTTTTTCCCAAAGTTGTAATTTTCTAAACCGCAGGAAGTCTTCGTAATCCTCTAAAAGTTCTCCGAAGCTTCCTCTAGCATTCCCGACGAGCTTAATTTCAAGCTTTTTAGCTGTACCGGAGTTTAGGCTCCCTTCTACGATACACTGCTTACCAGAGCGGGCTGCCCCGTTCATTTGCGAAGACAATTTCAAATCCTTTATCCATCTTTTGCAAAAATAATCAGTTCCGTCGCAGATAATGACGGCTGTTTTGTAGCTCTCTAGCTTTTTGTACCCTCCGTGGGGAGGAATGAGAGAATTAGTCGTATATGTCATATAAGTCGTATAAAAATCAATTTCCGAATCTGACGGCACCGGCGTTATAATCGTCTTTGATCTGCTGAGCAGATAGGGCATAATTCCAGATTTTGACTTCGACCCGTACAGTATCCGTTTTACGGATTACTAACGGGTCAAGTCGATTGTGCCTTGACTTTCTACAGTTATTTTCATATACTTACAATAGTTTTACAGAACTCCGCTCGCAAGAGCGGAGGTTTTGTTTAGCCACTTCTTTTTATCTCTTTCTTTAAATCTTCAAAGAATAAATAACTATTTGCGATGAGTTTCAGCTCCCAGGATATTGTTTTTCTGCTTGAATAAACCACCACTTTTTTACCAAAGTCCTGCAACTTTTTGACTAAAGCCTCAAAATCAGAATCTCCACTAAGAAGAATACAGGTATCATAGGCAGATCTCTCTAGTAGCATATCCACAGTCATTTCAACATCAAAATTGGATTTGTAAATGATTACTTTTCCATCCCGAATTTGTTTAAGCGGTTTAGTTACCGGTACGATACCGACTTTATCAAGGTACTTTAGGAAGGAACTCATCTTTGGATCATCGGTTTTAATACCGGTATAGTATTTGGTGTGCAAAACCTTCCAGCTTTTATTCAAATGTTTCAGAATCTTTTTGAAATCAAAAAACCAACCCAGTTTTCTTTGGGTGTAGAACATATTTGCGCCGTCAATATAGACGTATGCAGTTGTTTTTTGTTTTGTCATATATTATTTGCAAAATACAAGATACAAAATACTAGATACAATCTAGCCTTCGGCTATGGACCGAATCTCACAGCACCGTCGTTATACAGCGTCTTAATTTGGGTTGCTGTTAAAGCGTAATTGTAAATCTGGACTTCGTCGATTTGACCGTTAACTACTTCCATCGGGACAGCACCGCCTGCTGCTACATCGTCGGCTCCAGTCCAAAGTGCTTTGTTTGTGACAGATGGGTTATCGTTACCGTTTCCTGCTGCCCAGGTTCCCTGAGGAAGTAAAACTCCGTTTTGATATTTTTTAACTGAACTGCTGGTGCCGAATGTATATGTAGCTAACAAGTGATTCCAATTTCCAGCCGTTAAGTTATTAAGATTTGATTCACTGCAATTCCAGCTTCCGGTACCTGATTGGGCGTAGCAAAGAGCTAATACATAATTGCCACTATTATTTCCGACTTGGAATAAATAGTTAGCATCATCGTTATCATCTGTACTGCCTTTGGTCAGGATGGTCATGTAGTTATTGTTAGTTGGAAGATTTGTTAATTTAAGCCATGCAGAAAGAGAAATTGATTGACCTGTGTAGAAGTCCAATGCACTTCCAGTCCCGGGATCGCTAATAGATATATAATCATCACTACCATCAAAACCTAAACTGGCGTTTCTTTTACCGGTGGTGCCATCATTCCACATTTCGTAGTTGTTGCCGGATCCACAGGTTCCAACGGCTGTATTTTGGGGCGGAGTACCAGTGCCAGGATAAATTGAACCGTTCATCCCGGCTGCGTTGCCGTTGGCGTCGAGAGCCGAATTGTAAGCGGTCGCACCCGAACACTCATCAAAAGCATAGTAGGCAATCGGCGCTCCTTGGTTATATTCCCAGGCGATTTGAGCTTGGCTACGGACGTAGTTGTAGATACGGATATTATCGACTAAACCGGTATAAGGGTTCGTCCCGGTATTGGTTTCTCCTACGCGATTACTTGTCAAAGCTCCAGACCAATCACCGATCCCCGTTTGGGGGGTTCCTTGTACTGTACCGTTAGCGTAAAACTTCAAGATATCGCCTGCTCCGGTATCCCAAACAATATTTACATAGGTCCAGGTATTTTGCGGAATGGTGTCGGCACTAATATCAGTAATACTTTTTGTTACTCCGCCGGAATTTAAAAGAACACCCCAAGCGTCACTGTCAGCAGAGTAGTTTAACCGAATCCGGTTGCTAGTAGAGGTGTAGAGTATGATTGTAGTTTGGTCAGTAGCGACAGTATTAGTAAAAGTACGATATAGCCACATACCTATGGTGCCGGCAGTAGGCGTTATTGTCATGGTGCTAAAGTCAACATAATCATTGCTCCCGTCAAAACTTAACCCCGAGCCAAATTTTCCGATAGTCCAGGTAGGATCATTAGTATCGGACCCGCTTGATGAGCCAAGAGTACCGGTATAGCTGTTTGTTGAAGTGTCAAAACTGTATTGGCCTGTATTTTCATCAAACTTCCATTCACCAACAGGAGCAGTACAAGCTGTTCCTTGGCCGGGGAGACAATATTCATTAGTAGAAGACCAAGTTGCGTTGCCTGATGAGTCGGTTGAAGTTGCTCCGAAAACCTGTGCGTATCCGGCGTTATATTCTGTTTTGACTTGATCGGGAGTTATCGAGGAGCGATAGATTTTAAGCTCATCAATGTCGCCGTTAAACTCATCTCCGTCATCAGTTCCTTGCCTATCTCCGATATAAAGGATTCTGGCATTGGCTAAGCTTGCCGTTGTTGAATCAGTGGTGCTTTTTTTCTCTTGGCCATCCACATAAAGATACAACCTGTCACTGGCAATATCCCGAACTCCGAGTATATGATGCCAGGCGGCATCGTAGAGATTGGTAGAGTTGCAGGCCGAGACATCAGGTTCCCAAGACGTGTCATCGTCAATTGCGAAGCAGATATAGCCTTGGGTTGTCGAATATATCGCGTAACCGGCCGATTGTGATCCGTCACTTTGGGATTTGTCGAGGAGAAATTCGGAAGCAGAGGGGACGGCTGCGGTATCTGACTTAAACCACATACTGATCGATAAACTTTCAGTTTCGGAGAAATCAAAATCTGAGTCATCTGCTCGGTAAGCCCAGACTCCGCCGGTACCGTTAAAAGCTTTTCCAAATTTAGCGCTATTCGTAAATCCGCCGGTCGTTGTTGAAAAGAGTAAATCATTAGCGTTTATTGAGGAATCACAATAATCATTGGCTCCGCCGCTGCAGGTATTGAGACTACCCTCGTCGAATGACCAGTGACCGATGGCTGAACCGACAGGGGACCCCGGCGCAGGATGTCCAGCATTCATGTCTTGTGTGAATTGGGAAGTATTTCGCGGATAACTATATACTTTAACGTCGTCAATTGTACCGGCGAATGTTCTGGCTTGGGTACTGTCGTTACCTATATAGAAACTTGAGGAAGAATCATCGACGATTGTAGCTCCGTTGGTTGTAGTGGCATAAGTTGCTTCAACGCCATTGATGTAGATATGAACGCTATTAGCTGTAGTAATTACGCCGTCCCAGACAACTGTTACATAATTCCAGGCATTTGATGATATGATGCTATTACTTGTTGTTCGTACCAAGTCAGTTGCTCCATCGACGGTAAAGGTTAAAGCGTTCGTTCCGGCAAACTGTAAGAGCCAACCGGCACTCGGAGTCGTACCGCTATTTTTAGCAGCGATTATCCCGGCGTTGCCTTCTCCCTGACTTCCCGGGTTGATCCAGGCTTCAATGGTCAGGCCGCCTTTCGAGGCTAAATTGTCGAGCGCTACATTGGAGCCGGCATTGATTATGCTGTCTACCCCGTCAAAATTATAGCCGGAACCGAATTTTCCGGCAATATAGTTACCGCGGCCTGCCGTAATAGTACCTGTGTTTGAGTTACCCGAAGCGTCGTTTGCGGTTGATCCCGAGCCTTCATCCAGTTTCCAATAAGCGACAGGTCCTGATGCCCAGTTATATAAATTTTCAATTTCAAGGGGCGTAAGTATGCGATTGTAAACTCTGATCTCATCAAGTGTCCCGTCGAAGTAATTAGTACCGACTTTACCAACTTGAAGCGTAGTGGACATGCCTCCGGCCGTTGTTTCTACTGATCCCGTTGAGCAAGTAGCGTCAGCACAATCAGCCATGAGCCCGCGGTAATTGGTAGCATCAATGTAACTGATCTTGCAATCATCAGTAGCCGGGCAGGTTAGGGAAGTCGTGACAATACCGGCGCTGATAGCTGTGTTGCAGGCATCCCCGTTGGTCAAGCTGCAGGAAGCCAGGCCGTCTAATATTTCCACCGAGCCTGTTGAGCATGACTCATCGGCACAATCAGCCATCATTAAAGACGTATTGCCATTATCGTGATAACTGATTTTACAATCACCGGTAGCAGGGCAGTAAATTGACGGATAGTAGCCGGTAGTCTGGCTTGTATCGCAAATATCGCCGCCGGTTAATCCGCAGTTGGTGGTACCGTCTAATATTTCGACTGAGCCTGTGGAGCACGTCTCGTCAGCACAATCGGCCATCATTAGAGCCGAATCCGTGCCATTATAGTAGGCGATTTTGCAATCACCGGTAGCAGGGCAGTAAATTGAAGTACCAATACTGCCGGCAGATCTTCCGGTGTTGCAAGCGTCGCCGCTACTTAAACCGCAGCCACTTGCTCCGTCAATAACTTCAACTGAGCCCGTTGAACATGTTTCATTGCCGCAATCAGCCATGCGTACGGAAGTGTTGGTGGCATCATAATAACTTATCTTACAGTCGCCGGCTGTCGGGCAGAAGATATCGGTATATAGACCGGCATTGGAACTGATCGAACAGACATCACCACCACTTAGACTGCAACCGGTATAGCCGTCCAGGATTTCCACTGAGCCTGTTGAGCATGATTCATCAGCGCAGTCGGCCATGAGTAAACGCGTATTTATTGTGGAGTCATCGTAATAGCTTATTTTGCAGTTGTCAGCGGCCGGGCAGTAGAGGGCAGAGTACATGCCCGATTCACTGCCGGTACTGCAGCCGTCGCCACTGGTTAAGGCACAATTAACGCCGTCGCTGGCGCCGTCCAGGATCTGAACCGAACCGGAGGTGCATGTTGCATTGGCACAGTCGGCGAACATCAGGGCGCTATTTGTGGTGTCGTAATAGCTTATTTTGCAATTATCGGCAGCGGGACAAAAAATAGCAACATTATCGCCCGCGTCGATAGCTGCATCGCAGGCATCTCCACCGGTTAAGACGCAACCCGTGGCACCGTCTAAAACCGAGGTGGTTCCTGTGGTACATGTCGCATCATCGCAGTCGACAAAAATTAACGAAGAATCTGAATCCTGTTTATAAACCATTTTACAGTCGCCGGCTGTGGGACACGAGATGGCACTGTCGCCGGCCACGAGCTTATTGGCAAGGACACCATCAACATAGTTGACTGAGCCGGTATAACAGGTGGTGTCGTCGCAATCGGCCATTTTGATCGCTTGGCGGGTTGTATCGATAAAGCTTACTTTACAATCACCGGTGGTTGGGCAATAAATGGAGGAGACGGTATCAGCAGCAACACTTTCGTCGCAGCCATCGCCGCCGGTTAAAGCGCAAGCGTTAGTACCGTCGATGGTTTTTATTGTTCCTGAGGAGCAGGTTGCATCGGCACAATCGGCAAATTCTAGGGCCGTGTTGGCAGTATCAGAGTAGCTGATCTTGCAATCGTCAGCCTCTGGGCAGTAGAGCGAGTTATTGTTACCCTGATTGTTATCACTGTCGCAGCCAGTTAGCGAGCAACCGGCGTCCCCGTCCAATAGCTCCACCGACCCAGTAGAACAGGTAGCATCAGCACAGTCGGCGAAATAGAGCGAATTGCTGGAGTTGCTGAAGTAGCTGATCTTGCAATCGTCAGCCTCCGGGCAGAAAAGCGAATTGGGGGAGCCGGTTGTTTCGGTTACATCGCAAGCATCACCGCCGGTTAATGTGCAACCACCTAAACCGTCAGCGTACTCCACTGATCCGGAGGGACAGGAGCCATTACCGTCATCGGTATTGCAATCGGCTATAACAAGGGCGGTATTGGTAAAGTCTTGGTAGGCAATTTTGCAATCATCAGCCGTTGGACAGTACATGCTGAAATTACGGGTGTCGATCGACGTATCGCAAACGTCTCCGCTTGTTAATAAGCAACTTGCAGCTCCGTCGAGGATTCTGACTTGGCCTGTAGCGCAATTGCCATCGCCGCAGTCGGCCATGAGAAGGGATGAGCCACCACTGTCGTTGTAAGCAACTTTGCAGTCACTGGCCGTAAGGCAAACAAGATCGTTAAAGGTTCCGGCTGTCCGGCCGGTATTGCATCCAGTTACACTGCAGCCGGAAGCACCGTCAACGACATCAGTTCTCCCGGTTGAGCAGGTTTCATCAGCGCAGTCACCAAACATGAGGGCTGTATCGGTACCGTCGTAGTAACTTATTTTGCAGTCATCAGCAGCCGGACAGGCAATGGTCAGGTCATACTGACCGGTATTGGCTTGATCATTACAAACGTCTCCCGCGATATTGGTGAGCACGCAGCCGGTATAACCATCTAAGACTTGAACTATACCCAAAGAACAATATTCATCGCTGCAGTCGGCAAACATCAAAGCGGTATTGGTGCTGTCATAGTAGGCTATCTTACAGTTATCAGCGGCCGGGCAGTAAAGATTAATTTCGTTCCCGGGAGCGGTTGAAGTGCTGCAATTAGTCAAGCCGCAGTTAGTTTCGCCGTCAAGTATTTCTACCCGGCCGTCAGAGCAGGTGGCATCAGCGCAAGAACCGAATAATAAACTGCTGCCACCGTTGCTATAAGCGATTTTGCAGGTGCTGGCCGTGGGGCAGAAGAGTGATTTTTCGTACCAGATGTTTAGGCCTGATCTGCAGCCATCACCTGGAGCGGTATCGTTTAAAGCGCAACCAGTGTCGCCATCCAGTAACTCTACCGAACCGGTTGAGCAAGTGGTATCATCGCAGTCGGCAAACATTAAGTCGCTGCCCACCCCACCCGTGTAAACCATCTTACAGTCATTGGCGGCCGGGCAATAGAGCGAGACGTAATCACCGGCATTGGTCGTCGTACTGCACCCGTCCCCACCGCTTAAACCACAGTCCCAGGCACCGTCAACCGTCGTCACAGTGCCGCTCGTGCAGGTGGCGTCATCACAGTCCATAAACCTGAGCGACGTATCATTTTCATAGCGGAAGGCCATCTTGCAATCCGAGGCCGTAACGCAAAAGATGTCGGTAAAGTTACCGGAATCGTCATTGTAACCATCCAAGGACTGGATAGAGCCGCTCGTGCAGGTGGCGTCGTCACAGTCAGCTAACAATAAGGCGGTATTGGAACCGTCATAATAACTGATTTTGCAGTCGGTGGCGGTGGGGCAGGCAATTGAGGAGGCCGTCCCAACCGCATCCGAATAGCACCCGATCCCGCCGGATAAACCGCAGGCGTCATCGCCGTCGATGTAATTGGTGGAACCGGTTGAACATGCAGCATCATCGCAGTCACCCATAAGAAGAGAGGTGGTGCCGGCTTCGTAATAGCTGATTTTGCAGTCGGTGGCGGTGGGGCAGGCAATCGAGACACCGCTGTCGCCGCTGTCGCCGGCGGTATTGCAGGCATCGCCTCCAGTTAGTCCACAACTGGTATAGCCGTCCAGGATTTCCACTGAGCCTGAAGTGCAAGTGGTGTTGGCACAGTCGGCAAACATCAGGGCAGTATTGGTGGTGTTTTGGTAGACGATTTTACAGTCATCAGCGGTTGGGCAATAAATTGCGAATGAAGCTGATCCGACAGTCCGGCTGGTATTGCACCCGTCGCCACCGGTTAAGACACAACCTATGGCGCCGTCGAGAATGGTGGCAGTCCCGCTCGTGCAAGTGGCGTCATCGCAATCCATAAAACGAATTGCACTATTGGTTGAGTCGTAGTAAACCATTTTACAATCATCGGGCGTAAGACAGTAAATATCATTGGTGGAGGAAATAATGCTGCCCGAAGGCAGAGTTATATTACCGCCTGATTGGCTGGTAATGCTTGAATCCGTTGTTACGGTCACAAGTTGCCAGGTGTCGGCCGTTAGGCTACCGGATGGTTGGCCATTAATATAGATTTTCGGATTGGATAAGCCGGTTGTTGTGATAGTTCCGGAGGAGGACTCTATCGATGCATTGTTATATGTCATAAAATAGTTGGTTGTAGAGTCAGGATTGACCCAGAAGGAGAAAGTTTTAATACCGTTTAGAGCTGTAGAATTTCCCCACAGGTATTGACTGGAAGCGGGAACATGCTCGCTGCCTTCACCGAACTTGCCGGCAACGTAGGTAGCATCGCGGTTATGGAGACCTCCTCTGCCTAAAGAGTTGTCGCCGGCGTTGCCATTTAACTTCCAGTAGCCGATCAGGCCTTCTGAAAGGTAAGTCATGTCCGGTATAAAGACAGCTGAGCTCCCGCTGTCTGTTGAACCCTTGATGGTATCCGATTTGATAGTAGTTGCCGTTTTTGCGGTAGTTGTATAGATTTTTACTTCGTCGATGAAACCCACGAAGCCGTTTGAAATTCCATCGCCATCGGTGCCGATATATAAGTTTGCTGAGTTGGTTAGATCGCCAATTCCGGAGATTGCGTCGTTTGTGCCCACCAAAACCCCATCGATGTAAAGGTCTAATTTTGAAGTTCCGGTTTTAACTGCAGCCAGGCTGTGCCACAGGGAGTCATCATACGTCGCTGCCGTTGAAGATACTGATGCGTCGGGATTCCATGTTGCATCATCATCGATTGCAAAAGTAATATCGCCGTCAGCCTCCATGTAAAGTTTGTAGCCGGCTGAAGCGTTGGATTTGGCTACAATGACCTCGGTTCCAGTTGTTTTGGGGGCGTGTCTTATCCAGGCAATCACTGTCCAATTGGCAGAGGAGGTAAAGTCGAAATTATTGTCATCTCCCAAAGAGATATGGCTGGCACCGTCAAAATACAAACATTTACCGCTGACGCAGAGGTCTTCCGTTTTCCAGGCAGATCCGGTGATTGTACCCGAGGCGGTGCCGCTACTATCACCAGCCGTAGTTCCTGTGCCTTCGTCAAATTTTAAAAAGGCATCGGCTCTGATTACTTTCTGGTCAAGTAGACTGTTTATGATGAGGGGGGCTAGTAATAACAGTATTACTCCTAAGATAATAAATCGTTGACGCCGCGGAACGGCACGGAATTTTACGCTGAGATAGCGCTGAACGCGTTTTAAAATAAGACGAATATGACTGATACGACTAATAAGACTCATAAATTTATTGACTTCCAAGCTCTACGATCCACCCCGAACAATCTTACCTTTCACCTTTTCAATATTATTCATATACGGTTCAAGGTGCGGTTTGACGGGGTAGGGTCTACGGACTGGCAACCAGTCCTACGACCCACCAGTTAAATGTGATATCTGTTTCGGTAGGGTTGTCAAAACCGACTACAAATTTACCATTTTCTTGATTCTTAAGATAAAGGTTATATGCTCCAGTAGAGGAGGTAGGTGTTATATATATTAGGGAATTTGGGGTGATAGTCGAATTTAGGATTGTTACCTCGATCATACCGGCCGGAACTTTGCCTTTACCAGCCGTTGCGTTATTAGTAATAGTGTAATCGGTGAGTGTAGCCGAATCCGTCGCATTACTATCGGGTTTGATATAGAGAGTGTTAGTCGTAAGTTGTTTGAAAGCCGCTGAACCGCTGGCTGAAATTCCCGCTACCTTTAGTCCGCCGGAATCCAATATAGATAACACCTCCGAGGTGTTTGAACTCTCCACCTCGGAGGTGAAGCTTTCGTTTCCAACCCCGGGTATTTCTTTAAGGGTTAAGCCTGATGACTCGATTGTTCCGGCAACAGCCAGGTTTCCTGCGATTTTGACGTTTCCTTGGGTATCTATCTGGAACAAACCAGCCATAATGGAAAGCGGTTGAGCTGCGGCAGATTGCAGCTCAAGAGGGGAGATTAGGGTATTTAGGGATGTTGCCAGTATATTTCCTGTCTCATCTATTTGAGTTGAGATAACAAGATCGCTTCCAATTACTAAAGAGTCAGATAGAGATAGAGAATTGAGAGCTGTAGTTCCCGTTACAAAAAGGTTATTCACGGAAGCGGTATCAAGAGTGGCAGAACCCGTTGCAAGTGATGTTGACCAATCTTGAGCTGCCACTATTGTACCCTGGTCAATCTGGGCTTCTTGTAATATATTCTCAATTTCTTCACGGGTTATACCGGTTAAAGCTGCAATAGACGCGTCAGCAAACTTGGCATTAGTCGAGACTATCTCATCGGCATAAATCTTGCTCGCGTGAAGCTCACCGGATATGCTCGCTTCGCTTGTCACTTGTAACTTGTCACTTGTAACTTGTCCTGAGAACGTAGCGTTTCCGACATCATCAATTGAAGCGACTTCTTCACCCAACTCATTTTGAATTGAAATCTTACCTGCCAAAGGCTGTAAGCTTGATGTCTTTATTAGAGGAGAGGATAAGCCGGTTGAGACAAGAATATTTTCAGCATTAATTTGTACGGCAGTAAGTTTGTCGACGATGGCGTCGGTAATTGTAGCGATTCCAGCTTGGAGATTTGAGATTATAGAATTACTTAAGCTTAAACTGCTTACTTCGACTCCGTTTACGTCTACCAATTTGTAAGATCCGTCTTCGGAGGCAACGAGCATGTCACCGCCGCTGCCTACGGCTAAATTGGGATCCATCCAGGAATTTGTTACCAGTGCGACTACCTGCCCAACTGCGTGACAGGGTCTGACCCTGTCAGGGTCGCAGGGGGTTTGGTCGACAGTCCAGGTACTGAGAGAATCGTCAAAATGAGCAAAGTAAGTGGCATTTGAGCCGTCAAATGCACCCATACTTTTTCCAATTATTGAACCTGCTTGTGTTGCTTTCATGCCCAGTCCCGGAATCTCACTTGCAGTAATCGGGTCACCTGCTTCGATCGCGCCGTTTATTAAAGAAACGTTGACGGGTACTTGGCCGGTAAGGGCTAAAGGTATAGTTGGCTCACCCGGGTTATATTGGTCGTTTACAATCAGAAGTGGATTGGTTGAGATAATGCCCGCCACTCGATTGCTGTAGGGCGTCTCGGCTTTTGAAAGAACATTGTTGTCATCAATCGCGCTTTTTGCATGAATGTCGACGATGTCACCCGGTCCCATCAAGGGTCCGCTGCCCATTGGGAAGAGTTCAGCCGCATCGCCGTATTTTTCGTACGTTGCTGTATCAACCTCTCCTGTGCCGTGAACCTGCGGTGTGGCGGCTAATTTAAGTTTTCTCCAAACAAGCGGAGCAGGAATATTAATCGGTTGACCCGTAATCGGACTGGTCGGGGGAGTAACGTCTGTCGGGTCAACGTCCATGTAGTCATTAAGATACTCAAGAAGTGACATGTTTTTGGATTCAGCTTCCTTAATCCATGCAAAGACATCTGACGGGTCGATGAGTGCAATTTCTGCTCCTTCCGGAACAGGTTTTGTGTAATAGTCTAGGTATGGGTGTGGATGTGTTTCCCACGTTTCACCGTTGTTCTCGTAGGGCGGATCTTCTGCGTGCCAACCGACCTCTTTAAAATTCCTGTCTTTGTACCACAAAAAGTAGATAAACCACTTCATATTATAGCCATCGATAAAGTACGGAGGCGATGCTTGGATATATCTTTGCTGCGCGTAGACAATAAGGTTGCCTGTACCACCGCTGGCATTAGACCCCAATGATATATTTGGGCGGTAAGTAGTTGGTTGGGCATCGGGGGTAACAGAGTTTTCCATTATCCTGACATTAGCCACACCGGTGCCGGATGTACACTGTGCGATTTTTACATTTGGGTAGAAACCGTATTCGCCGCCGCCTAAGTCGGTATGGTCAGAAATGGTTCCGGCTGCTGAACAGTCATCAGTTTGGCTAACTTCGGAGGTCCCCGTCTTTAACTCACCTTGACCAATAGCTGCAGCGCCGATATTGCCTTGCTCAAGGCAATCGGTACAAGTTAAATCTGTTCCTGTTATTACGCCGCCTGTTGTAATACTCCAATCATTTCCGCCTGTTATTGCAATTGTGGTTGAAGCATTTGCATTACCGATTGCAATTGTATCGGCATTAGCAGTCCCGTTTGTGGCGATATTTACAGTTGTTGTTCCATCAGCAGTTACCCCTCCAATATCGATTGTTCCTGTGATCGCGGCGTCTGCGAAGTTAATGGTCGTTGCCGCACTGCCGATATTGAGAGTTGTAACTGTAGCATTAAATAAAGAAGCGGTTGTTGTGATGGAGGTTATGTCAGCCGACGTTGCGCCGTTTACTGTAAGGTCACCAGTTACAGTTACATCACCTTCTGAAGTATCGTCAGCTATACTGAATAGGGTGTTTGAGCCATCTGTGAAACTTAATGTACCTGTATTACCGATAACAAATGAAGGAGTAGTCGAGGAGAAGGTGATTGACGCATCGCCATATGTTGTTGTGCCGCTACCGGTTATGAAAGAACCGTCAGTGTAGACATTACCTTCGACGCCAAGCATACCGGCGACAAAGGCATCGTCGCCGTCAAGAGCGAAACCTGTATTTGCGAGGGTTTCCGAGGTTGCTCCGACCCAGAGGTTATTGAGCGTTGCGACATCATCTTCAAAATATCCTCCGAAATCCCAATTTGCTCCTTCTTGGAATATCGCGTATTCCGTTGATCCGGTGTTTCCAACTTGATCGTTAATATGAAGACCGTAAAGAGCATTTGTTCCGTCAGCCGTAAGGTTCGTAAAGTCAATATCCAGACCTGTCAACGCAGCTGTTTGAGTTGTACTTGGGGCGAAGTCAATATCCGCTACATCGCCCGCTGTAGCTGCTGAGGTCAAATCAAGCGTTCCGGTTCTTCCTAAAGTGAAGCGTGTGGTGCCCGATGCTGATGCTGCTAAAATATTTTGGTCTCCTGTTTCATTCAAAATTGCTAACGCTTTACCAGTCACAGCACCCGTTACATGTAGTTTTGCATCAGGCGAGGAAGTACCTAAACCGAACTGACCTGTGTCTGTAAAGATTCCGGTTGTTGTACCGTCGTTGTCAAAAACGATATCGCCGGTGCCGTAGGTTTTGAGAGTTAGGTTATTATTCTCGAACGCCTCACCAACCCTAATTGTGAACGGCCCTTTGGTCTCTATTTCTGAGGCTGTTTGGTTGGTAAAGACAGCATCATATGCAAAAGATACATCACCGGCTGCGGTAAATTCATGGGGGATAGCGGAGGTGATCTTAGTTGTATCGACTGAGAAAAGCTCGGATGAATTGTCATATATGGCAAAGAGATTGCCGGTGGTGTCGCCGTATTGACCAAGGTTAATTTTGACTAAATCTCCGGAGCTGGTTGCCCAACTTGACGGACTCCAGTCAAAGAGGCCAAGGTTACCGGTGGAGAGTGATGTGGCGGTTGAACTTACCTCAAGAAGTTGACCTGTTGTAAACGTATTTCCGGTTGTAGAGAGCTTAAGTAGTTCACCCGATATCAGGCTTGATGAATTAATATCAGCTACAGTCCCTGTTGTTATGGTATCGCTATTGATGTCCAGGATATTCCCTCCTGTTGTCTCAATCCCTGCAATCCTAAGCTGTGCTGAGGCTGTAGCCGTTCCTCCAAAGTAGGTATCAAGTGTTAAGTTGTAGGGTGCGATACCTTCAGTGCCGGCTTGCCAGTAATTAGTTCCGGTTGTGAATCCGCAGTTATTGGAATCCAGACAAACTATACCGCTACTGTCAGGCAGTGACCATGTTTGAGTACCGGTTAAGTTTTCCGTTGATAAAGTTCCGACATTAGTAGTTCCTGTTCCTGTATTGTTGGGTGATAGAACGAAAGTATCAGCATCTGTTACCGAGGAATCCAGGGTAAAGAGACTGTCAGCATCTGCATTAAAGATGAAGTCGGACGTTCCAGCAGCAGTAAAGTTAATATCTCCTGAGGTTACTGTTGTTAAAGAGATATTGCCTGATGTGTTGGTTAGGGTAAGCCCGCCCGCTCCCGGTCCGGTTATTGTATCTCCTGTACCAACGAATGAAAGATCACCCGTTGCGTTAAACTGAGCATAGTTTGTTGATCCTCCGTCTCCGATTGAAGTGACGCCAAGAACTCCGATGGTTGATGTGGCCAAACCTCCGATGTTGATGTCATCAGCCGTTGATCCTCCTGTGCCGATATTAATAGTATCCGCTCCGGTTCCTGTTCCTATATCAATGGCACGGGTTAGTGCGCCACCCGCTCCGATATTAATGGTGGTAGCAGCTGTAGTTCCCAGAGAAACTGTTGTTGCAGTAGTGTCACCAAGTTTAAGTTCACCGGCTGCGTTTACATCCAAGCCATATGCAGGGTCGACTGTAATATGACCCGTTGTTGCCACATCAAAATTGTCAAAATCAATTGCAGCGGTTGACCCGATGATATTATTATCAGCAATTGACAGTGCATTGGTTAAATCTGTGTCTGTCAGATCAATGGCTGTGGTTAGTGCAGAGGTTGGAGTAACAAATATCTCACCATTTGCCTGAACACGAGCTTGAGCTGATGCTGTAGCAACACCTCCAAAGTAGACATCAAGTGTCAGATTATATGGAGCAATACCTTCTGTCCCTAGTTGCCAGTAATTAGTTCCTGCTGCAAACCCGCAGTTATTGGAATCTAAACATACCACACCGGTTGCATCGGGCAACGTCCATGTCTGTGTGCCTGTCAGATTGGCCGTTGTCAAGGTTCCTATGTTAGTAGTTCCTGTTCCTGTGTTATTGGGAGAAAGAATGAAAGTATCTGCATCTGTTACTGCCGAATCTAAGGTGAAGAGCGAATCAGTATCAAGGTTAAATGTAATGCCATTTGTGGTTGAAGGGGTGAAGGTTATAGCTCCATCAGCTGTAATTCCTCCGATACCGGTCATATCTCCGGTTGTACTTATATCCCAATCACCGCTATTAATTGCAAGAGTCCCGACACCTCCTCCAACTGTAATGACATCAGCACCAGTTGCTCCTGTACCAATATTGATAGTATCCGCTCCGGTTGCTCCTGTTCCTGCAATATTGATGGTATTTCCGCCGGTGCCGGAGCCTAAATTAATTGCGGTATAGGCAGTATTGCCATTGCCGATATTCAAGGTTGTTGTTGCAGCTCCGCCAAAGTTAATGGTTGTTGCTGTTGCATTAAGAAGATTAAAGGTTGTGGCTGTTGTTGTTATGTCTCCGCCATTGACAGCAGCATCTCCGGTTAAAGTGATATCGCCGGTGTCGGTTAGCGTGCTTACTGCTGTGCCGTCGTTGTCAAAAACGATATCGCCAGTACCGTAAGTTTTAAGGGTTAGGTTGTTGTTTTCAGAGGATTCGCCGACAATTATTGAGAATGGTCCATAAGACTCGATACTAGAGGCTGTTTGGTTGGTGAAGACAGCATCATATGCAAAAGATACATCACCGGCTGCGGTAAATTCATGGGGGATGGCAGAGGTAATCTTTGCAGTATCCACCGAGAATAGCTCTGATGTATTATCGTATATTGCAAAAAGATTGCCGGTTGTATCACCATACTGGCCAAGGTTAATTTTGACTAAATCTCCGGAGCTGGTTGCCCAGGAGCTTGGTGACCAGTCAAAGAGGCCAAGGTTACCTGTTGAGAGTGATGTAGCAGTTGAAGAAACTTCCAACAACTGGCCAGTTGTGAAGGTATTACCGGTTGTTGAGAGCTTAAGTAGTTCACCCGATATCAGGCTTGATGAATTAATATCAGCCACCGTTCCGGTGGTTATGGTATTGCTATTGATGTCCAGGATATTCCCTCCTGTTGTCTCAATCCCTGCAATCCTAAGCTGTGCACTTGCCGTGGCTGTTCCTCCAAAGTAGGTATCAAGTGTCAGATTATATGGAGCAATACCTTCTGTCCCTAGTTGCCAGTAATTAGTTCCTGCTGCAAACCCGCAGTTATTGGAATCTAAACATACCACACCGGTTGCATCGGGCAACGTCCATGTCTGTGTGCCTGTCAGATTGGCCGTTGTCAAGGTTCCTATGTTAGTAGTTCCTGTTCCTGTGTTATTGGGAGAAAGAATGAAAGTATCTGCATCTGTTACTGCCGAATCTAAGGTGAAGAGCGAATCAGTATCAAGGTTAAATGTAATGCCATTTGTGGTTGAAGGGGTGAAGGTTATAGCTCCATCAGCTGTAATTCCTCCGATACCGGTCATATCTCCGGTTGTACTTATATCCCAATCACCGCTATTAATTGCAAGAGTCCCGACACCTCCTCCAACTGTAATGACATCAGCACCAGTTGCTCCTGTACCAATATTAATAGTATCCGCTCCGGTTCCTGTTCCTATATCAATGGCACGGGTTAGTGCGCCACCCGCTCCGATATTAATGGTGGTAGCAGCTGTAGTTCCCAGAGAAACTGTTGTTGCAGTAGTGTCACCAAGTTTAAGTTCACCGGCTGCGTTTACATCCAAGCCATATGCAGGGTCGACTGTAATATGACCCGTTGTTGCCACATCAAAATTGTCAAAATCAATTGCAGCGGTTGACCCGATGATATTATTATCAGCAATTGACAGTGCATTGGTTAAATCTGTGTCTGTCAGATCAATGGCTGTGGTTAGTGCAGAGGTTGGAGTAACAAATATCTCACCATTTGCCTGAACACGAGCTTGAGCTGATGCTGTAGCAACACCTCCAAAGTAGACATCAAGTGTTAAATTGTAGGGAGCTATGCCTTCTGTCCCTAATTGCCAGAGATCGTTTGATGCTAGACCTAGATCATCAAAATTAACCCAGGTAGCATTGTTTTGATCCCTATACTGCATCTGTCCAGTGTCATCGCTTGCTGAGAGTCTTAACCCCGCATCATTGGTAGTCATACCAGTTTCCCAGTAAAGTGCAGGCAGGTTACTTCCAGTGAGCATGTATAAGTAATCATCTGTGTCATTATCACTAAAGAAACGGATGTCATCACCCGAACCTTCTGTAAGTAATGTGAGACCATTTAGATTAGCCATGGAGATGAGATAGCCGCGATTTGCATATACATTGGCCGTTGTACCCGAGCTTCCGACTCCAAAGGCAGTTCGGTAATTGACTCCGCCATCACCTTGCGCAGAAAAGGAGGAATAGGAGGTGGAATCCGTAGTTTGGGATACTATTGTACTCTGTGTTGGATTGTTACCTGCACCGGTTTGTACTGTTTGGATTGCTTCCCCTCCACCGGAACTGATGGAAGCTAAGTTATTTCCAATCTGAAATGTTGGAGAACCTCCGGCAGTTTCAGTTATTCGGAAATTAACTGTACCGTTGTTGTCTAAACCCCTTAACCAAAACATATTAGTATCTGCAAAGTCAGTAAATTCCAGATCGAGAAGGCTGGTGTCTGCTGTTAAATCAGCGATGGAGCTGTCGATTTTTAAGCCAACGCCGCCGTTAAGAGTAGAGGAGTTAATGGCAAAACCCGTACCCGTTGTCAAGGAATTGGCATTGAGGGTATAAGCAGTTGTTGTGGTATCAGCAGAAGTTTGGGTTATTGAACCGTCACGATCAAGTGTCAAGCGAGTCGTTCCTGACGCCGAGGCTGTCAAGATTGCCTGATCTCCGGCTTCGTTAAGGATAACAAGTGCTTTTCCTGTCTTTGCACCCTCAACCGACAGAAGACCGTCAAAAGCAGGTGTTGTAGTATTTGACGTTATCCCCAGTCCTCCGCTTGTTGTTGTATCGATAACTGTTTTACCGCTGTTGTAAGTTCTGAGCGTCAAATTATTGCTTTCATAGGACTCGCCGATATTTAGGGTAAATGGTCCCTTGGATTCGATCTCGGCAGCCGTTTGGTTAGAGAAAATGGCATCGTAAGAAAAGGTTACATCTCCTGCAGCTGTGAATGTAGTAGGAAGGTAATCTGTAACCTGTGATGGTGAAATAGTAAAGAGGGGAGAGCCGTTATCATATATCGCAAAGAGGTTACCTGTCAGATCACCATATTGGCCGATATTTATCTTTACCAAGTCACCGCTTGCAGTTGCCCATGTTGATGGTGACCAGTCAAAGAGGCCAAGGTTACCGGTGGAGAGTGATGTGGCGGTTGAACTTACCTCAAGAAGTTGACCTGTTGTAAACGTATTTCCGGTTGTAGAGAGCTTAAGTAGTTCACCC
>Ga0209341_10001163_pt1 | contig 26384 bp, 16 predicted proteins | sample RifCSP13_2_FD_184020 | JGI IMG/M metagenome (GOLD analysis project Ga0209341, IMG submission 184020) | Soil microbial communities from Rifle, Colorado - Rifle CSP2_sed 13_2 (SPAdes) (version 2) | ecosystem: Environmental > Terrestrial > Deep subsurface > Rock core/Sediment | place: Rifle... | reverse complement strand
TCCCTCCCCCGGTGACGCCGTCCAGCCGTGCGTCCACTCGGGACCGCCCGGCGCCCACTCCCCGGCGAGGACCCAGGAGGAGAACGACGCGTTGTCCGCCGACGTCGAGAGGTAGAGCGCGACGCGCACGATCGAGACGTCATCCGCGGCGGACAGGGCGAGGGACGCCGACGGGGTGAGGGACCAGTAGGCGACGCTCGACAGGGTCCCCCTGGGGGCGCTCCCATCGTAGCCCACCCAGGAGGACGGCTTCGCGTCGAGGGACTCCGAGCGATCGAGCGCGTCCGTCGCGACGGACCGGACCTGGTACCAGCCCGGGCCGTCGGAGAGGGACATCCGCACGGTGCCCGCGTACGAGCTCCCGGACACGGGTACGGTGAGGGCGACCTCCCAGGGGCCGAACGACGCGTTGTCCGAAGAGAAAGCGGTCCAGAGCGACACGGAGCGGAGGCCGGCCTCCGCGGACGCGGTGAAGGCGATGTCCACCTCCGAGACGGACGTCCACCCGAGCCACGAGGCGGCGAGGGAGCTCGTCGGCACGCCGGGCTCGAGGACCGTGAAGGGCACGGACGAGAACGGGCCCCAGTTCCCCGCATCGTCCTGGCCGTGGACCCAGATCGCGTGGGTCCCGATCGCGGCGTCCATCGTGCCCGTCCAGCTTGCGGACGTGAGGTTGCTCGCCCCGAAGGCCGGCGGGGACACGGCGGACATCGGGGTCCCCGTCCCCGAAGCCCCCTGGACGTCGAGGAAGAACTCCGCGGCGGCGATCGGGGACCCGCCCGTGGCGCGGTCGTCGAGGGTCCCGTTCAGGGCGACCGTCGCAGGCGCGATGAACGCGTCCGGCACGAGCCCGAGGCTCCCGGGCGCCACCGGGGGGCCCTGGAGGTCCGGAGGCGCCGCGCGGGTGGGCACGGCGAAGAGGACGAGCTTGTTCGCGGACGTCTGGCGGCTGAAGACGAGGAGCGGTGCGCCGGGGACCCGCGTGGCGCTCTGTCCGATCACGTTCTGGTAGGATCCCGACCCGAGGGCGAGGGGGGACGACCAGGCCGTGCCATTCCAGGTGGTGGCGAGGACGGAACCGCCCTGCTCGTAGAACAGGTAGGATTCGCCCGACGCGTCCCGACTCCACTGGAAGAACGTGTACGGAAAGCGCGCCTGGGACGAGGCCGCGGGGATCGTCCAGCCGCTCGAGACGATCCCCGTCCCGCCGAGCCAGGAGCCGCCCCGGAGGACGTTGAAGTAGAAGGTGGACTTGTCCTCGGAGAGCGCGCCCACGCGGACCTCGTCCCCGTCCACGGTGAGGTAGGACCGGTGGTACAGGACCGCCCCATTCCTCGCGACGACGGCGTCGAACCCGGACACACCGGACGCGCCTCGCCACGACTCGGGGCGGGTCGGGTCGAGCCCCTCCGAGCCCAGGGGGGATGTCGCGTAGAGGATGGCCCGAAGCTGCTGGTCGTAGAAGACGAGCCGGAGGTCGTCCCGGTCGTCGATCTCGAGGTGGGGCTCGCCGACGAATCCGCCTGAGGGATAGATCCATCCGAACCGCCACGAGGCCCCGTCGTAGTAGGCGACCTCGAGGCGGAGGCTCGGCGCGTGCTGGGACGCGATCACGATCCGCCCGTCGCGCGTCGCGACGACGCTCGGGGCCGTCGTGTTGTGGGGCGCCGGGAGGATGTCAATCCCCGCCTGGTCCCACGCCGCGCCTTCCGCGGGCGGGGTCCGGCCGTTCGCGGAATGCCACTTCGTGTGGTCCCCCGCGTTCGCGACGGACGCGAGGTCGACCCACGTGAAGCCGAGCCGCGGGACTAGAGGACCGCCCATGACCCACGAGAGGTAGGCGCGATCCCCGCGCACCTTCACATCGAGGTTCGCGAACTCGTTGATCGTGAGGTTCGTCGCGACGATCCCACCACCCGCGGGGGTCCCGGAGAACAGGACGAGGGGGGGCTGGGACACGGCGGGGGTGAGGACCCCGTTATCCCACGTGCGCGCAACGAACCGGCCCGACGTGGCCGCGTTCCAGAACACGACTGCGGCCCCGGACGCGTTCGTCGCGACCTTGCCGTAGGAGTAGACGGAGAAGGCGTCGAGGAACGAAGGGTTCCGTTCGAGGTCCTGGGAGCTGGCCGCCGACGGTCCGACGGCAGGCGGGGCCACAGACGACGCCTCCGGCGCCGGACCCGCGCGGGCCCCGAGGCCCATCCCGAGGGCGAGCGCGAGGGCCAGGATCAGGCACGGAACGGCGAGCGACCGGGACGCGCGGGTCATCCGGCCCGGCTCCTCCTCGCCTGGGCCGCGGCAGTCGAGGGCCGAGGCCCGGCCGCGCGCGGCGGCCTCGCCCGCCTGAATGGGACGCGGATCGGCCCTGGGCTCCCGCGTGGGAGACTGAGCACCCTTACTCCCCCGAGACTCATTTCCCGGAGCGTATAAGAACGATTCCATGGCTCGTCGGGAGGGCCGGGGCGGATCGTGGACCATCTCCGCGCACGGAAGGCCCGCGGGGTCAGCCGTCGAAGCGAGCGCCGCAGGTGGGGCACGCGAGGGCCAGCGCGCTGACGACGGTGTGGCAGATGGGGCACTCGTACCGGACCGGCTCGGCCCTCTCGGGCGTCGCCTCGCCGGGTCCCTCGTCAGGGAGGTCCTCCTCCACGGGTTCCGCCGCGGGCGGGCCCCGGCGCATGCGGGAGACAGAGGAGATCGTCCCGAGGATGGAGGCGCCGAGGAGGACGGACACGAGGAGCGTCGCCAGGAAGGAGAGCACGGTCTGCTGGGCGAGCCCCGGGGATCCGTCACCTCCGCTGCTCGTCTCCACGGTGACGTCGATGACCGCCTGGAGCGTCGCGAGGTGGTCCGTCCCCGTGAGGGAGATCGTCCCCTGGCCCACGTCCGCCGCTTCGAACACGTTCCGAGACGATACCGAGCCCAGACTGGCGGGGCTCACGAGCCAGGAGGTCGAGAGGTTCGCGATCGGATTGCCGCGCCCGTCGAACGCCCCGAACGTCAGCTGGGCGGAGTCGCCGACGCGGAGGCGGATGGGCCTCGGGTAGGCGGCGAGCTCGGCGAGGCGGCCCGGGACCACGGTGACGACCGTGCAGTCGGAGAGGTTCCCGTAGGACGCGCACACGTTCCAGTAGCCGGTGGACCATGGGACGTATGTCCCGTCCCCGCCCACGGTCCCGTTCGACGCGGTCCAGTTCAGGCCGACGAAGACCTCGCGGCCCTCCGTGTCGTAGGCCACGGCGGCGAGGCGCACGGAGAGGTCGGCCCGGGTGACGACCCGGGTCGAGAGGATCCGGAGGGAGATGAGGGGGAACTGGCTCACGAGCCGGGGGAACCAGCCCGAGTTCGAGACGTTCCCCACGTTCAGGACCTTGTCAACGGCGCGCACCGCGACCCAGTACTCGACGCTCGGATCGAACCCGGACACGACGTGCTCCTCCAGGCTCCCGGCCGACAACGGCACCCACGACTGCGGGTACAGGCGTGCTGCGCTCCAGTTCTCCGGGGTCAGGGGCCCCCGGTCCGAGTACCGAATCTCGTACCGGTACGCGGTCCCGCTCGAACCGTCGTCCCCCGGGGCCGTCCAGAGAACCCGCCACATCCCGCTCCCGGCATCCTCCGTCCGCAGGTCGCGGATCGCAGCCGGGGGGATCCGGTCCGGGGGATCCGTGATCGCGATTGACGCCTGGTCCGTGAGGTTGAGCTGGAACGTCAGGGTGCCGTTCGCGTCGGGCGCGACCGTCGAGGACACCCCGCCGTCGTGCATGATCGTGTACGACCGGTTCTGCTCGAGGCCCGCCACCTCGAACGTGAACGGGCTGAAGCTCCGGACCGAGGACTGGGACTGGTTGAACAGGTGCAGCTCCAGGCGGCGCAGGAGTCCGCCCGTCACGACGGACGAGTGGACGAGGGCACCCGTCCCGTCGCGGACCGCGACCTGGGTCGCGTTCGGGGACGGGAGGAACAGGTCCACGTAGTCGTAGTACTGGAGCGTGTCGAGGGCATCCGCGAACTGGACGGACCCGTACTCGACGTTCACGAACTTGACGTTGAGGTTCCCGCCCCCGAAGATGACGCCGATCCCGCCCGGGTTGAGGACGCTGTCCCGGACGACGACATCGTTCGAGTTCACGAGCTTGAGGCCCTCGACGACGGAGGTCGCGGAGCTGTTCCCGACGCGGAGGCCGGTGACGCGATCGAGGAGGAATCCGAGGTAGCCGCTCGAGACGGCGTTCCGCGAGAGGATGCCGCCGTCCGTGAGTTTGATCTTGACCCCCGGATAGAACTCCCCGGAGCCGTAGAAGCCGTCCACGACGTTGTTCGTGACCGTGGGACGCTGGTACGTGTAGCCGTCGAGGTAGGGCTGCACGCGGATTCCGCCCGTCGCGACGCCCGTGATCCGGTTGCCGTCCATGATCCCGTAGTTGCCCGATTCCGACAGGGAGACCTCCCCGGCATCCGAGTACATGATCCCCGTGATCGTGTTGTTCGACAGGACCTGGTTCGGGGCGGACCCGCCCGTGTGGGAGCGGATGAACGTGTTCCCGACGATCTGCATCCGCGCCGCCGAGGGGTTCCCCGACCCCACGATGCTGTCGTAGACCGTGTTGTTGCGGAAGACCCCGTCCACGCTGAAGAAGTCGACGGTCTTGCAGTACTTCCCATGGATCGTGTTCCGTTCCACGACGGCCCCCGGGAACGGGTCGTACACGGGCCGGCAGGTCAGGTTGAAGGTGTTCTCCCGGACGAACTTCGTGAACCCGGCCCCGAGGAAACCGTTGATGAACACGCTGTCCTCGATCGGGAGGCTGTCCCCGAGGAGGAGGAAGCCTGGGTTCGTCAGCTCGTTCATGTCGGACGCGGTGCTGATGAACGTGAGACGCCGCAGGTAGGAGTCCGGGGTGAAGCGGCTATACACGCCGCTCCCGGGCTCCGCGGTGGCGATCGTCGTGCGCCCCGTGTCCCACCGGCCCAGGAACTCGAAGGTCGTCTCCTCGATCTGCACGCGAGCGAGGTTGCGGGTGTTCCCGCTCAGGAGGAGCAGGCCCGATGGGAACGGGGGGGTGCCGTAGATCGAGCGGATCGTGGAGTTCGAGATGAGGAGGGAGGACCCCTCGCTCGAACCGGACACGGCCTCCGCGCTCTGGTCGAGGAGGATCTGGGAGGCGGTCGAGGCCAGGCTGATCGTGCATCGCCGGATCACGAGGGTGACGGGCTTGTAGCCCGCGACCGCGTCGTCGACGAAGAGGCTGCCGTTGAGCTGGATCGTGCAGTCGCGGAACGTCACCTGGATCGGACGGGACGCGTTGCCGACGTCGATGTTGCCGCCCGCGAAGATCGTGCCCCACCACTCCGTGTCCGCATCGATCCGCGTCGCGCCTCCCCCGTTTGGGGGGACGCCGGCATAGCCCGCGGACTCAAGAGGGACCCCGACGCGGGCGTCCGATCGGACCGTCGCGTCGAGGAGGCCGGGGAACAGCCCTGCGACGAGGACCGCGAGGAGGACTGCGGACGTCGCGATTCCCGCCGAGACCCGAGAGGGTGGCCTCGAGCGGGGAGCGTCCCCTCGTACCCTCGACGGTTTCGTGTGCAAGGTCATGGGCGGGCCTTCGTCAGGACCCGAGGACGGGGCAAGGTCGAACCGGCCTCTGGCGGATATACCGTTGGCCCCCGATACTCATCGCTGATTATCGTTTGAGATTACCGCGGAACCAAATAGGCCCGATATTTAAGCATGGCGTGTCGAAATGAGCGCATCCGGACGAGACCTCCCGCTCGGAATCGGGGGCGAGGGCCCCCTTGACCCGGATGAAGGCCGCGCAGCGAGCGCCCGTGGGGGACTCCCGCTGCGGCGTCCCGCCCGGGACCGCCGGAAGATAGCTATTTATCGGACGCCGCCCGATGGGTTCCATCCGGAGGTCGAGCCCGCGGACGGACGTGCGAGGATCCTCGTCGACGTTGGCCACCCGGCCCACGTCCACTTCTTCCGGAACGCAATCCGGATCCTGAGGGAGTCCGGGCACGACGTGCTCGTGACCGCGAACGACAAAGACGTGACCCTGGAGCTCCTGCGCGGCTATGGCATTCCCTTCGTTCGCCGGGGCGCGTACCATCGCTCTGCAGCCGGAAAGCTCCTGATGCTCCCCCGGACGACCCTCGCGATGGCACGGGAGGCGAAGAGGTTCCGGGCGGACGTCCTCACGGGGATCAACAATCCGTACGTTGCGGAGGCTTCGCGACTCCTATCGAAGGTGAGCGTCGTCTTCGACGACACGGAGTGGGCCCGAGGGATAAACCTGACCACGTTCCCCTTCGCCACCCTCGTGTGCACGCCGAGGAACTTCCGGCTGGACCTCGGCCCGCGGCATGTGCGGTACGACGGCTTCCACGAACTCGCCTACGTCCACCCGCGGTACTTCCAGCCGGACCCGAAGGTGGCCGCGCGGCTGTCGGAGGGAGGCCGGCCCTACGCGATCGTGCGGCTCATCGGCTGGACCGCGAGCCACGATCCCCGGATGAGGGAGAGCCCTCTCGTGGCCTCGCTCCGCGAGGGCGGGCTCGCGAGGCTGGGCCGGTCCGCGAAGGTGTGGATCGTGAGTGAGAGAGATCTGCCCGGGGACCTGGCGCCAGCCCGGTATCCGCTCCCCGCGGGGACCGTCTTGGATGCCCTCGCGGGCAGCGTCGGGTATCTCGGGGAGGGCGCGACGATGGCCACGGAGGCGGCCCTCCTCGGAAAACCCGCCGTCTTCGTGAGCGAGAAGCGATTCGGGAGTATGGACGACATCGAGCAACGGTTCGGCCTGCTCCGCACGCTCGCCTCGGCCGAGGAGGCGGTCGCCCGCTTCGACGAACTCCTCCGGTCCCCCGCGACCCAGGAGGCCTGGGCCGCCCGGAGGGAGCGGTTCCTCCGGGACAACATCGACGTCACGGCCTTCCTGTGCAAGCTCCTGGCCGACCCGTCCCTCGTTGCGCGCCTATCGACGGGCGGTGACCCGAGCCCGATCGCCCGGGCCGCCGCCGCGTCCCGGCCGGGCGAGGTGCCTCGGTCGTGAGGGACCTCAGCTCGGGGCGGGACCGTCAGAGGCCGAGGGCCCGTCTACGCGCCCCCGGCGTTCGACTCGTACGCGCCCTCGAGGAGGCGGACCGTGGCCCGAAGATCGTACTTGGCCGAGACCTCGCGACGGTTCTCCTCTCCGATCCGATGACGAAGCTCGGGGTCGGACGCGATCCGGCCGAGATGGCCCGCGAGGCCCTCGACATCCCCGGGCCGGAACAGGAACCCGTTACGCCCCGGCACGATCCGGAAGGCGAGCGATCCGACATCCGTCACGACGACCGGCAAGCCGCACGCCATCCCCTCAAGGACGGACAGTGCCGTGGTGTCCGAATGGGAGGCCGACACGAGGACGTCGGCCTCGGAGATCCATCGCGGGAGCTCGCGATGGGGCACCGCGCCGAGGAAGCGCACGGTGTCCCCGAGGCCCAGGGACGAGGAGAGCCCTTCGAGGCGGGGACGCTCGGATCCATCCCCCGCAAGGGTGAGGCGGACCCGGACGCCGCGCGAACGCAGGAGGGCCGTCGCCCGGAGGAGCGTCTCGTGCCCGTAGATGGGCTCCAGGTTGCGCGTGCAGACGATCCGGAACACGGACGAGGCTGCGGCCCCTCCGTCTCCGGGCCGGAAGAGCGACGTGTCGACGCCGAGGAAGCACGGGGTGAGCCGGCTCCGCGGGTAGCCGAGCCGCGGGAGGAGGTCCATCATGTCGGGGCTGTAGACGATCACGCGGTCGACGACGGCCGCAAGCCCGGCGTGGATCGAACGGAAGGCGATCCATGCGGGCGGATGGACGGCCGGGGGGCGGAGCCGCGGGGACTTGCGGACCCACGCCTGGAAGTAGACGTCGGACCCGTGGGTCGTGAGGAGGAACGGATGCCAGCGCGTCACGGCGGCCCCCACGCCGTAGGGGATCGCGATGTGGGCATGCCAGACGTCGGGCCGAAGGCGGGCTAGATGGGGCCGGACCTGGCGCGCCAACGCGATGGGGTGCCATTTCACGGCGGACGGGAGGAAGTGGAGCTGGAGGCGGTCCAGGTCCGCGGCCGTCTGGGTCCGTTCGAGGACGTCGTGATGGAACGTGAACAGGTGGACCTCGTGACCCCTCGCGGCCAGAGCGCTGTACATGGTGGTCGTCGCCGTGCCGAGGTTCGCGAGCACCGCTATCCGGGTAGGCCCACCCCCGGGCGCGGCCATCGGCGGATACCGATATAAAGGGGTGTTGGTAATCGGCCACCTCGGTGCGAAGGGGGAGGCGCGGCGACATGTTCGCCGCGGTCCGCTCGAGCACCCGGCGGGCGACGGCGCCCATCCGAGCCGCGCGTCCGCGCGTCGGGGAGGAACACTGGACATGGAACCGGAACCGGACCAGGAGGCCACGTCGCCTCCCGCAGCAAGCCGGGCGACACTCGCGGCCCTCGCGGCCCTGCTCCTCGTCGCGATCCTGCTCCGGTACCCCGAGGATGCCCACGCTCGGGGCATCGACACGTTCTACATCGCAGGCCACGCGGGGTCCATCCTCGAGCGGGCGCACGCCGGGTGGATTCTCCATCCCCTGTCGTACTTCGGGCTCTACCCGGCGAGCGTCCCGGCAGGTGGCCCGGTCGTGTTCGCGGCGGTCGCGGATCTCGGGGACATGCCCGTGGCGGCGGCGGTGATCCTGACCGGCCTTGTCCTCGTCGGGATCGGGGTGCTCTCGGCGTTCCTCCTGGGACGGGCAATCGGGGTCGGGGATCTCGGAAGCCTCGCGCTCAGCGGGACCTTCGTCGTCTCCGCTCGCTTCCTGGTCCTGACGTCCGCGTCCGCCTCCACCCGCGCGTTCATCATGGCCCTCGCGCCCGTGCTCCTCCTCCTGCTCATCCGTCTCCATCGCGCGAGGAGGTCGCGCAGCATCGACCTCGTCGTGCTCCTGGGGCTCTTCCTCCTGCTGCTGGCCATGCACCGGTCCGCGATCCTCACACTGCTCCTCATCCCCGCCTACATCGCCGCCGTCGGGCTCCGCCGCCTGAGCCCGAGGCTCGTCGACCGCCGAATCCGGCTGGGCCTCGGAGGGGTCTACCTGGCAGCCTTAGGCGCCATGGTGTACGCCCAGGTGCGGGGACTCATCCCCGGGCCGCTCCTCCTCGAAAGCGACTACACCGCGGGAGCCGTCTTCTCGGGAGACTCCCTCGCCGCAATCGCGGGCAACATGACGATCGATTATGCCACGAGCTTCGGATTCGCCGCGGTCCTCGTCCCCGTGGGCTTCCTCGTCCTCCTGTTCCGGGAACGGCCGCGGTTCGAAGGGATGTTTCTCCTCCTCTCCCTCGCCTGCCTCGGGTTCGTGATCGGGCAGGGGCAGTACGCGATCCTCGTCGTCCTCCCCCTCCTCGCCGTGTACGCCGCCGTGGGCCTGAGGTCCGTCGCGTCGCGGTTCCTCCTCAAATCGGAGGTCGTTGCGGTCCTCGGCCTCGTGATCGTGGGCGGGACGGCGGCCTCCGGCGCGTGGATGAACGAGCGCTGGAGCGCCGCGGCGGGCGACGTAATCTGGGTCGACGGAGAACTCGTCAGCCTGGCGACGTTCCTGGACCTGGAGGCGCCGCGCGGGTTCTTCATCTCGAACGACTGGAGCTCCGCGAGCTACAAGATCTGGTCCCTGTCCGGGAACCCGCCGTTGACATGGTCCCTGAACCCCGGGATCATCGAGGGCGTGTTCCTGCCCGGGGACCTCAACGTGACGTTCGATCCGAGCGGCCAGGGTCTCTTCGCGATCTCGGGCGCCCTTATGGAACGTACGGACTGGGTCACGGTCATGACCCAGGACCCCATGGCCCCGACCGCGCAGCAGGTTCTCTCGAGGTACGACCTGTGGTACTTCGTCGAGGCGCGCGGCTATGCGAACCCGTCGACGACCCAGGTCTTCATCGACGGCGTCCACGAGCGGCAGTACAATCTGTACTCGAACGGGAGGTACTCGGCCTGGATGCTCCCGCGGGCATGGTGACGGGACGTGGCCTCGCCCCCCGCCGCGCTCCGCGTCGCCGTGGGCCCCCTCCCGCTGACGGGTGGCGTGAAGACTCACATCTCCGGGCTCGCGCGCAACTCGCGTCATAGGATCTCCCTGATCCGGTATTCGCCCTGGAGTCCCTTCTTCCCGGGGTTCCCGGGAATCGGGTCCGCGCTCCACCGGAACCCGCGGCTCCCGCGATGGGATCCGTACGGCTTCGGGTACCGAGAACTCGTCCTCCGGTGGTTCGACGTCGTCCACACCCACGCGCACCCCGTGTGGCCCGCTGCATACGAGGACCCACGGGGTCCCGGGCGGATCCACACGGTCCACCAGGTCTACGACCGAGACGACGCCACGGACGAGCGCCACTGGCGTCTCCTCCGGAACCTGAACGAGGAGATGGTCCGGGTCTGCCGTCGCGTGGATCGCGTGGTCGCGGTCTCTCGCGCCCTGGCGGACCTCCTCTCCGAGAGGTACAGCCTGGACGCCATCGTGATCCCGAACGGGATCGATTTCAGTCCGCCGCCCGCGGAGGAGGGCGATCTCCCGGCCGGGGTCCCCGACCGAGGATACGTGTTGTTCGTCGGTCATCTCGGTCCCGTGAAGCGGCCGGACCTGGTCCTGCGCCTCGCGGCGGCGCTCCCGGACCGGCCGTTCGTCATGGTGGGACCGGGCCTTCAGCGGTCGGCCCTCGAAGTGAGGTTCGGGACCCTGCCCCCCAACCTTATCGCCCTCGGCCCGCTCGACAACGCCCATGTGCGCCGGATGATGCGCCACGCGCACCTCGTCGTCCAGACGAGCGTCCGGGAGTCCGCCTCCATCGTCGTGCTGGAAGCCCTCGCGGAGCGGACGCGGGTCGTCGCGCCGGCCCTCCCCTGCAACCGCGAGCTGTTCGCCCCGGACCTCGCCCTCTTCGAGGTCGGCGACTTTGGCGCCCTCCTCGACCTGACGCTCCGGACGTGGGACATGCCGAGCCCGACCCTCGGCTCCCTCGACCGCTTCCGATCCCGCCACGACATCAGGGCCGTCACGCGCCAGGTCGACGAGCTGTACGAGGAGGTCTCGGAGGGATCCCCACGGACCCCGTGATCCACTACTTCGACGGCTTCTATCCCGCGTCGGGCGGGGTCGAAGCGTACATCCGGGACATCGCCCGGGTGACTTCCGATCCCGGGCTCGTCATCACGGATGCAGTCCGAGGCCTTCCCCAGGAGGAGATCGTGCGGGCGGGTTTCGAGGTCCGCCGCGTCGGCCCCGAGAACTCGTCGTTGGACGCGCGGCCGCGCCTCGTCAACCGCCGAGCGTTCTTCCCCGCGAGGTTTCTGGCGGACGTCTTGCGGACGCGGAAGAAGCTCGGGATCGCCCGGGAGACTCGGAGCCGGATCCTCCAGGCCCACGGGCTCAACATCCCCGGCACCGCGTTTCGGCTCCGGCTCGAACGGCGGCCGGGCACCCTGCTGCGCTGGCTCGCCGACTTCGATCGCATCGGGTCGCCGAAGATCGCGACGGTCCACGGCCTCCTTTCCCGAACGAGCGGGAATCGCTTCACGAATCTGGAGCGGTCGTTCTACGGGGCCTTCGACCATCTCGCCTGCGTGGATCGGAGCCTCATCCGCTTCATCGAGGAGGAATGGGCGCCGTCCTGGGGACATGCGTGCCTCCACTGGTGCCCGAACGCCGTGGACACGAAGTTCTTCACGTACGCGGATCCGAACCCCGGTCCCGCCGTTCACGTCGGGTTCGTCGGCCGGCTCGAGAGGTCGCGGGGCATCGATGCTCTCGCTACCCTGGCCCGGTCGCTCCCGGCGGGCTCGGACCTCCGGGTGGCCGGGGCGGGGAACGCGCGGGACCTCCGGGTATTCCGGGACCTCGTGCCTCCGGGCCGCGTCAAGCTCTCGTTCAACGCGACCCGGGACGATGTACGGGCCCTCCTCCAGTCCGTCGACGTCCTGTTCAACCCCGTCCTCGTCGACGGGATCTCGCGGGCGTCCCTCGAGGCGCTGGCCACGGGCCGGCCCGTCGCGATGTTCGCCGGCGAGGACCGCCATCCGGTCGTCCCGGGCCACACGGGCTTCCTCCTCGAGCGGACGGATGAGGCGGTGGCGTCCTGGGCGCGGTCCCTCCCCGCCAGGAAGGAGGAGCTCGCGTCCCTGGGTCTAAAGGGACGGGACCTCGTGGCCCGCGAGTACTCCCTCGACCCGTTCGGGCAACGCATCCGGGACCTGTACCGGCATGTGGAGCAGGGGACGGCGGGATGAGCAGCGTCCACGAGGCCGCGTATCAGGGCCGCGCGTTCGTCTCCGTCGACGTGGAGCAGGACATCTCACTCTACCTGCGCGACAGCTTCCAGGGGGTCGAGGAAGGTATCCCGCGGCTCCTCGACCTGTTCGCCGCGGAACGCGTGCGGGCGGACTTCTTCATCCAGGGATCGCTCCTCCCGGACCACGCCGATGTCCTCGCGGAGATCCCGCGGAAGGGGCACGGGGTAGGCGTCCACGGGTTCCGCCATCACCGGCTGTTCCTCCGGCCCGGATTCGCGCAGGGACGGCTCCTCGCCCGCTCGACGGACCTCGTGGCGCAGGCGACGGGCGCACGCCCCCGGATGTTCCGTGCCCCCGGGTTCTCGATCAGCGAGGGGACCTTCGACGTCCTCGAGCACCTCGGCTATGATCTCGACTCGTCCGTCATGCCCGGGGCCGTCCTACGGATGCTCCGCAGGAAGATCGTTGTGCGGGACTTCCGAGGCGCGCCCCGCGTGCCGTACCATCCGGCCCGGGGGGATTTCCTGGCGGAAGGCGCACGGGACATCCTCGAGGTCCCTCTGACTGAGAACCCGGAGTTCGCGGGAGCCCCGGTGGGTCTCGGATACCTCAACACGCGCGGGATCGAGGCGACCATCCGGGCGTTGGACGCGGTGCCCGGGCCGTACTGCACGTTCCTCCTCCACTCGTGGGAGGCGGTGGACCTCGGGGCGCACCACCCGGGCCTCCCGGAGTACGTGCGGCAGGAGTGCTCCGCAGACCTCGGGCCCCTGCGGACGGCCCTCGGCGCGCTCGCGGACCGATGGACCCTCGACACGCTCACTTCGCTGCGGGGCCGAACGGGACCTCGTCGCGGAGCCGCCCCGGGGGGAAGGCCGTGAGGGCGCGCCCCTTCACGAAACGTCCCAGGCGCTCCATGCGGTCCGCGTTGTAGCGGAAGACGCGCCACCGCCGACCCCACCGGGTGACGAACGGCGCGTTCCTCCGGAACGACCAGTCGAGGTAGAGCTGGGCCCGCTTCAGATCCTCCGCCGTCATCTGCTCCGTCCTCATCGCGGGGTCGATCCCCGTGTAGTCCGACCAGGACCGCGCGAGGAGGAACCCCCGCTCCACAGCCCACGCATGGAGCGGCGTGCCCGGATACGGGGTGATGACGTTGAAGTCCGCGTTGTCCACCCGGAGCTCGAATAGGGCGTCGAGAGTGCGCTGGACCGTCTGCCACGTCTCCCCCGGCAGCCCGATGATGAGATGGACCCGGGCCATCAGGCCGGCCCGGCGCGTGAGGCGCACAGCGTCCCGGAGGTCCTCGAGGGTCGCGCCCGGTTTCCCGACGGCCGCCAGGAGCTCGGGGTCGCCCGTCTCCATGCCGTATTCGATCACGCGGCACCCCGCCTTCCGCATGAGCTGGAGCATCGGGTCCGTCACGAGGTCGACCCGGGTCTCGCAGGACCACTGCATACCGAGGCCCTTCTCCGCGAGGAGGCGGCAGACGCTCTCCGCGTGCTTCTTGTTCAAGGAGAAGGTCTGGTCCCGGAAGATGAGCCCTTCCGCGCCCAGGTCGCGGACGAGCTCGATCTCCTGGATCACGCGGGCCGGGGTGCGGTACCGCACCTTGCTGCCCAGGCCGATCGGGTACGGACAGTACGTACACGGGAAGGGGCAGCCTCGGGTGGTGAAGATCGGCGCGTACCGGAGGGTGCGGCCGAGGAGCCGCATCGTGTACGCGCCCATGGGCATGAGATCGTACGCGGGAAACGGGAGGTCGTCGAGGGGGCGGGCCGGGGGCGCCGGGCCCGAGGGGACGAGCGCGCCGTCGACCCAGGCGAGCCCGCCGGGTGCGCGGGTCACCGGGAGGCCGTCCGCGAGGCACTGCGCGGCCAGCGCGATCACGCTCTCCTCCTCGACCATTGGGGAGAGGTCCACGAGGCCGCCGCCGATCGCGTCCCCGGGGAGGGTCTTGCAGACGGTCCCGGAGGCCACGATGGGGAGGCCCGGGTACGCGTTTCGAATTGAGGCGAGGAGGGACCGGTCGCCGTCGAGGGACGGTAGGTTGATGCACGTGACGAGGAGGTCCGGATCCACGGCTCCGACTCGATCGAGGACCCGCCGAGCGTCGAGGTCCTCCGCCTGCGCGTCGCAGAAGTCGATCCGATGGCCCGCCTCCCGGAGAATCCCCGTGGAGTGGGCGAGGATCACGTTCGGCATCCGCTCGAACCCGCCGCCCGTGTGTCCGTACCGGTCGCGGGCCACGCGCACGCCCACGCCGAACCCCCCGGCGTAATCCCGGTTCACGTCGAGTCCCGGCGGGCTCGGGAGCTGGAGGACGAGCGCATGAATTCCCGACAGGATACTCCCCTTCGGAAACCAAGCGCTGGCCGGATATTAAGGCTATCTGCGGTCGAGGAGGCCGAGGAGGGTCTCCTGGAACCGGTCCTCCCCGAAGATGACGACGTGCTCCTGGCACGCCTCCCTCCATCTGCGAAGGGCCTCCGGGTCGAAGGCGAGGCCCCGGATCTTCTCGGCCAGCTCGGGCAGGCTGTTCCACCGAAGCTCCGCCCAGGGGACGATCTCCCTCTGCCCGCCGCTGTCGTGGACCAGGGGCACGCAGCCCGCGGCCATCGCCTCCGCCGTCGTGATGCCGAACGGCTCGTTCACCGTCGTGTGGAGGTAGAGGGCCGTGGACCTCAGGATCTCCACGACCTCGGCGAGGGGGCGGTTCGGGACGACAGAGACATTCGACAGGCCGTGGGTCGCGATTGCGCCCTGAATCGCCCGGGCGTACGCGGGGAACGACTCGGTTCCCCCGACGAGCCGGAAGCGTTCCTCGAACCCCTGGTCTCGGAGGAGGCGCGCCACCGCGACGACGTCCATCTGACGCTTATCGGGCGCGAAGCGGCCCCAGGTCACGATCCCGCGCCGCGGCCGGTCCTGATCGGACCAGAATCGCCGGAGCGCGACGGGCGGATACAGGACCGGGAGGCGGCGTCCGAGGACGGCCTGGGCGGACTCGGCCGCATGGGCGGAGTTCAGGAAGATTGGGTATCCGCGGCGGAACGCACGCATCCGCAGCCAGTCGAACAACGGCCCCGTCCGTCGGCGCGGGCGGGGGCCCGCGGCGTCCTCTTCGACGTAGTAGTTCCAGTACTTGACGTACCGGCCCTCCGGCACCCAGAGCGGAAGCGCTTCGAGGAAGTCGAACACGAATCGAAGGCGCAGGACCGGGAGATGGAGGGCGAGGTAGGGGCTCGCGTCCTGCGTGAGGCGGTCGAGCCGGCGGGTCTTCTTGAACCGGTCGATCCACAGGGGCACGAAGTCGAACCGGAGGGACCGACCGAACCGCTCCTCGATCTCCCGGTGGATCCCTTCCTCCTCGGACGGATCGTTGAGGCGACCGATGACCAGGGGGACGATCTCCCGGCGGTTCAGGCCCTCGACGAGGCTGTAGACGCAGCTCTCGATTCCGCCGTGGATCTTGTAGTGCTGCATCACGACGCCGATGCGGTCCAATTGGCGAGCCCGGCGGAGGGGAGGAGGGGGATGCGAGATGAAGGTTTGGGCCCGTGCTCCAAGTGGGGCGTGAGGAGGGCCGCGGATTAAAGCCCGTAGAGGTCCACGAACCGATCCACGCTCTTCGACCACGAGAACCGGTCCGCGACGGCGAGTCGACCCTTCGACGCAAGGGTGTCCCGGTACCTCGGGTCCGACGCGAGGCGCGTGACGCCGTCCGCAATCCCCTCGGGGGTAGAGGGGACGGGGAGCAGCCCGAGATCCTCCGGGTCCCCGGGGAACGCGCTCGCGGAATCCTCGTTGATGAGGACCGTCCGTCCCAGCAGGACGCTCTCCAGGACGGATTGCGGGAAGGCATCCTGGAAGGAACAGTGTACGGAGAAGTTCGACGCCAGGAGGAATGGAGCGGGGTCCTCGCGGGCGCCGACGAGGCGGACGTGGTCCCGAGCGTGCATCGCCCCCACGGCGTCCTCCACCCGCCCCCAGAGCGGGCCCTCGCCGACAATGAGGAGCGTGGCCGACGGATGGCGCTCGCGGATCAAAGGGAGGCTCCGGACGAGGAGCTCGAGTCCCCGGACCTTCTCGGGCCAGACCATCATGCTCACGGTGCAGAGGACGGGCTCGGATCCCGACAGCCCGAAATCCGTGACGACCCGTGCGACCGCGTCGGGGTCCGCGCGCAGGGCCCTCACCCCGGGATGGACGACCTGGACGCCCCGGAGGTCCGGGAAGCGTTCCCGCAAACTCAGCATCCGCCTCTCGCTCACGCAAGTGACGGCATCGGCCCGGGCGAGCAGGCGACGCAACGCCGTCTCGCGAATCGGATTCCGCGGCGAGGACCACTCCGTGTGGATCGTGAAGACCGTGCGGCGCGCGATCGGGTTCCGGCCCCGGAAGGCGGCCGCGAGGGCGTACCAGTGCGCCTGCGCGTGGACCACGTCGGGACGCCAGCGCGCGATCCGGGCCCGGGCCCATCGGGCGAAGGATCGGGGCGCACTCGGACCTGCCTCCACGTCGGGCCCCGGATCCCCGTGCCGGGTCCAGATCCGCACGTCGAAGCCACGCGCCCGCACGCCGGCGGCAAGGGATTCGACGAAGGTCGTGATGCCCCCGACGATGGGGCGATAGTACGGCGTGACGAGGGCGATGCGTCGCGTGGCGGAGATCATGGGAGCCCTCGGCCTGGGCGTCGCGCGGAAGGTCCGGCCCGGAGGGCGCGCCTTCGAGAGGCCAGACCGCCGCTTGCCCGACGGACCGCCCCGCGCATTCGACCGCTCCGACCTCGCCGGCCCACCATAATGCGAATCCGGGGTCTTGAGGATGCGGAGAGGCTCCCGCGCAGGACCCGACCGCAAGCCGGTGGGCGGTCCCGGCCCGACCGCACGAACGTTTAATAGGCAACGCCAGGGTTGTCCGCAACTGCAACCCTTTGGCCGCCACCGGGGGAGTGCAGCGAAAGGCGTCTCCATGGTCTCCGAAGGTCCCGCCACACCCCGAAGGGGGTCGTCTGCGGAGGGGCACACGGCGACCGGCGAGCGAGACCCGGGGCCCTCCCCTCGGGACCGGGCCGTCCTCATGTATTCCCGAGGAATCTACCCAGCCCAGCTGGGCGGAAGGGAAGTGTTCGTGGCGGACCTCGTCCGGGGCCTCGCCGCTCGCGGGCGGGACGTATTCCTCCTGACGGAGCGGGATCCGGGCCTCGGCGCGCCGACCGTGCGGACCCTGGAGGCCCGGACCGTGGAACTCCCGGGGATCGGTTTCGTCCTTTTTGCGATCCGCGCGTTTCGAGCCGTCTTGACCGTGAGGGATGGGGTGGGCTGGATCCACGCGCACAGCCCGCGGGCGAATGTGAGCCTCGCGGGATTCCTCGCGTCGTTCTTCGGCAAGAGGCTCGTCATCACGGCCCACTGCCGCGGGGTCGACTATGCGTTCTCCAGCTCGGCCTACGACCGCGCGGCCCGCGTCGTCGCGGTGTCGGCATCCATCGCCGCGGACCTCGTCGACGTGGGGGTCTCCCCCGACCGGATCGAGGTTATCCCTTGCGTGCCGCGCTTCCCTCCCGCGCCGGAGACGAAGGAGAGTGCGCGACAGGCCCTCGGCCTTTCCATCACCGATTTCGTCGTCCTTTACCTCGGCCGGATGGATCCTCACAAGGGAATCCACCTGCTCGTCGCCGCGCTCAGCCGGTGGCCTCCAGGTCGGCCCCTCCAGGCCCTCCTCGTGGGCGAGGGTCCCGCCAAAGCCCGTCTCGAGGGATCGGCCGTCCCGCGGGAGGTCGAGGTCACCTGGGCGGGGCGGATCCCCCACGAGGACATCGGGACGTACTACCGCGCCGCCGACGTGTTCGTCCTGCCGAGCCTCGCCGAGGGTTCTCCGCTCTCCGTCCTCGAGGCGCTCCACTACGGCACTCCAATCCTCTCGTGCGACGCCCCGGGGATCCGGGACTTCGTCGAGGACCGAGTGAACGCACTCCTCGTCCCGCGCTCGATTGAGGGGATCCAGAACGGGCTTCTCGAGCTCTACGAGGACCCGGGGCTACGGACGTCCCTCGTCCGTCCGGCGACGGAGCGGGTGGACTTCGACCGTGTCCTCGATCTCCATCTGCGCCTCTACGGAGGCTCCGCCGCGGGGGGACCCCAATGAGGGGTCCCGGGCCTGTCGTGGGGGGCACGCCGGGGGCCGAGGGCCAGGTCCAACTCGAGGGAGCCCTACTCGAGGACTCCGCCATCTTCGCAGGCTCCGTCCTCGTCGTCATGGCCTTCGAGACCGTGACCTCGATCATCATCGCGCGTCTCCTCGCAAGCGACGCGACGTACGGGATGCTTGCACTGATCCTGAGCACACTGGGCCTCGTCGGTCCCTTCGCCGTCCTCTCGTTGCCCGAGGGTGTGACGAAGCTCGTCGCCGAATCCCGCGGGTCCTCGTCCCTGCGCGCCCGCGAGGTGATACGGACCTCCGTCATGATCCTCCTCCTCACCTCGGGGACGACGGCTCTCGTACTGGCCCTCGGCAGCGGCGCGCTCGCGACGTGGCTCTACACGGAGCCCTCCCTCGGGATCCTCCTCGCGATCGCGTCCCTGGCCATCGTCACGAGCGCGATCGCCTCCCTCGTCCTCTCGATCATCCGCGGACTGGAACTCGTCCGGTGGCTCGGGATCGTGAACGCTGTGAACTCGGCCGCCTCGATCCCACTCGCCTTCGTCCTCCTGCCCGCCTTCGGCTTGATGGGCGCGGTGCTGGTCGTCGTCGTCAATCCCCTGGCCATCATAGGCCTGGGGGCGGTCGTCGTCCGGAGGGGGCTCGCGGGGACGGACGCCGCAGATGCCGTCTGGGACTCGCGGGTCGCCGGGAGACTCCTGAGGTTCTCGTCTCCTCTCTTCCTGTCCACCCTCTTGGTCGTCGGCGTGGTGTGGCTCCTGAACACCCTGCTCGTGTTCACCGGGGGATTCGCGGACGCGGGCCAGTTCCGGATCGGTTTCAACCTCTACACGATCTTCCTCTCCCTGACGAGCGCAATCGCGGTCCCCCTAATGCCCCTCGTGAGCCGCCTGGAGTCCTCCCGCGCAGGCGTCTCGCCCACCCTCCTCTCCGACGTGTTCCGGCTCGTCCTGCTCACCACGCTGCCGATCACCCTCGCGGTTGCGATCTTCTCCCGGCAGCTCATCTTCCTGCTTTACGGCCCGCAGTACGAGAGCGCGTGGATGGCGACGTTTGCGATGATGGCGGCCGTCCTCGTGGCCTCCGTCGTGCCGTCCGCCTCCGCCGTGATCCAGGGCTACGGCAAGACATGGCAGATCCTCAAGGTCGATCTGATGTACGCGGCGTGCATCATCGGGCTCTCCGTGATCGCGATCCCTCGGCTGGGTGCGTGGGGCGCAGGCCTCGCCTATGTGGTGAGTTACGGCGTGATGGCCGGGGTCCTCCTGACCTACGTCCGGCGGCTCGCCCACTTCGAACCGCTCACGGTCCTCGGGCCCTTCCTGCTTGCGGCCGTATCGTTCTCCGTCGGCCTCCTCATCGTGAGCACGCTGACGGGTCCGCTCCTCCTGGCCGCGGGGGCGAGCTGCGTGCTTGGGACCGCCGGGGCATGCTGGTGGCTGATGAACCCGCGCGAGCGCCGGACCCTGCGGCGGCTCCTCGGACGCCTGCGCGAGCTCCCCCGTCTCGTCCCGAAGTTCTAGTCGGGTCCGGACGTCGCGGACAGTCGCGCGACCGCGCGAGGAGGCCTCGCATGCCGGAGTGCGTCATCCGCCCAAGGCAAGCACGATGGGCGGGGCCGAGACGAACACCTGGCCGGCGAGGACCGATTCGACGGCCACCGTGATCTGTGGGGGTTTCAGGAGGAGGGATCGTCCGATGGCGACCTCCCACTCCCGGCCGTTCGTCGCGAAGACCACGGTGGCGATCGCCCGCCACTCGTCCACGCCGAGCGGACCTCCCCCATACCGCAAGACCGTCACGCGTCCCGGGGATCCGGGAGCAAGGCCGAGCCGATACTCGTAGGAGAGCCCGTCGCGCGCAAAGCCGCCGGACGGGGCCACGGACAACCAGATCCGGAACTGTCCCGGCGGGGTGAGCGGGACGCCGTCCGCTCGGAGGTAGAGGAACACCTGGTCGGCATCCTCCACGGCGCGGAGGTCGACGAGCCGGAGGTCCGGCCGACGGTCGTAGATCGACCAGGTTGCGTGGACACCGCCCCCGGAGTCCGTCGAGGCGGAAGCGTCGAAGACGGCCGTCCTGGACGAGATCCGAACCGTCACGACGGGGAGAGGAGGCTCCACGTCCGAGACGTTCGATCCGAGGGCCAAGGCGCGGGTCGCGAACGATGCGCGACCGTCGGCGGTGACGACCTTCAGGCTCAGCCCATACGTCCCCGGAGCCTCGTAGAGATGTTCGGCACGGATCCCCAGGGCCGTGGAACCGTCTCCGAAGGCCCAGAAGTAGCTCAGTGAGGACCCTCCCGGGTCGTACGACTCCTCGCCGTGGACTGCCACGAGGAGCCCGGAGACGCTCGCATTCATGGCTGGGACGGGCGGCGGCGTCACGGCGAACGGCGGGATGCTGATGACGCGGACCGCGGAGGACGAGGCGCCCCGATCGTCCTCGACGAAGAGGACCACCGCATAGCTCCCCGCGGCGGGATACGTGTGGCCTAGGACCGGGCGCTGGCCAGTGCCCCCATCGCCGAAGCTCCAGGAGAACGAGCGGATGAATCCGTCCGGGTCCTCGCTCGCGGTCGCGTTGAAGAGGACGAAGGGTCCCGTGATTGCGTACGCGAACGCCGGCACGGGGGAGGCGTTGGGGACGGCTGCGAGGGCCGAGGAGTTCGACGCGAGGCCGGTCCCATCGCGGACCTGCAGGACGACGGTGAAGGTGCCCCCCGCGGCATACGCGTGGGACGCCCCCACGCCGTACCCGGATTCCCCATCCCCCCAGGCCCACGTGTAGTTCGCGATCTGCCCATCCGGATCGTACGAACCGCTGCCGTCCGCGGTCACGGTCAACCCCACGACGCGGAGGCGGGCGCGGGCGAAGGGAGGATGCGACGGTCCCTCGACGCGGACCGCAGACGTCGTCGCTGCGGTGCCCCCGCGGTCGTCTTCGACGACGAGGGACGCGTTGAAGTCGCCCGACCACGGGTACGTGTGGTTCACCCGGACCCCCGACGCCGTCAGCCCATCGCCGAACGTCCACCGCCATTCCACGATGGACCCGTCGAGGTCCCTCGAGGCGGATGCGTCGAACGCGACCGTCAAGTTCTCCGTCGTCGCCTGAAGGGATGGGATGGGGGGCTCGTTCGGCAAGTCGACGACGCCCTCCCAGGACGCGACGTTGCCGCTCGAGTCCGAGAGGGCGAGGGAGATGTCATACGTCCCGTCCTCGGCGAACTCGTAGCCCACGACGAGGCCCTCGATCTCGACGCGCGGACTTCCGGGGGCCACGGAATGGGAAGGGACGGAGGCCCAGTCCCCGAAATCGCCGTCGATGAGCATCCGGGGGGTCGCAACGGGCGCGAGGGCGATCCCCGCGAACAAGGCAGCGAGGACGGTGAGGGCGGGAATCGCGGCGAGCCCTCGCTGGGGGACCTCCCGCGCCATGATCTCCCCACTCCGACGCCGCTCGGACTCCGTGGCCCGTCGGGGCCGGGAGGCGTGGACCGCGACGACGGCCCACCCGACCAGGAGGGGGATGCTGAGGGCCTCCAGGGTCACGAGAGCGACGGAGAACTGGAGGTCGCCCTCCGACAGCGAGAGCGAGCCGAGGAGCAACGGGGCGGACGCCATCGCGAGGAGCAACGCGACGAGGACCGGGGCCACGAACTCGGCGCGGCGCGTGAGGGGAGCGCCTTCGGGCGCTGGCCCGCCCCGGCCCAGGATGCTCACGAGCCCCTCCCGGTGAAGGGAGAGCCCCAAGAGGACCATGGCCACGGAGACGGCGACGACGAACGCGGTCGCGAACACGAGGGCTGCGACGGACACCGGGAAGGCCGTGGTCCGCAGGGTGAGGCCAATGAAAACAGAACCTAGCGCGATCGCGAGGAACCCGAGCACGAAGGCGAGGACCGAGTAGGACCGGAGACGGAATCCCCCGAACGCGGCGCGGGCCGTGTTCGAAGCGTCGCCTCCTCCCTCCTCCGCCCTACCAGACTCCGTACCCGTCCCTCTCACCCCCTCTCCGATCCGGGGTGCGGCACTCAAAGACGGGGACCATAGATATCCCTTTACAGCGGCACGAGGAAGCTGGCCATGCAAGCGATCGCGGTCAAGACATAGAGGAGACGGACCGTGTTCGGCTCGGTGAGCCGCGCGTAGTACGGGAGGAGGAACTTGAGCTTGAACGGGTACGGGGCCTCGATCGTGCCATCCGCCCGGAGTCGCCCGAACTTGACGAAGGGCCGGCCCGCGGCCTTCGCGAACGCGAATAGGGTGAAATCCAGGATGTGCGGGGCGAGCATGACGATCCCGGCGAGGAAGAGGCCGTTCGCCGCGATCGCCACGCCGATCGTGGCGCCCACGAGGAACGAGCCGACGTTTCCCTCGAGGGCTTTCGCAGGGAACCGGTTGAAAGGGTAGAAGGCCATGGTGCTCCCCAGCACGACTACGAGGCCGAGGTTCGACTCGAGCCGGCCTTCGATGAACAGGCGCGCGAGGATCGTGGTCATGAGGAGGATGGAGAGGCCGGACTGGAGTCCGTTGAAGCCGGAGTGCATGTTCACGAGGTTCGTGACCACGAGGACATACACGGGGACCACAGCGAGGAGGATCGCGAAGGCGTACGGCTGGAGGGCGGGGACCAGAGCGAGGAGCGCTGTCGAGTCCGCGCGGCTCGCGGCGAGCGCGACTGCGGGGAACGCGAGGGTCAGGGGCACGACCGCCTTCGTGAGCTGGGAGAGAGGCCGGCGGTCGTCGATCGCGCCCACGATGCCGTACCCGCACATCGTGAAGAGGGCCAGCTGGGCCGCGACGACGGGGCCCGTGACGTCCGAAGAAGGCGGCAGTGACCGGTACGCCCAAGGCTCCACGACGAGAGTCCCCACGAGGGCCGCCACGGAGAGGGCGAGGCCGAGGAGGCCAGCGTGGGTGACGAGGTCGGCATCCCCCGGCTTGTACATGTCCCGCACGACAAGCCCTTGCCGTCGGAGCCTGCGGAGGAGCCCCGGCATGAGGGCGAGGGTCACGACGAATGAGATCGCGAGGACGAAGATCGGGAGTTCCAACGGAATGCGAGGCGTTCCCCCAGGGAGGCCGGGAGTTAACGGTTCGGACACCGCGTGATAAGTCTATTGGCACGTTTTTTGACGGGGGGCACCGTCGGCTTTAATCGGTGACCCTTCATCGATTCCAGTCCCCATGTACGGGTCCCTCCGGGCTAAACTCTCCGACGGTTCGCTCGTCGTAGGAGTGATCGGGCTCGGGTACGTGGGGACCCCGCTGGCCCTGGCGTTCTCTCACAAGTACCGCGTCCTCGGGTTTGACATCCGGCCAGATCTGGTCCAGGCCCTTCGGAAGGGGGAAGGGCAGTTCCTCGGAACCTCGCGGGAGGACCTCGTCCGAGCCCTCGACTCCCGGTTCCTGCCGACGACGGACCTCAGGCGCCTCGAGGAATGCGACGCAGCGGACCACGACCCCGATCTCTCCCAGATCGAGGACGCCGCGCGGGAGGTCGCCCGCCGTCTCCGACCGGGGAAGTTCATCGTCCTCGAGAGCACATCGTACCCGGGGACGACGGAAGAGATCCTCGTCCCGATCCTCGAGTCGGGAGGGCTCCGCGCGGGAGTGGACTTCGGCGTCGCGTTCTCGCCCGAGCGGATCGACCCGGGCAACCCGAGATATCGGATCCAGGACATCCCGAAGCTCGTCGGGGGCTTGGATGAAGCGTCTACGCAATTCGCCCACGCCCTCTACTCTCAGGTGATCGGTCGGGTGATCCCCGTGAGTCATGCGCGGGTCGCGGAGGCCGCGAAAATCATCGAGAACCTGTTCCGTGCCGTGAACATCGCGCTCGTGAACGAGGTCTCCCTCATCCTCGAGCGACTCGACATCGATGCGTGGGAGGCCATCGACGCGGCTTCGACGAAGCCGTTCGGCTTCATGCCCTTCTACCCCGGGCCCGGAGTGGGCGGCCACTGCATCCCCCTCGATCCATACTACCTGTCGTACCGCGCGAGGAAGGCGGGACACCTGCCCCAGTTCATCGAGCTGAGCGGGAACGTGAACGAGTACATGAGATTCCATACGGTCAATCTCCTGAGACGGGGGCTCGAGGAGGCGGGGAAGACCCCTGCCGGAGCGACCGTGGCGATCCTCGGCCTTTCCTTCAAGCGGAACATCGCGGATACACGGGAGTCGCCCGCAATCCGGGTCATCGAGGAATGCCTGAAGGACGGCATGACGGTACGCGCGTACGACCCGCATGCATCCTCGATTTCGACACGGAAGGGCACGGTCATGTCAGAGCCGGACGCGGACTCCGCCGTGGCAGGGGCGGACGCCACAGTGATCCTCGTGGACCACGACGCATTCACGCAGCTGGACTTCGACAGCCTGTCGAGGCTCATGGAATCGCCCCCCGTCTGGATCGACACCCGCAATGTCCTCCGGGTGGCCCCGCGTGGCTCAGTCGCACTCGGGATCGGCCGTCCCCTCGGACGGGTCCGGGGCGGGATGAAGCCTCCTCTCGACCTCCTCGGCGGAGCAGAACCCCAAGCCGCTCCGCGGCACGAGGGGTGACGAGGCCGATCCGACTTGAGTCGGCCCCCATGGTCGAGCGCACGGGGACGGTCCGACTCCGGGGGCGGGACTAGGGCCGCGCGACGACGCGTGACCCTAGGAGGACGCGCGCCGCCCTGACGGTCCGTGCAGGAGCATCATCGCGGCGACGGCCCATGCGACGAGCACGGGCCAGCCATACCCGAGGAGGAGGAGCAGCGCGGTATTGAGCTGGTAGTTCCTCAGGGCGAACCCTTCTGCGCCGATGAGCATCGAGGACGAGATTGCGACGAACAGTGTGAAGCCGAGGAGCGGGCCTGCGACGGCGATCCGCCCGCCCGAACGGAGCGTCTGGAGGGCCATCCGCTCCTCGAGCAACGCTCGGACGGCCTTCGTACGACCGGCGGCCTCGACGCGCGATGGCATGAGGATGTCGTCGGCCGGCCGCTCTGCGACGAGGGCCGTCGCGGTGGGAGCCGCGTCCAGTTCTCGGAGGACCTGCTCGATGTCGACATCGATCCGCCGGTCGTCGGGGAGCCCCACGTTGGAGAGTCGCGCAGGCTCCCGCAGGACCGCGATCTGTCGGTTCACGTCGCGCAAGGCCTCGTCCGTCCGTGACGCGTACCCGGAGGCGACGACGGCGGTGACCATCGCGAGGATAGCGGCCACGCCGAGGCTGACGGAGTACATCTGGAGACTCACGGTCGGGGAGTACCACGGGGCTGAGGTCGAGGTCGAGGTCGCCCAGGCGAGGTTCGCGATGATCGCGAACGCAATCCCGAAGCCTGCAGTGAGGACGGAAGCTCGGAGGGACAAGCCACACTCCCCCCGAAACCTAGGACGGGCATCCTATTTGGAATCTTCGAAGCGTGTCCCACGGAACGCCTGCGGAGACGTCGAGACTCCCTCCGGAGCACTGCCATGACAGGGCAGGGTTCGCGCTGGCTCCCGCTGCGAGCCCCTGCGTTCCCAGGCGAGGCGGCGGACGACCCGGTCCACCCGCACGCGTCGGAAGGGTGATCACTACCAACCCTGAGAACGTGGTGCCGTTTCGGACAAACCTATTTCATCCCTCCAGCCTATCCTCGGGGCGGTTAGGGGAGGGTTTCCTTGAGAAGCCGTTCACCGCGCAGCATGGCTTGGTTCCTGAGCATCCTGATTGTGGGTTCCTTCGGCGTCGTCCCCGTCGGAGCGGTCGTTGGGGCCGCGGCGAACGGAGTACAGTCGCTCGACGGCCTCCTGACGGATCTCCGGGTCGAGGACGACGCGTGGGCCGTCGAGGGCCGGATCGGCCTCCCGGCGCCCCTGGGGCCCGTGACGCAGGCCCTCCGGGGGCCCATGGAGGTCATCGTCGGCCTCCAGGG
>Ga0209341_10001162_pt1 | contig 26392 bp, 28 predicted proteins | sample RifCSP13_2_FD_184020 | JGI IMG/M metagenome (GOLD analysis project Ga0209341, IMG submission 184020) | Soil microbial communities from Rifle, Colorado - Rifle CSP2_sed 13_2 (SPAdes) (version 2) | ecosystem: Environmental > Terrestrial > Deep subsurface > Rock core/Sediment | place: Rifle... | reverse complement strand
GTCGGACCACGCGCCGAGCAGCTGACCGATCTCCATGCCTCGGATCTGTGAGGTGAGGGTAAAGCGGGGAGGGGTCTTCCGGAGGTCGTACTCCCCGCGTCCCTGCAGGGAGCCGCCGTAGGCGCGAAGCGCAAGCGAGTCGATCGTCACCACTTGGCCGGCCATCGCATATACCGCCTGCAGGTCGGAGTAGTCCACGTCACTGATCGTGCCCCGCGGGGAGGAAACCTTTCCCCGCGCGGCGAGCGATCCCTTCTCCATCCAGACACGGCCGTCGCTCTTCACCTCGCGCAGGAGTTCAGGCTTCTTGGTGGCCGGCCGCCCCTGGATCCAATCGGCGGGCCGGACCTCCGGTGCGGAGGCGCGATACGTCAATGCGAGGGGAGCGAAATGTTCGACCTGCGACGCGAGCCGCACCTCGGATTTCCCCAGGCGGAAGGGCGTGTCGGCGAGCGCCGCCCGCTGGCCGGCGAGGGTCACGGTCGCGCTCTGGGCCGTCAGCGGGTGCGGGGTCTGCGGCAGTGTGGCGCGAAGCTCCGACAGCACGAGCGAGCCGGTGACGTCGGGGATTCGCCCTGCCGCCAGGGCACCCTCGATGCGGGCGTGGACCTCGGCGCGTCCCGCAAGGGCGTATCCCTGGGGGAGCGGCACCACCTTCTCCCAGCCGTTGAGGTCGGTCCGCTTGGAATCCACCGAGAATCGGAGGGCGGCGGGTGTGCCTCGGGTCATGGTCCCGGTGCCCGCGAGCTCCAGCGTGTGTATCGCCAGCGTCCCCTTGTGCACCTCGATGATTCCCGGCGTGACCCTGGCTTCGGCGGCGAGGCGCAGGGGCATCCCCTGGGGCTTGTGTAGCAGTTCCCCGTACCTCACCCGACTGGCCGTGGCGTCGACCTGGCCCGTCAGCGTGAGGTTTTCGAGGGTCCCGTCCGTCCGCCCGCTGAACGAGAGAGGCCCGTCCACTTTCAGGTCTCGCGGCACCCATGCGGCCACGGGAGCAAAGCGCCGGAGCACGTCCATCGTGACCGGGCCGACGCTGAACTCCATCTTCACGGGGAGATCGTTGAGGGCCGGCCCGCCGGCCGTGAAACGGAGCGGCCCCACCTGTCCCTGGATCGAGAGATTCTGCCGGTCGGCCAGGACCGCCGCAGCCGCCTTGATGGCAACCGGTCGGTCCACACCGAGGTTCCTGACGGTCAGGTCCACCTGGCTGACCCGAAGCTCCGTGCCGTCCGTCCGGTCCACGTATCGCACCTCGCCGCCGCTCACGTCCACCAGGGAAGCGAGCAGGGAAACAGCCCGTCCGGCCGGCGATGGGGGGGCGCCGCCCGCGCTTGGCGGTTGCCGCTCCGCGCGTCCGGGACCCCCGATACTTGCAAAGTTAAATGTCCCGCTCTTGTCGCGGATGACCGTCAGCACCGGCTTGTGCAGGATCAGTCGCTTGATCTGCAGCTCTTTCCGGAGGAGAGGAAAGAACGCCACGTTCACCTGGAGATCGGCCGTCCGCAAGAAGTCCTGGGTGGAGAACGCCCGGTCATCCGCGAGGGTGACGTCCTTCAGGCGCACACCGACCCCGCCCCACAGCGTGACGCCGATATCCTGCACGGTGACCTTTCGCCCCAAGGCCTGCTCGGCCTGGGCGAGGATGTAGTCTTTGTTGCGGTTGACCAGTCGGTCGAGGTTCAGCAGGGCAAAGGCGGTGAGTCCGCCCAGGACGAGCAGAACGACGGCCGCCACGATGAGCTTCCGCATGATGATGTGTCCCCCCCCGGCCCCGGTGCGACGGAGGTCTCGGAAAGAGTCCCCTGCACTCAAGGAAACCGGAAACCGTGATGAATGTCAACCGGGATGTCGGGCGGTCGAAAGGATGGTATGTTCCTTGCATTAGTTTCCCTTACATGGTTTTCCCTACACGGGCGAAGGGAGGTTCCTGTGGCGACCACGGGCAAACGAAGGACGACGGTTCTCCTGGTTGACGACGAGCCCTTCTTCCTTCAGCTTCTTTCCGATTTCTTCACCGAAGAGGAATTCGGTGTGATCACCGCCGCGAATGGCGGGGACGCCGTGGCGCGGGCCCGCAAGCATCGGCCCGACCTCATCCTGCTCGACCTGCACATGCCCGCCCCCGACGGCCTCGCCACCTGCAAGAACCTCAAGGCCGACAAAGCCACCCGGGGAATCCCCGTCATCATTCTGACGGCGGAGGAGAGCACGGAGCTGAATCAGATGGCCTTCGATGCCGGCGCGCAGGTGACCGCGCTCAAATCGATGAAGCTGGACCGGCTCATGAACATCGTCGACGTGGTGCTCCAGACCCGCAAGCTCCCCGATCCGCGCATCCTTCCCGAAGCCTAACCGCGGCCCGCCAGTCCGGACCGGGTTTTCCCTTGACGCTCTCCCTCGACTTCCGTAGCCTATCTGGTATCGTCGGTCTGCCGGCTGCGGCCGGGCTCTGCGACGGAATCGGCCTCGGCAACGCCGTGTGAATGGTGGTTGACCATGGACATTCTTGGGATCAGTTGCTTCTACCACGACAGTGCCGCGTGTCTTGTCCGCGATGGCGTGATCGCCGCCGCCGCGCAAGAGGAGCGCTTTTCCAGAAAGAAAGGCGATGCCAGCTTTCCCGTCCACGCCGCCGCGTATTGCCTCCGGGCGGGTGATGTGACGGCCGCGGACTTGACTGCCGTCGTCTTCTACGACAAGCCGCTCCTGAAGTTCGAGCGGATCCTCGAGACCTATCTCGGCGTGGTGCCCCGCGGCCTCCGTTCCTTCCTTGTGGCGGGCCCCGTATGGTTGAAAGACAAGCTCTTCATGGACCGCCAGATCCGGGCGGGACTGGGCTACCATGGGAAGATCCTCTATGCCGAACACCACGAATCGCACGCGGCCAGCGCCTTTTATCCGTCCCCGTTTGACGAGGCGGCCATCCTGACCATCGATGGAGTCGGCGAGTGGGCGACGGCCTCCGTCGGGATCGGGCACGGCGGGGACATCACGGTGCTGGACGAGATGCACTTTCCCCATTCCCTCGGCCTCCTCTATTCGGCCTTTACCTACTATACGGGGTTCAAGGTCAACTCCGGCGAGTACAAGGTGATGGGATTGGCCCCGTACGGGGAGCCCCGGTATGTCGATGTGATCATGAGGGAGCTCATCGATCTGAAAGAGGATGGGTCCTTCAAGCTGAACATGCGGTACTTCAACTACCTCGGCGGGCTGACGATGACCAGCGAGGCCTTTCACGGCCTCTTCGGCGGGCCGCCGCGCGCGCCCGAGACCCTGCTGACCCAGAAAGAGATGGACCTCGCCCGCTCGATCCAGGTCGTCTGTGAAGAGGTCATGCTCCGCATGGCCCGCACGGTCCACGCCCGGACAGGCCGGCAGAATCTTTGCCTCGCCGGCGGGGTGGCCCTGAACTGCGTGGCCAACGGCCGCATCCTCCGCGAGGGGCCGTTTCGGCGGCTGTGGATCCAGCCGGCCGCGGGTGATGCGGGTGGCGCGCTCGGGGCCGCGCTGCTCGGCTACCACCGCTACTTCGGCGGTGTCCGGATGAACGGGACCGGCCGGGATCACATGAAGGGGGCCCTCCTCGGTCCCGACTTTTCCGATGCGGAAATCGAGGCGGCCCTGAAGGAATACGGCGCGCCATACCGGCGCCTCGACCGGGAGAGCCTGATCCGGGAGGCGGCCGAGCTTCTGTCCCGCGAGAAAGTCGTCGGGTGGTTCCAGGGCCGGATGGAGTTCGGGCCGCGGGCCCTCGGGAACCGGAGCATCCTGGGGGATCCGCGTTCTCCCAAGATGCAGGCGCTGATGAACCTCAAGATCAAATTCCGAGAGGGCTTCCGCCCGTTCGCCCCGAGCGTCCTGCAGGAACGGGTCGCGGAGTACTTCGAGCTCGACGAGGATTCCCCGTACATGCTCCTCGTGGCCCCGGTCAGGCGGCAGCGGCAGATTCCCATGTCCGAGGAAGAACAGCGGCTGTGGGGGATTGACAAGCTCAACGTCCCGCGCTCGGACATCCCCGCCGTCACCCACGTCGACTACTCCGCCCGGATTCAGACGGTCGACCGCGAGGATAATCCCCTCTACCACGACCTCCTCCGGGCCTTCGAGGCGCAGACCGGCTGCCCGGTCCTGGTCAACACCTCGTTCAACGTCCGCGGGGAGCCGATCGTGTGTACCCCGGAGGACGCGTACCGCTGCTTCATGCGGACCCACATTGATTATCTCGCCCTCGGGCCGTTTCTCCTCGACAAGACCGAGCAGCCCCCCTGGCAGGAGGCGAAGGATTGGCGTCGGGAATTCCAACTCGATTGAGCCCCACGGACCTCCGACGGTTTGGTCTCACCGTCGCCCTGCCGCTCATCCTCCTGGCCCTCTGGGGGATGTGGAGGCAACATCCCGTCCTCCCGTGGCTCCTTGCGGGGCTCGCCCTGACGCTTGGGGCGCTCGCCGTCCTCTCGCCTGATGGCCTGCGCCCCGTCCACCGGGTGTGGATGCGGGGCGCGGACCTCCTGGCCTGGGTCAACACGCGCCTCGTCCTCGGCCTCGTGTATTTCCTGGTGATGACCCCGATCGGCCTCCTGATGCGCCTTGCAGGGCGCGACCCCCTCGACCGCCGCCTTGGGGATCGGCCGAGTTACTGGATCGCGCGCGGGCCGCTGGAGGATTCCAAGGGCTCCATGGAGCGGCGGTTCTGACCGTGGCCGAGAGAAGATCATGATGGAGCTGGTTCGCGAGTTTTGGCTTTTCCTCAAGGTCCGCAAGAAATGGTGGCTGGCCCCCATCGTGATCGTGCTGGGGCTGTTGGGGTTCCTGATCGCCTTTACCCAGGGCTCGGCGCTCGCCCCATTCATCTACACGCTGTTCTAGCGAGATCGGTGCGCACGCAACCCACATACCGCTGGCTGGCCCTCGGATTCCTGGCGGCGGGGATAGTGCCGTGGTTTTTTCCCAGCAATGTGTTGAAGCTGATCGCCGATCACGAGCATGTCCTCCTGGGCCGGTACTCCCTGGAACGGTTTTCGGCCCTTGTCGTCCTCACCCCGGCCCTCTGGCTGGCGGCGGTCATCGCGTGGTCCCTCCGGACCCACACGGCGAAGGAGGTGCTGTTCCGGACGGCGGCCCTCCTCCTCGGCGTCTCCGTCGCCGTGGCGGCGGCCGATATCGCCGGTCGGATCCCGCGGGAGCCGCGCTACATCGAACGCCAGGTGCTGGTGCGGACCCGCTGGCCGGGGGAACGGGTGGACGATGTCGTCCGCCATCGGCCGCCCAATCAGCAGTACCGCATCCAATACAACGACGCGCCGGTCGCCGCCCGCTCGTATCCTTTCGCCCCTCCCGGGTTCCCGACAGTGGATATCACCCTCACCACGGATCACCGCGGATACCGCAACCTCACGCGGCTCGACCAATACGACATCGTGACCCTCGGCGACTCCTTCACGGAAGGATCGAGAGTCTCCGACGAGGAAGTCTGGCCGGTGCGCGTGGGGCGGAGACTCCGGCGGACGGTGTACAATCTCGGGATCTCGGGCGTGAATCCGGATTATTACCTGACCACCCTTCGGGCCTTCGGCCTGCCCCTCAAACCGAAAACCGTTTTCATCATGATTTATGAAGGCAACGACTTCAAGGGTACCCCGCTGGGGAGGGAGCTGGCGCAGGCCGAGGGCCGGGACATCCCCGGGCCTGCAGCGTCCGTACCGGCGCGGATCGGTCGCTGGCTCGAGACCAGCATCAAGTACACCCCGGTTGTCCTCAGTCTCCGAAACGCCTTCATCCACCGTCTGGGTCCCATCAATGCCGACGGGCCCGTGCCGGGCGCCGAGATCCTGTCCTGGATGCCCGTGGCGCTCCCGCCGGGCCCGGAGGCTCAGTATTATGCGTTCGAGCCCAAGCGGCTGGTGCGCCTCTACTGGACGCACGCGGCATTTCGTGAATCCTACGGCTGGGTCAGCACCGCCGAGGTCTTCAAGCGGATCAAGGCGCTGTGCGCCGAGGAAGGCATCCGCCTGGTCGTCGTGTACGCCCCGAGCAAGCCCCATGTGGTGATGCCGCTGGTCGCAGATCGGGTGACGGCGGAACAGCTGCACGCCTTCGCCTCCTTCAAGGCGCGGAATCTGCCGCCGCCCGGGGAATTCAAGCGGGAACTGGTCGCGAGGCTCGATACCCAGGAGGCAGTCGCGCGGGAATTCTTTGCGGCGGAGGGCGTCGAATTCATTTCCACCACCGCGATCCTCCGCCAGTGGGCGGCCGCAGGGCGCCAGGTCTATTACACGTACGATCAGCACTGGACCGCGCTGGGGCACGAGGCCGTCGCGGAAGCCGTGGCCCGCACTGTCACCGCAGGAAAGTCGCTTCCCCGCCGGTAAGTCCTCCGCCGCTTCGGCCCCCCGTCCATAGGATCCCGGCAGGCCGCTCCTGCAACGAAACAAAGAGCAGCGTGGCGTACAGACACGCGGGTCCCGGTTCGGATAAGGGGAGCGGTGGGGCCGTGGGGGAGGACGGCAGGAGTCAGCGCTGGTAGATGTCGGCTCCGGGAATCCTCTTCATGATCTTCTTGAATTTGGGGTTGGAATTCAAGACAAGGACGAAGGTCTCTCCGGGAAACTGCACTCCGCTCGCGAGCTGTTGCGGAAGCCCCTGGTCGGCCGAGCTGGAATGATAGCGATACCAGGGTCGTCGGACGACGATTCCGAGCGCATAGAGGGGCTTCTCCGGGAAATACTTCACCTCCTTCCGCACCAGGTACGCCTGTGTGATCTGGGGATACCGTAACAGGTGTTTCCTGATGGGCCCAAGCTGGGCGGAGGACAGCCCATGGGGCCGGTAGGTGTCCTTGACGCTGAGGCCCGCCCGTTCCTGCCTCGCCAGCTCGAGCAACTCGTGTTGCCGCACCGCCCGGTCGAAATACGGCGCCGCGTCCTGCTCTCGTCCCTGCGTCTTCAAAAAGGTGTAGACCAACTCACAGCCGGGGAGGACGGCGTCGGGGTCGAGGGCCATCGCCGTTTCGATCGGCGCGATGCCTTCGGCGTTGTTGTGAGACAGCAGGATGCGGCCGAGGGCGAATTGCGCCGCCGCGTGATCGGGATGCGTCACGATGAGGTGGCGATAGAAGGGCAGGGCGGCGTCGGTGCCGTGAAACTCTTCGGTCCAGTAGGCGCGCTGCCACGCCCCGTCCAGCGGAAGCGTCTCCGTGTTGGCCTTCTGTTCCAGTTCCCGGAGGCGCTGTTGTGCCTCGGCGGCGTATGCATGCCGCTGTCGCCACGAGGGGGATATCCGCGCTTTCCAGTCCCGGTTGAGCGTCTCTGAGAGTGCCCCGACCGCGCCCCCCAGGAAGTGCTGGGCGGCCGTATCCGGGGACGATTGGGGGACCCGTGCCTTCTCCCCGAGCGCCGCGAGGCGGTCCGCGAGGCAGGGATGGGTATTCTCGTTGGTCGTTCGTATCGCCATCGCCCGGTCGAGCCACTTCTGGCCGTCTTCGGGCTGCGGGTCGGCCCGGAGTGCCCATCGCATTTCGGTGTACGGGGCGGAGGGCGGATCGGGTTCGTGATCGGCCTTGCCGTGGACGGCGGGCCAGAACTTTTCCGACAGGAAGGCCCCGTGAATCTCCAGGTTGATGAGGGCGTCCGCCGTATGCCGCGGTCCCACCAGCCGTGCGGCGCAGCGGTCCGCCTCGTATTCATTGGCTCGGACGAGGACGAAGGAATAGGCCCCAAAGTAGGGGGCGTACCATTGGAAGAATCGGTGAAAGATGAACGATCCCCAGTGCTGCTTCTCGCGCAGCCTCTCCATGAGCTGGTACCAGCTCTTCCGGATCCGGTAGATCCAGCCGGCGAAGCGGCTGTGGGCGCCGCAGAGGTGCCCCAGTTCGTGGGCGAGGACGGCGCGAAACTGTACCGGGGACAGGGTGTGTAAGAGGGGCAGGCCGATGGTCAGGTAGTTCCGCTGCCATCCGAAGAAACCCAGGCGTGGGATCTGCGTCAGCGACGCGTTGAACTCTTCGTTGAGCAGAATGGAATGGACCGTGGGACTCTTCAGGGCACGCCGGATGTGCTGGACCGCCTGAAACAGCGGCCCTGCCTGTTTCGGGCTGAGCGGGATGCCATTGGGCGGATGGAGCCGGACCCAGAGGGAGCGGAGGATGACGACCGTGAGGCCGACGAGGGGGACGCCCAGTTTCAGGGCGACCTGGATCAGGCCTCCCCGCGGGAGAGAGATGACGATCCACGCCAGCGATCCGATCAGGAGGAGCAGGACGCCGCCGACGAGGACGATATAGGCGTATCCGAGAAGCGCGAGGAGGAGAATGCGGAGCTTGTAGGTCCCGGGGCGCTCGTGCGCTTCGCGCTCGAGGCGCGTCACGAGGGTGTTGTACTGTTCGTTGGTCATCGCCGTCTCGTCGGATCCTCGGGACGGTCCCGAGCGTCACCGTCCGGATGCGTTCGGGGATGCAGGCGCTGCAAAGGCCGGGCCAATGCTTTACATGTGTGTACCTATCTGTCAAAATGACGGTGATGTATCGACACGCATTCCCCCGCGAAGGGGCCGATCCAGGAGGAGCGATCGCGGTGGCTAAGGCCAGTACAAAAACCCGGGTATTGACCACCCAGGATCATCGGCGGGAGCTCGACGAGAACCGCTACGTCTACGCCGTCCTCAGCCGGCGCTCGGGCGGGGTGTCGATCGGCGTCAATTTGAATCCCGACAAGGTCTGTAATTTCGACTGCATCTATTGCCAGGTGGACCGGACGACCCCGGGACGCACTCCCCGGGTGGACCTGGGCATCCTGGAGCGGGAACTTCGGGACGTCCTGGCCATGGCCCGATCCGGCGTCCTCTTTGCGCGTCCCCCCTTTGCCGGCATCCCGGAGGCGCTCCGGGAGGTGAAGGACATCGCCTTCAGCGGGGACGGCGAGCCGACGACCTATCCCCGGTTCAGGGAGGCGGTCGAGATCGCCGTCCGCGCGAAGGAGGAGGCGGGGCTCGGCCACCTGAAGCTCGTCGTGATCACCAACGCGACCATGTTTCACCGGCCCAAGGTCAAGGAGACTCTGGCCTTCCTCGATCATCACAACGGCGAGATCTGGGCGAAGCTCGACGCGGGGACCGAGGCGTACTATCACCTGGTGGATGTGACCACGATTTCCCTTCGGCAGGTCCTGGAGAATATCCTCGACGCGGCTCGGCTGCGTCCGCTCGTGATCCAGAGCCTCTTCATGAAGGTGCATGGCGTCGGCCCGGACCGGAGCGAGATTGCTGCCTACTGCGATCGTCTCCGGGAGATCGTGGCGGAGGGGGGAAAGATCAGCCTGGTCCAGGTCTATACGGTGGCCCGTCGGCCCGCCCAGCCCACCGTCACGCCCCTGTCCACTGCCGAGGTGGACGCCATCGCGCAGGCGGTCCGCGCCATCCCCCTTCCCGTCGCCGCTTTTTACAGCGGCCACGATTAAGTCTCGACCGGGGCCCCGTACTTGTCGAGCCCTTCGGGCGAAAACCCAATGAACCCAATTAACACAAGACACCTACCCAACCCACTCAACACTCACCACCCGACACCCGACACCAATCACCCAGGAACGCCATGATCCTCGTAGCCGGAGCGACCGGGCGCGTGGGAGGCCTGGTGGTCGGTCTCTTGCGACAGCAGGGGAGACAGGTGCGGGCCCTCTGCAGGAGCGAGCCCAAGGCCACGCCGCTCCGCGAAGCCGGGGTTGCCGTGACACTGGGCGACCTGACCGACCGGCACGCGTTGGAGGCGGCCTGCCAGGGCATCCGCACCGTCATCAGCATGGTGACCTCGTTGAATCCCAGGGCGCGGAGCCAACCGTACCGCCCCGAGGCCATCGAGGTGGAGGGACACCGGATGCTGCTCGAGGCGGCCTGCCAGTCGAGGGTCAGGCAGGTCATCTATCTCTCGGCACTGGGGGTCGATCGCACGGATGCGCCGCGACAATTTCAGATCAAGCGGCGCGTGGAAGAGATCGTGCGCGCGAGCGGGCTCGCCTACACCGTTTTACGCCCGTCCGGATTCATGGAGAACCTGCTGCCGATGATCGCTCTCATCCGGCGCTTCGGCGTCGCGCCGCTGCCGGGCAAGGGGACGGCGCCGGTCACGTACATCGCCGTCGAAGACGTGGCCCGGGTCGCCGTCCAGGCGGTGGGACACCCCGAGGCGGAAGGGACCACCATCGAGTTCGGCGGCCCTGAAGACCTGAGCAACCGGCAATGCATCCAGGCGATCGCCACGGTATTGGGCAGACCGGCGCGGATCTGCCCGATTCCCTTTCCGGTCCTGCGCCTCGCCGGGTCCCTGGCCCGGGTCGCGGCTCCGGGTCTCCGGGAATACTTTGCCATCCTGGAGTTTGTGGACCGGAATGGACTCCAGGCTTCTCGCCGTCCGCCGTTTCGGAACGGGCTCTGGGCGCCCACCCCCTTTGAGGCGTTCGTGCGGCGCCACACCGGCCGATGAAGGCAGGACTGAGGTCCCAGGACTGAGGACTGAGTATTCAGGACTGAGGTTCCAGGACTGAGGACTGAGGTTTGATGCTCAGTCCTCAGCACTGCATTCTGCATGCTCAGTCCTCAGCACTCAGTCCTCATTACTGCTTTATAGGAGTCCTGATTCTTCTAAGGCGCGGCGGATCTGGACTCTTTCGTCGCCCGCCGGAGCCAGGAGGGGCGGACGAGGCCATCCCCCCCGGAATTCCAGCATGTCCATCGCGGCCTTGAGTCCGCCGATCCCGAAGCGGGTGGTGACCGCCGCCATCGCCGGCAGGAGCCTGAGCTGCTCCTCGCGCGCCTCATCGAGCTTCTCCATCCGGAATAGTGCATAGAGATTGAGACACGCCTCCGGCGCGCAGTTCGCAAAGGCCAGGATGCCCCCCCGCGCTCCGAGGGCCAGCGCGGGAAGGAAGACCGGACCGGAGCCGACGAAGAGGAGAAAATCGGCGGGCGTCACCCGCACGTATTCGGCGAAGACGGCGAGATTGCCGGCGCTGTCCTTCATGCCGATGATGTTGTCGTGCTCGGCCAGGCGGGCCACGGTGTCGGGGTCGAGAACGATCCCGGTGAACGGCGGCACGTTGTAGAGGAAAACGGGGAGCGACGACGCATCCGCCGCCCGCTGGTAATGCTCGATGAGGACCTGCGGCCGCATCTGGGGCTTGTAGTATGCCGGGGTCACGATCATCACGCCGTCGGCCCCGATGGCCGCGGCGCGTCGGGTCAGGGCGACGGTGGCGTGCGTGGCTTCACACCCGGTGCCGGCGATCATCACCTTGTCGGCGGGGATGTGTTCCCGCGCCACCTCGAGCACCCGGATCTTCTCGTCGTCGCTCAGGTATACGAATTCCGAATTGCTCCCCAGGATGAGGTATCCCGCCAGGGCGGTCCTGTTCCACCGCGCGAGATTGGCCACGAGGGCCGCGTAATCCACGTCGCCCGATTCCGTGAAGGGGGTGATGACCGGGGGGATGACCCCGCGAAGGTCACGCATCACGCTTTTCCTTGCACCAGAAAGGCCGCCGGAGGGGACAGTACCGTGTTCGGCGACTTCCGTCAAGGTGCGGACGGGGCGACGCTTCGAAAAGTTCCGATCCGGCTGCCCCACGCCTGGCTGCTCCGTTTCCAGTGGACCGCTGCGGCAGGGTAGGCTACTGTTCCCTGGAGGAAGTCGCGGAGGGATCGGATGGAGATTCGGTTTGCCGGGGGACACTGTGCGGTCGAGGCCCCTGACGGCTCTCGCATCCAGCCCGCGACGAGCAAGTACGCAATTCCGACGAAGCACCCGACGACCGGCCCCGGCTTCAAACACCTCTATGATCTGATCCACCCGGACGGGACCATCCAGGTGATTCACGTGACCCACGACGCTGCGGCGGTGGGCTGGCACTTCTGCGTTCGACCACAGGAGTGCGGGCAGCCCTAATTCGGTTCAGGGTCAAGGGGGGTTAAGAAGGCCAGCGCGCCGCTGTCTGCTGTCTGCTGTCAGCGGTCAGCAAGACCTGGTAGCAGTGGGTGATCGGCGAAAAGTAGAGGTACATAACCTTTATTTACAACAGATTATAGTATACCTATTCAAGTACAATATGAATGTATAGGGACGGCTGAAAGCAAGGAATAGTCGGCGATGTGAGCCGATCGGAGCCGGCCCTTGCACTGGTCGCGACGATTCCGTAGAATGCGAGTACGCACAGAGGCTGGCGTGCGCGGACGAGGACCTCGGTATACACGCTCCGCTGTACCGGGGTCGGTGAGGGAGGAAAAGGGCGATGTCCGAGACCCCGCAGGAAACGGCAGAGGTTCTCTGCCCGTGTTGCAAGGCGCGTCTGACGATTGATCTTGCCCTAGGTGTCCTCCTGCATCACGAGCCGCCCCCAAAGCCGAGCGGCGTGACAGACCTCAAGCAGGCGCTGGAGGCGCTCAAGACCGAAAGCACGCAGCGGGAAGCGCGGTTCAAGGAGCTCATGGAGGCGGAAAAGGACAAGGGGAAGGTCCTGGATCGGAAATTCCAGGAACTGCTCAAGAAGGCCAAAGAGGCCCCCTCGACGCCACCGCCTCCTCGGGAGATCGATCTTGACTGAAAGGGACCAGCGGTCCGACCCCGGCCGCCGGCGCTTTCTGTTGGGCGCGGTCGCCGCCGTTCTTGCCGGCGGATGCGGCCGCGTCCATCGCGTTCTGGCCCCTCCGGAGCTGCCGCCAGAGGCGGCGACACGGCACCTGTGGCCGGAGCGACCCGACCCTCATCGGTGGTCGTCCGGGGGACTCACCGTCGCATGGGTCGGGCACGCGACGTTCCTGCTGCGACTCAACGGGACGACGATTCTCACCGATCCGGCCTTCTCGGATCGGATCGGTCTTCGCCCTCTCGGCCTCCTCACCCTCGGTCCGCGGAGAGTCAGCCCCCCGGGGCTCGCGCTGCACGAGCTGCCTCCCCTCGATTGCGTTCTGCTCTCTCATGCTCACATGGATCACACCGACCGGCCGTCCCTGTACCGGCTTCCCTCGAAGCCTCCGATGATCGTGGCGAGCGACACGAGCGAATTCGTCGCAGATCTTGGGTTCGATGAGTGGCAGGAGCTCAGCTGGGGGGAGACGACCGGGATCGACGGCGTGAGGATCGAGGCGCTGCAGCCAAAACACTATGGGCGGCGGTATCCGTGGGACCGAAATCGCGGATACAACAGCTACCTCCTCTCGAAGGAGGGGATCACGGTCCTCTTTGCCGGGGATACGGCCGATACCAATCGTCTCACCCAGGCGCTCAAAGGGCGCCGCGTCGATGTGGCGATGCTCCCCATCGGGGCGTACAATCCGTGGATCCAGAACCATACCACGCCGGAGCAGGCCTGGCGGATGTCCCGGGACCTCGGCGCCCGGTATCTCATCCCGATGCACTGGCGGACCTTTCAACTCTCGGATGAGCCGATCTTCGAGCCGATCGAGCGGCTCACGCGCGCGGCGGGCCGTGCCGCCGGGCGCATCGCCCTCGATTCCATCGGCCAAACCTGGACACTCCCCTCGTAAGGGAACCCGGCTGCGGCACCTGCACCTGCCCGGGATCAAAAGCACGGTTGACATCCGGGATGGGGTATGCGAAAGTATGATTAGATCATACGCATGGAGGCGTTCGTGATCCGGACGACTATTTCAATCCCCGAGGAAGAGTTTGAGGAAATCAGGAGCTTGGCGGAGCGCACCGACCGCTCGATCTCATGGCTCCTCCGGCGGGCCTTTCGCCTGGCGAAGCCCCGCCTCGAGGCGGGAGAAAGCTATGCCACAACCTTCAATCAGGTGTGGGCCAATGTCGGGGAGGCACTTCGTGGTGCGGGCGTCCAGCAAAAGAACGTAGATGAGCTCATCGGAACGGTTCGGTCCCGCGGGGCCAAGAAAAAGGCCAGGACCAAACGGCGGTGAGCCGCCTGGTGGTCGATACCAACATCATCGTTTCGAGCTTTCTCAGCAGCGGTCCCCCGCGGGTAATCCTGAACCGCATCCGAGATCGACAAGACTTGCTCTGCGTTTCTCGCGCTGTCTTGCGGGAATATCTGGAAGTTCTCACGCGGGCCGGCGTTGCCAGGGAACTGCTGGAGGCATTACTCTCCGTGTTACAGGATCCCCAACGAGTGATGCTGGTACTTCCGTCTCGTCGTCTCACGGTCGTCCGGGAGGACCCGGCCGATGACATGTTTCTCGAGTGCGCGCTTGAGGCCGAGGCGGATTACATCATCTCGGGAGATCGACACTTGAGGCGGTTGGGGATCTTCGAAGGCATCGAAATACTTTCTCCCAGGGCCTACCTGACCCGCGTTGAGAGATAATGCGCCCAAGGGATCGGGCTCAGTTGCGCATGGCCAGGACGCGGGCCTCGAACTTGCGATCCTGCTCGACGCGAAAGGCCTCCCCGCACTTGCTGCAGCGGCCGCTCCACGACCGGTCACCATTCTGCCGCAGGATGACCACTCCGCAGAACTGCTTGTTCGGCACCTTATGAACTGTAATGGCGATCAGGGGATGCTCCATCGCCTCACCCCAGGGCGATCCGCGCCCGAAGTCGCCGATAATACCAGGACAATGCCCGGTTGGATCCGATCAGGCCCACCGAGTTTCCGAGGATTCGGACGACTTCTTCTCTGGAGATCTTGACGACGGCTGCCGGATCGAGCAAGTTGCGCGCCCGGGAGACCAGGGTCAGCGTCTTGAGACCGATGAGGAGAGGCCAGGCGCAGGCGAGCCGCATCTGGAACTCCCGACGGGGGATGCTGAGGGTGTAGCGCCATCCCTCCTGGTAATGCCCGAGCGTGACCGTGAGCAGGTCTCGGAGAAGGGGTGCGACGCGGGGAAGGACCCCGGGATCGAGGAGTGCCCGGGGGCCGAGTCCGAGCCGCTCGAGATCCTCCTGCGGCAGATAGCAGCGCCCCAGGCGCAGATCTCGACTCAGATCCCGCAGGATGTTGGTCATCTGCAGTCCCTTGCCGAAGCAGATTCCCCGTTGCTTCATTGGGGCGACATCCCAGCTCTTGAGGGCAGGACGGTGGGCGACGTGGATCTCCGTCCAGAATTCGCCGACGCAGCCCGCGACGAGATACGTGTACCGGTCCAGATCGTCGCGGGTCTTGAGCGCCACGAGCTGACCTTCGTCCTCTCCAGGAAAGGTGGCCAGGTCCATCTGCATTCCCTGCGTGATGGTCAGGATCAGGTCGCGGATCCGCCCGTGATCTCCCGCGTCTAGCGCCCGGTACATCGCAAAGCATTCCTCGAGTCGGGCGAGGAGCTCCCGTTCTTCGGGGATTCTCTGCGGTCCCGTGAGCACCGCCGCGATGTCGCGGATGCGGCCCGCGTCGCTGTCCCGGATGGCCGCCCGGAACTGCTCCAGGTACTCGAGGCGTTTTGTGCGGCTGATCAAGCGGGTGTCGGCGATCGTGTCGGCGGCCCGGGCAAAGAGGTAGGCAAGGCCCACCGGGCGTCTCACGTCCTTGGGCAGCACGGTGAGGCTCAGGTAGAAGGTCCGGCTCACCCCTTTGAGGATCTGTCCGAGGAGCTCCGTATCCGCTTTCCCCATCTCCTCCCCACCCGTCACCAATCACCAATCACTAACCACCAGTCACCTCATTTTCACTGGGGTGGCGTATACACCTCGTTCGCGTCGCTGCGCGACCCCCCGGGCTCCGGGCCTCCGGCGATCAGGTAGATGCGGCCCTCCAGCGCCGCGGCTCCCAGCCCGTGGCGCGCCGTCGGCATCGGCGCGAGCGTGGCCCAGCGGTCGGTCTTCGGATCGTAGGCCTCGGTGGCGTCGAAGGTTTTTTGTGATTCCTCGCCTCCGAAGACGTAGATCCTGCCACCCACGACCGCGGCGGCAATGCCTCCCCGCGCGGTGGGAAGGGGAGCACGTGCGGTCCACTGCTTGGATCGCGGATCATAGGATTCGTTGGCGTTCACGTTTCGGCTCATGGCCCCCAGTCGTCCCCCGATCGCGTAGAGCCTGCCCTCCACGGCCGCCGCCGTGAGGTGATCGCGAGGCGTGGGCATCGGAGCCAGCGACTCCCACCGGTCCGCGGCGGGATCATAGACTTCGAGCATCCGCAGGACCTCGCTGCCCGCCTTGCCGCCGACGGCGTAAATCTTGCCGTCGATCGCGGCGACGGCCAGGGCGCCCCGGGCCGTCGGCATCGGGGCCTTGGGCTGCCAGCGATCCGTTGCGGGGTCGTACGCCCACACGGTATCCATTGCCTTCCAGGGCCAGATCCGTGCGTACCCGCCGACCACGTACAGCTTCCCGTCGAGGGCGACGACGGCCGTATGGTGAAGCGCTTCGGGCAGCGGAGCCTTTGCTTCCCACCGGTCGGTCTTCGGGTCATAGGCCTGGACGGTCCGCGACACGCCTCCAATGAAGAAATAGGCGAAGCCGCCGATCACATACACCTTCCCGTTCAGCACGGCCGCCGCCACCTCGGTTCGTTTGTCAGGCATGGGCGCCACGGTCTTCCACTCGCCGAGCGCATCCGCCCGCGCGAGTTGGAATGCGCCCAGCAGGAGGAAAAGCCCCGTCCCGACCCATCTCCCGCGGTCCAGTCCCCGCCGTCGCCGGTTCCCGTTTCCCATCTCGCCCTCCATGCCTCGCGACCGGTGCCGACCCTCGCAGCAGGATACCGGGAACAGGAGGCTTTGGGCAAGCCCTCTGCGGTTGCCTTCGGCCGCGCGGTCGCCTACAATATGCAGTTCAGGCGCGTTGTGCGAGAGGAGGGAGCCGTGGTGTCCAACACGTCGAGTGCCGCCGGAGTCGTCTGGGACCTGAGCGACCTGTTTTCCGGCCACGATGATCCGCGCATTGCGGCCACACAACAGTCCGTCGACGAGGCGGCGAAAGCCTTCGCCGAGCGGTATCGGGGGACGATCGGTGTCCCGGGCGGGCCGCCCGCGGCGCACCTCCTGAAGGCGCTCTGTGCCCTCGAGGCCATCGAGGAGACGGTGAGCCGCGTGGCGAGTTACGCCGGCCTCCTGTACGCCTCCGACAGCCTCCGGTCGGAGTACCAGGACCTGCACCAGCGGGTCGAAGAGTGGGTGACCGCGGTCCGGAATCGTCTCCTCTTCTTCACGCTGGAGTGGCTTGACCTGGACGAGCCGGCGACGGCGCGGCTGATGGCCGATCCCCTCCTGGCCGGCTACCAGTATTACCTCGCCCACACCCGGCGGTACCGGCCCCACAAGCTGACCGAGGCCGAAGAACGGGTCGTGAATGAGAAGGATAACACCGGTCGGCGCGCCTTCGGACGCCTCTTCACCGAACTGATTTCCTCGATGACCTTCCCGCTGGAGATGGAGGGGACCGTCCGCGACCTGACCATGTCCGAGTTGCTGTCGCTGTTGCACCGTCCGGAGCGTGGACTGCGCGTGCGGGCGATAGAGGTCCTCTTCGAAGTTCTGGGGCGGAACGAGCTCGTCCTCACCTTCACCTACAACACGCTGATCCAGGATCACCTCACGATGGACCGGTTGCGGCACTACGCGGACCCGATGGCCGAGCGGCACCTCGACAACGAAATCGACCCGCGGGCGGTCGAGCGAATGATGGAGGTGACCGAGGCCAACTACGGGATCGCCCAGGACTATTTCCGCCTGAAGGCGGCACTCCTCGGCCTGGACCGGCTGGCGCTCTACGACCAGTACGCCCCGGTGGGCGAGGAGCTACCGTCGTGTGACTTCGCGGAGGCCCGGGCAGCCATCGTGGAAGCGCTGGGCGCGTTTTCACCGCGTGCCGGGAACATCGCCCGGGACTTCTTCACGCGCGGCTGGATCGACGCCGAGATTCGTAAGGGAAAGCGGGGAGGGGCGTTCTGCTCGTCGCCGTCGCCCGCAATCCATCCATACATCTTGTGCAACTACACCGACACCCTCCGTGACGTGATGACGGTCGCGCATGAGCTCGGTCATGGGCTCCACGGGGTCCTGGCGAGCAGGCAGACCCTCCTGAACTACGACCCCCCGCTCACCACCTGCGAAACCGCCTCGGTCTTCGCCGAGTTTCTCGTGTTCAACGACCTGCTGAGGAGGCAGCGGGACCCGCGGGTGCAGTTGGCGCTCGTGTGCGGGAAGATCGAAGATACCTTTGCAACCGTCTTCCGGCAAACCGTCCTGACGCGATTCGAACAGGCTGTCTTCAGGGCTCGGGGGGCCGCGCGGTTGACCGCGGATGCCCTCGCGGAGGCGTGGCTTCAGGGGAATGCCCGGTACTACGGAGAGGCGGTCGACCTGACTCCGGGCTACCGCCTGGGGTGGTCGTACATCCCGCACTTCATCCACACCCGCTTTTACTGTTACAGCTATGTCTTCGGCCAGTTGCTCGTCCTGTGTCTGTACCGCATGTACAAGGAGGAAGGGACCTCTTTCGTCCCGCGGTATCTGGCGTTCCTGGAGGCGGGGAACTCGGCGCGCCCCGAAGTGCTTCTCAAGCCTCTCGGCGTCGACTTTCACGACCCGGGTTTCTGGCAGAAGGGGTTGGACGAGGTCCGTGGCATGGTGGAGCAAGCCCGGGCCCTCGCCGCTGCAATTAGTGAATAGTGACTGGTGAATAGTGGTTGGTGACCAACCACGAGGCATCTATGGTGTTGATCGATGCGCACGCGCACATGAGTGACGCCGCGTTTGCCGCGGATCTGGCGGCGGTGCTCGAGGCGGCGGCGAATGTGGGGGTGGAGGCGATCGTCACGGTGAGCGAGAATCTGGAGGATGCCCGAAAGGTGCTGGACCTCGCCGAGAAGTTTCCCTTGCTCAAGCCCTGCGCGGGCCTGTATCCCGACATCCTCGATCTGGAGCGGGCCGACGCCATGGCGGCTTTTATCCGGGCGCATGCAGAGCGGCTGGTGGGGATCGGCGAAGTCGGTCTCGACCATTGGGTGGTGAAGGATGAGCAGGGGCGGGAGATTCAAGAGCAGGTGCTGGCCAGGTTTGTCTCCCTCGGGGCGGAACTGGATTTGCCGCTGAACGTCCATTCCCGGGCTGCCGGCAGGCACACGGTCCGATTTCTGCGCGAGCGCGGGGCGCGCACCGTGCTGCTGCACGCCTTTGACGGCAGGCCGTCGGCGGCCCTGGAGGGCATCGAGGCGGGCTACTACTTTTCGGTGCCCCCGTCAGTCGTGCGGTCCCGGCAGAAACAGAAGCTGCTCCCCCATCTTCCGCTCGAGCGTCTCTTGCTGGAGACGGATTCGCCCGTTCTCGGTCCCGACCCCGCCTTCCGGAACGAACCGAGGAACGTTGTGGTCTCCTGCCAGGCCATCGCGGCTGCCAAGGGCGTTTCCGCGGAGGAGGTGGCACGCGTCACCACCGAGAACGCGCGTCGGCTCTTCACGAAGGCGTTCGTGCCGACCGGGTCCAGATAAGCGCACGCGAGGAGGAGGACCAGGGTGCGGGACGCGCTGACCGCCTTTGTCGCATTGTTGGTCGCCGTGGATATCCTGGGCGTTTTACCGGTCTATCTCAGTCTCACGGCGGATCTTTCTTTCGAGGAGCGGGGGAAACTGCCCCGGCAGTCAACCCTCACGGCGACCGCCATCGGGGTGGGCTTTCTCCTGGTCGGGCAAGCAATATTCCCTGTCCTGGGAGTGAGCGTGGGCGACTTTCAGGTCGCGGGGGGCATTCTCTTGGTGGTCATCTCGCTCCACGACCTGGTCAATCCGGGCAAGGTCCTCCGGCGCCCCGCGGCGTCGGTCGGCGTGGTCCCCATCGGGACCCCCATGATCGTCGGACCGGCGGTGCTCACGACGCTGCTCATCCTGGTCCAGAGCCACGGGTATCTCATCACCGCACTGGCCTTTGGCGTGAATATGGCCATCGCCTTTCTCGTACTGCGGTATGCAGTGAACCTCGCCCGGCTCCTGGGCGAGGGCGGGTCCCGGGCCGTCGGGAAGGTGGCAAGCGTTTTCCTCGCGGCCTTCGGAGTGAGCCTGGTCCGCCGTGGTCTGCCGGGCTTTCTCGACCGGTGATTGGACGCCTCACATTTTCTGAGCGGTCCCGATTCCGATCCAAGCGCGGGGGAGCGGGGGAGGTGGCTGCGAACACTCCCCCAAAGGAGGCACAATGTCTTTCGGTGATATTCTGTGGTTCGTCTTCCTCCTGATGGCCTTTCAGCCGATGGTCCGACAGCGGTGGCTCGAGGCGCGCCGGCTTCGGCTCCTGACCGGTATGGAGCGGCGGCGGAACAGTCGGGTGATTGCCCTCGTCCATCGGCAGGAGACCATGAGTCTGCTCGGCTTTCCCCTGTTCCGGTACATCGACATCAACGACTCCGAAGAAATCCTGCGTGCCATCAAGCTGACGTCCTCCGAGGTTCCGATCGACCTGATCATCCATACCCCGGGCGGGCTGGTCCTGGCGGCTTCGCAGATTGCCCACGCGCTCAAGAAGCACCCGGGGAAGGTGACGGTCTTCGTCCCGCATTACGCCATGTCGGGGGGGACGCTGATCGCGCTGGCGGCCGACGAGATCGTCATGGATGACAACGCCGTGCTCGGGCCGGTGGATCCTCAGATCGGCCAGGAGCCGGCGGCATCGATCCTGCGCGTGCTGGAACAGAAGGACAAGAATGAGATCGACGATGCCACCCTGATCCACGCCGACATGGCCGGGAAGGCCTTGCGGCAGGTCCGACAGTGCGTCGCCTGGATCCTCGAAGAGCGCATGGGCAGGGAAGCGGCGGCCGCGTTAGCCGAGACCTTGAGCCAGGGCGCCTGGACCCACGACCATCCCATTACCGTTGAGGAGGCGACGGCGCTGGGGCTGCCCGTCAGCACCGACATGCCCGAGGAAGCCTACCAGTTCATGATGCTGTTTCCGCAGCCCCCGCGGCACCGGCCATCGGTCGAATACATCCCCCTGCCATACGGCCGTCGGCCGAGCAGCCGACCCCCGGCCTGATGAACGGAAACTCGCTGAGCGGTGCCCTTGACAAACGAAAGGAAGGTGTTAGCGTAATCCACGGCCCGAGCCAGGATCGACGCGACCGATGGTGGGATAGATCCCCCAGGGAGGGAGTATGGCAACGGCATTAGACAAGAGCATTGTGTCTCGACTCAAGACCGGCTTGCAGGCGACGCCGGCCGTGAGCAAAGAGGCGGTGGATGCCTTGAGCAAGCTGCTTGATGAACTGCAGCGACCCCAGGTGTCGGAAGCCGAGGCGGAGCAGCGTCTCCGCAAGTGGTTGGAGTCGGTCCCGGCGCACGTGGCGACCGTGCTGCAATCCGTGGTTTTCGGATCGCTCTACCTGCGGATCGTCTCGGAGAATTCCTGGATCTACAAGGGGTTCAAGACGCTTCCCGCCTCCGCGCACGCACCGCGGAAGTAGCGCGGCTAAGAATTTCATCCCCTTGACCCGCGCCAGAAAGAGCCTCCCGGTCAGCCCTTTGTTTCGGTTGGCGGGAGTTTCTTGCGCAGGCGCAGCTCAATCTGGGAGGGGTTGACCCCGGCGATTTGCAGGCCGAGCGGGAGGTTGATGTTCTTCGCGGAAATGATGTAGCGCCGCACACCCACCGTGGCCTTCTGGAGGTCAATAGCGACCTGGAGTTGGGTCGCATCCAGGAAGTTCAACATGATCCGCGAGCCGCGCACGCGGACGTGCACATCCTGCACCCGGTTCTCCTCGATGGCCAGGTCTTTGGGGACATTGACGTAGACGACCGGGATCGACATGCCCACCTCGTCGTTCTTCTGTCCCACCAGGGCGAGTAAGAGCAGGCTGACTGCGAACACGGTGGCCACCTTGGGACGCCAGTTCTGGACGAGGAGCGTCTTGAGGGAGATCCGGGGCTTCTGGCGCTCCTGTCGCGCGCGCAGGCGCTCGGTCAGCCAGGCGAGGAGGTCCGGCGCATTGTCGACCACGGCGATGGTGCCGTTCTCGACGACCGACACCTTTCCCCGCTCTTCGGAGACCACGACCGCCAGCGCATCCGACTGCTCGGTAATGCCCAGCGCCGCCCGGTGCCGGGTGCCGTAAAAGTACGAGAGCCGCTGATTCTCCGAGAGGGGGAGGATACAGCCGGCCCGGTAGGCGCGCCCCTCGCGGATATAGAGCGCCCCGTCGTGCAGGGGAGAGGGGGACGTGAAGAGGGTCTCCACGAGTTCCGGGGTGATCTCGGCGTTGAGGACCGTCCCGGGGCTCTTGAGCAACGGCTCGACCGGATCGTACCGCTCGAACACGAAGATCGCACCGCGGCGCTCGGCGGCGAAGGCAAAGGCGGTCTGCGTAATGGTGGCGAGGACCTCCTCATCGACCCGCACCTGGCTTCCCCACCCGAGCAGGCTCGTCAGGGGCACGCTGGGGTTGACCTGCTCGAGCATGTGGCGAATCTCGCCCTGGAAGATCACGATGACGAGGATGAGGGCCGCGGCCCAGATGCCTCCGAGGACCCAGGAGGTCAGGAACAGCCCCAGGTACTGGGCGATCAGGTATCCGAGGCCGAGAAGGACGATGCCGGCCAGGATCCGCATCGCGCGCGTCCCGCGCAGGCGGGTGTAGATCTGGTAGACGACGAAGCTCATGAAGGCGACGTCGATAATGTGCCCCCAGGGGAAGTGCCAGAGGAGGCCCCACATTTCACGGAAGAAGTCCGAGACTGAAGCGAATTGTGCGCTCATCCCACTCTCTAACGGCGACGGGGCGAAGGACGACGGACACCGATTCAGAAAAATCATACGGGGTGTCCCGCGTCGTGTCAACACGCGTCATTGCAAGTATTGCGCCGACGCTGGGCGGGGGAAAATTGGCTCTCCCTGAAGAGCCCCTGCGCGACGAGGGTGCGCAGCCAGCCCCGACCGCCGAGGTCGATCACCCGGATCGCGCTCACCTCGCTGTCGGCGACGTAGAGTCGCTCGCCGTCGGTGGCGAGCCCGCTCGGCTATCGCTTTTTCCGGATCAGGCTCCGGTGATGCGCACACATGGACGATCGTGAAAAATAAGAGGGAATCGTCGGGGGGTGCCCGACGTCATGGACGGCCTGCAGAGCGGGGGGGGCGATGGAGAAGGCCGGGGGATGGGGTCGGGGCGAGCCCGCCTCGCTGAAGCTCGAGGCGCGTGACTCGCAGCCCGTGGGTATACGTGGTCTTCGATGTGTCGATGCGATCCTGGGACCAGACGACTTCGGCCTCGGCGTGGATATAGCGCTCGCCGACCGCAATGACGAGATCGAGGGGCGTCCCGGGGGTAAAGCGTTCGGGGAGATCGGCCATCAGGCCCCCTTCACCGAGGTTGCGGATCCATCCGGACTTGCCGACTCCGAGGTGCCGGTAGGTCACGGCCCCGTGGTAGTCGTGCCGCCCATGTTCCCTGCGCTCGTCCACTTCTGCCGTGTTCTTCCTCATGCGTCCTCCATACCCTCCAATGCAAAGGGGGCCGGGTCCCCCCGGCCCTCCCCTGCGAATTGTGTAGAGTATCGTGCACCGGGGCCCGAATGTCAAGAGCCATGTCTCCTGCTCGTGCGTGCCGGCGTGCGGGGCGCCGCGGAGCCGGGGTGCGTGTCCGGGAGACGGAATCGCGTGACGTGCAGGCACAAAGGGCGTGCACGGATCGCAGAAGTGGCGGTTGTCATACCGGCCTGGCCATGGTACACTGCGCGAGAGTGGGCACCGATCAACAATAGACGGGAGAGGAGGTCGATATTAGCGCCAAGGTGTTCGTCGGGAACCTGAGTTACGATACGACGCAGAGCGAGGTCGAAAGTCTTTTCGCCGAAGTGGGCCAGGTGGTGGGGGTATTCCTGCCGTCCGACCGCCTTACCGGTCGTCCGCGAGGATTCGCCTTCGTCGAGTTCGCCAACGAGGCGGATGCCGCAAAGGCCATCGAGAGGATGGACGGCTACGAGTTCAAGGGCAGGAATCTTCGTGTCAACGAGGCGGAACAGCGCCGGCCGCGCGTCCCCGTCTTTTCCGATCCCGGGTCATTCGGAATGGCCCGAGGTAAAGGGGAATTCAAGCGAAAAGGCAGCCGCCGCAACATTCGCGCCAGGAAGCGCAGCCTCTGATCGCTTCGCGGGACGACAACCTTCCGGGGTCCGCACACTTCCCCATCCTCGTCAGATCCTGCAGCGGGGAAAACGCTACTGCCCCCCCTATTTTTCCATTCCGGGGGGTACCCCAAGGGGTAGTATTTTTTCCTTGCATCCCACCATAGATATGGTAGTAATACCGGCAAGGCCATTGGGGCCAGAAGCATGACAACCACACAAGGAGGAGGAGCGAATGGCGAAGGCAAGAAGGAGGGCCAAGAAAGCGAGGAAGGGAACGAAGGGGAAGAAGGCGTTCGGAGGCTATTCGATCAGCTTCAAGGGCGCCAAGGACACGCTTGAAAAGATCTTCGGGAGCACGCCGATCGGGCCCTCCGTCATGACGAAAAAGCTCTGGGGGTATGTGAAGCGGCGGAGACTCGGCAAGCGCCGCTGAGGCGCCTGCACCTGTCCGATCGCTCTCTGGCGGCCCGCTTCCGGCGGGCCGCCGTTTTTCATCCGTGCACCACCTCTTCCCCCGTACCGTCATCGTGCAGGGCCGATCCCGTTTTTGTCACGGGGAGGACGGGCCGGCCACCGGTTTCTGCTTTGACTTGCAGGAGGTGGGGCATGCCGCTCCAGACGGTCCTCACGCAGCGGTTAGGGTTGAGCCATCCGATCATCCAGGCGCCCATGGCGGGCGGCGCAACGACCGTGGACCTCGTGGCCGCGGTCTGCGAGGCGGGCGCCCTCGGTTTCATCGGGGCGGCCTATCTGACGCCGCCCCAAATCGCCGACGTTTCGCGGGCGCTCCGGGCGCGGACAGCTCGGCCGTTCGGTATCAATCTCTTTGCGCCGCTCCCCGCGCCTGAGACGCCGCGCGATGCGACGCCTGCGCTGGAACGTGTGGCGCCCTACCACGCGGAGCTCGGGTTGCCGCCGCCCACCCTTCCGGCATCGACGGGTGACCCGTTCCGCGAACAGCTGGCAGCGGCCCTCGAGAGCGGCGCGTCGGTCTTCAGCTTTACCTTTGGCATCCTGCCGGCCGGGGCGATCGAGGCCATCAAGGCTCGCGGCATGTTCCTGATCGGGACCGTGACTACCGTCGAGGAAGCACGAGCGCTCGAGGCCGCCGGTGTCGATGCCGTCGTTGCCCAGGGAAGCGAAGCGGGTGCGCATCGGGGCACGTTTGCGACCGATTTCGAGTCGGCGATGATCGGAACGATGGCCCTTGTGCCGCAGGTGGCCGACGCGGTACCGATGCCCGTGATCGCGTCGGGCGGCATCATGGACGGCCGGGGAATCGCGGCGGCGCTCGCCCTGGGCGCGAGCGCGGCGCAAATGGGCACGGCGTTCCTCACGTGCGATGAGGCCGGCATCCCCGACGCGCATAAAGCGGCGATCCTAGGGGCGGGCGAACATGAGACGCGCCTGACGCGGGCCTTTTCCGGCCGCCCGGCACGGGGGATCGTCAACCGCTTCATGAGGGAGGTGGAGGGGCCCGGCGCGCCCGGCTCCATTCTGCCGTACCCGCTACAGAACGCGCTGACGCGGCCGCTCCGGACTGCGGCCGCCAAGCAGGGCCGGGCGGAGTTTCTGTCGCTCTGGGCGGGCCAGGGGGTCCGCATGGCGCGCCGCCAATCGGCGGCGGACCTCGTCGCGCGGCTCGCGACCGAGGCCGAGGCGGTCGTCCGGCGGGTGGCGGCATTGGGGTGAGAGGCTTCTGGAAGGACACCCCCTGTCGATGATCAATGGCTGACGCCAATCCGGGAGGATCCGAAATGCGCTTCGTCGCCGTTCTCCTCACATTAGTGGCATGTTCAAGTCTTCATGCAGAGGAGCTGGCCCTCGCGCAGCAGTCCGTGCTCGATGGAAGAGTCTCCCTGCTCATCCCCACGACCTTTAAGCCCATGGGCGAGGAGATGCTGAGGACCAAGTACCCCAGCGAGCGCCGGCCGACCTTGGTCTTCACGAACGAGCGAGGCACGGTCAACATCGCTCTCAACCACCCCAAAGGCCGCATGCCGGCGAACCAGTTGGCCGCCTTTCACGCATCCATGGAGGGCAGCTTCAAGAAACTCTACCCGTCCGCGGAGTGGTTTCGGAGCGAGGTGCGGAAGATCAACGGGCGGGAGTTCTTCGTCATGGAGCTACGCACCCCGGCGATCGACACCGAGATCCGGAACATCATGCTCGGCACGTCGCTGGAGGACCGCCTGCTGCTGATCTCGTTCAATGTCACGAAGGAGCTTGAAAGGGAGTGGCTGCCGACGGCCAACAGGATCATCGAGTCAGTGCAGGTGAAGTGACGAGGAGAGGGAATCGGGCTCGCCGCAGGGTGGCTGGCCGGTCAGATCGGTTCCTCGCTCTTGACGCGGCCACCTCTTCGGCTTGGACTGGCACTAGTGCACACATGAGTCACG
>Ga0209341_10001160_pt1 | contig 26426 bp, 30 predicted proteins | sample RifCSP13_2_FD_184020 | JGI IMG/M metagenome (GOLD analysis project Ga0209341, IMG submission 184020) | Soil microbial communities from Rifle, Colorado - Rifle CSP2_sed 13_2 (SPAdes) (version 2) | ecosystem: Environmental > Terrestrial > Deep subsurface > Rock core/Sediment | place: Rifle... | reverse complement strand
CGCGAGATCACTATCGGGGAGATCAAGAAGGTGATGGCAACGGCAGGTGTGCCGGTGCGGGGGGCGGCATGATTGTCGAACAGGTTCGTTTCGATGCGGCCGGTCTGGTGCCGGCAGTGGTACAGGATGCGGCCGACGGCCGGGTCTTGATGGTGGCTTATATGAACTCCGAGGCACTGGCAGCCACCCAACGCACCGGTCGAGTCCATTTCTGGTCGCGATCCCGCTCTGAGGTCTGGGAGAAGGGACGAACCTCGGGCAACACCCTCGAAGTGGACGAGATAATCATCGACTGCGATGGCGACACCCTGCTGGTTCGAGTTCGACCGGCCGGTCCGGTCTGCCACACCGGAAAGCCCACCTGTTTCGAGGAGCGGGCACCGGGCCAAGGGTTCATGGCGCTCGAGGGGTTATGGTCGACGATCGTCGAACGGGCCACCCGCCGTCCCACCGGGTCCTATACGGTCGAACTCCTGGCCGGGGGAGTCGATGCCTGCGCCCGCAAGGTCATCGAGGAGGCCGGGGAAGTGGTCCTGGCTGCCAAGAACCAGGCGGCTGGCGGCGAAGACCGGATCGCTGAGGAAGCCGCCGATCTCGTTTACCACCTTCTTGTCCTACTCGCCGAGCGAGGAGTGACCCCCCAACAGACGCTCTCGGCCCTGGCCGAGCGGCGTCGCCCGCCAACCCCACCTGGATGAGCCGCACCATCAGGGTGGGGTCGGCTGGCGGAAGCGTGTCGCGACCAATCGATCCCAGACCCGGTCCGAGACCACCCGTCGCAAGCCGATCAGCAGAGAAGCCGCGGCAGTTACCCGATATCGAGTGCGAGGTCGGCGCGCCGTGATGGCCCGCTCGACAACCCGGGCCACCGTCTCGGGTCCCCCACCCAGACGTGCCACCGGGCCCCTTACGTACGTCTCCAGGGTCGTTTCTTCGACGGAAGCGTTGAAGTCTTCGTACGGGTCATCCTGGTTGCTCTCGGCGTCTTGATTCGCCTCTTGATTGGCGTTCAGAGCCGTCACGGCCGCCGAGGAGAAGCCGGTCCGGACGATGCCGGGCTCCACGACGATCACGTCGATGCCGAACGCGGCCACCTCGAAGCGAAGCGCATCACTCACGGCCTCGAGCCCCCACTTGGTGGCGTGATAGATGCCCCCCCCCGGAAACACCAGGCGGCCACCCATCGAGCTCATGTTGACGATCTTTCCCCACCGTTGCCTGCGCATTCCCGGCAACACGAGTTGGGTGAGACGGATGGGGCCGAACAGGTTGGTTTCGAACTGATCGCGCACCTTGGGCATGGTCATCGTCTCGACGGCGCCCGATTGGCTGTAACCGGCGTTGTTCACCAGCACACCCACGGCCCCGTGCTCCTTTTCCACGACTCCCACAGCCCGACGCATCGACTCCTCATCGGTGACGTCCAGCGCCAGGGTGGTGCAATCTTGGGCGGCCAGATTGTCGATCGATTGGAGGCGTCGCCCGGTGGCGTAGACGGTCCACCCTCGGGCAGCCAGGTGCTCGGCGGTGGCCTTGCCGATGCCTGAGGAACAACCCGTGATCAGAACGGCCCGAGAGACCATCAGCCGGCCCCCCCCAACTCCCTACCCATCGCGAAGAACTCGGGATTTGGCCTGACGTCGAGGAAGTGCGCCATACGATTAGAAAGGGCGAACAGGGAAGTGACGGCAGCGACGTCCCAGATCTCCTCGGCGTCGAGCCCGGCGGCGGCCATTGCGGCGTGGTCTTTCGGTCCCACCGTGGCAGGTTGGAGGCAGAGCTTCTCGGCGAAAGCCAGCATCGCCTTCTGCCGGTCGGTGATCGGCGCCGACCGCCAGTTGGCGGTGACCAAATCGGACACGAAGGGATCCTTGGCGCGGATGCGAAGGATCGCCCCATGGGCGACCACGCAGTAGGGGCACTGGTTGAGCGAGGAGGTGACGACCACGATCATCTCCCGGTCAGCTTTCGACAACCCCGTCTGCTTCTCCATGACGGCGTCGTGATACGCGAAGAAGGCGCGGAACTCATCGGGACGGACCGCCAAGGCCAGGAATACATTGGGCACGAACCCCGACTTCTCGGCCGCGGCGGCGATGCGGTTCGCCACGTCGTCGGGAAGAGAGGCGAGATCCAGTTCGGCCACCGGAGCCAACATAGCCGATCGGGAATGGCACCAACTGGCCGTGCCGCGCGCCGGGGCTGGTGCTACTGCAGACTCAACCGCTACGGCCAAGCCTCGCCGGCGGCCCAATCAAGTTCGACGCGATCTCCATGAGTGTGGGGCTCCTGGCGGTGGGAATCGCCCTCCGTCATCAACGGGAGGGCAAGCGCAGTCGAACCCTCCCTCCGGGCCCTTCGCCGATGACGATGTCGCCCCCATGACCCTCGATCAATCCCTTGGCGATGGCCAGCCCGAGACCGGAGCCTCCACCGTCTCGACGGCGGGCCTCGTCGCCACGAACGAAGGCATCAAAGGCACGATCCAACATGTCGTCTGCAAAACCGGGGCCATCATCGACGATCGACGCCACCACCCAATCGGGCTCCACGCCCAACTCGACCGTCACTCCTCCACCTGGGGGGCTGTGGCGAATGGCGTTGTCGAGCAGATTGCGCAGCACCCGACCGAGAGCGGCCGAGTCTGCCTCCACCGGCAATGGCCCGGGTCCATCGACCCTTATCTCGATGCCCCGAGCAGCGGCGACCGGTTGTAGGACCTCGACTGCCTCGTCTGCAAGCTCGGAAAGATCGAATGGGGCGGGTCGCAATTCGAGCCGGCCGGCGTCGATGCGCGCCAGGAGGGTCAGATCTTCGATGAGGCGCTCCAGGTCGGCTACGTCCTTCGACATCATCCGGAGATAACGAGCCGGGTCGGTGGCGACCCCGTCTTGGAGGGCCTCGATGGCGGCCTGGAGTGATGTGAGGGGCGTACGCAGGTCGTGACCGATGGCAGCGAACAGCCGGCGCCGCTCCTCGTCGTTGCGAAGCCGCTGGATCTCGGCGGCTTGGAGCCGCGCCGCCATCCCATCGAACGCCTCAGCCGCTTCGCCCAACTCGTCTCCACGCTCAACCGTGGATCTGGCGGTGAGGTCCCCGGCGGCCACCCGGTGGGCGGCCGAGGAGATACTGGATAGGTCGCTGGTCAGAGAACTCGCCACGGCCACCGCCAGCACCAGCCCCAAACCCATGCCGAGCCCGAGCGCCACCAACACCAATCGCAGGTCGTGTTCGGAGAGGAACATCGTCCCGGCGGACACCGCCACCGCCCCCCCCGCCACCACCACGGCGGCCAGGGCGACGAGGCGGATGGTGGAAACCAACGACCTGGCCTGGCGGGTGAAGCGGAGGGCTCCGAAGGCAAGCACCGAGGTGGCGAGGAGCATGCCGGCAAAGGTCGTGTAGAGCATCACCCGGTCTGCCGGGGTGGGTTGCATGGCGGCCTCGGCGACGGCCAGCGCCGCCACCGTCACCGCCAGCAGCCCGAGGGCGATGGTTCTCACGGTTCGAATCGATAACCGACGCCCCACACCGTGACTATCCATCGGGGGTTTTGGGCATCGGCCTCGATCTTCTGGCGAATGCGACGGACGTGCACGGTCACGGTGGCAGGGTCCTGCCATTCGGCGGACGAGTCCCAAACCTGTTCGAGGAGGTGATTGCGGGTGAAGACCTGGCGCGGGGAGGCGGCGAGGAATGCCAGGACGTCGAACTCCCGGGCCGTCAGTTCAACCGACTGGCCGTTGAGGAGCACGTCTCGCGCCCCCGGGTCGATGACGAGGGGGCCGAACTCCATCCGGCCCCCCGGCGGTCGTGGTTGCGACCGCCGCAGGACCGACTTGACCCGAGCCACCAGCTCTCGGGGCGAGAAGGGCTTGGTGACGTAGTCGTCGGCCCCGAGATCGAGTCCCGCCACTCGATCCCCTTCTTCCACTCGGGCGGTGAGGAGGATCACCGGGGTATCCCCCTCTCGCCGGAGGTCGGCGAGCAGGTCGAGGCCGCTCCGACCGGGCAGCATGACATCGAGTATGACCAGGTGCGGTCGGGTGGCTTGCAATAGACGGCGGGCCTCCGCGCCGTCGGCAGAAGTGCTCACCCGATACCCCTCCTTCTCGAGATAGGTGGCGATCACCTCCCTGACGATCGCTTCATCGTCGACCACGAGGATGCGGGAGGTGGCGGGCACTCCCCCATGGTACGAGTCAGCAGTGGTCTGCCCTTTGAGCCGTCTGGCTAGTTTCGAAACCGTTAAGGCCCGGCTTCGCCCCAGCCGGACCGAAACGGCATACTCGCCGCTGTGAACCCTCTGGTGCTGTTGGAACAGGTCGCCGTCCGCTCCGGGCCGGTGTCGATACTCACCTCCGTTTCGATACACCTCGAACCGGGCACCAGTCTGGGCATCGCCGGCGCCAACGGGGTCGGGAAGACCACGGCACTACGGGTTTGCGCCACCCTGCAACGGATATCGGCCGGGCGCGGCGCGGTGCTGGGAGCGGACCTCGGGACGGCCGCCTCGTTGGCTAAGCGTGCGCGCATTGGGCTCTCGGGGCACGAGCCCGCGGCCATCGGCGAGCTCACGCTGGCAGAGAACCTCGAGCTGGTGGCCAAGCTGAGCGACCGCCCCTCGGCCTGGGTCGTCGAAGCCCTGGCGAAGGTCGGATTGGACCGGGCCGCCGACCGCCGCGTGGACCGTTGTTCGCACGGCATGCGGCGGCGTCTCGATTTGGCCCGACTGCTTTTGACCGAACCCGACCTCCTCCTCCTCGACGAGGCGCAAGCGGGCCTCGACCCGCCCGCGGTGGCCGTGATCGGGAAGCTGGTGGCAGACGTCAAATCGCGAGGGGGAGGAGCGGTTCTGGTTTCCCATGACGAGGCGGCGCTTCGAGCGGTCTGCGATCGGGTCGTGACCATGAGGGTCGGTGAGATCCCATGACCGCCTCGTTCTGGCGCCAGTCGGTGGCCATCGCCTCCCGCGACCTGATGGTGGAGGGTCGCACCCGAGAGGTAATGCTCATCGCCCTGCCGTTCGGGGCGGTGGCCCTCTTTCTGGCGCCCTTCGCATTCGGGCTCGAACTCGCCCTGCTCGCCACCGTCGGTCCTCCTCTCTATTGGGTGGTCGGCCTGCTCTTCGGCATGCAGATCACCTACCGCTCCACGGCCACCGAAAGCGGACCCTGGTCGGACCTATTGGCACTGCTCGGTGTCGACCCGGCCGCCCGCTTCACCGGCCGGGCTCTCGCCTCCGCGCTCCTTATCACCGGATTCCTGGGGGTACTGGCCGCGGTCATGGTCGGCCTGTATTCCCCGGGGGCGATGCCACCGATTCCGGGAATGATCCTGACCGTCGTTCTTTTCTCGGCCGGTCTAGCCATGCTGGGAAGCATCGCGTCCGACATCACCATCGGTCTGCGGACCCGCACCTTGCTCGCACCGCTGTTGGTGGCCCCGCTCGCCGCACCGTTGCTGATCGCTGCCAACTCCCTCTGGCGGTCACTAGCGCAAGAGACCGGTATCCTCACGTGGGCCTTGATTCTGTTCTGTATCGACTTGGTGCTGGCGGTGTCCGGGGTCCTCTCCGCCCGCCCCCTCATGGAGGCCACCCGGTGAGAAGGGCCCTTCCGATGCTGGCGGCGGCAACCATGGCGGGGGGCCTCTGGTTGGCCCTTTCTTCGCCCCCCGATGCCGTCCAAGGCGATTTCGTCCGCATCCTTTATATCCACGTCCCCTCGGCTTGGCTGGCGTTTCTGGCCTTCGGGATCACTGCTGCCGGCTCTCTAGCCTGGCGAATGACCCGCCGTCAACGCTTCGACGATCTGGCCGCCGCCTCCGCAGAGGTGGGGGTGTTGTTCACCGTCATCACGCTCCTCACCGGTTCGATCTGGGGCCGGCCAGTGTGGGGCGTGTGGTGGTCGTGGGGAGACGCCCGGTTGTCGACTACCGCTCTGATGCTTTTCGTCTACCTCGGCTACCTGGCCCTGCGTCGGGCCGTAGAGGATCCGGAGCGGAGGGCGCGGCTCGCCTCGGTGTTGGGGCTCGTGGCCGTGGTCCAAATACCACTGGTCTACTTCTCGGTGAACCTGTGGCGCACCCTTCACCAAACCCAGACCATCCGGCCGGACGGCCCCCAGATGGACCCCGAGATGGTGGCGGCCTTGCTCGTGAACGTCGCCGCGTTCACGCTCTTGTACGTGGCGCTGGTCGCCGCCCGGCTCAGAATCGGCAGGGCCGAGGCCGCCGCTAGCGAGGTAAACGCGGGGCCGGCTGGCGCGGCGGTCGGCGTTCCTCAATTGGGGGGGGGACCTGATGTTGCATGATCTTGGGGAGGTGGTCGGTGGCTGATGCTTGGGTAACCTTCGCCTATCTCGTCACCTACGGGTTGATCGTCGGCTACTCGGTCTCGTTATGGCGGAGGGCCAGGAAGCTGCGATGACCCACACCAAGTTCGTGGTCCCCACTGTGGCAACGGTCCTTGCGATACTCGGGTTCTTGATCTGGCGCGGTATTGGTGACAATACAATCTTCTACTTGACGCCCAGCGAAGCCGTGGCTCGCCGAACCGAGTTCGGAAACGGCGAGCGCTTTCGCATAGGCGGCCTGGTCCAGGCTGGCACTGTGGAGAAGGAAGGTGACGACTACAGGTTCGAGATGACGGACGGAGGCGCCACCATCCCCATTCTCCTCACCTCCACCCCCCCCCAGCTCTTTTCCGAAGACCTCCAGGTGCTGGTCGAAGGAGCTTGGCGAGACGAGACCTTCGTCGCCGACCTGCTCTTAGTGAAGCACGACGAGACGTATCGCACCCCGGAGGGACAGCCCTACCAGCCACCTACTTGATGCTGGCTCTGCTCGGATCCCTCAGCGTTCTCGTTGGCCTGGTCGCCTCCCTCTGGTTACTACGCGCCGGGATCAGGGCCGCGCGACGCGATGCCGGCGGTGGTGCTGGCCGGTCACTGCTCCAGCCCGCCCGCTGGCTGCTGGCCGGGGGGGGGTTGGCGATGTGGGCTCTCGAAGCCGCGCTGCTGGGCAACGACTTCTCGATCGGTTACGTGGCGAACCACCACTCGCGGTTGACCCCCTTCCCATTCAATGTCGCCACCGCCTGGGCGGCGCTGGAAGGGAGCATCGTGTTATGGGGCCTGGTGCTGGCCGTGTTCATCTGGCGGGCGGCCCGACGCGAGGCGGTCGCCCCCGACCGGTTGGGAGCCGGGGCACTGGCCGTCATGGGAGCGGTAGCGCTCTTCTTCTTCGGGCTCATGGCCACCATCGCCAACCCCTTCGAGGTGTGCGTGGAGGCGGCCGAGTCGTCCTGTCTCGCCACTTCCCCATGGCCTTGGTCGGCGGCGTCGGCCCCCATCGACGGACTGGGTCCCAACCCGCTGCTTCAGAACCACCTCCTGATGGCCATCCACCCGCCCATGCTCTATCTCGGATACGTGGGCATGACCGTCCCCTTCGCCTACGCCATCTCGGCGCTGGCGTTGTCGGCGCCAGGCACCGAATGGCTGAAACGAAGCCGGCGTTCCACCCTGGTGGCATGGTCGTTCCTGACCATCGGGATCACCCTCGGCGGGTGGTGGGCCTATCAGGTGCTTTCCTGGGGCGGCTACTGGGCGTGGGACCCGGTGGAAAACGCCTCCTTCATGCCCTGGTTGGTGACCACTGCCTTCCTGCACTCGGCCCTCGTGCAGATCCGGCGAGGCATGTTGTCCGCCTGGAATTTCGTCCTGGTGATCTCGTCGTTTTCGCTGACGATCCTCGGTACTTTTCTCACCCGATCGGGAACGATCACCTCGGTTCATAGCTTCACTCAGTCTGCGATCGGCCCGACCCTCCTCGCCTTCCTGGTCCTGGTGCTAGGTGGTTCGTTTTGGCTCTTGGCCAGCCGCGCCGACCGAGTTGCCTCGGCGCCTCGACTCGAGTCGATGATCAGTCGGGAGGGTGCCTTCCTGGTGAACAACCTCCTGCTGACTGTCTACGCCGCCGTGGTCCTGACCGGCACCATCTACCCCCTGGTGGCCGAAGCGGTCACGGGCACGCCGATCGGGGTGGCTCGACCGTTCTTCGACCGCTTGGCCGTGCCGCTTTCCTTCGCGTTGTTGCTGGTAATGGGATTCGGTCCGGCCATGCCCTGGCGGCTGGCGCGTCCGTCGCTGGTCTGGGAAAGGATCCGCGTACCGCTCCAGGTGGCGGTGCTGGCGGGGGCCGCCACCGTCGTCTTCTCCTCCCGGCTCGGCTACGTGGTGGGGGCGGTGGTGGCCGGAGTATTCGTAGCCGGGGTCATCGTCCGCCAACTGTGGGTAGGGGCCCGCCGCCTCGGCCGAGTGCGGGGAGAATCGGCGGTCCTTCATCTACGGACGGTGCTGGCCAACGACCCGGGCTTCTGGGGAGGCCAGCTTGCCCACCTCGGAGTTGTGCTGGTGGCGGTCGGGATCGCTTTCGCCGCCAACCTCTCCGACCACACCGAGGTGACCCTCGAGCCGGGTGAGTCGGTCAACTTCGCTGGTTACGAGATCGAATACCGAAGCGGCTTCCAACAACGTCTCCCCAACCGCCTGGCGGTGGGAGCCCGGCTGGTGGTCAGCGAAGGGCAGACCATCATCGGAGAGTTGGCGCCGGTCCTCAACAACTACGACCGGCGGGGCATGGTCATCACCTCCCCGGCGTTGTTGACGCGGGTGGGAGGGGACCTGTACGTGACCCTCATGGCCATCGATTCGACCAGTGTGCGCCTTCAGCTCAACACGTCTCCGCTGCAATGGTTGGTCTGGGTGGGGGGCCTCATCAGCGCGGCCGGGGGAAGTTGGGCGTGGTGGGGTCGAAAGTTCGCCACCAACCGCCAGGAACCGGCCCTCGTTGGCTAGGCCTGGACGAATCGTCTCGGCGGCCCTGACCGCGTTATTGGCGCTCTTTGTGATCGTCGCCGTCGCCACTGCTCGAGAACCGACCGAAGCCCGACTGGAGTCTTTGGCCGACAAGGTGCGCTGTCCCCAATGCGACGTCGCGATTGCCGACAGCCAGGCTCAAATCGCCCTGGACATGAAGGCGCTGATGGTTGAACGAGTGGGGGCAGGATGGTCGGATAGCCAGATCATCGATGCCTTCGTCGCCGCCTATGGCCCCGAGGTGCTTCTCGACCCACCGCTCTCGGCCCGGACCGCGGCTCTCTGGATCGTTCCCGCCACCGTGTTGGTGGTGGGCGCCTCTTTGGCGGTTGGACGCCGCCGAACGGCACCGCACGCGTCGGCCGCTGCCGCCCAAGTGGACCTGGCCGACCTGGAACTACAGGTGGCCAGCGGGGAGATCGAACCGAAGCGTGCTGCTCTGCTACGCCAAACCTACCTGGCCGAAGCTGAGGCTCCACCACCAGTCGTGCTTTCCCCCCCCCGAACCGCCAAGTCCGGATGGTTGTGGGGAGGTGGAGCAGTGTTGGCGGCAACGCTTTTGGCCGTCCAGCTTGTTGGGTCGTCGAGCCCCGAAGTCCCCTCAGCCGGCGCGGATCCGTCGGCGTACAGCAACGAGACGCTGGAGGCGGTGATCGCCACCAACCTCGACAACGCCCTCATCAACGGGATGCGACTCGCCCTCGCCAATCGCTATTTCGATACCCGCGAGTACGGCAAGGCCCTCCCCCATTATCAGGCGGTGTTGGAGAACGAACCGACCATCGATGAGCAGGCCGAGGCGCTTGCCAAAACCGGTTGGATGGTCTTCGACGGCAACGGCGAGGTCGAGCTGGCCACCGGCCTGCTCGACCGGGCCTTGGATCTGCGACCCGATTTTGCCCTCGCCGGGTATTTCAAGGCTCAGGTGCTGTGGTGTGGTGCCAGCCGGACCGAGGAGGCTGTCGACCTGTTCGACCAGGTGCTGTCCAACCCAGGCCTGCCCGAGGAGGCCCGGTCCGACGTGGAATCGGCCCGGAAAGCAGCCGCCGCCGGCCAAGGCTGTACATGACGGTGGACAGGCCTCCACGTCGAGCGAGGGGGTTGCGTACCGCCGGTCTCGCCGTGGTGGCGGGGACGGCGGCCCTGGCTGTGGTGTTGGCGGGGAGGTTCGGCGACAGCCAGCGGCCAGCTCCCTCTCCGCTGATTGGCCGGCCGGTGCCGGTGGTGGTGGTGCCGCCCTTGCGGGGAGAAGGCGACATAGACCTGGATCGGCTGAGTGATGGCCGGGTCGTTGTCGTCAACTTCTTCGCCTCGTGGTGTGCCAGTTGTCGAGTGGAACATGCCGACTTGCTGGCCACCGCCGCGGCCTACCGGGATCGAGACGTCGTATTCGTCGGCCTCGCCTACCAAGACCGTTTGGAGGACGCTCGCCGGTTCCTCGACGAGGTGGGGTGGAGCGAGCTCACGCTCTACGGCCAGGACCCCGGCTCCCGGGCGGCCATCGCGTTCGGGGTCCGCGGCATACCGGAGACCTTCGTCATCAAGAGCGATGGGATAGTGGCGGCTCGCCTGGTAGGACCGGTCGATGCCCTAACCCTGAGCACCGTCATCGAGGAGGTGCTGGGTGGGTCGATCCCGGGTGAGCAGGTGCTCGGGGACCAGCAGGAATCCCCGGGCGGCTGAGATCAGCTGCGCGAGTTGTCAGCTCCGGCGGTTGTTAGCTCCGCCGGGTGAACGCCGGATCGAATCCGAAAGGCAGCTCCAAGCGGTGGGCGGCCAACAGTTGGCGGTCGGAGAGCAGTTCGGCCGTCGGTCCGTCAGCGACGATGCGTCCACCGTCCATCAACAGGCTGCGGGGACAGAGCTCGAGGGCATACGGCAGATCGTGGGTTACCACCAACAGGGTGATCCCAAGGTCCAAGAGGATGTCCACCAGCTCGCGGCGGCTGGCCGGGTCGAGGTTGGAGGTGGGTTCATCGAGGACAAGGATCTCCGGTTGCATCGACAGCACAGTTGCCACCGCCACCCGTCGCCGTTCGCCTCCCGACAGATGGTGCGGGGCCCGATCGGCCACCTCGGCCATGCCCACAGCCGACAACGCCACGCTGACCCGCCGTTCCAGCTCGTCCCCCGATAGTCCGTAGTTGGCGGGGCCGAAGGCGACATCCTGGCGCACGGTCGGCATGAAGAGCTGATCGTCGGAATCCTGGAACACGAGGCCGGTCCGCCGGCGGATCTCCTTCCAGTTCTCGTCGACGGCGGGTGAGCCGGCAACGGTGACTCGGCCGCGGTCGGGAGTCAAGATGCCATTGAGGTGGAGGACCAGGGTGGTCTTGCCAGCCGCGTTCGGACCCAGCAACGCCACGCGCTCCCCGGGGTGGATGTGGAAGTCCACGCCCTTCAGTACCTCGGTTCCATCCGGGTAGGAGAACCAAAGGTCCTCGACTTCGAGGGCGGGGGTCATCGGAACACCGTCATTGGGTCACCAGGGCGATCAGGGCCACGACCAGCGCCAGGGCGGGCAACGAGAGAGCAACCCACCACGTTCGGGGGGGAACCGGCGTCGACTGGAGGGCCGGCATGGTCCCGGTGAATCCACGGGCCGCCATCGCCTGATAGACCCGTTCTCCTCGCTCATAAGAGCGAATGAAGAGCGCTCCGGCGGCGGTGGCCGGCGCCTTATTCTGCCACCACCAGCGCGGGGCGTATCCCCGAGCCGCCATGGCGGTGCGCATCCTCCCCAGCTCATTGGAGACAACATCGAGGTAGCGGACCATGAACCCGGCGATGGCGGTGAAAAGGCGCGGCGCTCGCAATCGATCGAGACCGGAAAGCAGGTCGGGAATCTCGGTGGTGGCGGCCAACAGAACCGAGGCGCTCACCCCGAGGGTGCCCTTGACAAGGATGGTCCATGCCCCCCATAAACCCTCCGTGGAAAAGGCGAGTGGCCCCACCGCTAGCCGAGGAGGGCGACCTACAAACGGGAGTAGCAGGGCGAAGGCGACAAACGGTATCTCTATGGCAATTCGCCGGAGGAAGAATCCAGCGGGCACCTCGGCGGCCACCAAGATGAGGAGCACCAGACCGGCGTAAACACCGAACGCCCAGACGGCTTGACGGGGAGTGATGACGACGGCGGCTATGAACAGGGCCAGGGCCACCAGCTTGGTTTGGGGAGCAAGATTGTGCACCGGGCTGTGCCCGTGCAGGTGGAGGGCGTGGGCGTGTCCCCCACTCACGTGTCGTGGCTTTCGATGCGGCGCCGCACCAACCGTAGGACGAGCAGACCTAAGAGAAATGTGGCTGCCACACCCACCGCCCCGGCCAAGGCCGTGGACCACAAGTCGCCCTCCAGACCTTCGACTCCGTAGCCCGCCACCGGAGAATCGACCGGGTTGGCCCGTTCGGCGCCGGCAAATCCCTGATCGATCGCCACCCGGTTCAGAGCATCGGGGAGGGAGCTGGCGAGGGGCGCCACCACCAACACCAGCAGCACCGTCACCAGCAATCCGGCGGCCACGAACCAACCCACCGATCTCCGGGTGAGGAGCATTGACGGTCTCTCCTCCGGCCGGAGGTCCGCAGTGGCCAGCACGAGATCGGGTCGGACCGACCACACAGCCCCGAGGGCGACAGCGGTGATGAGGCCCTCGCCGATCCCGATCAGAGCGTGAGTTCCGACCATGGCGACGAACACCGCATGCAGATCGACATCAACGGTGCCACCGAACGCGTACTCGAGGACGAAACCTGTCGCCGAGACGATCACAGAGACCATGCCCGATATCAAGGCCGCCCCGACCCAAGCAGTCCGAGTGGCGCGCCGCACCCTCACCAACAGCCGGAAGGCGGCCCAACCCACCAGAGCCGTCAACACCGCCATGTTGAGCACGTTGAGGCCGATCGCCGACACTCCTCCGTCGGCGAACAGCAGCGCCTGGACGACGATCACGACCGACACCACCACCGCGCCCATGGCGGGTCCAAGGAGGATGGCGACGAGGGCGCCTCCCAGGAGGTGGCCGCTGAACCCGGCGGCCACCGGGAAGTTCAGCATCTGGACGGCGAAGACGAAGGCAGCGGCCAGGCCGGCGAGGGGGATCTGCTTGTGCCGAAGGCTGGCCTTGCTCTGTCGCAGAGCCACCCCGAGGCTCCCGGCCGCGACCAACCCACCACCGAGGGAGGTGGTGCCGTTGATGAAACCGTCCGGTATGTGCATGGGTCGTCGCCAACTTGTTGCAAGCGGTTTGCAACAAGTATACGGAGAGCTGTGCCAGTCGCAGGCTTCAGAGTTCGTAGCGGGTACCGACGCTCCCTGGGAGGAAGGCGTCTGCCAGCACGGCGGCGATCCGCTGTGTGGCCTTCCAACCGGTGCAGTGGGCCGGGACTACCACCCGGGGAGAGAACTTCGCCAGTGCCGCGACCGTCTGAGGGATGATCGGCTCGAAGAGACCACCCGTGAGATGGAACCCTCCGATGACCGCATAGACCGTGTCGACCCCGGTCAGTTTCTTGGCGTACCGGACGATGTTGACGATTCCGGCGTGGCCACAACCGGTCAGCACCACCAAGCCCTTATCCCGAACCACCAGGATGGCGGCCTGATCATCGAGGATGAGCGGATCGGGTTGCCACTCCCCCCCCCTCCAGGCCTGGTGGATTCGCATGCCGGTCTCGAAATCGGTGGTGCGATCGACCTCGCCTGTGATCAACAACGACCCCTCGAGAAGGAAAGAGGGTTGGCGGTCCTCGACGATGCGGAACCCTGCGCCTTCCAGCGCCGAACGAGAAGGGACCGGCAGCTCGAAGGAGCTGGTGGGGATGGCAATCCGGCGCCGGGTCCAGAACTCGGGGTGAATGAAGACCGGCAGGCCGAACCGGCCCAGGCGCTTACTTAGTCCATCCATGCCGGCCACGTGGTCGAAATGACCGTGCGACAGTACGATCGCCTCCAGGGACTCCGGGGAGATCGCCAGCCGGTCGAGGTTGTCCATCAGCCCGTCTGGCGTCACTCCGGCATCGAAAAGAACCCGACGGGTGCGGCCGTCTTTGGCCAGCTCGATGAGGGCCGAGTAGCCGTGCTCGGCGCGGAGGACATCGACGGTCTTGCCGTCCTCGAACACCTCGGCGGCCGTCAGGCGGAGGGGAGCCGAACTTCCCATGGGCCCCCACCGCTTAACGAGGCCGACGTCGGGCATGAGAATGTCGATGGAGTTGTCGATCAGGGTCGTGACCGAGACCGAGTCGACCGGTTCGAGATGGATTAGCTCCATCAGATCAGGCTAGGTGCTCCGTCTGGGAAATAGCGTGAGGGTATCGGCGAGGACACGGCGTTCCTGGCCAGGACGCACGACGAAGGCGCAGCCCATGCGCTGCGTCGAGGAGGAGGACGCCGCCAGGGGCGTCGTGGGCCGACGAGACCCCACGATTATTTCCCAGACGGTGCACGAGGTCAGGCTCCTGCAACCAAGGTGTCCAGAGCGGCACGAACGTCTGCCGCCTCCCGCAGACCCTGCCAGGCATCCGTCACCTTCTTGTCGGCGCCGATCAACACGGTCACCGGTTGATAGGGAACTCCGTAGGCGGCGAAGATCTCTTCCTCCGCGTCGAGCCCCCACTTGATGACGCCGGATGGCATCAGCTCAGCAGCTCGTTCAGCCGTAGCCGCCAAGGTGCCCTTCCAGGCGACCGCCACAAAACTGACTCGGTCGGCGTAGTCCGGCGCTATCGAATCGACGACGGGCAACTCCCGCCGGCAGGTCCGTCACCATTCCGCCCAGAAGACCAGATAGACGGGTTTGGGGTCGGCCGAGAGGGTGTAGCTGGCCCCGTCCCCTAGAACGAGGGTGAAATCGGGTGCGGGCGGCCGGTCGTCGGTGGCGATGGCGTCGGTGGCCACCGACGAGGGAGAGGTCACGACCGGATTCGAGGAAGACGCGATCGACGAGGCTGGGTCTGACGGTTCAGGCGGGTCGGCCGCCGAAGCTGCACAGGCCACCGCCGCCAGGGCGAGAATCATGAGCCCGAGAGATCGGGCCCGGCGGCGGCCGGATACGCACTTCATCGCCAACACCCTACGGCTCAAGGTCGCGTACCGATAACCAAGACGATCAAGTTCACCGACTGTTCACTGAACACGACTCGCAGATTCCGACCAGAGCCAAATGAAGGCTTCCCCTCTGAAAGCGGTGACGGGTGGTAAGACGATCGAGGAACCTGGACACCTCCGGGGACGGCAGGTCGACAGTTCGTCCACACCTCTCACAGGTGAGATGGTGATGGTCGGTGCGATCGCTGAGATGAACTACCCCCGCTCCAGGGCCGAAGTGAGCGTGGTGGAGAAACCCCAATCGTTCGAGGGTGTCAATGGTGCGGTATATGGTCGACTCGTCAATGGCGGCGCGGCTGTGGCGGGCGGCGGCGTTCCGAATCTGGGCGGCGGTGAGATGGTCATCGTGAGAGCGGGCCAAGACTTCACAAATGGCCCGCCGGGCGGTGGTGAGGCGCAAACCCTCGGCCCTGAGCGCCCCACACAGCTGGTCAGCGGTGACGTGCACAATAGGAGGCTAGGACGCAGGGCCGGGTATCATCGCAGCGACTGTCATGCCCCTCTACTTCGCCTACACCGCCAGCATCGACCCGACGCGGCTTGCTTCGGTTGCCCCGGGGGCGCGTTTCAAGTTCGTCGCCCATCTGCCGGAGACGCGCCTGATATTTCCGATCGCTGACGACCAGTGGGGCGGCGGGCTTCCCTCGGTGGAGCCCCTCGCCGGGAACACGGTTTGGGGTGCCATCTTCGAGGTTCCGGCGGCCCAAATTGCCGGCCTCAACGCTGCCGAGGCCGCCGAAGGGCGAGTCCCGGACAAGTCGTTCAAGGCGGTGGACCGAGAGGGTGGCAAACACGACGTGCTGACCCACGTGCACGCCGGGGCCCCCAACGGTGCCTACGCCCCCTCGCGTGAGTACATGGAGCTGGTGGTGGCGGGGGGACGCCACTGGGGCCTACCCACCGGATGGGTGGCCGGCCTCGAAGAGTACGTCGAAGACCCCCTCTTCTAAGCCCCCGGCGCGGTTACCGCGGCCGGATCTCGGCCGAGCGGCTGCGACCGATAGGTCGACGCCCGGGCTAGCTCACCCCGGTGGCCACGCTGCCCGAGCCAACCTGGACCAACCGACCCGACTCTCATAACGGGTGGACCAACGGGTCCAGTCAGTACTCGCGATCGCGAACACCAAGGGGCAACGTCCCGAGGCAGGGTTGGGCGTCTCAGCCGAGGGTCGGTTTACCATCCTGGAAGGAGCCAAGCATGTCCGACGAAAAATCCGGTCGTCGAGAATTGCAGGCGGTTGTTCACGATCTCATTGGAGACTTTCAAGACGAGATCGTGTTTCGCAGTATCTATGGAGCCGACCTACTGCACGACGACGGAAGGGTGGCGTCAAGACAGATTCTGACCACTGACGTATCGGGGGGGATTGGAACCGCGGGATCGTCAACGAAGGCCTGCCAGCGGTCATCGCTCATCGACGTCGGTGGCGTAAGCGTGACCGGGACAAACGGTCAGGTCACAATCCACCTCAGTGACTACGTCTGTCGCTCAGGCGGACGCGACGCCGCGCGCTATTTCAGTATGCCAACGATATTCGTTGCGAGCCCAAGATCATATACACCGGTGTTCATGACCTCCCGTCAACGAATTGCAGGTCACGTTCGAGCCGAATGATGTTGAGATCGCGGCTTTTTCATGGGCCGCCAACGGAGCGCCTGCACCTGGTGTTGCGTTCAACTGGCGTTGTCTCGTGGCTGTTGACTTCGTGGTGATGTAGCAGCCGCAGAAACTCTGCTTCTTCCCGCCATCTTTCAACATGCACAGTGGATCACCTTTCGGAGACCGAGAGTGCGGACCGGACTCCTCCGGCAGCCATCTCTCCCGATCGGTGGGTTTCCATCGTGGAGGCTGCTGCGTTGACCCATCGTTCTCCTATTGGTCAAATAGAACCAATCGGGCGGCTCGGTAGGCCGACCCTCGTGTCGCCCCTTCTGTCCCACTGTCGCAGGGGGGCGACCGTGTGCCGCATGAGCCGATGGTGCTTCCTGTCCGAGGCCGTCTAAGAGTCCCCCATGTGTGGCCAGTCGAGAGCCCCCAGCGCGGTCACCGCGCCCGGAAACTCTGGAACCGCCGGTCGTACGCGTCGCGCCTCGGGCTCGATCGTCGGAAGTTCGGGCCCGGCTACCAACTTCCGACAATCCGCGTCACCCCGTGGCGCGTACGACCGGCGGTTCGTGCATTCAGCTCTGAGGTTCGTCCCCGCCGAACATACGCCAGAAGACCCAGCCGATGGCGGCGCCGGCCAACGGAGCCACCATGTACACCCACAATGAGCTCTCGACCCCGCCGATGAGAGCCGGTCCCAGGGTGCGGGCCGGGTTGACCGAGGCGCCGGAGAAGGGGATGCCGGCCAGATGGACGGCCACCAACGTGATCGGAATCACAATGCCCGCCACCGCGGCGGCCTTCTTGGTGGAGGCCAGGAACACCATCACAAAGATGAGGGTGAGCACGAACTCGATCAGAAAGGCCTTGCCGGTACTCTGGCCGATGGCCGCGCCCGGGTAGGTGTTGGTGCCATGGACGGCGTCCCGGCTGGAAGCTGCCAGTACGACCGCCGCCGCCACCACGCCGCCCACCACCTGGGAGATCCAATAGCCGATCAAGTCCGACAACGAAGTCCGTTTGTCGAGCCACATCGCCAACGTGACGGCCGGGTTGAAATGCCCTCCCGAGACGTGGCCAACTGCATAGATGCCAGCCAAGAGGGAAAGTCCGAACCCAAACGGCACCACCGCCATGACTGGTCCGCCGGTGGCATTGACGGCGAGGATCGACATCGATCCACCCAGCACCAGTATGAAGGTACCGACCGTTTCGGCCAGATACTTGTTGATTACCATCTTGCTCCTTCCTTCCTCGTCCCCACCAACAAGCCGTTTCCCCACCGAACAAGCTATTCGACTCGCCGCGTCGAACGTGGGTTTCGCGTTCCTGAATACAGTGAGGCGGTGGTCGTACGGGTTGGAGCGGTACTGCTCGGGGCTGGGGCCGGGTCGCTTTTAGCCACGATCGTCGGGCTGGGGGCTTGGCCGGTGCTCGAGTTGCTCTCCGTGAGGGCGGCGCCGGAAGCGGCACTCCTGTTTGGGGTTCTTGTCGGCTTGGCGGGGGGAGGGTTTGTGGCCGGCCGGGTGGCCGGTCTGGCGCAACTTTTTCACGGTGCTCTGTCTGGTCTGGCCCTGGCCGGCCTAGTGACGATCGTTGCTCGTCTGGGCGGAAGTCCTGCTGCCACCGGCCAAGTCCTCGTCTTGGCCGTTGTGGCAATCGTCTTCGGCGGGTTGGGCGGAGCGATCAGCACGAGGTTCTGACCCTTGCCGGACGGCCACGGTGCCGCCGGTAGAAAGGAGTCGCCGGAAGAACGATGCGCCGGTAAACAGGTGCACCGGTAGAATTGACGGCGAGTTCGCCGGGCGACCGCGGCCTCGGTCCCCCAAAGGCCAGGGTCGAGGAAAGTCCGGACTCCACAGGGCAGGGTGCTGGGTAACTCCCAGGCGGGGTGACCCGACGGAAAGTGCAACAGAGAGAAGACCGCCGGTGAGTGATCGCCGGCAAGGGTGAAACGGTGGTGTAAGAGACCACCAGCGCCGCGGGCAACCGTGGCGGCTTGGCAAACCCCACCCGGAGCAAGGCCGAGCAGGGACGGCGGCTGCCCGCCGATCAAGTCCCGGGTAGGCCGCACGAGCCGGCAGGCAACTGCCGGTCCAGATGGATGGTCGCCGAGGAGACCCGTCATTGGCTAATCGCTCGTGAGGGAGCTCCGAACAGAATCCGGCTTACAGGCGAACTCACCACATGGAGAGGGTCCCCAACGGGACCCTCTCCCCCTTCGCCGGCCCCTGCCTCCTGTTCCTGCGCGCTCTCCCAGAGGTACCTCACCGGCTCAGACGTTGTGCCAGCCCGGCGTAAGCCCCCATCACCAACGCTGCAAAAGCCGCCCCGATCGTCGTCACCCACCGATCCCTCCCCAACGACAGCAACCCCGTCGGCCCTGCCTGCACCGCGGCGACGGTCCAAAACAGAGCCCCACCGGCGGCCGCCACCGCGATGAGGACAGCCGTCCGACGACGTGGGAGCACCGCCACCGTCGCCACCAGCATGCCGATCAACGCTCCCATCAGTCCGGCGGAAACTCCGATACCGACCAGTGCCCCAAGGCGTTCCCCCATCTCGCTCGGGACGTTTCCGGTCGCCCGACCGGTGGCGAGGATGAAAACGCCTGCCGTCCATGCCGCCGCCGGCCCCAAGGCGAAGCCCGCCAGGGCGCCGGCGGCCAACCTCGAGGCCAGTCGAACGCGCCGACCGGCGTAACGAAAGATCGGCCCCATCGCCAAGGAGGCCACCAGGAACCAAATCGGGAACGTGACTGCATTCATCCACCGCTCCCCGACCACGCTCGCCTCGCCGGCCGGGTCACCCACGAGACCCACCGCTACCAGTGCCGCCGACATGACCCCGAGCACCCACCTCCCTCCCCGAAAGCGTCGAAAGACACCGACATAGAGCATCGCCATCGGTATGCCAGCCACGATCCCCACGGTCGCCACGAAGAGCGAACCCCCCACGGTGAACTCCACGGCTCGCGGATCCACTATGGCCGCCAGCCGCATGGCGATGCGAAAACCCGCCCCGATGATCAACCCGGCGACCAACCCGGTGAGAAGGGTCTGCCCGAGCCTGGTTCGGAGACTCGAGAGACGGCTGACATTCCCGGATCCGAGGCCTGCCACCACCGAGCCGTCTACAACCGATTGCATGAGATCGTCTCCTTTCGACACGATCACAGGCTCTCAGACAGGGGTTTCGACATCGTTACGGTCGTGGCGGGTAATAACCATCAGAGTCACATCGTCCTCCTGATCCCACGCCGGGGTGGTAAAAGCAGCCAGCTCCTCGAGCAACCCGGCCACCAGGGGACCGCTCATCGCCGCCAGCCGATCGGCGACCCGCCGCCAGCCGAACATGGCGCCTTCGGGATCATGAGCTTCCACCAGACCGTCACTGAACAGCACCATTGAAGAACCGGTCGGAATGACGGCTTCCACCTCTTCGTACTCCATGGCAGGAAACAGCCCGAGAGGCATTCCCCGTGCCCGGAGCTCGCCGATGCCTTGGGGAGATCGAAGGTAGGGCAGCGGATGCCCAGCGTTGGCCATACGGACGCCCCCTACGTTCGTGTCGATGAACATGCAAAGGCAGGTGACGAACATCGCCGCCGGTGTGTCGGGGACAAGCTGCTCATTGATCCGCGCCAGCAGGTCACCGGGCCCCGCCGCCAGGTGGGCAGAGCCTCGCAACAACGTGCGGGTCGTAGCCATCACCATCGCGGCGGGTACCCCTTTGTCTGCCACGTCGCCGACCACGACCAGCAATCTCCCCCCCCCTAACTCAACGAGATCGTAGAAGTCACCACCCACTTCCCGGGCCGGTTGGTAATGCACATCGATGTCCCATCCGGGAACCGACGGCATTCGTTTGGGGAGCAGGTCAAGTTGGATCCGGCGGGCCATCGACAGCTCTTGGTCCACCCGCTGTTTCTCCCGGGCTGCCTCCGTTTGGCGATGAACCAACTCCGCCACCCGCAGGCCCGGACCGGCGGCCCGTCCGAGCTCCTCCATCAAACGTTGATCGAGAGCCGAGTAAGAACGCATCGATTCTCGCCAACTGACCAGCAATGTGACAGGCTCCCCAGCCTGAACCGGAACAGGAGCCGCCATCACCCAGCCATCGTTGGCGAGATGCAGGTAGTCGGGTCCAGCACTCAGCAAGTCGACCGCTACGGACGGGTCGGGAGGGCGAAGATTGACCACCTTGGCGCGCTCGGCACCAAGTATCGATTTGACGACGCCGGCGAGGTCGGCCCTCAGCGCCTCCGGGTCGATCGCTTCCCCGGCCCGGACCGAAAAAGCAGCGATGGCGTTTTCTGCCGCGTACTTTTCCGCGAAGAAACGACGGTCCACCGAGCGCTGCACCGCTCGACGGAGGGGTTGGAAAAGACCCACCATCAGGACCCCGGTGACCAAACCAGCCGGACCGGCAGCCAGACCGAGCAAGCCTCGCTCAGGAAGGACGAGACCGACGACCAGGCCAACGGCGAGGAAAACGGCAGCTGCGACGGCGGATATCAAGCCAAACACCAGGGCTTGATTGACAAGGAGATCGATGTCGAAGAGGCGGTATCGAACCACGGACACGAAAACCGACACCGGGAGCAAGAACACGGCCACCGTCAGCAGCCCGAGCAGGTTGAGATCATAGATGGCCCGCATCCGCGGAGTGGCGAGGACCAGGCCGAAGGCGTCGCCCCCTAGCTCAGGCCGGACCACCCAGAGAAGGGCAAAGACGCCAACCACCGCCACCCAAGCGATGGTCACCAGCCGGCCACGTTCCCGCTCACCGGGGTCCGATCGGATCTGGCGGCTCACCAAAATCGCCGCTGAGGCGATCGGTAGGCCGAGCGACCACAACCTCTGTCCGGCCGCCGGCCACGCGTCAACCGCCAGGAATGAGCGGGGTGCAAGCGTCCAACCGGCCACCACGACTACGAAAACGGCAGCTAACGCCGTAGACCACCGATCCCGGAGGGCTCCAGTCGGGAACAGCACCGCAAATGCGACCAGCAGCACCCCGGTGAGGGAGCGCCACAAACGTGGGTCCGTCGGCGAGAAAACCCCGAGGACAGCGACGAGCCCGCTCCAAACACGGTGTCGTTGAGCCAGCAGCGTCAAAGGTGCGAAAAGCGACGCCCCCAAGGTCAGCAACATTGCCGAGGAGAGCAACCGAATCGCTCCGGAAAGCCGCCGGCCGGCGACCAAGAACGCGACCACTCCAAACACAACCGCACCACCGGCATGGACGAGCAGCTGTACGCCCGTGATGAGATCGATGGGGAACAGCAGACGGAGCTGGTCGTAGATGGTGGGGTTGAGGGCAAGGGGTCCTTGATCGAATAGCAACTCCATGCGACCACCCACCAGCTGACCGAAGGCCAGCACCGTCATGAGGGTCACGAAGCACGCCAGCACCAACCAACCGAACCGCAAGGGGCGGTCTCGAACCGGGAGGATGGTCACCATCCGCGCACGGTGGCCAGCACGTCGGTCGGCAGAGTTGGGCCGCCGACCGGGGTGGTCCAGGCCCGTACCGCCGTCACCGCGTTTTCCCCCAATCGGTGGCAGGCCAAACAGTCACGCTGGCCGCCAATGCATGACGAGCCACCATCGGGGTCATCAACGCAAACCTCGTTTGGATGAGGCGTCACGGTCGCACCGGTTTCGGCGATGTTCGCCTCGAGATGACACGACCAGCATCCTTGCCGATCGAGCTGGTCAACGGCCACCTGGTGAGGAATACGGGGTGGACTCCACGCGGTACTCCATACCAAGGTGACGAGTAGGGCTCCGACCGGGGCAGCCAGACCGACGAGGGTTCTCGCCGTCGACGGGGCGCGCCCCACAGTGACTCGGCGCAGCGCCACGACCAGGAGCGCGGCTGCCCAAGCAATGGCCAGGAACGCCCAAGAGTCAGGACGTGCGGAGGAATCGAACGGAAAGACGATCGACGCTGCGGCATATCCGATGAAGCAGAGCGCCACCGACACGGCGGTGACCCGCCATCCTGGTTGGCGGAGTACGAGCAACAAGACCAGTGCGAGGAGAGTGATCGCAAAAGCGGCCATTGTGCCCCAGTGCGACTGGTGCCCCTGAGCCCCGACCATCGCCTTTCCCCAGTTTCCCCGCGCCAACCCCACGAGGGGCAACACGCTGATCGCCGCCATCAGGGCGCTCACGCCGTTTGGCCTCCCCCGCGGCAGCAACACTTTGCTTCGCTCGGGGTGGGCTACGACTGCCACCAACACCGGAATCAGGTAGGCCAAGGACACCGGCTCGAAGCCGGTCGCCGACCACGACACGATCAGGAAGGCAATCACTGCGACCAGCGTCTGCTGCATCCCGGCGACGTTCCGCTCCGGCCTTCTCACTTGAGCGAGGGCACCCATCAATGCGAGGCCGAACAGCAAGCCGAATGTGACCTCGTGAACCCGATGGGAGATGGCCGTTGCACCGCCGACGTCGGAGAAGGGTTCGAGGAACCACCCGATGATGACTAGTAGAAAAGGGCTGAACAGGTAGAAGAGGGCGACCAAGAACAGGACGGCGCCCAGGAGAACGGCCCGCCGGGCTCCTTCCCGAGGGGCTCTTACCCCCGCAGGCGAGCCCGCAGCGCCGCGCTCTTCCACAGGTTCTTCCAGTTCCTCCATTGCCGACGCCGATCGATGAGGACGACTTCCTTGGTGACGGACGCGCTCGACCCAAAACGGGCGGCTAATGACTTGAGGGTGTGATCCCAGATCTCGTCTTCCTTCTTCCTCCCGCCCAACATGAAACCGACCTCGCTGATTGGGTCACCGGCACGGATGAGGAGTTGCACTTCGGCTTGACACCGTTCTTCCTCGCGGTGGGCGGAGAAGGTTATGAAGCCGGCGAAGGGATGCCCTTCCGGGGTCATAAAGGCAAAGGAGGTGGAATCCGAATAGATGACCCGCACCCCCGTCGACAGCGTGACCGGGCCAACGTCGCCCTGGATGACGGCCACCTCTCCCAACTGCACCCCGGCCAGTGGGGCATAGAAGCGGTTGTACGACGGCCAGAACTCGCCGAAGTTGGTCTTCCATGTGCGGATGACCTCTTCGGGCGACGGGCGCCCAACGTCCACCCGGTAGGTCTTCTGCCACATCTGCCCGAAGCCGTTGAGGGGGCTGACTGGACGCCGGCCTTCCACAGCTCGGCCGGCTTTTCCGCTCGTTGGTCCTTCGACGTGCAGTCTCTCGACGGGTTCGGCCCAGTTGCCGCTGTCCTTTGCCTCAGCCATTTCTGTTACCTCCTGCTCAGATCGAAAACAAGATCAGGGTCTAGACCGAGCTGCATGGTTTAGGCCGCTCCCAGTGCCGAAGCTTCGTCGGCGAAGACCCCGATCGCTTCGTCGAGGCGGGTCAAGTTGAGGATCTGGCGGTAGTGCTCGGTGAGCCCAAAGGCAGCCAGCTTCTGACCGTTGCGTTGGGCGCGGATCAGCAACGTCACCAGCAGCCCGATTCCGCTGCTGTTCATGTAATCGAGGTCGGTGAAATTGAGCACCACGAGCCGACAGCCGCCTCCGCTGGCCTGGCTGTACGACTCCATCAGAATCGGTTCTGCATACGCCGTGATCTCCCCTTTGATGTCGATGATCTTGACGTCGGGCGTTGCAACTCGAACCGACATTTCCACTTGAGCCGAAGGCACTTTTTCCTCCCAATCGTTTTTCAGGTTGCCGACATTGCTTCCTGCTCGTCACGGTGGACGGTCAGGAAATCCGACAGGCGAGTTATCGAGAAGATCTCCCGGTAGTGATCACTGAGGCCGAATGCCGAAAGGGGCAAACCGGCGGCCTTGGCCTTGGCGAGGAGGCCGACAATGAGAGCGATACCGGTCGAGTTGATGTAGTCGACGGCCGTGAAGTTCAAGACCAGCCTGGAGGCCCCGGTCATCGCCTCTTCGAAGACGGCGTCCAATGCCGCTTGTGCGCTTCGGTTCACATCGCCTTCCAGATCGATCACGGTCGTCGCCCCGTTACGGCGATTCACTGCTTCGAATGGTGTTCCCGGCATCAAGGCTCTCCTGGTGAAGGATTCCGATACATGACGAGTTCCACGGTGTGGTGGCTGGCGTCGGTCATGGTGTGCATCTCATCAACCATCTGTTCGATGAGAAAGAGGCCCCACCCCCGCGGGCTTTGCAGACCCTCCAACTTGGCTTCCAAGTTGGGCGTCTCGGGGTTGGGTATCTCTCTGCCACCGCCGTGGTCCTTAACCCGAATCAGGACGCGATCCTCCGAACCGAGAACCTCGACGTCCACGGTCTTAGCCGGGTCACCGCCGTTGCCGTGCTCGATGGCGTTCATAGTGGCCTCGGCTACCGCCGTCTTCAGCTTCTCTAGACGCTCGGGGGAAATGTCCAGATCGGCGAGCGCTTCCGCTACCCGGTCCATCGCCAATCGCTCGTTGCCGTCCACCGAGGGAAAGGACATGGCAACCAATGAACGGAGGTCACCCTCGGCGAAGGTCCCGGCACTTCGCCGGGCCGAAGAGGTTCTCTCGATGACCACCATGGTGACGTCGTCTTCTTGCTCGCCGCCGCTCGTGAAAGAGTCGAGATCGAGAAGGATCGAATCGATGATCCCATCGCCTTGCCGCTGGCCAGTGAGGATGTCGACGAGCCGGGGCAGGCCGAACATGGCACCGTCGACGGAGTGGGCCTCGGCGATTCCGTCCGAGGTGAAAAGTACGGTAGTGCCGGGCTCGATCAGCTCTTCGCGTTCTTGGTACGGCATTCCGGGCAAGAGGCCGAGGGGCATACCGGTGGCTCGTAGTTCTGTGACCGATGAACCTCGCAGGGCGTAGGGCAGGTTGTGGCCGGCGTTGGCGTATCGGAATTCACCCTTCGAAGGGTCGAGGATCCCGTAGAAACACGTCACGAACATGGCCGGGGGTATGTCGGCTTGGAGGGTGTCGTTGACTTCGGCCAAGACCCGGCCCGGAGAATCGAACCGAGGGGCCACCGCACGCAGCGTCGACCGGGTAGTGGCCATCACCAGGGCCGCCGGCACACCTTTGTCGGTGACGTCGCCGATGACGACGCCGAGCCGACCGCCGGCAAGAGGAATGAAATCGTAGAAGTCTCCCCCTACCGCCCGGGCAGACCGATAGTGAGCGTTGATGGCCCAACCGGGAAGCTTGGGCAAGTCTCTGGGAAGGAGAGTCTGTTGGATGAGCGCCGCTACCCGTAGCTCTTGGTCGATGCGTTCCCTCTCCTTGGCCTGTTGCTCCTGCTGGCGGACGAGTTGAGCGACGCGGATGGCCGGAGCAACCTGTGCGGCCAGACTCTCCAACAACCGGCGATCGTCGGTCGAGTAGGGCTGATCGGAAAGACGATGGCCAAGGTTGAGCGTTCCGAGCAGCTCCCCCTGGTTGATCAACGGAACCACCAATTCGACCTTCTCGGCGCCCAGATCCCGGACCGCCGGCGAGTCCAGCGCCAACTTGGTTAGATCGACCGGGCCGCCTGCCTCCAGCAGGTAGGCGTGAAGGGGATCGTGCTCGGGGATCTCCACAACCGACGTCTGGGCCGTCGGCACGGCCGGACGGACCTCATCGAGGAGCCCGCCGGTGCTGACACGTGGCGCCAATCGTCGCTTGAACAAGCCCATTGCTCCCCCCTTTCTACTCCGCCGACCGTCCCGGAACCGTTACGACCCCGGGCCTTGCAGCGCCGAACCCAGGGTTCCAGGCCGTCGTGGTGACAGGCCAGCGCCCCACAGATCAACTGTGGGGCTGGTGCAAGCAGGCGACCCCAGCCAGCGGGGCTGGGCCCGCTCGACTCCCACCGAGCGCCTATATCTC
>Ga0209341_10001158_pt1 | contig 26439 bp, 5 predicted proteins | sample RifCSP13_2_FD_184020 | JGI IMG/M metagenome (GOLD analysis project Ga0209341, IMG submission 184020) | Soil microbial communities from Rifle, Colorado - Rifle CSP2_sed 13_2 (SPAdes) (version 2) | ecosystem: Environmental > Terrestrial > Deep subsurface > Rock core/Sediment | place: Rifle... | reverse complement strand
AGGCCCGAAGGATTCGTCGTCAGGATGTGCAAAAACAAACAGCAGCCGCCTGGGGCTTGTCGTCTGCTTCAGAATGATGGATTCCATGCATTTTCCTGGCCCGCCGCCTGCAGCTCTTCCAGGCGCGACTTGTACTCGAAGGCCGGTTTCGCGCGGTACAACTGGCGATATAGGGCGACCGCGGCTTGAGCGTGCATTTCATCCTGACCCATTTGCCACAGTTCGTAGTGCAGGGTCGCCTGTTCGGCGCTGTCTTGAGTCTCAGCCAGTAACTTCGCAAGCTGCCGGCGGGCGCTGTCGTGATGGCTCAGCGCGAAATCTATCTTTGCCGCCAGAATATGGCTCCGCAATATCATGTCTTTGAGACCGAGCTCGACGGCCAGCGCGAATGCCTCCTGATTGTGCTCGCGGGCTGCATCAAACTCGCGAAGGTCGTATAACATTTCTGCCTTGCCCAGCAGCGGAGCCACCACATAATACCCGGCCCCGTGCGCGCGCAAAATCGGTAGGGCCGCATCATACTGCGCCAGCGCCTGATGGTTATCGCCCTTCTTCTGCCAGATTGCGCCGATAGCCGCCCTATGCCGGGCGATTTCCCATTTGTTGCCCAGTTCCTCTTGTATCTGCAAGGCCTGTTGGGCGTAGGACAGGGCCTGGTCCAGATCACCCAGCTCTTCGTAAACCGACCCGCGGTTGCCAAATACAGTGGCGATATGATGCCGGTTGCCCATTTCCCGACTTGCATCGAGATCCTGTTGATTGTAGGCCAGCGCCAAATCGTATTTCCCCAGCCCCCGATACACGAGCGCCAGATTGCCCCAACCATGGGCCATACCCAAGCGATCCCCAATCGCCTGGTAATGCTCTACGGACTGCTGAACGTAGGTCAAGGCCTGATCAAGGTCTCCCTGCTCAAAATAAACGCCGCCAATTGAATTCATGAGCTTGGCCAACCCGGCTTTATCGCGGATTGCCTGCTGCAGTGGCAGGGACTGTCGAAAATAATCGAGGGCCTGAGCATAGTTTCCGCTGCGCCAATGGATGATGCCGAGGCTACTCAGGCAATTGGCCTGGCGGCGCTCGTCGCCCGCCTTTTGGTAGTAATCCAGGGCTTGTTGCTGGTAAGCTTTGGCCTGTTCAAACTCGCCTCTATGCGGCAGCAGTTCGCCGAGCAGACTTTGCGCATGGGCTTGAGTTTCACGTGCATCAACCTGTTCTGCCAGCGCCAGCGCTTGACGAGCTGATAGGATGGCTTCATCTGCCTGACGTTGCTTATCGAAAAAATACGCCTGCCACACAAGCAGATGGCTCACGAGGGTGGCCTGCCTGCCATCCTCGTCTGCAGCCCCGTCGAGCCGCTCTCGCAACTGTGCGGCAGCGCGGCCCATCACGCTCACACCTTCCACAAAGAAACCGGCCAGGTCGTAGAAGCGGCCTAATCCCTCCAAACTACGGGCGAGGGTTTCAAGCCGGCCTTGTTCCAACGCCCATTGCCAGGCCTGGCGAATGTTATCCAGCCGACGTTCAATAGCACCCACGGCACTGCGCGGTTCTGGCCCATACAGCGCTGTCTCCTTGTCGGCGATGAGATTCAAATAGTAGTCGCTGTGCCGCTGCCGTGCACCTGCCGCCACTGCATAAGACTGCGCCAGCACGTCAAGTTTGTCGATCGCAAATTGCCGCAGCAGTTCGTGCATCTCATACCGGCCCTCGACGTTCCGCTTCAAGAGAGACTGATCTAACAGAACAGCGATAGTTTGTGAGGTTGCCTGTGCAACGGCAAGCGCCGCATCCAGGCCGAATCCGCCTCGAAAGATCGAGAGTTGAGCCAGCGCAAGCTGCTGCGGCTCAGTCAGCAGGGACCAGGAGTGCGCAAAGACCGCCCCGATTCCGCGATGCCGCTCAGGCATATCTCGCAGAGACGTGGTCAGGAAATTCACGCTGCGGGTGATTTCTTCGGCAATCCGCTCAGGTTCGTGCGTGTGCATCCACGAAGCGGCGATCTCGAGCGCCAGCGGCATGCCTTGCACCGACTGGCAAATGCGGATCACCGCCACCAGATCGGCCGGCGAAGGGCCATAGCCCGGGCGGAAATGACGCGCAACCTGCACGAACAACTGCACCGCACTATAGGCCAAAGCATCCACAGCCGCACCGTCTCCAGGCGGGTACGTCAAACCGTCAACCGGGAACTGCCACTCCGCGCGCACGTTGAGCAGGTGGCGAGAGGTGATCAGCAGCCGCACGCGCGGGGCGGCAGCCAGGATATCCAGCAGCAGCTGCGACCCACCTATCAAGTGCTCAAAGTTGTCCAGGACCAGCCAAATCTGCTTGGCCCGCAAATAGTCGAGCAGTTGCGCCTGCGGATCTTCGCCCCCGTGCAAGATGATGCCCAGACCGCTCGTGAGGGCGGCTGGCAGCAGATCGGCGGAGGCAACGCCCACCAGAGGAAAAAAATAGATTCCGTCGATAGGCGCGTTGACCCGCTCGTCCAGCCCGTCCGGGAGGGAACGCGTTTTGGCCGCGAGCTGTTCCATCGCCTGGATGCATAAGCGCGTTTTGCCGATTCCCCCCGGTCCAATCAAGGTCAACAGGCGGCAATCCGGATCCAACAGCATCTCTTGAAGCTGGAGCGATTCCGATTCCCGGCCGATAAAGGGCGTGAACTGGACCGGGAAATAGTGCAGGCGTATAGGCGAGCGGCGTTCTAACTGACGATCAAGTGAATGCTCACCTACCCTTTCTACCTCCTCTGGCAGGTGGGCTTCGGCCTTGATCTTCTCATAAAGCGCGATGGTTTCCGGCTGAGGTTCGACCCTCAGCTCCTGCGCCAGCAACTGGCGTAGGGCCTCATAGTGCTCCAACGCTTCACTGTATTGCCCGCTAAACGCCAGCGAGCGGATGACTTGCTGGTGCGCTTCCTCCCGGTACGGGTCGATAGCCACCTGGCGCGCTGCGTACTGGTGAGCCTGTTCATATTCGGCTCTCTGTTCATGGGCATCCGCCAGATGATATGAGGCGACTAACGCCTGGTGTTGTAATGCCTCCCGCCGGACGAGCAGCCATTCTTCAAAGGCAGCGGCGTCGGCCAATGAGAAGCCGGCCAGCAGCTCGCCGCGATAGAGTGCCACGGCCTGCGCCAGGCGTGACAGGCAGGGTTGGCAGACATGCAGATGACGGTGCGGATGCGCCTCGCAGGCGGCCAACAGCTCTTGAAACGTCGCCACATCCAACGAAAGTGAGGCCCGATTCAACTGGATAGTCTGCCGTGTGACGGTGAAGAGCGGGTCGCTCCCCCCGGGCAGTAAACGATCGAGCGTTTGGTGAAGGCGGTGCAGCGACTTGCGCAGGTTATTCAGCGCGGCTTCATCGGGCATGTCCGGCCAAAACAACCCGGCCAGTGAATGGCGCTGGTGTGGGCGGTCGGCTTCCAGCGCCAGGTAGGCCAGCAGCGCCCGAGACTTGTCCGTCGAGAAACCGGTGATCGGGCGCCCGGCGGCAACTACCTCAAATGCACCGAGCAAAGAGAGCGCAAAGTGTGGCACGCCAACATTATAACCAGAAAAAGCAGATGATCAACACCCAAGTCACATGATTGAAACGAATTTGAGGATAAAAATCATCTTTTTGGTACGAATTTGGAACGATGACCTGCTATTCTTCGGTAAGTCTCAGCAGATCCAATTTTGCTCGGCCTGGATTGCCAAATCCAGGCCACAACCGGGGATTTGGCAATCCCCTCAGAGTGTTTCTGGATCTACTGCGTCTCCCGGTTCGGGAGCGGTCTCCTGACCGCCCCCGCAGCGGCTCGGTCAGGAGACCTGCGCCGAACACCGGGTGAGGTAACACAAAAGTGCAGGTAACTGCTCAGCCGTCATGCCCGAATGCTTCTATCGGGCATCCAGGTTCACCGCTGGCAGGGCTGCTGGATTCCCGCTTAAGGCGTGCGGGAATGACGCCGCAGCGCGGGCTGAGCAGTTACAAGCGCAGTTTGTTCCCATGCTGGGTATACATCTGAGGACACACAAGTCAAATGCTTGAACGCATTCCGGTGAAGCAACCGGGTAACTACTGCGCCTACCTCGTGCGATTCTGGCAGGATGGTCCCCACGCTTCATGGCGGGCCTTTGCCAAGAATGTGCTGACCGAGGAAGAGCATCACTTCGCCAGTATCGAAGAGTTGTTCGTTTTTCTGCAAGGGCAAACAATCGAAGACCATGATCAGGAAGTGTAGGGGGAAGACATGAAACGCCTTCGAGTGCGCCAGTCAGTCGTCGTTGCCATGTGTGTCCTGGTCGCAGCCGTCTTGTTGAATCCCCTGACCGCCTCTGGGGCGCGGGCAGAGATTGCAACGATATGGCAGCGCGCCCGCGCCACGGGCGGTTATGAGTTTAGTGCGGACGTCGTCCAAACGACGATTCCACTGCCCGGCCTTGCCAACGTCGGGCGCAGCAGCAAACAGCAGACCTTGCATATCGAAGGCAGCACCGACTTTCCCAAGCAAACTCTCGAACTGGCGCTGTGGTCCGAGGGCGGCAGCCTCGTCGATCGCAGCAGCGCGACGCAAGTCAAGGTCGAAGGCGACCAGGCGTACGCTCGGCGTGGCGATCAAGCCTGGCAAGCAATTCCCGACTTTACGGGCGCCTTTGCGCCGGACGGCGATTTCCTCGCCTACCTCTCCGCCGCCAAGAACATTGTCAAGCAGGGCAGCGAGACGCGCGCAGGGATCCCCTTCACGCGTTACGCCTTTGAGCTTGACGGCCGGGGCTTTGCCGCGTTCGTGCGCGACCAGCTCGAAAGTCGGCTGGCCGAGCAGGGCAAACTGCCGCCCGGCGTGCAGCTCGATCTGCCCGCCCAGTACAAAGATATGACGGGTGAGGGCGAGCTGTGGGTGCGGGATGACGGCTTGCCGCTGCGCCAGATCATCAAAGCCCGGTTCCCCGCGCAGAGCGATTATCGCGTCGAAGCCGAGTTCACTGTGGATTTTTCGGATTACGCGAACGTCGCGCAAGCCTCGAATCCCCAAGGGACCTTCGGCGGCCTCTTCGGATTTTTAGATTTCGGACAAATCGGCTCTACGCTCGGCGAGTTTGCGCTGTCCCCGCGCCTCGCGTCCCAGGCCCTGATCATCATGTTGATGGCGAGCGCCGCATACCTGGTCATTCGTCATGCTCGTTCGAAGCGTGTCTACGCCGCCTTGAGCGTGTACCTGATCGTCTCGATGGTCGTCTCGCCGCTGCTGCAATCGCAGCAGGCGCTCGCGTTCACGAATGAGCAGCGGGAACAGGCAGCGGTGCAGGAGCAGCAGCAACAAGAACAGGCAGCCGTCCAGCAGGCGATGGACATGCTGCGAGATGCATCCAACCAGTTTGATCCGCACGTCAATCCCCTCGATGCTGCCGCACAAAACGACGCGCTCACGCGCCGCGCCGCCGCTGATGCAGCAAATCTAACTGGAGTTGGACTGCTGTCCGACCCAGTCATGGCTCCGTCCGCTTTGCAAAGTGTGACGCCACCTTGCACCGACACGAGCGACAGCGATAACGATGGCCTGACCAAGTGTCAAGAAGATTTATTAGGAATTGATCCCAACAACGCCGATAGCGATAGCGATGGCTTGAGCGACGGTCAGGAAGTCAGAGGCTTTTCCTTCGGCGGCAAAACCTGGTACACCGACCCCAACAAAGCCAGCACGCTCGACGACACGGTCCCCGATGGACAACGGTGTCCGCTGAATCCCAGCACGAACCAGCGCAATTGCGCCGTAGACACGGACGGCGATGGCACACCGGATGTTTTGGATCGCGATTTCGACGGCGACGGCGTGCCGAACGATGTTGACCTCTCGCCCTTCCGCGCCAACGCGACGACCTTTGGTGAGAAAAATGCTTTCTCGCTCGTCATCAACGGCTTGCAGCAAAATAAACCGACCTACGTCGAATTCCAGATTCGGCCCATCACCAGCACCCATCTGACTTACGCGTTCAACGTCCTCGACTGGCCTAGCGACAAGCAAGGCCAGGTTCAACGCGACCCGAATTCGACGGTGAAAACATTTTTTGATGTATGCGTTCGCGATGGGAGCCCGCAAAACTGCCGCATGTCGCCCGACGACAACGGCGACATCCGCCTGATACCGATGCTCGAGATACGCGTGCCGGGCGTCAACAATCTGCCCTCACAGGATGAACTCAATACCTTCGGCGGCATTGCGTTAAGGCCGCTCGATAGCGGCGATAGAGTGGCGTATGTGCCGCTGCAAGTCGTGAACGAACCGGACAGCGACGCGCGCGTCGCGTTCTACGGCAAGATGCTGTATCGGCCGGGTTCGACCTGGGGCGGCGCGCATCAGGTCCGCCTGGTGTGGCTGGTGCAGATGCTGGTGGACCAATGTCAAGAACTAAAAGGCGCGACTTGCAAGTCCTATGTCAAGGATGGTGTAGACTATCACAATCAGATTCAAACGGTCTTCACGTACTATGATGATTTCAAGCTGACCGCGCTCAACGTGCGCGAGGACCATGGCGCGGATTTCGCAATTGCTTATGAAGACCCGAGTGTTGATAGCGACCTCAACAACGACTTTGCTCTGACCGCCTTGTCAAACGGATTGGACGTCGCCTTTTTGACCGGGCGCAACTGCGATTCGGTCATCAACGGTTCTTGCGTCGGCGACGCCAAGCCCGACCTCACCGTGAGCGGACGCGGCGTTGGCGCGCCGACGATTGCCGGCCGCTTCGACCGCTTGCAGAATGGCGGGGTCTCGGAGGTGCAGCGTTGGTCCATCCCGAACATCCTGCGCGTGGAGAATCGCTCGTACGAGCATCGCGATCAAGCCGTCGCGACGCTGGCGATGACCGATACGAAATCCATCCTGAACCAGTTTACGTCTCGCTGGAGCGCCACCGCGCCCGTCACACCCACGATCCTCTATGCGCGCGAGGAACGCTTCCGCTCCGCCAACCTGTCGCAGCAAGGCACGGGGTTGTCTATCCAGTGGAGCGGCAGCCAACTCACGGTGGATTTCAACGCCGACGGCGGCACGCCCATCATCACCACGGCCGGGCTGAACTGGGCGCCGTTCAAGTACGACGGTGTCAGTTGGCAGTCGGAGAGCCTGGCCGAGTACTGGAAGGAATTGGATCGCCGCATGGTCGCGGCGCGCGAAGAGGGCGACTCGCAGCTCATTGCCGACGGCAAAGTGGCCGTCGTCCAGATCTACTATGCGCTGTTGAATAGCGGACTCAACAACGTCGTCCACGTAGGCAATGCCGCCACCTTACCCGCCGTCGAGTTTGCGGATGACGCGAATCAGTCTGCTCTCATCAGGGGGTCGCTTGCGCTGGGTCCTCCGGCTCTAAAATTCCTGATCAATCAGATTGTGTTCAGAGGGTTCACTAAGAATGCCAATCAGGTGCAACAATATCTCGGCGCCTTAAAGGGGACGGAGACCGGCAGTTTAAAACTCGGCCAATTAGGAGCCAACAACACCTTCACCGCGTTCAAGACCAATGCCAAGCTCGCGCTCAATCAGATGCGCTCTCTGAAAAGTGTCGGTTTTCTGACCGGCTCGTTCGTGCTCGTAGGCGCTACGGCGGCGGGCATCACCCTCGAAATCGTCGCCGCCGTCACGAATAACAAAGACCTCGCGTTGGCGAGTTCGATCCTGCTGGGGGTGACGGCTCTCGTCGCGCTCGTCATCCTGCCGGCTTATCAGATCGTCCTCCTCGTCAGCGAAACGGGCCTGGCGGCCACGAAAATCTTAGGGGCGTCCTCCGAGCTCATCGGCCAAACCCGCATCGCCGCCGCGATCGGGCTGGTGCTCCAGTTGGGCGTTATCTGGGGCGTCTTCATCTATCAGGTCGTTCACGACAAACTGCAACCCGGCACGATTAGCTTCAATACGGCCTTGATGACGACCATTGCGGCGACATTTGTCGCGATCGCCTTTTTCATTCTCAGCCTCACGCTCGTCGGATTCATCCTGGTCGGGATCGTTGTGTTTGTTGATGCGCTGCTGACCCTGTTCTGTCGGGCGGGCGTGGAAGGTTCGTGTTTCACGCTCACCGGCACGCTGGTTAAAACGATTACAGAGGGCTTTTACAGCGGCGACGCCTCGCTCGATTTCAACCACAAAGACGAGAACGGCAACGCCGACCTCGTCACGATCGACTCGTTCAACCAAAGCCTCGCCCGCCCCGAGCAAGGCTATCGCGCGGGCAACGTCGTCAATTTCGATGCCCACATCACGACCAAGATATTTCAGAAAGTCCCGGGCGACGGAGTCGTGTGGGATTACATGAACTACTTTTTCGACTATTGGTCGCTGATTGACACGAGCATGAAATACAAGCTCGGTTCCTCCGACAAGGACTATCCCAGCGCGAACCGGGGCGACATGTCGTGGCTCTGGAAAAATGTCGATACGTACAGGTCAGATAGCGGCTGGTCCTTTTGGAAGGGCGATGTCGGGACCAGCGTGAGCAGCCAGCCGATCACGCTGACGGCGGGGCTGAATCAGCACATGCCGCTTTACTTTAACATCAGTTATGCCGCGCCCGGTTATGAATGCTGGCTGTGGGTCTGCGACTTCAAGACGATCAAGGGCAAGAACAGCACCAATCTCAGCGATAACTTTGTATATGACGTCTTCCCCGCGACGCTCGACCAGTTCGTGGCGATGAAATGGGATGCAAAACTGCCCGCGCAATTTGACAGCGACGGCGATGGTGTGTCTGACCTGGTCGAAACTCAAAGGGGCACCAATCCACGCTCTCCGGACACGGACGGCGATGGCGTGCCAGACCAGACCGAGAGTATCAAGGGCACCAATCCGCTCGTCACGGACACCGACGGCGACGGCCTCTCCGACTTCGACGAACTGATCATCGGCAGCGATCCCACGCTCGTCGACGGCGACGGCGACGGCGTGTCCGACAAGTCGGAAGTGGACGGTTGGATCTTCACCTACGCGACGGGGTTGACGACTCGCGTCACGTCTGATCCTGGCCTGGCGGACACGGATGGTGACGGGGTTGACGATCTGTCTGAGAGAAACATCCTCAGCAACCCGCGGGCTACAACTGCAAGCCCCCTCGTGTTGGACCTGGCAATCACCAGCGTGAACGGTTTCATCGGCGCGGGCGCCTCAGGCATCTATACGGCGACCGTGCGCAACAACTTCGCGCCCGGCGCGTTCGGCGCAGGCACCACAGTCTACGCCTCAGGGCGATTGACCAGCACACTCCCGGCGGCGTTTGGCGGGCAAACGGCGACGAAAACGCTGAGTCTCCCTCAAGGCATCTCGCAGACACAGATCACGAACTTTACGGTTTCAGGTTCTGCCAGCTCGGGGCTGGTGAACGTTGGCAATCTCATCGGGTCACAGATTTATCTGGTGAGCGGCGCCACACAAACTCTGTTGGGGCCTTTTAACCTGAGCAAGAGTCTTGGCCTCACGATTGACAACGATCGCCCCACGGCGAGCACTGGCACCAGCGCCGTCCGCTCAAACGCGATCAGCATCATCGGCGGCACGGCGAGTGACGCGACCTCATACATCACGCGCGTCCAGGTGAGCATCGATGGCAGCGCATTTACGGACGCCGACATCAGCGCGTGTCAGCAGTCCGGTAATTCGCCTTGCGCGTGGGCATTCTCGTGGAGCGTGCCTGCGGGCAGCAGTCCGCATACGATTGCGGTCAAGGCAACGGATGCAGTTGGAAACCAACAGACGATGGCGACCTCAAGCACGATCTATGTTGACGATCTGCCGCCGAGTGCCACCTCAGGCGTCACCGGCAATCCGGCCGTCGCGGCGGGAAAGAACGTGAACGACAAATGGGCTGTGCCGCTGAACGGCACCGCCACCGATCCGGGCGCCGGTCCGACCACCAGCGGTGTGGATCGCGTCGAAGTCTTGATGGGACCGAACGGCAGCGACTGGCAGCCCGCGCAGGTCGTCACGACGACGAACCCTAACACCTGGTCAATCAACTATCCGCTGTCGGCTTTCGACGCAACCAACTCGCCGCTCATCGATCCAACCGGACAGTACACCTTCTCCGTGCGGGCGCTGGACAAGGTGGGCAATGTCACCGCGCTCGCGAATTATGCCAACGGCTCGATCCGCCTCGACAACACCGCGCCCACGCTCAGCCTGACGGGTTCCAACGCGCCCGGCTTTGACATTAACGCCACGCGCCAAATTACGTTCCCCATGACGATCAGCGGGGTCGTCAGCGATACCGGTTCGGTGACGACGGGCGTGTCGAATGCCGAAATTTCGTTTACGTGGGACAAGGTCACGGACGTGTACTCGAACACGGTGCTGGCGCTGTCGTTCGACGATCCGCCCGGTGTTGCCATCTTCCACGACGATTCAAACCAGGGTCACAGCGCCCTTTGCGATGCGGCAGCGCAGCAGTGTCCGACGGCGGGCGTAACGGGTCGCTTCGGCAAGGCGATCCGCTTTGATACCAACTCGCAAGTCGCGCTTGTGATTGGGATGCCCCTCTCGACGACGAACTATTCGCTGGTCGGCTGGTTCAATGCCTCCTGCCAGAACTGCGGCATTTTCGCCGCGTCCATTGGCTCGGGCGCGCAGACCTCGTTTGACCGCGAAATCTATCTGAGCGGCGGAAATGTTTGCGCCGATGTCTTTAGCGGCTCGCGCGAGACGATCTGCTCCGCGAACGTGAATTACGCCGACGGCAACTGGCACATGGTCGCGCAGACGCTCGGCAGCAGCGGGCATCTGCTGTACCTGGATGGTCAAAAGGTGGCGAACGGTGTCTTGACCCGTTCGAGTTTGAGCGGCCCGGCTAATCTGTTCATTGGACGCGCGCCGCAGGCCACGAACAACTCTGTGAACGGGCGGCTCGACGAATTCAAGCTGTTTGACGTCGCGCTGTCGGCGGACTCGGTGCGCGGGTTCTATCAATCGTGGCAGCCGGCGACGCTGGCGAGTTCGGGCAATGGCGTCAATGCCACCACGTGGAGCGCGGTCGTGCCGCCTGGGCTGGATGGCAACTACTCGATAGACCTGACCGCCAGCGACGTGCTGGGCAACCGCAACGACGACCGTCTCTCCTGGCCGCACTGGCGCGGCGAGATTGACACCGCGCCGCCGCGACTCGACATCTCGATTCAGCCCTACGGGTTCGGACAGACGCTCATCACCGGCTCTGCCGAAGACTTGAATTTGAATCTCACCAGTCTGCAACTGCCCTGCCTCGGGGGCTCGTTCGGCCAAGTCTATTACAACACGCTGACGCGCCCCGGCGAGCCAAGACGTCTCAACAAGGTCGTGTCATCCTGCGTGGTAGAAGGTTATCCAACGACCGGCATCACCGTTCGCGCCTGCGACAACTTCGGTCACTGCGCCGCGAAAACGTCCTCCGAGTATCGGGTCTACATGGCGTCGAGCTCGGGCATCATTCGCGCTTCTGCCGCGAACGGCTCCTCGCAGCAAGTGATCCTCGCCCCGCCCGCAGCCAATCCGACCGGCGGCATTGCGATTGACCTCCAGCGCCAGCAAATGTATTGGGTGGAAGCGACGACGATCAAGCGCGCCAATCTCGACGGCTCGCAGATTCAGACCATCGTGAGCGGTCTCAATGCGCCGCGCCGCATCGCCGTGGCAGCGGCGGCGGGCAAACTCTATTGGAACGAACCAGGGCTGATCAAGCGCGCCAATCTCGACGGCTCGGGCCTCCAGACGCTCGTCGCGCGCACGGGCATTGCGTCCCTGTCGCTCGACGCGGAGCGCAGCACGCTCTTCTGGGTCGAGGGCAAGACGGTCTACCGCGCCAACCTGGACGGCAGCGGACAGACTCAGGTCGTTTCGCTGGAAGCGGTTACGGATCTGCTCGGCGGCACGGGTTTCATGCATTCATTTCTCGATGTCGCCGTGAATCCGAAATCTGGCCGCCCCTACTACTCAATGTATGCGACCTGCGTGTCGCCCACGCAATACTACATCCTGGAGGGCTGCCATTTCCGATACAATGGGCCAAACTTGGACATCGGCCTCAGTTTTCGTGTGCCCCCCACTCCCGGCGCGGCGGATATTGGCCTGGATACTTTTATTCTTCGGCTCGCGGTCGGCAGCGAAGGCGCGCAATCGAACGACCTGCTCGCCTTTGCGCCCGACGGCACCCTCTACTTCTCCAAGCGTGGGGGCGGCTTGTTCCGCGGCTGTACGTATCTAACGGCGGGTACGCCTGGTTCTTCCTCCGACGGCGGGTTCTGCTATCCGGGGGAACCGCAGATTTTCAGCGGCGATGTCAAGGGCGTAGCGTTCGCGCTGGAGGATCCGGGCGCCACGACGAACCCCGATTTGTGGATCAGCAAATCCGCGTCGGCGCCGATCCTCGTCGCCGGCAATCAGATGACCTACACGCTGGTAGTGCGCAATATCGGCGCGGTGCCCGCGAGCGGCGTCGTCGTCACCGACACCCTGCCCGCGAACGTGACCTTCCTCTCTGCGACGACGACGCGCAACGAAACGTGCCCCGCGCCCGTTGGCGCGTTGTTCCAGTGCGCGCTGGCGCCGATCAGCACGGGCGCGCGGGTGGATGTCAATATCCGCGTGCAAGGCAACTCGAATGCGGTCGGCTCGATTCAGAACAATGCAAAGGTCGGCGGAAGCCAGTCCGATACGGATACAACGAATAACAACGCGCTCAACGTCGTGAGCGGCATTACCCCCACGCCCACGCCGACGCCGACACGCACCCCGCGCGCCACGCTCACAACCACGCCTACGCCGAGCGGTCGCGTCAAAGTCCTGTTCTGGAACAGTCCTACGGGCATCAAGGCTCTGCGCCTCAACGACAACTACACCTGGAATTTCACCGCGCCCAATTCCTGTCCGCTGGGGGTCGCCGTGGACCCGGCGCAAGATCGGCTCTATTGGACGCAGTGCGATGGCACGATTCATCGCGCAAATCTCGACGGCACGAACGCGAGCACACTTCTGCAAAATCAGAAATACCCAACCGCCATTGTCGTGGACAGCGTCGGTGGCAAAATCTACTGGCGCACCAACGGCGACCCGAACCGCAACCCCGATCCACCCAGGATTTACCGCGCCGACTTGAACGGCGGCAACGTCGAGATGCTGCTGACCACGCAGTCGCCGAACAGTGAACTCGCACTCGACACGGTGAGTCAGCAGTTGTTCTGGCGTGACGGCTGGAACATCCTGCGGGCAGAATTGAACGGCGCTGGCGCTCAAACCCTGGTGAGCGACGCCTATTATAATGGGCTGGCGCTAGACGGCGGCGCGCGCGCGCTGTTTTGGGGCAGCTCCTCCTATTACTTCATCGGCCGCGCGGACCTCCTGCCCGATATGACGGGTGTGCAAAACGCCCAGAGAGTCACGAGCTCTTATGGGGCTAACGCGCTCGCGCTCGATGCCGCCGCCGGTACCCTCTACTGGACCGACAACTACGGCATTCGCAGCGCGAATCTCGCGGCGCTGCCCGCCGCTGCACAAACCGTGCTGAACGGTTCCACCAATGCCGACAGCAAACTCGCGTTGGCCTATCTCACGACCGCGTTGATTCCTACGCCAACCAACACGCCCACGCCGACGCCGAGCAATACACCGACGATCACGCTCACGCCGACGCCGAGCAATACGCCGACGAACACGCCCACGCCGAGCAATACGCCGACGGCAACCGCGACGGCCTGTCCTTCGACAGGCTCTATCAGCGGCAAAGTCTTCAACGATCTGAACCAGAACGGCGTGGACGACAACGAACCCGGCATCGCGGGCGTGCTGATCACTCTTTCCAACAACAGCCAGACTACCACGAACGGCAGCGGCCTGTTCCAATTCAACAACCTGACCTTCGCGCAGTACCTCGTCTTCGAGACCGACCCGCCCGGCGCGCTCTCGACGACGCCTAATGTGGAAAGTGTGCTGGTCGTGCCCTGCCAGAATCCGGCCGTCTCCTTCGGCGACTATTTCCCGCCGACGCCCACACCAACCGCCACCAGCACGCGCCTGCCCGCGACGCCAACGCCGACCCAGAGCGCCAGGAGCATCTTCTGGAGCGATGGCTTCGATGATATCCGCGCCATTGGCGCAGACGGCACAAACGAACGCCAGATTTACACGGACGCCAGCACCGACCCGAAATCGATTGCCTACAATCCGAACACCGACCAGATTTTCTGGACCGAGTGGACCGACTCGTTGGGCAATGGGCGCATCATGCGCGCCAACACCAACGGGACCGGCGTCCAGTTGGTAATCGGCGGGCAGATCTATCCGCTCGGATTGGCTGTGGAACCGGTCGGCGCGGGCATCTTGTACTGGCGCGCGGATTTGTGTTTCTGCCAGTCCAACACCACGAGTATCTACAAACTTAATCTCAACACGAGCCAGTTGAGCACCATCGCCATCAACATACCCGCCGCAAACGATACCGGGCTGGCGCTCGACGCCGAACGCGGAAAGATCTACTGGAGCGAAAGCGGCAATATCCGCCGCGCCAACACGGATGGCTCGGCGCCGGAAACGGTCATCTCCGGCCTCGGTGGCAGCCTCGGCATCGCGATTGACGCCGCCGCCGACAGAATCTTCTGGAGCGCTGGGCGGACGATACAGCGCGCCGACCTCAACGGACAAAACGTCGAGACGGTCGCCACCACTACGGCCGATGCGAGCGCGGTCCTGGTAGACGGCGCAGGCGGCAAGGTCTACTGGTCAGAGTTCCTGGGCTGCCTCTGCCGCGCCGACCTCATGCCCAATGCGACGCGCGAAGTCTTCGTCGAGTTTGGCGGCGGCATTAGTTCGGCGGGGCTGACGCTCGCGTACGTTTTCATCCCGCCGACGCCCACGCCGACCAACACGCCCACGCCGACCCACACGCCGACGTTGACGCCCACGCCCACACAGACCTTTACGCCGACGCCTACGCCAACCAACACGCCGACGCCAACCAATACGCCCACGCGCAGCAGCGCCACCGCGACGCCGGCAGGAAACTTCACCCGGAATCTGTTCTGGACGAGCAAACGCTTCAGTCAACCCGGCCAGATTATGTCGATGCCGGTCGATACCTTCGCAGCCAGCGCCATTGTGTCTGCCGCCAACATCGATACGATCCGCGGGGTGGCGATCGACCCGGTGAACAATTACCTGTATTGGACGGAATTGACGAACGGGCGCGTCATGCGCGCAAACGTGGACGGTTCCAATCCGATCGAAATCGTCAACGGGTTGAGTAATCTCGGCGCGATCGTGTACGACGCCACGACGAACATGTTGTACTGGAACGAGGGCGGAGTCATCCGGTCCTATGCGCTGAATACCGGCACGCTGACGACCTTGCCCATTTCCAGCAGCAGCTCGCTCGGCCTGGGCCTCGATGCCGAACGCGGGCGCATCTACTGGAGCTTCGGCACCAACATCAGATGGGCGAATCTCAGCACGCCGGGAACCCAGAATACGCTCATCTCCGGGCTGTCCGGCTCGGTCGTCGACCTGTACATCGACGGGCCCAACGACTATGTCTATTGGAGCGAGGATTCTAATATCTCTGGAGAAACAGGCGCCATCAGGCGCGCGGATCTGACGGGCGTCAATCAAAACATCGTCACCATCGCCGCCACCGTCGCGACCCCCTCGCCCGACGATGGCGTACCGTACGGCCTGACCGTAGATACGCTCGGTGGCAGGGTGTATTGGCTCCAGACTTTCCGGCTGTGGCAGTCGGATCTCGCATCCAACTCGACCGCCGTCGGCGTGTTGGGCACGGGCGGCTTCCCGCTCTACACAAATTCTGCGATCACGCTCGGCTACGTCCCGATTCCGCCGACGCCCACGCCCACCAGCACGCCGACCAACACGGCTACGGCGACGAGCACCTCGACGCCCACACCGACGTCCACGCCGATCGCCGGCGCGCTCGTCGTCCAAACCAACGGCGACGGCCCGGCGGCCGCCTGCAGCGGCACCAGTTGCAACACCCTGCGTGATGCGATTGACACCGCCAACAATAACGCCGGCTTGAACGCCATCACGTTCGCGGGAAGCGTGACAGGGAACATTACCCTGACCAATGGGGAACTCGCCATCAGTGACGACCTGATCATTCTGGGACCCGGCGCGGCGACGCTCACAGTGGACGGGGACAATGCGAGCCGCGTGTTCAACATCGCCGGCGGCACAGTCGACATCTCCGATTTGACGATCGCCAATGGCAACGCGGGTCAAGGCGCGGGTCTGTACAACGCAGGCGCGACGACGTTGACCGACGTGGTCCTGCATAGCAACACCGCCAGCGATTCCGGTGGCGCGATCTACAACACGGCTTCGCTGGAGATGAACGGCGGCGCGGTGCGCGATAACACTCTCAACTACACAGGCTTTGGCGCGGCCAATGGCGGCGGCATCTATAACTACGGGGCACTCGCGCTGGCGACCGTCGACGTGTACAACAACGCCGTTTACGCCGGTCCCAGTGGCTTCGCCACGAATGGCGGCGGGGTGTATCTCGACGGTGGCAATGCGACCCTGACGAACGTCAACGTCTATTCAAACACCATCGAGTCTGGAAACGGCGGCGGCATGTACGTATGGGCGACGGTCGCGCTCAGCGATAGCGCCATTTACAGCAACACCGTGGCCAGCGGCAACGGCGGCGGGATGTTCCTCGTTTCCTATCCCGGGCGTACCGTCAACATCGCGCGCAGCGCGATCTACAGCAACAGCGTGGCGGGCAATGGCGGCGGGATATACGTCACCACCGCTGAAGACTCCGATCTGCTCGACCTCGTGAACACCACCATCTCGGGCAACCGCGCGACCGGCGATGGCGGCGGCATTTACGCCGATTCGGGACGAATGACCTTGAGCAACGTCACCCTCGCCAACAACACCGCCGACAGCGACAACGACACATTCGGCGACGGCGGCGGATTCAACGGTTTCGTGTTCCCATTGACGATCCGGAACACGCTCATCGCCGCCAATAACGATTTCTCCGGCGGCGCGCCCGACTGCAACGTCGGCAGTAGCAGCGTCACCAACAACGGCTACAACCTGATCGGCAACGACACGGGCTGCGGTTGGACGCCAGGCACTGGCGACATCGTCAATCCCGCAGCGGTCAACCTCGGCCCGCTGCAAGACAATGGCGGCGCCACCTGGACGCACGCGCTCCTCACCGGCAGCCCCGCGATTGACGCCGGCAACCCGGCGGCGCCCGGCAGCGGCAGCCCCGCGTGCGAAGCGACCGATCAGCGCGGCATCACCCGTCCACAAGACGGCGACGGCGATGGCTCGACGATTTGCGACATCGGCGCGCTGGAACGCCAGTCGTCCACCATCGCTCTGTTGAATCCATTATCGTGGGTGCGGCATATTTTGTCGCTCGTACGCATCTCACCGTCGCACGAAATGGGTTCGTCGTATGGTGTGTACGTTGCGCCAGCGCTCCCCTCGACGACCGCAAACCTGGCGCTCATCAAATTCACCGCCGGTCACGTGCAGGCGAGCGCGCCAGGCACAACGTACGTCGTCAACACGCTCGACGATCACGACGACAGCGCGTGTGACTCGAATGACTGCACGCTGCGCGAAGCGCTCGACGCCGCGAATGCCAACGCCGGCGCGGACACGATCGATTTTGCTCAGAACCTTTCCGGCGTGATCCTCTTAACATTGGGCGAACTGACGATTACGGATGACGTGACGATCAACGGTCCGGGCGCGAATGTCTTGTCGGTGAGCGGCGCGAATGCCAGCCGCGTGTTCGACCTCAGCGGCGCGAGCGTCCACCTGGTAGGTCTCAGCATCACCGACGGCAATGCCGACAATGGCGCGGGAGTCTTGATCGCGGCGAATAGTTCGCTGGATGGCAGTGACCTGATCATTCGCAATAACACGGCGAGCGGCCAAGGCGGCGGCATTTTGAACTCTGGGACGTTGAGCCTGGCGGCCAGCGCGGTGCTAAACAACGCGATCGTTGCGTCCAACACTTCGCCACAGGGCGGCGGCATCTTCAACGGCGGCGCGCTGACTTTGACAGGCGTGGACATCTATGGCAACACACTCGTCCCAGGCGCCTATTCAGGCCACGGGGCTGGTCTGTCCAATGACCTGAATGCCGTCGCCACGCTCGATACGGTGCGGCTGTTCGCGAACACGATCACGGCAGGCGACCTGGCGAGCAGCGGCGGCGGCATCTACCAGCGCGGCGCCTTGACGCTGACGAATAGCCTTGTGACGAATAACATCGTCCTCAACGGAAGCGGCGGCGGCATCGAAAATTATTTCCCGACCGGAGCGATGACGCTGGTCGGCAGTTCACTCTCGAGCAATGCGGCGAGCATGGACGGCGGTGGTCTACGCGCGCTCGGCGCGAGTGGAGACCAGGTTGTTCTCACGAACAGCACTGTCTCGAACAACACGGCGGGAGGCAGCGGGGCCGGACTCTCGATCCAGGATAGCTCGGTCAACCTGAACGGTGTGACTCTTGCTGGTAACACCGCAGATGGAAACGGCGGCGGCATTTTCCTGGGTAGCTCTTCACCAACGCTGGGTGTAGTCAACAGCACTCTGTCTGGAAACTCGGCGAAAGGCAATGGCGGCGGCATCCACACGACTGCGGGCGTCGTGACCTTCAACAACGTCTCGATTGCCAACAACACCGCCGACAGCGACAATAATGCCAACGGCAACGGAGGTGGATTCTCCGCGAGCGCGCTCACGCTGAACATTAGCAATTCACTTATCGCGACGAACAGCGATCTCTCTGGCGGCGCACCCGATTGCCATGGGCTCGGATCCATTCTCATCAACGATACCGGCCATAACCTGATCGGCAACGACACCGGCTGCGGTTGGACGGCGGGCGCCGGTGACATCGTCAACCCATCCGCCCCGCTCGAACTGAGCGCGCTGGCGGACAATGGCGGCGCGACTCAGACGCACGCGCTGGGGGCAGGCAGCCCCGCGCTTGACGCGGGCAATGACGCGACGTGCGAAGCGACCGATCAGCGCGGCATCGCCCGTCCGCTCGACGGCGATAACGACGGCGGCGCGCGCTGCGACATCGGCGCGGTTGAAGCCAATCTGCCTACCGTATCACTGCCGCCGATTGGCTTTACCCCTCCGCTTTTGGATTCGGGCGTGATTTCGCCCACGAACGGCGCGCTCTTTGCCGGGCTCGATCCCATCGAGATTCGCGGCGGCGCCTATGCGACGGAGTTCTTGAAATCGCTCGACGTGACGGTCAACGGTGCATCCATTTACACCACCAACTGGGACAATGGCATCACCACCGACCGTCCATGGGTCATCGCTTGGACACCACCCGCCGCGGGCAATTACACGATCGACAGCGTCGTGACCGATTGGGCGAGTCGCGTGCAAACGGATACGCATCCGATCAGCATCACCATTCAGCCGCCGCTGCCTACGATCCAGATCGCGTCCTCGATCATCACCTTGACGCAGGCGAGCGCGCCGACGGTGGGCAATCTCGATGGCACCGCCAGCGCGGCGGGCAATGCGGTGGTTGAAGTTCAAACAGAGGCAGGAGGCGCCTTCAATCCTGCGCAATTCGACGGCACAAGCTGGCACTATTCGCTCCAGTTCACCGCACCGCCCGATGGCGTAACCTATCCAATCACCGCGCGCATCACCGATGGGCTGCAGCGCATCACCACGGCCAGCAGGAATGTGATCGTCGACGTCGCGCCGCCCGCGCTGGTTGACATCACCCTCTCGTATCGCGACAACGCGAATGTCACGCATCCGCTCGCGACCGGTCAAACCATCCGCCAGTCCCCGCCGACACTCATCCTTGACTGGACGGCGAGCGCCGATGGAAGCGGACTGGGCAGTTACCTGGCCGGCTGGACGGCAAGCCCAACTCCAGACCCCGCTGCGCTGGCAGCGATCAATCCCGCAGCATCGCGTCATTTTGAATTCACCGCCAGCGAAGCCAGGGTTTATTACGCGCACGTGATCTCGCAAGACGCGCGCGGCAACCGCACCCTGCAAACCGTTGGACCTATCTACGTGGACGCGCCAACCACACCCGATTTGATTGCAGATATGACCTATCGCGGTTGGATGGAGAGCGGCGCTTCCTTCATCAGCGCCGACCATGAAATCAGCCGCAGCGTGCCCGGCGCAAATGTGCAAAGGTTTTACGCGACCTGGAACAATGAGGCGCTGCGCATGGCCTGGACGGGCGCGAACTGGGATAACGACGGCGACCTGTTCATTTATCTCGACACCCAGTCCGGCGGCGCGCCGAACGCCTACAATCCCTATCCAGGTTCCGCGACGATTTCGCTGCCCGCTTCGTTTGGCGCGGACGAATTGGTCTGGATTCAAGATAGCCAAACGGCGATGCTGTTGCATTGGGGCGGAAGTAATTGGGTTCTCGATCAGGCGCTTGGCGCGTCCAACTATCAGTTCGAGGGGACCGCGAATCCGAATATCACCGATCTTTATCTGCCCTTTACGTTGCTCGGAGTGAATTCCGCCTCATCGCTCAAGCTGCTCGCGCTCGCGAGTGAAGAGAACGCGCTGCAATTCTGGGCGAGTGCGCCAGACCATAATCCACTCAACAGCTCACGCGTCGTCAGCGCGCTGGCCAAGGAGCGCGACCTGAGTAGCTTCCAACTGACACAGTTCTACTCCGTTGCTTCGTTGGGAAGTGGCGTTTTGCCAAACGGTAACATCCTGCCGGGCGCCGACATGCATTTCAGCATTGACAGCACACCCGGCGGCGTTGGCGTCGCTTTCCTGAATGACGATTGGCTGGACGTGGTCGCGCCCGGCGTACGGCTGGACGCGAACCTCGACGGCGTGCCCGACCAACCGCTGCCGGTCAATCAGCCCGCGCCAGTCGGTAATGGACAGACGGTAACGTACGACCTCCATTATCGAAATGACGGAACGGAGGAAGCCAGGAACGTTCAAGTCACCGTCACGGCGTATGGCGCCTTGCGCCTGGCGGGCAACCAGACCACGGCGACCTTCAATTTGGGGAACGTCGCGCCGGGCGTTTCGACCACGCTGCAGTTCACCGGAAACATCAACACGGCCCTCAACGGCAATTCGGCCGAGATGGACGCCGTTATCCGCGATGATCAGCACGGCAACTTTGATTATGTGTGGGTGCAGCATCCGGTAGACAGTGCGCCGCCGCAAGGCGTTCAGATTCTCAGCCCCGAGACGTATGCCAAGCCTGGACTCAATTTCGTCACGGGCGCGGCGTTCGATCCATCAGGCGTCCCGACGATTGCATTGGAGATCACGGCGCTGCCGTCAAACGCGCAGACGACGATCAACTGCGCCGATCCGACGCCCAATGATGGTCAGTGGACCTGTCAATGGGATGCCGGGGATTTGGCCGGAATCACTCAGTTCCAACTGCGCGCACGCGCGACCGACAGCAATGGCGCGGTTAGTTCGTTCAGCCCGATCCATACGCTCACAGTGGACATCACACCCCCGACCGTGACCGTGGACGCGCCCGTGGATCAATTCCTCGCGGATGGCTTCCTAAGCGCGGGTGAACTGCAATGGACGGGCACGGTGCAGGACAATCAGGAGGCGGCAGGGCTGGTCATCTGCCTGAAGCAGACCTTCGATCCGAACTGCTTGCAAGGCCCGACCTTTGGAGGCAGCAACCTGGCCCAGTGGAGTTATGACTTGACGCCGATTCTCGCGGGGGATGGTCTCAGGACCACGCTGAACCTGTATGGCCTGGATGCGGTGGGCAACCCTTCGGACACGCCTTTAGCCCGCGTCTTTAAGATCGATACGTTCCCGCCCGTCATCACCGTCACCTCGTCCACTCCCCCGGTGATCAATGCCGGTCAGACCATCAGCGGCACCGTGAGTGACGGCGGCGGCGTGAGCCAGGTTGACGCCATCATCTTTGCGCCCGATGGCAGCGTCTCCGTCGAGACGGCAGCACTGAATGAGCCGCAGTGGAGCTACACACCAAACATCAGCGGCACCGGAGAGTTCATCGTTCACCTGCAGGCGCGCGATCGGGCAGGCAACACTAGCACTGCCGAGCCATTCGTCGTTCAAGGGGGCGTCCCCAATACCCCGCCGACCATTGTGGTCGCCGCGGGCGGCATATGCGCCAGCAGCGGCGTGAGCGGCACAATGAACCTGACGGTCGCAGATGTGGACGGGGACAGCCTGAGCCTGAGCGGCAGCTCGTCAAATACGACGCTCGTGCCGAACAGCAGTATCGTGTTCGGCGGCAGTGGAGCCAATCGCACGGTGACGATCACACCGGTGCCCAAGAAGAGTGGCAGTGCGACGATCACCGTCACGGTGAGCGATGGAAAAGGTGGAACGGCGTCGCTCACGATTACCGTCGTCGTCGGCACGGATAAGGCGAACATCATCAACTCCACCAACGGCTCACAGCTGATCCTTGGGCTGGGCGGAAATGATACGATCACCACCGGCAATAGCATCGATCTGCTCTGCGGTGGTAAGGGCATTGACACGCTCGATGGCGGCAATGGCGACGACACAGTCGACGGCGGCGATGACAACGACATCCTGCGCGGCGGGGGCGGCAACGACATCTTGCGGGGCGGTAATGGAAACGATACGCTGACCGGAGGCATGGGCGCCGATTTCTTCAGCGGCGGCGCAGGCACCGACACCGCCACCGACTTTAACCCGAGCGAAGGCGACACGCAGGACGGCACCATTCCGTAAAGACCTATCAGGAGCCTGGCTGGCCCGTGCCGAGAGCCGGCCGGCCACCGCTAACTCCGTTCCGCTGCAGGGCGGCAACATCGTCGTGCCGCACGTGGGCCCTTAAAAACCTGAGCCGGAAGCGCGCAACGCTTTGACGTTCACAACAGCATTGACCGACATGTGCGCGGCGTGAAAGAGGCGGGGCTGAATCTTCGTTCGATTCGCCCCGCTTCTTCTTGGCACAGAGAGACGAGCCGTCAGTTCAAAACCTGTTTGTGCTGTCTGTAGCAATCCGCTCAGCCTGGGCACCAAAGCATTGCAAAATCATGGCATTTGTAAGGAATGGTTAACGCCAGCGTAGGCAAAGCGTAGGGCGGGCGACATGCCCCCCAGGCCGGTTCGGTGTATATTAACCATCGAAGAGTAGCGGGCGGAAACCTCTTCTTCTCCTCCTTTAGCCGAGAGTCAAAGGGCAGCGACCTTTGACTCTTTTGGCTTTATTTTGCCAGGCACCTGAGAGCGCATTTGAAAATTGCTCGTAGCCCGCGTCCTCGCGGGCGTTGCCAACCGCGTCCGCGCGGTTGGAGAGCATTTTCCAACAGGCTCTGAGTGGTATAATCCCCGCGTGACCTCTCCTGCGCGCCAAATCGCTCGGGCCGCCAGCATTGTGATGCTGGCTTTTATTGCCTCACGCATCCTGGGCCTGGTGCGTGAAATGGTGATCGGCGCGCGGTTCGGCACCTCCGCCGAGTATGACGCCTACCTGGCTGCTTTCCGCCTGCCCGATCTGCTGTACCTGCTGATAGCAGGGGGCGCGCTGGCATCCGCCTTCATTCCCGCCTTCACGGGTTACCTCACCGCCGGCGACCGCCTGGGCGCGTGGCGACTCACCAGCGCCGTCGCCAACATCGTCACGCTGATTCTCGCCGCAGCGGCCGCGCTCGCCGCGATATTCGCGCCGGCACTGGTCGCCACGGTCATCGCGCCCGGGTTCGACCCCGCCACGCAGGCGCTGACGGTCTCCCTGATGCGCGTGATGCTGATCGCCCCTGTCATCTTCGGCGCGAGCGGCGTGATCATGGGCGCGCTCAACGCACAGCAGCATTTCCTGTTGCCTGCGCTTGCGCCGATCGCGTACAACCTTGCGATCATCGCCGGAGCGGCATTCCTGTCACCGTTCCTCGGTGCAGCCGGGCTGGCCATTGGCGTCGTCGCCGGCGCGGTGGGGCATCTCCTGATCCAGGTACCGGGCCTGGTGCGGTTCGGTGCGCGCTACTTTCCCGTCTTCGACGTGCGCGATCCCGGCGTGGTGAACGTCGCGCGGCTCATGGGACCGCGCGTGCTGGGCCTGGCCGTCGTCCAGCTTAACTTCCTGATCAACACGAACCTAGCATCGCGCCTGGGCGAGGGCGCCGTGTCGGCGCTGAATTATGCCTGGCTTCTCATGCTCCTACCGTTGGGCGTGTTCGCGCAATCGATCGCCACAGCCGCCTTCCCGACCTTCGCCGCGCAGGCGGCCCGGAACGAGATCGACCCGATGCGTCACACGCTATCCGGCGCGCTGCGAGCGACGCTGTTTCTCAGCCTGCCCGCCGCCGTCGGCCTGATCGTCCTGCGCACGCCGCTGGTGCAGTTGTTGTTCGAGCGCGGCGAGTTCACGCCTGAGTCCACGCAGGCCGTCGCCTACACGATGCAGTTCTTCGCGCTGGGACTGGTCGCGCATTCGCTCCTGGAGATCGTCACGCGCGGCTTCTACGCCATGCACGATACGCGCACGCCGGTGATCGTCGGCGTAGCGGCGATGCTTTTGAACTTGGCGCTATCGCTGCTGCTGATCGGCCCGCTGGCAGAGGGCGGCCTGGCGCTGGCAAACTCGATCGCGACGACGGTTGAGGCGCTCGTCCTAGTCTGGTTGATCCGCGGCCGGCTGAGCGGCATCGAAGGCCGCAGGGTGTGGGGCGCGCTCGCTCGATCCGGCCTGGCCTCGGCCGCGATGGGACTGGCGCTGCTGGGATTGCTGCAAATGCCGATGAGCAGCGCGTTGGCGGTGTGCGCGGCCGGGATCGCGGTGGGGATGATCGTGTACGCCGGAGCGGCGCTCCTGCTGCGCGCCGACGAGCTGCGCAGCGTGCGGCAGCTCGTTCAGAGGCGGGGGCAGGCGCTGCACGACACGTGACGCGCGGTTGGGCGGGCATGGGGATGCCCCGCCTAATAATGGGGCTTTGCCCTCAGCATCTCCTGAATGGCCGGCAGTTTCTCGCGCGCGGCCATCTCGCCGATCTCGATCAGCTCTTCGGCCTTCTCGTAATCGAGCGCGCTGTACGTCTGCACCTGGGGATGGATGAAAACGTCCACTTCCGACAGGCGTATCTTGAGGATCTCGCCTTCCATCGCGCCCATCATCGACGTCATCAGCTCGATGAAGTTGGGCCGCTTGGCATCCGGCGGCACCTGGCCCCGCTCTTCGGGCGTGCGCACGACGCTCGAAACGATGACGCGATCCGCGCCGTGCTCCCGCAGCACGCTGATCGGCACCGGGTTGACGACGCCGCCGTCGACCAGGTAGCGCCCATTCCAGGGCCACGGCGCGAAGACGCCGGGAATGCCGATCGACGCGCGCACTGCGTCGGAGACCGATCCCCAGTTGAACACGACCTGCTCGCCGACCGTGATGTCGGCGGCGACAATGTAGAGGGGGATGCGCAGGTCGTCGAAGGTCTTGCCTCCCAGCGCTTTGTCGAGGAAGTGCGCCGTCTTGCGACCGTGGATCAGGCCGGAGATCGGCGGGATCGCGAAGTCCCACAGCCCGCCGCGCAGTTGGGTGATCTTCTTCAGTTCTTTGGCGAAGGCGATGATCTCGTCGATCGACTTGCCGGCGCAGAACATCGCCCCGAACAGCGATCCGGCGCTCGATCCGGCCACGATGTCGATCGGAACGTCGGCGCCTTTCAGCGTCTTGAGCACGCCGACGTGCGCGATGCCCTTCGCGCCGCCGCTCGACATCACCAGTCCCACCGTACGCCGCCCGATGAGGCGCGCCAGGCGATCGATCTCGTGCTGCTCGTTGATCAGGGACCAGTAGCGGCGCGCGCCCTGCGCCCAGGCCGGCGTCTTGCCCGAGCCGATCACGGCGACCCCGTCGGCCAGCTCGACGATCTTCTCGTGGAACTTGCCGCCGCCGTACGGCAGCGCGACGACGAGGCGCTCATAGAATCCGACCAGCTCGCCCAGAATCTGCGCCAGGCTGTCTACGGTCATGTCGGCAGGCGGATCGATGATCGTGACGCCCTGCCCGCGCTCCGGCGCGATCGGCGACGCCAGGTTGAAAAGCCCGATGCGGCCACCGGCCTGTGTCATCAGGCTGGCCGCCAGGGCCAGCGCCGGGCCTTCGACGGCGATGAGGTTGATCTCCTCGCGCCGGTAGGGCTGGTGCGACGTGGCGACCAGCCGCCGCCCCAGCTCGCGCCCGAGGTGGATCGCGATCGCCGGGTAGTCGCGCAGGAGATCCTCCAGGTCGCCCTTGGTCAACAGCGCCACTTCGGCGTCGATCATGACCACGACTGTCGCCGAGCGCGGCTGCTCGAGCAGCAGCGCCAGCTCGCCGAAGAAGCCGCCCGGGCCGATGTAGGCGAAAATGCGCTCTTCGCCGGTCGCGTCGGAATACACTTTCAACTGGCCCGACTGGACGAGATACAGCGTATCGCCCAGGTCGCCCTCGCGGAATAGGA
>Ga0209341_10001156_pt1 | contig 26449 bp, 17 predicted proteins | sample RifCSP13_2_FD_184020 | JGI IMG/M metagenome (GOLD analysis project Ga0209341, IMG submission 184020) | Soil microbial communities from Rifle, Colorado - Rifle CSP2_sed 13_2 (SPAdes) (version 2) | ecosystem: Environmental > Terrestrial > Deep subsurface > Rock core/Sediment | place: Rifle... | reverse complement strand
CGTGACGGTCTCGGCCGGCCGGTCGCGGGCGCCCGAGGCCTGGGTGATGCGCGAGACCAGGACGTCCGTGAGCACGAACCGCACGCCGCCCAGGTCGAGCTCGGCCTGCGCGAAGTGCGTGCCGCCGGCCGCCGCCCGCGCGAGGGCGGGCGAGGCGCGGTCCACCAGGTGCACGAAGGCGAACGAGCGCCCGCGGCACTCGAAGCGCATCGCCGAGAGCGCCTCGATCCAGCCCGGGCGCTGGGCGCTCTCGCCGCTCACGCCCTCGAGCCTGACGAACGTCTCCGGCCGGAAGCGCGGCGCCACGGCGCGGGGGGGCTGGCCCCACACCGGGACCAGCCAGGCGAGCAGGATGCCCAGGGCGAGCAGGAGCGCGAGATCGCGGGCCTTCATGACGGGTCCCTCCTGCTCCCTGAGGACGCCGGCCGGGCGGGCGCCATTCAAGCGAATCAGCGACCCGGCCCGGCGTGGCGGCGCCGGGCGCATCGACTTCAGCCGCGCCGGCGCCGGAGGTCGCGCGTGGCGCCGAGCGCGGTGAGCCACGCCAGCAGCGCCAGGAGCCACCACATGCGCTCGAAGCCGACGAGCCCGACCAGCAGGCCGAGCCCGACCGCGCCCGTCATGATGCCGAGCTCCCAGGCCGTGTAGAGCGTCCCCATGGCGCGGCCGCGCTCCTCCGGCGGCACGCGGTCGGCGGTCATGGCCATGAGCGCCGGCTGCGCGGCGCCGAACCCGAGGCCGTAGATCGCCCCGGCGACGACGAGGCCGCCCGCGGACCGGGCCTGCGCGAGCACCGCCAGCCCGAGCCCCGCCAGGACCAGCGCGGGCGCGACCACCGCGCGCCGCCCGAGGCGGTCGGCGAGCCGCCCGGCCAGCCAGCGGACGGCCAGGCCGGCGAGCGCGAAGACCGTGAACAGCAGGCCGGGGTTGCCGAGCCCGTGCCGCTCGGCGTAGAGGGGCAGGAACGACACGAGCGCGCCGAACCCCAGGTAGAGGCCGAGGACCAGCGCCGCCGGGTAGAGCGCCGCGCGGCTGAACAGGCCGGCCCGCCAGGCCCCGGCACGCCGCGGGGCCGGGCGCGTCTCCGGCAGCGCCCAGGCGAGCGCGACCGCGCAGGCGGCGATCGCCGCCGACGCGAGGAACGTCGCCTCGGGGCCGAGCCGCCGGTACAGCTCGACGCCGAGCCACGGGCCAATCGCGCTGCCGGTCGTGATCGTCAGACTGTAGACGCCCATCGCCTCGCCGCGGCGCTCGGGCGGGGAGACGTCGGCGACGACCACGGTCGCCGCGGTCGGCCCGAGCCCCATCCCGGCGCCGTGGAAGACCCTGAGCGCCAGGAGCGCGGCGACGCTGCCGACCGCCGTGTAGCCGAGCGAGGCGAGCCCGAAGATCGCGGCCCCCGCGAGGATCAGCGGGCGCCGGCCGAGCGCGTCGGTCAGCACGCCCGCGACCGGGCGCAGCAGCATCGCGGTGCCCGCGAAGAGCCCGGTCACGAGGCCCACGTGCACCGCCCGCCCGCCGAGGCGGACGGTGTGGAGGGGGACGACCGCGAGCAGGAGCTGGAAGCTCAGGTAGAAGAGGAGCGACGAGGCGCAGAGCACGAGGAACACCCGGCCGCCGGCGCGCACGTCGCTCGCGCCCCGCTCATTCCGGCGCGCGCTCGAGCCGCCGGAGCTGGCGGCGCGAGAGCGCGCGGCCCTCGGCGTCCAGGCGCGTGAGCACGACGTCGCCCGCCTCCCCGGCCTCGATCTGCTTCAGCAGCACCGCGCACGTGCTGACCTCCTGGCGCGGCACGCCGTCCGCCTGCGTGAGCAGGCGGCCGGTCTCGTCCACCGCCCACGTCGTCGTCGTCGCGGGCGCCGCCGCCAGCGTGCGGTGGTCCTCGGCCGTGATCGCCTTCTGCGCGGCGAGGTAGCGCATGGTCGCGTCCGCGGCGAACACGTAGCGCTGGTGGGGGTAGTACTCGGGGGCGCTCCGGTCCACCGTGACGGACCGCGCGGCGCCCATGCGGACGACCTGCCAGGTGCCGAGCAGGTCGGCGCGCGCGCACGGCCGCATCGCCGCGTCCGCGGCGCGCGGCGCCGCCGCCGGCGCGCCCGCCGGCGCGTCGGGCCGCGCGTCCTGCAGGGCCGCGCACGCGGTGAGCGTCACGAGGGCGGCGCCGAGCAGCGGGGCCGCGCGGCGGGCGGGGCGAGCCGGGGTCACCCGCCCATTCTACAGGCCGGGGGGTGGAACTACTTGCCGCGCCGGGCGAGGTACTCGGGCCCGACCAGCACCTCGCGCGGCTTGGCGCCGTCGCCGGGGCCGATGACCCGGTCCTGCTCCATCATGTCGATGAAGCGCGCGGCCTTCGGGTACCCGAGGCGCATGCGCCGCTGCAGGAACGAGATGGACCCCTGGCGCTGGCCGATGACGAGCTGCACGGCGTCCCAGTAGAGGTCGTCCCGCTCGGCGGCGGCCCCCTCGGCGACCTCCTCCTCGCTCGGGAGCTGGACCTCCTCGTAGACCGCGGTCCCCTGCGTGCGGAGGAAGTCGCAGACCGCGCGCACTTCCTCGTCCGCGACCCAGGCGCCGTGCACGCGCATCTGCTTGTTCGCCCCCGGCGGCACGAAGATCATGTCGCCGCGCCCGAGGAGCTGCTCGGCGCCGTTGCCGTCCAGGACCGTGCGCGAGTCCACCTTGGACGCGACCTGAAACGCGATGCGCGTCGGGAAGTTGGCCTTGATCAGGCCCGTCACGACGTCCACCGACGGCCGCTGGGTCGCGATGATCAGGTGGATGCCGACCGCGCGCGCGATCTGCGCCAGGCGCACGAGCGAGGTCTGCACCTCGCCGGCCGAGACCATCATGAGGTCGGCGAGCTCGTCGACGACGACGACCCAGAACGGCAGCCGCTCCTCGGCGCCGACGGCCTTGTTGTAGCCCTCGATGTTGCGCACCTGCTTGCCCTGGAGCGCCTTGTAGCGCTCGTCCATCTTGCCCACGATCCACCGCAGGCGCGCCGCCGCCTCCTTGGCGTCGGTGACGACCGGGGCCAGCAGGTGCGGGATGCCCTCGTAGACGCTGAGCTCGAGGCGCTTGGGGTCGATGAGGAGGAAGCGCACGTCGGCGGGCGTCGCCTTGTACAGGATCGAGCAGATCATCGAGTTGAGCCCGACCGACTTGCCGCTGCCGGTCGCGCCCGCGACGAGCAGGTGCGGCATCGCGGTGAGGTCGCCGACGACGGGCGTGCCGTTGACGTCCTTGCCGAGGGCGAGCGGCAGCCGGCCCCTGGACTCGGCGAACTCGGCCGAGACGAAGATCTCGCGCAGATAGACCGTCCCCGCCTCGGCGTTCGGCACCTCGATCGCCACCGTGCCGCGCCCGGGGATGGGGCCGACGATGCGCACCGACGCCGACTTGAGCGCGAGCGCCAGGTCGTCGGCGAGGTTCACGACCTGGCTCACCTTGATGCCGGCCGCGGGCTCGAACTCGTACGCGGTGATGATCGGCCCGGGGCTCACCTGGACGATCCGGCCCTCGACCTCGAATTCCTGCAGCCGCCGGCGGATCGCCTCGGCGTTGTCCTGCAGCTCCTCGCGCGTGCGCTTGAGCTCCGCCGGGGGCGGCGCCTTGAGGAGCCCGACCGGCGGGAGCTGGAACGCCTCGGCGCCGCCCGTGCCGAAGTCGAACGTCTCCTGCCACGCGAGCCCCTGCTCGGCCAGGCGCCCGCGCGGCCGCGACGGCTCGACGACGACGGGCGGCGCGACGATCTCGAGCGCCGCCGCGCCGGCCGGGGCGAGGGCGGCCGCCGACGCGGCGAGCGGGGCGCGCGGCGCGGCGGCGCGCGCCGGCGGGCGCACGCGGCGCAGCCGCGCCAGCCGCGCGCCCGCGACGCGGACGACCGCGGCGTAGGACACGCGCGTCACGAGCAGCACGCCGATCGGCACTGCCGCGCCCAGGAGGATGAGGCTGCCGACGTCGCCGATCCCCGCCCGGAGCGCCGTCGTGACCAGGCGGCCGACGAGGCCGCCGCCGACGGGGACCGCGGCGAGGCCGCGCGGGGCGGCCGCGGGGCCCGCGGCCTGCGTGAGGAGCCCGGTCGCGGCCACGAGCAGCACGCCGAGCCCGGCGAGCGGGAGCCACCCGCGCGCGACCACGGGGCGCACGAAGGCGGAGGCGCCCCAGGCGCCGAGCAGCAGCGGGAACAGGAAGCCGGCGTAGCCGAACGACTGGAACGCCGCCCAGCCGAGCCAGGCGCCCACGGGCCCGACCGGGCTCGTCTGCACGGCCGGCGGCAGCGCGGGATCGAACGTCGCCAGCGCGACCAGGCCGAAGCCCGCCCCGGCGAGCGCCAGGATGCCCTTGACCTCGCTGAGCCAGCGGTCGCTGCCCTTCTTCTTCGTGACGAGCGTCGCCATCAGACCTCCAGGATGATCGGCAGCACGACGGGCTTCCGTCGGAAGCGTTGGCTGATGAAGTGGCGGACGCTGACGCGGACGCGGGCGGCCAGCACCTCGCGGTCGCGCGTCGCCTCCGCCTCGCCCTCGGTCAGCGCCGCCAGCACCGCCGCGCGCAGCTCCTCGAGCAGCGGCTCGTTCTCCTTGACGTAGACGAAGCCGCGCGAGGCGATGTCGGGGCCGCCGACGACCGCGCCCGTGCCGTCCACGGCCACGGCGACGGCGACGAGGCCGTCCTCGGCGAGGAGCTGGCGGTCGCGCAGCACGACGGCGCCGATGTCGCCGATCCCCTTGCCGTCCACGAGCACGCGCCCGGCCGGGAAGCGGCCCACGACGGCGGCGGAGCGCTTCGTGACCTCGACGCCCATGCCGTCCTCGATGAGGAAGACGCGGTCGGGCGGCACGCCCGCGGCCTCGGCCAGGCGCGCGTGGCCGAGCAGGTGCCGGTACTCGCCGTGGACCGGGATGAAGTAGCGCGGGCGCGTGAGGGCCAGCATGCGCTTGAGGTCCTCCTGGCTCGCGTGGCCGGAGACGTGGACGAAGGCGTTGTCCTCCCAGAGGACCTCGGCGCCGAGCCGGTAGAGCGCGTTGATCACCCGGCCGACCGTCCGCTCGTGGCCCGGGATCACGCGCGCCGAGATGATCACGAGGTCGCCCGGCGCGACCTGCACGTACTTGTGCTCGCGCGCGGCCATGAGCGCGAGCGCGGAGTTCGGCTCGCCCTGGCTGCCGGTCGAGAGGATCACCTGCCCCTCGGGCGGCAGCGCGGCGAGGTCCTCGAGCGGCAGCAGCACGCCCGCGGGCACGCGCAGGTAGCCGAGCTCCGCGGCGATCGCCACGTTCTTCTGCAGGCTCATGCCGAGCAGCGCGGCGCGCCGCCCGTGGCGCGCGGCGAGGTCGAGGACCTGCTGGATGCGGTGGATGTGCGAGGCGAACGTGGCGACGATGATCCGGCCCGGCGCCGCCCGGAACCGCTCGCTGAGCGCCTGCCCCACCTCGACCTCCGAGCGCGTCGTGCCCGGCCGGTCCACGTTGGTCGAGTCCGAGCAGAGCACGAGCACGCCCTCGGCCCCGAGCTCCGCGAAGCGCTCGACGTCCGGCGGCTGGCCGTCGAGCGGGCTCGGGTCGAGCTTGAAGTCGCCCGTGTGCACGAGCGTGCCCACGGGCGTCCGGATCGCGAGCCCGATGCCGTCCGCGATCGAGTGGGTCACGCGGATCGGCTCGACCGCGAAGGCGCCGATCTCGATCCGCTCGCGCGGGCGCATCGGCCGCAGGTCGGCCCCCTCGAGGAGCCCGTGCTCGCGCAGCCGCTCGCCCACCAGGGCCAGCGTGAGCGGCGTGCCGTACACGGGCACCCGCGCCTCGCGGAGCAGGTACGGGAGCGCGCCGATGTGGTCCTCGTGCCCGTGGGTCAGGACGACGGCGCGGAAGCCGTCGCGCTTGGCGAGGGCGTAGGAGAAGTCGGGGATGACGTGGTCGATGCCCGGCAGCTCGTCGTCGGGGAACATGAGGCCGCAGTCCACGGCGATGAGGTCGTCACCCGACTCGACCAGCATCATGTTGAGGCCGATCTCGCCGAGCCCGCCCAGGGGGATCAGCCGCACAGAGGGTTCCACGAAACTCCTTTCCCGACGGCACTTTCATCGTATCACCCGGCGGCGGCCGCGCCGAAGTTTCGCCCCGCGCGCAGCGGTCCCGAACGGTCATCGCGTGAGGCAGGCGGGTCCCCCCCGGCGCACGCCATCGCCGTTCGGGACCGATGCGGGCTAGAGCGGCGCGGCGTCCTCGAGGCGGCGCACGCGCTCGCGCGCCAGGCGCAGGAACTGCCCGCGCTCGGCGGCGGGCACGGGCTCGCCCGGGATGAACTTCTCGCTCAGCGGGTTCACGAAGCGGCCGCGGTGGGCGACGCGGTAGTCGAGGTGCGGGCCCGTGCTGAGCCCGGTCGAGCCCACGTAGCCGATGACCTGGCGCTGTCTGACGCGCGCGCCCGGCCGCACGCCCGGCGCGAGGCGCGAGAGGTGGTTGTACTGGGTCTCGTAGCCCGCGCGGTGGCGGAGGTGGACCTGGATGCCGTTGCCGCCGTTCCAGCCGGCGCCCGCGACGACGCCGTCGGCGACGGCGCGCACCGGCGTGCCGGTCGGCGCGCCGTAGTCGATCGCCAGGTGGGGGCGCACGCCGCCGAGGATCGGGTGCGGGCGCCGGTAGGTGAAGCCCGAGGTGATCCGCGTGAACTCGAGCGGCGACTTGAGGAAGCTCTTCTTGAGCGAGCGGCCCTCCGGGTCGTAGTAGCCGAAGCGCCCGCCGCCCTCGAAGCCGACGCCCGTCAGCACGCGCCCGTCGCTCACGTACTGCGCGACGAGCACGCGCCGGTAGTCCACGAAGGTGTCGCCGGCGTAGCGCTTCTCGACGAGCAGGCGGAAGCGGTCGCCCGCGCGCGTGTCCGCCGTGAAGTCGAAGTCGGAGGAGAAGATCTCGACCATCTCCAGCACGAGCTGCGCCGACTCGCCCAGCTGCTCGACCGCCTCGAAGAGCGAGCGCTGCACCTCGCCGCCGACCGCCTCGACGCGGACGTCCGGGCGCGTCTGCGAGCGCCGCACCTCCCAGCCGTCGCCCGTGGCGAACGCGACGTACCCGAGCCAGGGGCTCGCCGCGTACCTGAGCTCCACGGGCTCGCCCTCGAGGTTCCAGGTGACCTCGAGCGTGTCGCGCGGGCGCAGCCGCCGCAGGTCGGCGCCGCCCTGCCGGAGCGCCTGGGCGATCTCGTGGCCGACGCGCGGCCCGACGCCGCCGCGCCCGAGGGCGCTGACGAGGTTGTCGCCGCGGCGCAGCTCGACGGCGCTCGTCCGCGTCGGGGGCGGCGCGGGGGCGGCCGGCGCGGGCTCGGGTGCAGTGACGGCCGGCGGCGGCGGCGCGGGCAGCAGGCGGTCGGGCAGGCCCGAGAGCGCGAGCGCGGCGATCGCGGCGCACACCAGCACGAGCAGCAGGACGCGGCTTCGCATCCCCCTCATGATAGCCGCTGGGCGACCCCGGCAAACTCAAGAATTGTGAGGGTTTCGGCCCGGCGGCCGGGGTCCACCCCGGCGGCCGCGAGGGTCGCCCGGGCGGCCTCCTGCGGGAGCCCGAGCCCCGCCGCGAGGGCGTTGGCAAGGGTCTTCCGGCGCTGGGCGAAGGCGGCGCGGACCACCCGCTCGAAGCGCCGCTCGTCGGCGACGGCCACCCGGGGGGCCGGGAGCGCGCGGAGGTGGAGCACGGCGGAGTCCACCCTGGGGGGCGGCCGGAAGGCTCCCGGCGGCACGCGCAGGGCCACGCGGACGTCCCAGTGGAGCTGGGCCAGGACCGAGAGGCTCCCGTAGACCCGGCTGCCCGGCGGCGCGGCCACGCGCTCGGCCACCTCGCGCTGGAGCATCAGCGCCGCCTCGGCCACCGCGCCGTGGGCGGCGAGCACGGCGGCGAGGATCGGCTTGCCCACGCTGTAGGGCAGGTTGCCGACGACGAGCACGCGCCCGCCGGGCGGCGCCGCCAGCGCCCGGTAGTCCCACGTCCGCGCGTCCGCCAGGCGGACCTCCACCGCGGGGAAGCGCGGGCGCAGGCGCTCGACCAGCCCCGCGTCCACCTCGAGCGCGAGCACGCGGCCGGCGCGCCGCGCGAGCTCGCCCGTGAGCGCGCCCTCGCCCGGCCCGATCTCGACGGCGAGGTCCGCGGCCGTGGGCGCCACGAGGTCCACGACGGCCCGGGCGATCGCGGGGTCGCGCAGGAAGTGCTGGCCGAGCGCCCGCCGCCGGCTCACGAGCCGGCCGGCCGGGACGGCGCGCGGCTCACCGCGGCGGGTCCGCGCGGCGGGCGCGGAGCTCGGCCAGGAGCGCCCGGTGGACGCGCCGGACCTCGGCGATCGTCGCCTCGGGCGTGCCGGAGTTGTCGATCACGTAGTCGGCGAGCCTGGCCTTGTCGGCGAGCGGCATCTGGCTCGCGATCCGCCGCTCGACGTCCGCCCGGTCGCCGTCGCGCCCCACGGCGCGGGCGCGCTGGGTGGCGGCGTCGGTGACGACGACGACGAGGCGGTCCACGTGCCGGGAGGTGCCGCTCTCGATCATCACCGGCGCGTCGAAGATCACGAGGCCCTCGAAGCCCCGGGCGATCAATTCTTGAAGCCGCTCGGCGAGCCTGACGCGGATCTGCGGGTGCGTGATCGCCTCGAGGCGCCGGCGCTTGTCCGGGTCCGCGAACACGATCGCGCCGAGCTTCTTGCGGTCGAGGCGGCCGGCGGGGTCGAGGATCCCGGGACCGAACTCGGCGACGATCGCCGCGAGTGCGGGCTCGCCCGGCTCCACGACCTCGCGCGCCAGCACGTCGGCGTCGATGATCTCGCAGCCGAGCCGGCGGAAGATCTCCGACACCGTGGACTTGCCGGTCGCGATGCCGCCGGTCAGGCCGACGAGCAGGAACGGGCGGTCGGGGCTCACACCTCGGCCCAGTCCTTCCCCGACGTCACGTCCACGACGACCGGCACCGCGAGCGGCAGCGCCGACTCCATGACCTCGCGCGCCAGCGCCTCGACGGCGGGCACCTCGGCGGCCGGCGCCTCGAAGAGCAGCTCGTCGTGCACCTGGAGGAGCATGCGCGCGGCGAGCCCCCGCGCGGCGAGCGCCGCCTGCGCCCGCACCATCGCGATCTTGATCATGTCGCTCGCCGTCCCCTGCACCGGCGCGTTCATCGCCATGCGCTCGGCGGCGTTCCGGGCCACGGGGTTGCCGCTCGCGAGGTCGGGCAGGTAGCGGCGCCGCCCGAGGAGCGTCGCCACCCAGCCGCGCTCGCGCCCCTCGGCGAGCGTCCGGTCGATGAAGGCGCGCACGCGCGGGTGGCTCGCGAAGTAGCCGCTGATGTACCGCTGCGCCTCCTTCTGGTCGATCCGCGTCGCCTGCGAGAGCCCGAAGGCGGACACGCCGTAGAGGATCGCGTAGTTCGCGCTCTTCGCGAGCGTGCGCTGGAGCGCCGTGACCTCCGCGGGCGGCACGTGGAACACCTCGGACGCCGTGCGCGTGTGGATGTCCTCGCCGCGCCGGAACGCCTCGATGAGCGCGGGCTCGCCGGACAGGTGCGCGAGGATCCGGAGCTCGACCTGCGAGTAGTCGGCGGCGACGAAGCGCCAGCCCTCCTGGGGGATGAACGCGGCGCGGATCCGGCGCCCGAGCTCGGTCCGGATCGGGATGTTCATGAGGTTCGGGTCCTGCGAGGAGAGCCGCCCGGTCGCCGCGACGAGCTGGTTGAACGTGGTGTGGATGCGCCCCGTCGCCGGGTCGACGAGCGCTGGCAGCGTGTCGGCGTAGGTCCCCTTGAGCTTCGCGAGGCTCCGGTGCTCGAGGATCTTCTCGGGCAGCGGGTGGCCGAGCGCCAGCTCGGTCAGCACGCGCTCGTCGGTGGACGGGCCCGTCTTGGCGCGCCGGAGCACCGGGAGCTTGAGCTTCTCGAAGAGGATCCGCGCGAGCTGCCGGGGCGAGGCGATCGTGAACTCCTCGCCGGCGAGCTGCCAGATCTCGCGGGTCAGGTTGTCGAGGCTCCGCTCGAGCTCCTTGGCGAAGGCCTCGAGCCGCGCGGGATCCACGCGGATGCCGTGGCGCTCCATGACGGCGAGCACCGGCACGAGCGGCCGCTCGATCTCCTCGTAGATCCGCCAGAGCTCCGTGGCGCGGAGCTCCGCGGCCACGTGCTCCCAGTAGCGGTGCACCCACCGCGCCCGCTCCCCGAGGGCCGGGCCCGGCGCGGCGGCGTCGGGCGCCGGGCGCGGCGGCGGCCCCGCGCCGAAGGCCTCGGCGCAGAGCTCCTCGAGCCGGTACGCCGAGCGCGCCGGGTTCAGGAGGTAGGCCGCGACCGCCGTGTCCTCGGCGTGCGGGGGCGCCACGCCGGCCGCGAGCCAGGCCTCGAGCAGGGGCTTCGCGTCGTGGACGAGGAGCGGGCGCGCGGCGAGCGGCGCGCCGGCCCCGGGCGGGAGCGCCGCGGCGCCCGGGCCCGGGTGGAACGCGGCGAGCCCGGCCAGGTGCGGCGCGGGCGGGCGCGCCGCGCCCGCCCAGTCGACGGCGACGGGCGCGCCGGCGGGCACGCGCGCCAGCCACGCGGCGACCGCCGCCTGGTCGGCGAGCGCCTCGACCGGCCCGGCCGCCGCGGCCGGGGCCGCCGCCGGCAGCTCCCGGAGCAGCCGCGAGAACTCGAGCTCGGTCCAGAGCGCGCGCAGCGCCGCCCAGTCGGGCTCGGCGCGGCGGAAGCGCTCGAGCTCCACGCCGAGCGGCACGGCGTGGTCGAGCGCGGCCAGCTCCCGCGAGAGCAGCGCGTCCTTGCGCCCCGCGGCGAGCGTCTCGCGGAGCTTGCCGGGGACCAGCGCGAGGTTCGCGTACAGGCGCTCGACGGAGCCGAACCGGGCGATGAGCTTCACCGCGGTCTTCTCGCCGACGCCGTGGACGCCCTTGATGTTGTCGATCGCGTCGCCCATCAGCGCGAGCACCTCGACGATCTGCCCGGGCGCCACGCCCCAGCGCGCGCGCACGCGGGCCTCGTCGTAGAGGACCGGCTCGCCCGTGCGCCCGGAGACGCTCTGCACGCGCACGCGCGGGCCGACGAGCTGCAGCAGGTCCTTGTCGCCGCTGACGACGACGACCTCGAGGTCGGGGACGGCGAGCGCCCGGTCCACGAGCGTCGCGAGGATGTCGTCGGCCTCGAACCCGGCCGCCTCGAGCACGGGGATCCGGAGCGCCTCGAACAGGCGCCGCACGTACGGGAGCTGGCGCACGAGGTCCTCGGGCATCGCGGCGCGCCCGGCCTTGTACTCGGCGGAGAGCGCGTCGCGGAACGTCGGGCCGGGCGCGTCCCACGCGACCCCGAGGTAGTCGGGCCGCTCCTCGCGGAGCAGCTTCCAGAGCATCGTGCTGAGGATCAGCACGGCCTGGCTCGGCACGCCCTTCGAGGTCGAGAGGTAGCCGACGGCGTGGTAGGCGCGGAAGAGCTGCGAGGGGCCGTCGACGACGAAGCAGCGCGTCACGCCGCGGGGCCCTGCTCCACGAGCTCGGCGTACGCGGCGCGGACCGCGCTCGTCCGCTCGCGGTAGGCGTCGAGGAAGGCCGCGCGCGCGGCGAAGCCGAGCGCGGTCGCCGCGCGCGCGGGCATCGGCCCGGCCAGCTCGAGCGTGTCGGCCGGGCGGGCGCCGAGCAGGCGCAGCGCCGCGGACACGCGCCGCAGGAAGCGGTAGTCGTCCGCGAGCCGCGCGGCCCGCGCGGGCGCCAGCGCGCCCGCCGCGGCGAGCCCCCGGAGCGCGCCCGCGGTGGACGGGCAGCGGGCCTCCACGTGGTCGTGGCCGTGGACGAGCTGGAGCGCCTGGGCCAGGAACTCGACGTCCACGAGCCCGCCGCGCCCGTACTTGACGTGGAAGCGCCCGCGCGTCTCCCGGCCGAGCTCCCGCTCCATGCGCCGCCGCACCTCCGCGATCTCCTTGAGCGACGCGCGCGGCAGCGGCGCGCCGTACACGAGCCCCCGGAGCGCGGCGCGCACGCGCCGCGCGAGCGCCCGATCGCCCAGGACGAGCCGCGCCCGCGTCAGCGTCTGGCGCTCCCAGAGGTCGCCGTGCTCGACATAGTAGCGCTCGAGCGCCGCCACGCTCGCGGCGAACCCGCTGCCCTTGCTGCCGGGCCGCAGGCGGAGGTCCACCGGGAACGCGACACCCGCCGCGGTGATGTCGCCGAGCGTGCCCGCCAGCCGCTCGACCGCGAGGCCGTAGAACCAGTGGGCCTCGATGCGCTCCGCCCCGTCGGTCTCGCCGTCGGCGCCGAACACGACGAAGAGGTCGAGGTCCGAGCCGGTGATCAGCTCGCGCCCGCCGAGCTTGCCCATCCCGACGAGCACCGCCGGGATGAACCGCCCGGCGGCGTCGCGCGGGACGCCGTGCCGCGCCACGAGCGGCTCGAGCGTGAGGAGCCAGCCCGCGGCGAGCGTCGCCTCGGCGAGCGCGGTCATCTCGCGCGCGTAGCCGTCGATGGACGTGACGTCGAGCAGGTAGCGCCACACGATCGCGAGCTCCTCGGCCTGCTTCGCCCGGCGCAGCGTGTCGCGCCGCTCCAGCGCCGGCGTCCCCGGCGCGAACACCGGGGCGAGCGCCGCGCGGAACTCCCGCTCCGTCTTCGGCCGCAGCAGGCGCTCGGGGCCCGCGAGCGAGGCGAGGAGCTCCGGCTGCGCGATCAGGAGCTGCGTGAGCAGGTCGCCGCCCGCGCAGACCCGCACGAGCCCGACGAGCAGATCGGGATCGCCCGCCAGCAGCTCGACCAGCCCGGCGCGCGGGCCGGCCGCGGCGAGCAGGCGCTCGAACTGGTTCAGCGCCTCGTCCGGGGCCGGGCTCTTCCAGAGCGCGTCGAGCAGCGTCGGGTAGAGGCGCTCGAGCGCCGCGCGCAGGTGCACCGCGTACGGCACGAGCGGCCGGCCCTCGAGGATCAGCCCGAGGTTCAGGCGCGCGCGCTCGGGGTCCTTGAAGCCGGTCGCGGAGAGCGCCATCACGCTCGGCAGCCTGACGCGCGGCCGGGGCGCGACGGCGCCGGCCGCGAAGAACTCGCGGAACGCCCGGTGCACCGCGCGGGTCACGGCGCGGTGGCGCGCGAGGAACCGCCGCGCGGCGAGCGCGGGTGGCCCCGGGACGCCCACGCGCCGGGCGAGCCGCCCGACCTCGCGCGCGTCGTCGGGGAGCGTGTGCGTCTGGAACTCGTGCAGGATCTGCAGGCGGTGCTCGACGGTCCGCAGGTGGACGTACGCCTGGGAGAGCATCCGCCCGAGGTCGGGGGCGAGGTAGCCGCGCTCGGTCAGCCGGAAGAGGGCGCGCAGGCTGTTCCGCTCGCGGAGCCACGGGTCGTCGCCCGCGTAGAGGAGCTGGAGCGCCTGGACGAGGAACTCGATCTCGCGGATGCCGCCGCGCCCGAGCTTGACGTTGGTGGCCTCGCGCCCCTTCGCCGCGAGCGTCCGGTCGATCTCGCGCTTCATCGCGCGCACCGCGGGCAGCACGCGCGCGTCCACGCCGGGCCGGTACACGGCCTCGCGCACGAGGTCCATGAAGCGCGCGCCGACGGCCGGGTCGCCGGCCGAGACGCGCGCCTTGAGCAGCGCCTGGCGCTCCCACAGCTCCCCGCGGTCGCGGTAGTAGGCGCGGTACCGCTCGAGCGCCAGCGCGATCGCGCCCATCCGCCCCTCGGGCCGGAGGCGCAGATCCACGCGGAAGGCGTAGCCCTCGTCGGTCACGGCCTCGAGGAACGCGACCACGTCGCGGCAGACGCGGGCGACGTACTCGCCGGTGTCCACGCGCCCGGCCGGCCCGCCCGCGGTCTCGCCGTCGGCCCCGTACACGAACATGAGGTCGATGTCCGACGAGTAGTTCAGCTCCTCGCCGCCGAGCTTGCCCATCCCGACGACCGCGAGCCCGGTCTCGGCGCCGTCCGCGTCGCGGGGCGCGCCCCAGTCGCGCCGCGCCTCCGCCTCGGCGGCGCGCAGCGCCTCGGCGAGGCAGGCGTCGGCGAGGTGGGCGAGCTCGGCCGTCGTCGTGCCGAGGTCGGCGTCGCCCAGCAGGTCGCGCGCGCCGATGCGGAGCAGGTGGCGGTACTTGAAGCGGCGCAGCGCATTCATGCGGGCCTCGCGCGCCTCGAACGGCGCCAGCGCCTGGGCGAGGTCGGTGGCCAGGTCGTCGGCGAGCCAGACCCGCAGCGTGCCGGGCTCGAGCAGCCACGCGAGGTGGCTCGGGCGCCGGCGGAGCACGTCGGCGAGGAACTGGCTCGATCCCCCGAGCCGCGCCAGCAGGTGGGCGGCGCCCGGGTGGACGGCGAGCGTCTGGAAGAACACGCCGCGGTCGACGACCGCGGCGTAGCGCTCGAGGTTGTTGAGCGCCATGTCGGGGTCGGGCGCCGCGGCCAGCTCGGCGAGCAGGCGCGCGAAGGCGGGGGCGAGGAGCTCGGCGTCGCGGGGCGTGGGCGTGAGGCTCTCGACGTTCGCGGCCGCGGCGTCCGCGTCGGCGAAGCCGAGCCGCGTGAGCTCCCGCCTGAGCCGGCCCGCGATCGGGCCGGCCGCCGTGAGGAGGTCGGCCGGCGACCGGTTCAGACGGCCGACTCGCCCGTCTCGCCGGTGCGGATGCGGATCGCCTCGCCCATCGGCAGCACGAACACCTTGCCGTCGCCGATGGAGCCCGTCTTCGCCGCGCCCACGATCGTCGCGACGACCTTGTCCACCAGGGTGTCGGCCACGACGACCTCGATCTTCACCTTCGGCAGGAAGTCGACCGTGTACTCGGAGCCCCGGTACAGCTCGGTGTGGCCCTTCTGCCGCCCGAAGCCGCGGACTTCCGTGACGGTCATGCCGATGACGCCGATCTCGGTCAGCGCCTCCTTCACGTCGTCCAGCTTGAACGGCTTGATGATGGCCTCGATCTTCTTCATGCCGTCATACCTCCTCGAGGATCGGGAAGACGAGCGCGGACACGTGCGAGCTGATCCGCTTCAGGTTCGTGAGGATGTCCAGGTGGATCTCCGAGGTCTCCAGCGACTCCGCCAGGCCCGCGCGCAGACGCGCCAGGTGCGACTCGCGCAGCTCGCGCTCGCGCTGGCGCATCAGCGGCCGCTGGTCGAGCACCTCCTGCGCGAGCCCGCGGTCGTTCGCGGCGAACGCGGCGAGCGCACGCTCGAGGTTCTTCGAGACCATCGCGTGGAAGTCCAGGATCTCGGCCCAGCCGGCGTCGGAGAAGCGCCGCCCCTGGTAGAGCTTCTTCCGCGCCAGCTCCATCAGGTTCTTGTCGATGATGTCGCCGATGTTCTCGAGGTTGCCGATGATCGAGATCAGCTCGATCTCCTTGCGCGAGAGGTCGGGGCCCATCGCCTCGCGACCGAGGCGGGCGAGGAAGAGCTTGATCTCGCGCTCGAGGAAGTCGACCTGGTCGTCGCGCCGCTCGACCTCCTCGAGCAGCTCCTGGTGGTTCGTCGCGAACACGACGGGCACGTCGCGCAGCATCCCCTGCACCACGTCCGCCATGCGCAGCGCCTCGCGCGTCGCCTGGCCGAGCGCGAGCGAGGGCTGGTCGAGCGCCCGCTCGTCGAGGTAGCGGACGCGGAACGGGTTGTCCCCCGGCTGGTCCTCCGGCACCAGCGACTCGATCGCGCGCGCCGCCACCGGCGTGAACGGCAGGAACACGAGGCTGATGCCGAGGTTGAACAGCGTGTGGGCGTTCGCGACCTGGCGGGCCGGGTCGGCGGCGGTCGTCGCGATCACCGCGGCGAACGGCTCGATGAGCGGGAAGACCAGCGCAGCGCCGAGGAGCTTGAAGGCGATGTGGGCGGTTGCGACGCGCTTGGCCTCGGCAGAGGTGCCGACGGAGGCCGCGAGCGCGGTCGCGCACGTCCCGATGTTCGCGCCGAGCACGATCGCGACGGCGCCGTCGAGGGTGAGCAGGCCCTCGGTGGCCAGCGCCAGCGCGAGGCCGATCGTGGCCGCCGACGAGTGCACGAGCGCGCTGAAGACCGCCGCGGTCAGCACCGCCAGGACCGGGCTCTCGCCGGCGGAGGCCAGGAGCTGGACGGCGAGCGGGTTCGTCCTGAGCGGCGCGACGCCGTCGAGGATCAGCTTGAGCCCCAGGAAGATCAGGCCGAAGCCGAGCAGCGCCTGGCCCACGTCCTTCCCGGCGCGCCGGCGGGCGACGAAGACGATCGTGAAGCCGACGCCGACGAGGAGCAGGGCCCAGTCCGTCAGCCGGAACGCGATGAGCTGGACCGTGAACGTCGTGCCGATGTCCGCGCCGAGGATCACGCCGAGCGTCTGGCGGAACGTCATCAGGCCGGCGGACACGAAGCCGATGAGCATCACGGTCGTCGCCGACGACGACTGGATGATCGCCGTGACCGTCGCCCCCGAGCCGAGCGCGACGACGCGGTTCCGCGCCAGGCCGGTCAGGAGCCCGCGCAGCCGGGCGCCGGCGGCCCGCTGCAGGCCCTCGCCCGTGAGCTGGATGCCGTAGAGCAGCAGCGCCATGCCCCCGAACAGCGCGAGGAGCACCGTCACGGCGCCGCCTCCCCGGGGGCGACGGGCGCGGCCTCGAACCACGCGCGCCGGGGCACGGCCGGCAGGTGCGTGGTGTCGTTGACCCGGACCAGGCGCGGCGGCCGCGCGATCGTCAGCGAGCCGTTGTCGAGCCGCAGGCGCCAGAGGTGGTTGAACGAGAGGCCCAGCAGGTGGCAGAGGTAGACGCTGATCACGCCGCCGTGGGCCACGACGAGCACGTCGGCGCCGTTCGGGTGCGCGGCGTCGATCCGCTCCACGGCGCGCAGCACGCGCGCGCAGACCGCCGGGAGCGGCTCGCCGCCGGGCGGCGGGCAGTCGAGCGGCGCCCGCACCCACGCCGCGTACGGATCGCCCTCGAGCGCCCGGACCTCGTCCACCGTGCGCCCTTCCCACTCGCCGAGCGAGAGCTCGCGCAGCTCCTCGAACGGCACCAGCGGGATCCCGGTGCCCGTGAGCGCGATCTCCGCGGTCTCGACCGCGCGGCGCATCGGGCTCACGTACGCGGCCGCCAGGGGCCGCGCGTGCACGGCGCGGCCGAGCGCCGCCGCCTGGGCCCGTCCGACGTCGGACAGCCCGACGTCGCTCCCGCCCTGGAAGCGCCGGCCCGCGTTCCAGGCGGTCTGGCCGTGGCGCGCGAGCAGCAACCTCACGGCGTCCCGCCCGCGGCGGCGCGCGCGCGGCGCAGGCGCGCGAGCGCCTCCTCCCGGCCGAGCAGCCCCAGCACGTCGAAGAGCGGCGGCGAGGCCGTGCCGCCCGTCAGGGCCAGGCGCGAGAGCTGCGCCAGGTCCACGAGCTCGAGCCCGAGCTCCTCCGTGAGCGCCCGGTAGGCGCGCTCGAGCGCCGCCGGGGTCCACTCGGGCTCGGCGCCGAGGCGCGCGCAGAGCCGGTCGAGGCGCCGGGCGCCCTCCGGCGTCAGGAACCTCTGCGCCGCCTTCGGCTCGTACGCGGCCGGCGGCTCGAAGTAGAAGCGCGCCCGCTCGACGAGCTCGACGAGGGTCTTCGCCCGCTCCTTGACGGTCTCGCAGATCGCGGCGAGCCGCGCGGGGTCGGCGGCCGGCGCGAGCCCGGCCGCGCGCAGGAACGGCGCGGCGAGCGCGGCGAGCGCCGCGCCGTCCTTGGCCTTGAGGTACTCGTGCGAGAGCCACTCGAGCTTGGTCGCGTCGAACACCGCGCCCGAGGCGGCGACGTCCTTGATGTCGAACAGCGCGACCAGCGCCTCGCGCGAGAAGATCTCCTGGTCGCCGTGCGACCAGCCGAGGCGCGCCAGGTAGTTCACCATCGCGTCGGCGAGGACGCCGGCGTCGCGGAACGCCTGCACCGAGGTCGCGCCGTGGCGCTTGCTGAGCCGGCTCCGGTCCGCGCCGAGGATCATCGAGACGTGGGCGAACGCGGGGACCGCGTACCCGAGCGCCTCGTAGCACAGGATCTGCTTCGGCGTGTTCGAGAGGTGGTCGTTGCCGCGGATGACGTGGGTGATCCGCATGGTCACGTCGTCCACGACCACGCAGAAGTTGTACGTCGGCGTGCCGTCGGTCCGGACGAGGATCCAGTCGTCGAGCTGGCCGTGCTCGAAGGTGACCGGGCCGTGGATCAGGTCGTCCACGACGGTTGCGCCCTCGGCCGGGATCGCCAGGCGCAGCGCGCCGGCGCCGAGCCCGCGCCCGCGGCAGCGGCCCGCGTAGCGGAACGTCTCGCCGCGCTGCTGGGCCGCCCGCCGCTGGCGGTCGAGCTCCTCCGGCGGGCAGTCGCAATAGTAGGCGCGGCCCGCCGCGAGCAGGCGCTCGGCGTGCGCGCGGTAGATCGCGAACCGCTCGGTCTGGCGGTAGCCCGGCGCCGGCGGGCCCTCGTCCCAGTCGAGTCCGAGCCAGCGGAGCGCGTCCACGATGGACGCGATGTGCTCGTCGGTCGAGCGCGAGCGGTCCGTGTCCTCGATGCGCAGGACGAACGCGCCGCCGTGGTGGCGCGCGAAGAGCCAGTTGAACAGCGCGGTGCGCGCGCCGCCGACGTGCAGGTGGCCGGTCGGGCTGGGCGCGAAGCGGACGCGGACGGCCGCCGTCATCTCAGTACGTCTCGAACAGGCGCCCCCACGGCGTCGCCGCGAACGCGCGGATCCGCGCCCGCCCGACCGTCGGGTACCAGAGCAGGTCGTGGTAGACGTTCGAGGCGAAGGGCGCCCACACGACGAGGGGCGAGTGGAGCAGCAGGCGCTTGAGCGGGCGCAGCGGGCCGCGCCGGATGAGCTGGTCGCCCCAGATCACGAGGCTCCGGCGCGTCTTGAAGCCCCGGCCGGCCCCGACGGCGTCCGCGTCGCCGACCAGCTCGATCCGCGCCGGGTCGGCCGTGCCGAGCCCGCGCTCGGCGCACATGCGGAGGTACGGGATGCCGAGGGGATCGAAGCCCATGACCTTCGCCGCGATCGCGTCGATCGCCACCTGGTCCTCGGAGGCCAGGAGCAGGTTGCCCACGCGCGGCACCATCGTGCGCGGGCCCGCGCCGTCGCCCATCACCGTGCCGTCCATCACCGCAAGCACCGACGGATGAAGTTCTCTCTGCATGTACATCAGATCGACAAGGACCTCGTGCATGTATTCGTGCGCGTAGTGCCGGACTTCCTTGAGGAGACCGCCAAAGCTGTTCTTGATGGCACCGGTTGTCGTCGAATGACCGTGGGTATTGTGGAGGATGATGCCATTTCCGACGAACGAGTGAGTATCACGAACGGACAGGTCATAGAGAAATGGCGAGTCCGCCGACTGGGAATACACATCGTCTACACGGTCCCAAGCGATGTCCTCGCTTGCGAGAAGACGCATGTAAGCCAGTTCGTTCGCGAATCGCCCATCTGAATCGGCTCCCGAGAATAGGTCGATGAACCTCGCGAGAATACGCCGCGTAGCCTCTGTCCGGCGGATCTCGATATTACTGACACCGGCCGGCATCCCCGTTGATGCATGTGTGAATCCCAACCCCTCACGGACCATTCGAAAGAGTGCCGGTGGAAGCGGCACTGTATCCCAATGACTCGGCTGACTCCCTCCCTTTCGCCGGAACACGTGCCCAGCAAGGCGTCGCCGCTTATGCCTGGACTTCAACCGTATCCATTGCGCAAGCCGAACAACGTCATCGCCGTAGATCGAGACCTTCGCGTATACAGCTGTCCAACCTCTCCTGCGATTGCTCTGGCTACACCGCACGTGCCTGATGAAACTGACAACTCCCAACCGGGCCAGCAGCATCTGCACCTGTCGAGCGAGTTTCTGGCTCTTCGTCGTGACGTGAACACCGTCACTGCAGACGGTTCCGTCGCCATCGAGATAGCCCTGGAGAAACGCCGCGATCTCGGCGTCTGGACAGCGGAATAGGACGTCCGGAACCGCCTTCGTCGCGGCGCTGGTTGGAAGACTGAAACCGAGGCTCTCGAAGAACGGCCTGAGATTCTGTGCGCAAAACCCGATCGTGATCCCACGGCGCACGGGGGTCGCGCGGAATAGCCTACGGCAAAGAGCCATGTAGTCTCGCTGGATCCCTGTATCACCGTTCGCCATCGATACGTCGAGACTCGAGTGATTGTCGCGCGCCCAGCCTTCCGCCATGAAATAGCCGAGCCAACGGCAAAATTCAGTTGACGTGACGTCCGGCGCAATGACCCAGTTCCGCTGTCCACGGCCAGGGACACCAGATGACCTCAGGATGTTACGAAGGGATGACCAAGGTCGCTCCAGCGCTTCCGCGATCTTCTTGACCGATGCTCCCCGGAGATAGAGGTGAACGATGCGCTTCTGGGTCGCTAGGTCGAACGACGGTCTCCTTCTGTATCGCAGACGGTCGACATCGATCACCTCGTGACCGAGCCGTGCCACGCGAGGAAGGGGCTGACTAGTGCCTGCCACGCGGATCCGCCGCGCGATGGCGATCCGGTCACCGACTCTCAAGCGCGCGGCCGGCGTCCAGCCTTCCGGCGTGAGGAAGGGGTGCTGAGGAGAGGTCGTCACCTCACGTCCCGTCCGTGTCCGCACGGTCCAGACCGTGCCGTCCCCGACGGGAGTCCGCCAGAAGTGTGTCGCATGGCCAGGCGTGAGCGAGCTGCCATCGAGCGAGACGATGCGGACCTCTCCCTCGCTCACCCGATCGCCGTCAGGAAGATCTCGGGTCGGCTCGCGGACCTGCCACTCCTTCACGAGCGCCTCGGCGCGGACGAGACTCCCGTCAGCGAGCAGGATCTCGGTGTCGGGATGAACGCACTTCACCGTGGGCAGGTGGAGCACGTTTTTCCCGACGTACATCTTCGGGATCTCGATCCCCTCCGGGAAGATCGCGTTGAGCCGCAGCAGCGGCGACCGGAAGCGATGGACGACCCACTCGACGTCGGGGAGCGGGATGAACGGGAGGCCGTGGCGCCGCAGCACCGGCGCCCACCGGTTGTTGCGGCAGCCGGCGACCGGGTTCGTGACGACGGTCTTGTTCTCGACGGGGAAGAGGCGCGCGCGGTCGAAGCCGTCCTCGAGGAGCGTGCTGAGGACGCCGTCCACCTGCCAGGGCTGGCTCGAGCACGCCGGGAAGTACTTCGTCCACGACAGGTTGAGCTTCAGGATCAGGTCCTGATCGCGCCGCAGCACCTGATCGTACTTGACCAGCCGCATCAGCCGCCCGTAGTCCTCGACGACGGTCTCGGGACGGGTCCGCAGGATCGCGACCTGACTCGCCATAGACTTCGATTCTACTCCAGCCGCGCGCCGTAGATGATCAGCAGGACCGCGAGCATCCAGCCGAGCGCGTTCAGCAGGAGCGCCCGGTCGCCGAGCAGGAGCTCCGACGGGTTGCCGCCGAGCTGGCGCCGGTAGAGCAGGTAGAGGTAGCGGAAGATCCCGTAGAGCACGAACGGCAGCGTCGCGGGCAGGAGCCGGGTGTCGAACTTCGCGACCGTCTCCGGCGACATCGTGTAGAGCGCGTACGCGGTGACGGTGGACGCGGTGACGACCGCGATCATCTGGTCGAGGAGCCCGGGGCTGTACTCGGCGAGGATCGGCCGGTGCGCTGCCGCGTCGTCCTGGAGCGACAGGTACTCGTACCGCCGCTTGCCGAGCGCCAGGAACAGCGCCAGCAGGATCGTGCAGATCAGGAGCCAGCCGGACATCTCCACGCGGATCACGACCGCGCCGGCGACCGCGCGCAGCACGAAGCCGCTCGCCACGACGAGGACGTCCACGATCACGACGTGCTTGAGCCACGCGGAGTAGGCCGTCAGGAGCACGACGTACGCGACCGCGGTCGCGAGGAACGCGGGCGCGAGCAGCGCGGCGGCGACGAGGCTCGCGGCGATCAGCAGCGCGGCCGCGGCGACGGCGACGCCGACGCCGAGGCGGCCCGCGGCGAGCGGCCGCCCGCGCTTGCGGGGGTCCACGCGGTCGCGCTCGCGGTCGGCGACGTCGTTGAGCAGGTAGACGGCCCCGGAGAGGGCGCAGAACACGAGGAACGCGGCGAGCGCCGTCCAGACGGCGGGCGTGAAGAGCTTCTGCGCGAAGATCAGGCCCGCGAGCACGAACAGGTTCTTGACCCACTGCCGCGGGCGCAGCGAGACGAGCACGGCGGCCAGCGTGCGCATCGGCCCGCTAGAGGCGGAGGACGTTGGGCGGGACGGGCGAGAGGCTGCCGGTCGCGTTGCGCGTGTCCACGACGAGGCGCGCGTCGCGGACGATCGCCTTCCAGTCGTAGCCGTCGTGCGGCGTGACGATCAGCACCACGTCGCGCCGGCCGAGGTCGGCGGCGCTCCAGGCGATCGACGCGAGCGTCGTCGCCCCCACCTGCACGGCGGGCACGAGCGGGTCGTGGTACGCGACCTCCGCGCCCTTGCGGGCGAGCGTCTCGAGGATCTCGAGCGCCGGCGAGTCCCGCGTGTCGCCCACGTTCGGCTTGTACGCGACGCCGAGCACGAGCACGCGGGCGCCGCGCAGCGCGCGCCCCCGGTCGTTGAGCGCGTCGGCGACGAGCCCGACGACGTAGCCGGGCATCTGGCGGTTGATCTCGTCGGCGAACGCGATGAAGCGCGGCTCGTAGCCCTCGAGCCGCACCTTCCAGGACAGGTAGTGCGGGTCCGAGGGCAGGCAGTGGCCGCCGAGGCCGGGCCCCGGGTAGAAGGGCATGAACCCGAACGGCTTCGTCGCCGCCGCCTGGATCACCTCCCAGACGGAGATGCCGAGGCGCCGGCACATGATCGCGAACTCGTTGACCAGCGCGATGTTGACGGACCGGAAGGTGTTCTCGAAGAGCTTCACCATCTCGGCCGTCTCGGGCCCCGACACCGGCACGACCTGGCCGGCGACCCGCGCGTAGAGCGCCGTCGCCAGGTCGCGGCACGCCGGGGTGAGGCCGCCGACGACCTTCGGGATCTCGCGCAGTGTGTACTTCCGGTTGCCCGGGTCGATGCGCTCGGGCGAGAACGCGAGGAAGAAGTCCTCCCCCGCCCGGAGCCCCCGGGCGGCGAAGCGCGGCAGCAGGATCTCCTGGGTCGTCCCCGGGTACGTGGTCGACTCGAGCACGACGAGCTGGCCGCGCCGGAGGATGCCGGCGACCGCGTCGGCGGCGCCGACGATGAACGAGATGTCGGGCTCCTTCGACTTGCCGAGCGGCGTCGGCACGCAGATCACGATCGCGTCGGCCTCCGCGAGCACCGCGACGTCGGTCGAGGCGGACAGGCGCCCCGACGCGACCAGCCGCCCGAGCGTCGCCGTCGGCACGTCCTCGACGAAGCTCCGCCCGGCGCGCACGTGCTCGACCCGGCGCGCGTCCAGGTCGATCCCGAGCACGCGCGCGCCGGCCTCGGCGAAGGCGACGGCGAGCGGGAGCCCGACGTACCCGAGCCCGATGACGCCGACCGTCGGCGTCCCGGCGAGCCGCTCGCGGAGCGCGTCCGCGGCCGTCACGCGACCCGCTCGCACGCCTGGCGGACCGCCGCCGCCACGCGCTCCAGCTCCTCGTCGGTCAGCTCGGCGAAGCACGGCAGCGAGCAGACCTCGCGCGCCGCGCGCCACGCCTCCGGGAACTCCCGCTCCCCGCCGCCCCCGAACAGGGGCTGGCCCGGCACGGGCAGCGGGTAGTGGATCGCGGCGCCCACGTCGAGGTCCGCGAGCGCCTTCACGAAGGCGTCCCGCTGCGCGTGCCGCACGGTGAACAGGTGGTAGACGTGCCGCGCCTCGGGGCGCTCGACGGGCAGCCCGAGCGGCAGCCCCGCGAGCCGCGCGCGGTAGCGCGCCGCGATCCGGCGCCGCGCCTCGGTCCACGCGGCGAGCCGCGCGAGCTTGACGCGCAGCACGGCGGCCTGCAGCTCGTCGAGCCGGCTGCAGAAGCCGAGCTCGACGTGCCGGTACCGCCCGGCGTCGCCGTGGTGCCGCAGCCGGCGGACGTGCTCGGCCAGGTCGTCGCGGTCGGTGACGACCATGCCCCCGTCGCCGCACGCGCCGAGGTTCTTCGTCGGGTAGAACGAGATGCACGCGGCGTCGCCCCACGCCCCCACGGGCCGTCCGGCCCACGCCGCGCCGACCGCCTGCGCCGCGTCCTCGATCACCGCGAGCCCGCGGGCGCGCGCCAGGGCGACGATCCGGTCCATCGGCGCCGGGTGGCCGTACAGGTGGACGGCCACGATCGCGCGCGTCCGCGGCGTCACGGCGCGCGCGGCCGCGTCCGGATCGAGCGCGAAGGTGCCGGGCTCGATGTCCACGAACACGGGCGTCGCGCCGAGCATCGCGATCGTGGACGCCGAGGCGACGAAGCTGAAGGCGGGCGTGAGGACCTCGGCCCCGGGCCCGACCCCGGCCGCGGCGAGCGCCAGGCGCAGCGCGTCGGTTCCCGAGGCGACGCCGATCCCGTGGCGGACCCCCGACAGGGCCGCCAGCTCGGCCTCGAGCGCCCGCCCCTCGGCGCCCAGCACGAACTGGCCGGAGTCGAGCACGCGCGCCATCGCGCGCAGCAGCTCCTCCCGGAGCGCGGCGTGCTGCCGGGTGAGGTCGAGGAAGGGGATCACTTGAAGCGCGGCCCGGCGGAGTCCGTGCCGGTCCCCAGGCGGGTGCTGAGCGCCTGGCCGATGCCCAGCAGGTTCAGCGAGAAGCGGAACTCGTCCTCGGCGCGCCCGCTGCCGCCCGCCACCGCGCGGTCCACGTACTCGAGCAGGAGCCCCCAGCAGTCGAAGCGCAGGTCGACGCCGAAGCGGTTCTCGACGAACGTGGCCGACCGGATGTCCCAGAACGTGTGCGCGCGCAGGGCGAGGTGGCGCGTGAGCTCGGAGGTGACCCCGGCCGTGAGGAAGCTGACCGAGGCGCGGTTGGGCGCGCGCCCGCCCAGGTTGTAGGTGCCCGGGACCTGGACGAACTCCGGGACGATGCCGGCCATCGAGCCGGCGCCGAGCTGCTGCTTCGTGTAGCGGGTGCCGAGGCTGGCGGTCACGTAGGGCACGCTGAACGCGAGGTCGCTCGTCAGGGACTGGAGCCCCGCGCCGTCCACATTGTAGCTCGCGTCGCCCCGGAAGCGCAGGCGCGCCGTGGGCTGGACGATCAGGTCGGCGGCGACGTTGCCGATGCGGTTCTCCTGGAAGTCGTACGCGTGGGCGACGACGAAGCGGACGAGGTCCACGCGCACGGCCTCGGTGCCCACGGGGCTCACGGTCTTGCCGCGGATCCGGTTGGTGATCGAGTACTCGAGCCAGCTCCCCTCGGGGACCTGGTCGATCCGCGTCGTCCAGGCGGGCAGCCCGTAGAAGTTGTCGCCGAGCAGCCGCACGTAGCGCACGCGCGGCTCGACCGAGTGGAGCAGCGCCTCGAACCCGCCGGCCCCCCCGGGCCGGTACACGCGCGAGACGCGGCTCTCGAGGTCGCCGCCGAACTCGAGCAGGCGTCGCACGCGCGGGTCGGTATCCGTCTGCTCCACGCTCTCGCCGTCCACGAGCCGCATGCCGGTGACCGTCCGGTCGTACGCGGTGACGCGGCCGCCGACGAAGGGCGTGAGCGTCGCGTAGCCGGCGAGGGAGATCGGGCGCGACACCTGCGGGCGCAGGTCGAGGCGCGCGCCCTCCGACCCGAGCTCGCGCACGAAGTTGACGACACCCGCGTCCACCTGGTAGAGCAGGCCCGGCAGCCCCGGGACCTGCTGGCGGGTGCCCTGGACGGTGAGCTCGGGCAGCCGCTGCAGCTCGACCCGCCGGGTCGTCGTCAGGTCCTGGTACCAGAACAGGCGCCCGACGACGTTCCAGTTGTCCCAGCTCCGCGTGAGCGACAGGTTCGACTCGGCCCGCTGCGTCGCGCGCCGGGCCAGCGAGTCCTCGTACACGCGCAGGACGCCGTCGTCGGAGACGCCGTTGAGGTCGGCCCTGAGCGACAGGCCGGGGGCGATCAGCCAGTCGTGCTTGAACGCCGCCCAGCCGCGGTCGTCGCCGGTCTGCGCCGTCTCCTTCACGTAGAAGCCGCTCAGCGCCCCGCGCTGGCGGTCCGAGAGCACGTAGCGGTACTCGCCGGCGGCGCCGAGGCCGCGGCGCTCGAAGAGCTCGAGGGAGAGCGTCGCGTCCTGGCTGTCCGAGATCGCCCAGTAGAAGGGGATCTCGGCGAAGAGGCCCTTGCGGCTCGAGGTCCCGACCTGCGGCGGCAGGAAGCCCGTCTGCCGCTCGCGCCGGATCGCCGCGGCGAAGAACGGCACGAACGGGATGAGCGGCACGCCCTTGACCCAGAAGGAGGCGTTCGTGCCGTAGATCATGTCGTCGAGGTCCGCGGTGGCCTCGCCGAAGCGGAACGACCAGGCCGGCGAGTCGTCCTCGCAGGTCGTGAAGATGCCGCGGCGCACGCGATAGACGGACTCGCTGAGCCGCTCCATGCGCTCGCCGCCCAGGCGGTAGTACGGCGCCGCCCGCGCCTCGCCGCGGTGGACGACGCCGATGCCGGTCTTGATGTTGTAGTCGATGCGCTCGCCGGTGA
>Ga0209341_10001154_pt1 | contig 26484 bp, 25 predicted proteins | sample RifCSP13_2_FD_184020 | JGI IMG/M metagenome (GOLD analysis project Ga0209341, IMG submission 184020) | Soil microbial communities from Rifle, Colorado - Rifle CSP2_sed 13_2 (SPAdes) (version 2) | ecosystem: Environmental > Terrestrial > Deep subsurface > Rock core/Sediment | place: Rifle... | reverse complement strand
CTGAGCCAAGGAGAGCAGATGACGGACGAGGCACCCTTCTGGGAGCGGTTGTCGCCGCGAGCACAGGCCGCCGGAGCCCTGGCCACGAGGCCACCTACCACCTGCTCAAAGACGACTTTGTGTGCACCCCCCGCGGCCCGCTCCAGGTGAAGGGCAAGGGAACCCTCAACACCTGGTACCTCGAAGGCAGCCGGGAGCCGGCTCACACCATCGTCTGATCCGGAGTTCCTCATCCGTTCAAACGCGTGACGCTTGGCGCGGGTACGCTCCCGGAGGCTGGTCATTGAACCAAGGAGAAATATGACGAAGAGATACGCAATCGGTGTTGTGCTCGCCCTGCTCATCGCAGCCTGCGGCACATCATCGGACACCACGACCACCGCCGGTGGCGTCACCGAAACCACTGCCCCAGCAGGCACCACCGCAACCACCGCGGCAGCCGACCCAATGGAAGAGCTGGTTGCGGCCGCCCAGGCCGAGGGCACTTTGACCACGATCGCCCTCCCCCGCGACTGGTGCGGTTATGGAGCCGTGATCGACGGCTTCAAGGCCAAGTACGGGTTGGAAGTCAACGAGCTCGACCCGGGGGCCGGCTCGGCCGAGGAGTTGGAGGCGATCGTCGCCAACAAGGACAACCCGGGGCCGCAGGCGCCTGACGTGATCGACGTCGGCCTGGCCTTTGGGCCTCAGGCTGTCGCCGACGGGCTGGTCCAGCCTTACAAGGTGGCAACCTGGGACGACATCCCGGACGGGGCCAAGGATCCCGACGGCAACTGGTATGGCGACTACTACGGGGTGCTGGCGTTGTCGACCAACACCGCCGAGGTGGCAACTCCGCCTGCGGAGTACGCCGACCTGTTGGATCCCGCGTTCAACGGGCAGGTGGCATTGTCCGGTGACCCCCTCACCTCCAATGCGGCCGCACTTTCGGTGTGGGCCGCGGGTCTGGCCACCGGGGCCACCGGGGTGGACGCCGCTCAGGCCGGGCTCGAGTTCTTCGCCTCTCTGAACGAGGCGGGCAACTTCGTGCCGATCGACGGCGACTCACGCACGGTTGGTATCGGGGAGACCCCGATCCTGATCGACTGGTCCTACAACTCGATCGCGAACGACGTCAACCTGGCCGGCAACCCGGACATAGAGACGACAGTCCCCGCAGACGGCCGGATAGCCGGTGTGTACGTGCAGGGGATCAGCGCCTACGCACCACATCCCAATGCCGCCAAGCTGTGGATGGAGTACCTGTACTCCGACGAAGGCCAGCTCGGCTGGGCTTCGGGATTCTGTCACCCAATTCGGTTCGAGGCCATGACGGCGGCCGGGACCATCCCGGCGGAAGTCGCCGATCAGCTGCCGAGCACCGAAGGGGCCTTCTTCCCGACCATCGAGGAAATCGAGGCCGCCAAGGCGGTCATCGTCGAGGGATGGCCCACAGTGGTGGGTGTCACCGTCGAGGAGAGCACCAGCGGCTAGTCACGCCGCGTTGTCGGAAGTCGTGGGGGGCGCCCGGCGCCCCCCACGGTTCCGCTTCGGGCGCTATCTCGGCGTCCTTCCCTTCTTCGTCTTCTCCGGGCTGTTCCTCATCGGCCCCACCGTGATCCTCGCCTATCGCAGCTTGGAAGCACCCGATGGCAGCCTGACCCTCGACAACTACCGCAGCCTGACCGACCCCAACGTGATGGCTGCCTACGGAATGTCGATCCGGCTCAGTCTGCTCACGGCGCTCATCGGAGGCGTCTTCGGGTTTCTCCTGGCGTGGGCAGTGTCCTTGGGCGGTCTCGGACGTTCCAGCCGTTCCGGTCTGAGCACCTTCTCAGGAGTGGCCTCGAACTTCGCCGGAGTCCCCCTCGCCGCGGCCTTCATCTTCACCCTGGGCCGTATCGGGGTGATCACCTCATTGTTCGAGTGGATGGGTGTCGACCTCTACGACACCGGCTTCAGCCTGTACGGCTTTTGGGGGCTGACGTTGGTCTACCTCTTCTTCCAGTTTCCCCTGATGGTTCTCGTCATCCTCCCCGCTCTCGACGGGTTGAAGCAGGACTGGCGGGAGGCCGCCGAGAACCTCGGAGCCACCCCGCGCCAGTACTGGCGCCGAGTTGCCTTCCCGATCCTGCTGCCTTCGATATTGGGGACCATGATCCTGCTCTTCGGCAACGCTTTTGGCGCCCACGCCACCGCCTATGCCCTCACCGGCGGAAGCATCCCGCTCGCCACACTTCTGATCGGACAACAGATATCGGGTGATGTCCTCAACAATCCCGGGCTCGGTTACGCGGTGGCGATGGGAATGGTCTTCATCATGGCCGGCAGCATCCTCATCTACTCGATCCTCCAACGTCGCTCCGAGAGGTGGTTGGGATGACGATCTCCACCGCCCCGGTCCCGGTCGCCGCGGAGGCCCCGGCACCTGGAGAACCGACCAAGAAGCGTCGACTCTGGGCGTGGCTGATCTTCATCGGCGGCGCCATCTACTTCCTGGTCCCCCTTGGCGCCACCTTCTACTGGTCGCTGCGGGCGGAAAAGGATGTTCTCGGCTTCGAGGCCTACCGGCGTTTGTTCGAGGACTCCAGATTCTGGCCGTCGTTCACCGAGTCGGTGGTCAACGCCGTCGCCGCGATCATCCTCAGCCTGCTCATCATCGTGCCAACCGCCTACTGGGTCACCCTTCGGCTGCCCAAGCTGCGTCCCGTCGTCGAGTTCATCACGCTGCTTCCCTTCGTCATCCCCGCCGTGGTGCTGGTCTTCGGCCTGATTCGCCTCTACGGGCGGCCACCGTTGCTCCTCACGAGGACATATGGGAGCTCGCGGGTGCTCCTCGTCTGCGCCTACGCCGCCCTCTCCTTTCCCTACATGTTTCGCTCCGTGGACAACGGTTTGCGCGCCATGGACGTCCGCTCGCTCACCGAGGCCGCTCAGAGTCTGGGGGCCGGTTGGGCCACCATCCTGCGCCGGGTGATCTTCCCCAACCTGCGAGTTGCTCTTCTCTCCGGTGCCCTCCTCACCTTCGCCATCGTGATCGGCGAGCTGACCATCGCCCTCTTCATGGCCCAGCACACCTTCGGCCCCTACATGGCCGAGCTCACCAGGAGCAAGGTCTATGAACCGTCGGCCATGGCGGTGGTCGCCTTCGCCATCACCTGGGTCGCCATGGGGATGATCGCACTCATCACCAGATCGGGGCAGAGGCGATGAGCGAGGCTTTTCTGAGTCTGGAGGGGGTGCGCAAGGAGTTCAGCGGGGTCGTCGCCGTCGAGGACTTCAACCTGGAGGTGGCGCCGGGCGAGTTCGTCAGCTTCCTGGGGCCATCCGGATGCGGGAAGACAACCACCCTGCGGATGGTGGCCGGCTTCGAACCGCCTACCTCGGGCACCATCAGGCTGGCCGGAGAGGACGTCACCTACGCCAAGCCCAACGAGCGCAATATCGGCATGGTTTTCCAGTCCTACGCCTTGTTCCCCAACATGACAGTTTCCGAGAACATCGGCTTCGGGCTCAGGATCCGCAAGGAGGACGGCACCGCGCGCGAATCGAGGGTGGCCGAGTTGCTCGACCTCATCCACATGCCCGACAAGGGCAAGGCCTACCCCAGAGAGCTCTCCGGGGGCCAGCAGCAGCGAGTGGCCCTGGCCCGGGCGCTGGCGATCCGTCCCCAGCTGCTCCTCCTCGACGAGCCGCTATCCGCCCTCGACGCCAAGATTCGCGACGAGTTGCGCGCCGAGATACGGCGCATCCAACGTCAACTCAACATCACCACCGTCTACGTGACCCACGACCAGGAGGAGGCATTGGCCCTTTCCGACCGGATCGTGGTCATGAGCCGGGGCCGCATGGAACAGGTGGGAGTGCCTTTCGAGATCTACAACAACCCGACTACCGGCTTCGTGGCCTCATTTGTCGGCCAGCTCAACCGGTTGCCGGCCACGGTCATCGACCGCGACGAGGGCCGGCTGCGGGTTGGGTCGGGCGAGGTGCGGACCACATCGGGAATCGAGTCGGAACCGGGAACAGAAGTGTCTCTGATGATGCGACCCGAAGAGCTGACCCTCGACGCCGAAGCCGACAACGTCCTCCAGGGGACGGTTGAGGCCGTCACCTTCCTCGGCTCGATAGTCCGGGTTCAGGTGGCCGTGGATGGCGGTCGGCTCACCGCCGACCTCTTCAATGAGCGGCTGCTGGTGCTACCGGTCGCCGGCGACTCCACCCAGATTTCCTTCCCCGCTCACGCCTGCTGGGTAATGGTCTGATCGAGAGGTGATACGAGTCGAGGCCGGTGGTGTCGTCTTCGAGGTGGAGGCGGTCGCGTTCGACAAGGACGGCACCCTGATCGACCTCGACTCGGCTTGGGGCCCGGCAGCCCGCCACTGGGTGGAGGCCGCTGCCGCCGGGGACCTCGACCTGGCGAAAGACCTTGCCTCCAGCCTCGGGCTGGATGTCGACACCGGGCGGCTGTTGATTGACGGGCCCTTCGCGGTCGGTACGGTCCGCGCGCTCTACGAGACGACGCTGGCGGTCCTGTCCAGCCACGGCGTCGGCTTGGACGAAGCTCATCTGACGGCCGAGCATGCCAGGGAAACGTCGGCGGAGGCGGGGGAGGCCGGAAACCTGGTGCCTTTGGGGAACGTGGCGGGCGTCTTTCGAGCGCTGAGGGAGGCTGGAGCACGATTGGCGGTCGTGTCCAACGACGACCGCAAGTCAGTGGACGCCGCGGTGGCGGCACTTGGGATCGGCTCCCTCCTCGATGCGGTCCTTGCCGGGGATGACGGATTCGACCCCAAGCCGGCCCCGGATGGGCTGACCGAGGTGGCCTCGCGCCTCAGTGTGGAACCGGGGCGAATGCTCTATGTCGGCGACTCGTGGGTCGATGCAACCGCCGGTCGGGCGGCGGGCCTGGCTGGGATCGTACTGGTAGGGGACCCGCCCCCGGAGGCGCGGGAGTTGGCCTCGGTGGTGGTGCCCGGGGTCGATTCCCTCCGGGTGACGTGAGCCCGCTCGTTTCAACGCGTTTTCGCGCGGGGATCCGCGCCTGTAGGCGCGGATCCCCGCGCGAAAACGCGTGGTTCGCTCTCAGCTCAGGGCGATGAGGGCGATGCCTCCGGCGGCGGCGGCGACAGTCCACGCCTGCGCCCTCGTCACCTCCTCGTGGAGGAACAGGTATGAGGCGATCACCGCGATCAACACCGAGGTCTCCCTTACCCCCGACACCAGCCCCACCGGGGCGATGAGGGCGGCGACCATCACCAGCATGTAGGCGCCGCCGGTGGAGACGCTGCCGATCGCGGCCTTGCGCCAGTCGGCCCTGACCATCCCCAACATCGCGCCCCGCCCCCGCATGGCGAGCACGACCAACCCCAGGGCGAGGCCTAACAACACGAACTCGGCGCTGATCACCGGCAGAGCCTCCCCCTGCCGACGCACCGCACCGGCATCGATTGTGGTGTAGACCGAGATCATGAGGCCGGTGGCAAGGGCAGCCCACAGACCCGATCGATCCATCCTGCGCCAGGCGAGGAAGGTGAGGGCAGCCGTGACCGTCAGCACCCCCAGCCATCCCAGGCCCGATATCTTGTCACCGAGGAACGCAACCCCGGCCAGTGCCACCAGGACCGGCGAGGAGCCCCGGGCCAGGGGGTAGACGAATGAAAGGTCGCCCATCCGGTAGGCCGAGGCCAGCATGAGGAAGTAGACGACTTGCACGACCGTCGACATCACGATCAGGCCCCACACCGAGCGATCGGGCAGCCCGGTGAAGGCCAGCACCGGGATCGCGAGCACGGCGGCCCCCGCCACCACAGTCCAGGCCGCCACCAGTTGGTCGTCGCTTGCCTTGACCAGCAGGTTCCAACAGGCATGGAGAACGGCGGCCAGGAGCGCCAGGGCCAAAGCCAGTAGGCTCATATAGAGACGATTTCAGCAGTCATGAGGCGCGGTGAGCGCCACCTCCACCGCCAACACGATGTGGACCTTCAGCCCTAGCGGGCCCCACCGCCCCGTCGGACCATGGAAGTGGACAGCTTTCAGGAGGTTGGCGCATGAGGATTGCTTTGATTGCGATGAGTGGGGTACGGGCCCACAACCCGGTTCTCACCGAGTTGGGGCTGACCCTCCCAGGGTTCGTCGAACGAGGAAAGACCATCGCCTCGCTTCCCAGCCTTTCGCTGCTGACCCTGGCTGCCCTCACCCCCGATCGCCACCAGGTCGACTACATCGAGGTCGCCGACATCAACGACATGGGGGATCTGCCCGAGTGCGACCTGGCCGCCTTCTCCACTTACACCGCCCAGGTGAAGGACGCCTACCAGCTGGCAGACCGATATCGGGCCTGGGGGGTGCCAACCGTTATCGGCGGCCTCCACGTGACCTGTCTCCCCGAGGAAGCGCTGGACCAATGTGACGCGGTGGTGGTCGGCGAGGGCGAGACCTCGTGGCCACGGGTGATCCACGATATGGAGGCGGGGAGGCTGGGCGGCGTGTACTCGTCGCGTGGGGTCGAATTTGACCTCGCCGAGGCCCCCATCCCTCGCTACGACCTGCTCGATCCGGAGCGTTACAACCGTCTGACGGTGCAAACCCAACGGGGTTGCCCCTGGCGATGTGAGTTCTGCGCTAGTTCGATCCTGCTGACACCCCATTACAAGCAGAAGCCGGTGGCGAGGGTCGTCGCCGAAATCGAGGCCATCAAGCGGATCTGGCCCGAGCCCTTCGTCGAACTGGCCGACGACAACACCTTCGTCAACAAGCACCATGGGCGTGAGCTGGCCGAGGCGATCGGCGGTTTTGGGATCCACTGGTTCACCGAGACCGACATCTCGGTGGCCGAGGACCCCGAATTGCTCGACCTGCTGAAGGAGTCCGGCTGTCGCGAGCTCCTGATCGGCCTGGAAAGCCCGACCGTGGAAGGGCTCGAAGGTCTGGAGCTGAAGCGCAACTGGAAGCGGCGGCAAATCGACAATTACCGGCGGGCCGTGGAGACGATCCAGTCACACGGCATCGCGGTCAATGCCTGCTTCGTCCTCGGGTTGGACGGCGACGGGCCGGGGGTCTTCGAGCTGATCGAGCGGTTCGTCGCGGAGACCCACCCCTTCGACGTGCAGATCACCGCCCTCACCCCCTTTCCCGGGACCCCGCTCTATGAGCGGCTCCTGGCCGAAGGGCGCATCATCGAACCCGGTGCCTGGGAGAAATGCACCCTCTTCGACGTCAACTTCGTGCCCCAGAACATGACCGTCGCCGAGCTCGAGATGGAGGGGGTGGCGCTGGCGATGCGCCTCTACTCCAAGGAGGCCACGACGAGAAGGCGCCAGGGATTCAAAGACCAGGTGGCCGCCGGAGCCGAAGCCATGGTTGGGGCGAGATGACCGTCACCGCCCCACCCGCCCTGCCGACGGAGATGTCCTTCGATCACCGTTTCCAGGGTCGTCTGAAGCGTCTGATCCTGGTCAGCTCGGTGGCGCTGGGCCTGATCTTCCTGCTGGCAGCCAGCACCACCGACGCCGGCTGGACGGCGACCGGGTTGTTGCTGGGGGGGTGGGTGCTGATGCCCACCCTGCTCTACGCCGGGCTGGGGAGACCCCGGTTTCGCTATCTGCTCACCGTCCCCGCCGCCATGGTCTCGGCCGGGTTGCTCCTGGTGGCGGTGGGCCTCGAAGGGCCCCCGATGGCAGTCGCGGGTTGGTGGCTAATCACGGCCGGGGTGATGTTGGGTGGCAGCCTCGGCGCCTGGTTCTGGTATCGGCTGCTACCGGTGCCCCGCAGACTCGACGACCCGTTCTCGGCAGGTCGCTGGGCTCTCATCTCGGTCCACGTCGGGCTGGTGGTCATAGGCGCCGCCCTGGTACTGCTAGGTCAGACACTCTGATCGGCAGCCGTTTCCTCTAGGTGAGGAGGCCAACCTCCTGCGCGGGGAGCGCAGCCTGCTCGGGGCGGTGCCGGTAGAGGTACGTCAGGCACTCGGCCATCAGCACGAACATCACCGCATCGGCCACCCCGAATCCCCAGAGGAACACCGCATGCGGAACCTCCGAGGTGATCGAGATGTACAACCCGACGCCGGTGTAGGCCAGCTTGTACAGGGTGCCGACCATGATGAGATCCCGGTTCTGCCAGAGGTCTCCCCGCCAGATCAGGTAATAGGCGATGCCCAGCACCAGGATGAAGGCGCCGAGTAGTGGCAGATATCCCCCCTCCGGATACTTGTCCGAGATGTCCAGGGTCTCGAAGGCCCATCGGCCAAAGAACAAGAAGATCACTCCCAGCGCGATGTCGTACACCGCCGCCACACCGAACAGCCAGCGGTAATAGAGCCGTCTCGAATCGGTCACGAATACTCCTTTCCCGTCCATCGTCACCCGGGATGCCGGAGTCGGATAGAGGCATTTGGCCGTAAGCCGGGATCGGCCGCCAACCTCGGCTTGCCCGACGCGCAGAGAATCTGATCGGGTAGGCTCGTCAAACAGGCTGGAGCTTTGGGTGGATGACCCCATGGGGTCGGACTTGCCCGTCAATCCGAGAACGAAATGGGAGGCATTGTCATGAGGAGAGGTTGGCGCTGGTCGCTGGCTGGGGTGGTCGGATTGGTGGTGGCGGTGTCGCTATTCATCGTTCCTGCCCTCGGAGACGAAGTCATGGGTGACGTGGGAGAGCTGCGTCTCCAGCTCAACTCAGATGGTGACAGATTCGTGTTCGATCCGGTAGGCACCAACACGGTTCAAGTCCAGGAGCTGAGACAGACGAACTGCAGACTCTCGAACTCCCCGCCGCCCACGTTGATGTCGGTGACGGGTACCGGAGCCAATCTCAGCAAGAATCCATACGCCGGCTTGAAGGACCATCGGCTGGGTGTCGGTCAGAAGGGCGAAGGAACCGGAGAGCCCTGTGCCCGGATCAACCAGGATCTCGGCCAACAGTTGACCCTAAGCCTGACCGGGGTTTTGGACGGAGCAGTCATCGACTATGCCGAGATCGATCTCGGTTTCAAATTCAACGGTAACGCCGAACTGGTGCTGGAGCGCAATGGACTCGAGGTGGGCAGGATCCCCGTGGACTGCAACAATCTGTCCGACTGCGGTCCTGATTCCGGCGGTCGTGACAACCTTCGGGTGATACTGGATCCCGAGACGGATCCCCAGATATCCGGACCCTTCGACACCATCATCCTCAGCTCAACTACCAGCGGTGGTGTTGTCTCCCTGGAGGGTGGTCTGGGAGGAACCGGCGACACCCTGTTCAACATCGTCAAGGTGTTCGACGGTGAGATCGACTGTGAAGATCCCGCGGAGAAGCCCGGCGCGAACTACGAGGTCACCCGGGGCTTGGACACCGATGGCTTTTGCAAGGGCCCCGTCGACGGCCTGCTCTACAACTTCGAGGCCGGCTCTGAGACGGTCGGGGGTGAGGTCCGGCTCTTCGTCGACTTCGTCACCGAACCGGTGGATACCAATACCGCCACGGTCGCCCAGTTCCTCGAGGTGATCACCTGGACCTTCGCTGATCCGCCCAATGTGGTCGGAGGTGCCGCCCAGCAGCGCACCCTGTACTACGACGACCACGTCACCGGGGTGCCGGAGAGAGTGATGCCGTGGTGTCTCAAGGACCCACGCCCGATCGGCCCAGGCACAACAGGAGTCCTGCCTTCCGGTCACACCTCGTGTCTGATCGAGGCCAACAGCCAGGTGACGATGGCCGGGGACTTCGAGACAACCCACACCATCTACAACATCGGTGACGGCAAGCGGGGATTCTGAACAGCTCCCAGGTCTTTGAGGAGGCGGTTCGCCTCCTCGAAGACCTCGCCGTTCGAGGTCGGGTCGACCTCGGCCTTGATCAGGAGAAGCAGAGCCACCTCATAGACCAGACGCTGCTGACGGGCGCTGACGAGCGCCTTCTCGGCGTGAGCCAGGGCCTCATCGCCCCGATCCAGGGCAACGAGTGCTTGGGCCCGCACCCGCTCCAGCGGCACCTCGTAGAGAGCCGCATCCTCGCCCGACAGCTGCTGCGCCGAGGTGACGACCTGCAGGGCGGCCTCGGGGTCGCCGGCGCGAACATGGGCATCGGCGAGATGGACCGAGGCGTCTACCACGATGAATGACTGACCGACCTCGATCGCTTCGTTCACGATCCGGGTCAGGGCTTGGATCGCCGGCCGGACCTCACCCCTCTCCAACAGCACCCGGCCGAGCTGGGTCTCGGCGAATAGTGCGAAGATGACAACCTTCTGTGCCCGGAGCACCCGTCTCGCCTCCTGCAACACCGATTCCGCCTCCTCGAGACGGCCCCGGCTGACCAGCACCTCACCCAGATTCGCCGCCGCATTTCCTTCAGCTTGCTCGTTTCCGCTCCTCCTGCTCACCTCCTGAGCCCGGGAGTAGAGGGCGATGGCATCGTCCCACTCCCCGTCGGCGTAGGCCTGGACTCCGAGATTCATGGCAAGGAGGGCGATCCCGGACAGGTCACCAAGCTCCTCGAATATCGCGAGTGCCTTTGACTCATGAACCGCCATGTCTCGCAGCCCAAGCATCTGATAGGCCTCATCGATGATGGAGTAGGCCCGGGCCAGGGCCTCGAGCTCCCCACTGGCTTCCGCCTCGTCGACTGCCTGCAGCCCAACCTTCAGCGTCATCCGCGGGCGAAGCAAATCGGAGAAGAACCCTGCTCGACGCGCTCGCAACCGGGCTCTGACCCGTCGTGCCTCGAGCGTTTCCATCGATTCCAACAGTTTGAGCCCGAGCGCGGTCTCCCGCAGGCCCTGGGACAGTTTTCCGAGACTCCGATAAGCGAGGGCTATGACCCGGTGCAGATCTGCCCTCGCCACCGGGTCTTCAGCCACCAGTCTGATCGCCTGTCTCCAGGCGGTCATGGCATCGTCAACGGCTCCTGCCTCGTAGCGAACCCAGGCCAGGCTGTCGAGGACCTCAGCACGCTCCGCTTTATCGACACCGTCGAGACGGACGGATGAGGACAGGGCTCGCTCGTAAGAAGCTGCGGCCTCGATGTTGGCGTAGATCTCCCGCGCCCGGTCTCCCGCCATCCGGGAGAAGCGCCAGGCGTGATCCCACTGTTTGGCATAGAAGTAGTGCAGCGAGAGCAGTTCGGCATCGTCGTCTGCCCGCTCCTGGTCCCGGAGAATGGAGTCGCCCACCCGGGCATGGAGCTCCTGTCTGGTGTTGAAGGGAAGACCGGCGTAGGCCACGTCACGGATCAGCGCATGGCGGAATTGGACCCACCCCGACTGGTCGACGGTCAGAAACTCGGAGAGCCGGCGAATGGCGCGCCTCCGCCACTGCGGGTCCCCTTCCTTCTCGCCGAGGACGGCTGCAGTGTGCTCGAGCTCAAAACCAGTGCCGAGGACCGCCAGCCGGCGGAGCAGGTTGCGGTCGGTGTGCGCCAGCTCGTCGATTCGAGCCGCGATCATCGCCTCCACCGACTGTGGTATCTCCTCCAGAGTGCCGTCGCGGCGAAGGGCTTCGAGTATTTCAACCAGGAACAACGGATTCCCGGCCGCCTGCCGTGCCAGTTTCTCAACCAGTTGGGGCAGGATGGGCGAGTCCTCAGTGGCAGTGAAGATGAGGTCCTTGGCCTGATCGATGGTCAAAGGCTCGAGCTCGATCCGGGTCAGCGACGGAACCTCGGGAACGACAAACCCGCCCTGCACTGGGCGACGGGTCAGGATGATCAACCATGGCAAGCGGCTGACCCCGGCCATGAGACCTGCCAGCAGTTGCCGGGATGCCTCATCCATCCAGTGGGCATCCTCGATCACGAAGACGACCGGGCCAGGGAGAGTGGCCTCGAGGAGGGTGTCGACCGCGGCCATGGTCCGTGCCGGCCGGAATTGGTCCTCCAACTGTGAGACTTCGACCGACTCGGCGATGTCGAGGCCGAGAGGGAGGCCGATCAGCGACAACCACGGCTCGAGCTGCGGAGCCGCGGTCTCGACCAGTTCTGTCAGCGCCTCGATCGTGGCATCGGGCCCGAGGTCCTCGAATCGCCATGCTCCCCGGAGCAGTGCTTCCCACGGGAAATAAGGGGTCGCCACCTGATAGAGACGACATTCGGCTCGAACCACCCGGTCCGGTTGAGAGGTGGCCAGGAACTCGTCGAGGAGGCGGGTCTTGCCCATCCCGGCTCCGGCGGAGACCTCGACCACCTGGCCGTTCCCGGTTTCGGCCGCCTGCCAGGCTCGGGTCAGCCGATCCAGTTCCGGGTCACGGCCGATGAGGGGCAAGCCGTCGACGCTTTGCCTGGTCTTGCTGCCTTCGGGCGCGCCCACAGAAAGGGCCTCGATGGGATGCTGCTTGCCTTTCACCTTGAAAGGCTGGAGTGGGTTGGTCTGGAAGGTGGTGCGTGAGCCTTCGAGTACCCCCGGGGTGGCATATATCTGCCCGCCGGGCGCCTTGGACATCATCCGGGCGGCGAGGTTGACCGTGTCGCCCATGACTGTGTAGGTGCGCCGGTAGGGAGGGCCGACCTCCCCGGAGAAAACCGGGCCCCAGTTGACACCGATGGCGAGCGGAATCGGCAGGTCGGTCGAGGCCACCTGGTGGAGAGCGAGCAGCATCTGCTCCTCGTCGTTGCCGGTGGTGGAGGGCACCCCGGCGGTGAGGATGATCTTTCCGCCGTCGGAGGCGATGTCGGTGCCGAGGAAGGTGACACCTCGCGCATCAACGGCTTCCTGGACCGCGCTGACAAGTATGTGCAGATGGCCCGCCGCAATCTGAGGGGTCTTGCTCTGGATCAGCTCGTCGAATCCCCGGTATTGGAGAAAGGCGACGGTCGCCGGCCGGTGCTCGGGCTCCACCGCTCCGCTGAGAAGCAGCTGACACAAGCCGATGGGAACGAACTGGTTCAGCTGGACCGCCGTGGAGACTGGTGCCACGGATTCGGGACGGTCCGCCGCGACGCTTCCTTTCAACAAGAATCCGGGGCCGACCGACCGTCCCCGATTGGCGTTGGGGAGGGCGGCCCAGGTCGCGTGACTGATGAGGATCTGGCCGGCGGTGGCCGCCGCCTCCATCTCCACGGTCCGGGTGGCGGCGGGGCCGGCCACGATCAGCTCACGGTGGGAGTCTCCCACCAAGAAGAAGTCGAAGCTCCCGCTGTGGATGCCTACCGACATCCGGAGGATGACCTGACCGGCGCTGGTCACACATCTCCCGACTGTGCGAAGCTCATTCCTCATGGCCAGGGCGGCGGCACAGGCGCGACCCTCATGACCGTCGTTGGTGAAGAGGAGGAGGAGGGCGTCGCCCCCGAACTTGAGCAGATTGGCGCCGTAGGCGTATGGGGCCACCAGCAAGGCGCCAAAGGTGGTGCTGATGATCGTGGTGAGCTCCTCGGCTCCCACCTTGCCGTGCCTGGCGAGACGCTCCGACATCTTGGTGAAGCCGGAGATGTCGACGAACACCATGGAGCCCTCGATCGCACGATGCAGCTCGCCGGGGGCGTCCTGATCCCAGTACCGCACCAGCCGTGGCAGATAGGGTTGCGGGGAGACGGTCACCCCCCGAGATTAGGGCTGCCTGGCCTGGCCACGGTGAGGGCGAGCGGTGCCGATCTGATCGCACACGTATGCTTTCTGGCAAGCCGAAAGCAACTCTGTGAGAAGCAACACTACGAGACGGTTGATGGGGGTGCTGCTCGTGGCCGCGGTGTTGGCGCTGACTTCGTGCAACGGGGGTGCGGCACCTGGAACCACCGAGCAGGAACCGGGGGTGGGCTCGACCACCGCCCCCAGCGGAGACCCCGCCACAACCGCCGGCCAGCCGGCCACTTCCACGACGTCATCGGTAACCCTCGACTTGTGTGGTTTGGTGGAGCCCGCTGAGGCAGATGAAGCGTTGGGCGAGTTCGTCACCGGGATTGCGAACACCCCGGCTGGGTGCCAATTCGAAACCGACTCGGGCGCCTACGTTCTGCTCGAGTACGGGTCACCGGAGGACTTCCTCGAGGGAGCCCAGATAGAAGGGGTCACTGGCGAGACGGTCCCAGGGATCGAGGACCAGGCGGTTTGGTTTGCAACCTCCCCCGGCGTCCTCAGCGTGCGTGTCGAGGATGCCTATTTCCACATCGTGGTCGATCTCCCCAACGGGGATGGAGCGGCCCAACTCGAGGTGGCAACCAACTTCGCCGCGATCGCCGCGGTGCGGGCCCAGGACCAAATCGGGGCTTCATGAGACGAACCGGGCGCAGGTCGAAATCGGCCCCCACTCAGCCCGCACCGTCTCGACATGATTTGCTAGGTTCCCGCCCCGGGAGGTTGATATGGGGCGGAATCCTCATGCCTGAGTGGATTGGGTCCATCGTCTTCGTGGTTGCGGTTGGGCTCTCAGGAGCCAAGATCGCCGAGGACTTCGGCCATCGCGGGTTACGCGGCTACGCCGTGTTGATGATCACCCTCATGGTCTACGCCTCAGCGGTGGCACTCGCCTTCACCTGAGGCCGTCCAGCCTAATAGCTGTTCAGCTATGATATTGATCGCTGAACTGCTATACTCAGTCTCATGACTGGTGGACTCTTGATAAGGGAGGCACGCAAGCGCGCTCAACTGACCCAGACCGAGCTAGCCACACGTCTCAATAGCCACCAGTCGGTGGTGGCACGCTGGGAAACCGGAGGCACCAATCCCGATTTCGACACCGTGCGCAATGCGGTACGGGCTGCCGGCTACGAGCTCGATGTTTCCCTTCACCCGACCGACGAGCACGACCTGGCCCTGATTCGCCGGGAGTTGAGACTCTTGCCCTACGAGCGTCTCTCAAGCATGGTTGAAGCGGTGAGGATCTTCACAGCAATGAGTGATGCCGCCCGTGGCTGAGTTCGACCCGGTCGCCGCGTTGCGGGTGCTCGTCCAGCACCAGGTCGACTTCGTCGTGGTGGGTGGGATCGCGGCACGGCTGCGCGGGGCACCGTTACTGACCCAGGACGTCGACGTCACTCCGTCCTCTGATCGTGACAACCTCGAGCGACTCGCCGCTGCATTGAAAGAACTCGATGCCCGCTTGCGCACCGCTACCGAGCCTGACGGTGTCCGTTTCCCCTTCGACTCGGGTCTGCTCGAGTCGACCATGGTTTGGACCCTGACGACCAGGTTCGGCGATCTGGACTTGGTCATGGCGCCGGCGGGAACTGGCGGATACCGGGACCTGATCCGCGACGCCGACGAGCTCCGTGTGGCGGTTGACCCCGACCTGGTAGTCACGGTGGCCTCCCTAGCTGATGTGATCCGGAGCAAGGAAGCTGCAGGGAGGGAAAAGGATCGCGCCGCCCTCCCCATGTTGCGTCGGACATTGGAGGAGGCGGAGGGCTAGGGGCTGGATCAGAAGCCAAGCCAGCTCCGTTCCCGGAGCGAGCCGAGGTCGCTGGTCATGATCCCCTTGGCCGAAACCGTGTAGACACTGTCGCCGATCACGATCGAGCGCATTATCTGGGCCCGGTAGTCCCCTCCCATCTGGTCGCCACCGGGGTGGGCCAGACGGCGGATCTCCTCGAGACTCCCGTCCCCGTCGACCGTCAGGCCGACCGCGCCCATGAAGAACGACTCACCCTTGCCGTCCCACCACCATTGCTGGACCGGCACCATGGCCAACCCTGTCGGCTCCCAGAAGAGGAAGGCGTGATGGTCGTACTCCACCTGGGAAGACGACTCCTTGCCCAATGTGAACTGGTCAACCCGCCTCGGATTCGCAGGGTCGCTCACCTCGAAGATCGAGATCTGGGTGCCCCGGATTTGGCCGGTGTCGGTGGCGTCCTGGCCCACGCCCATCAGGAGGCCGTTCCTGAGCGGGTGCAAATAGGCGGAGTAGCCGAGGATCTTCAACTCCCCCACCACCTCAGGGTCCTCCGGATCGGAGAGGTCGATGGTGTAGAGCGGGTCGATCTGGCGGAAGGTCACCACGTAACCGACGTCGTCGATGAAGCGCACCGAGTAGATCTGCTCGCCTTCGCCGAGCCCGTCCACCATCCCGATCTCGACCAGCTCACCGCCGGCCTCCCCGAGCACGGTCACCCTGGCCTCGGACTCGAAGCCACTTCCCCACCAATTGGGGCTGGTGGTCGACGCCACCCGCAGCAATCCGTCGTGCTCGTCCATGGAGAACTGGTTGAGCAGGTAGCCCGTGACTCGTCCCGACGCCACGTAGTTGGTGACGTCCGTGTGGCTGATGTCGAACTTGTGGATCTCGGTGATCACATCGTCCGGCCGGTCCTCGGGGATGCCGGTCATCGCCCATTGCCAGGTCTGCCAACTCTGGGTGGCGACGTAGAGGTTGTCACTGGAGGCATAGACGGTGTCGCCCGTGGCGAGAGTGCCGGTGGCGTCGATGACGTCCAGACCCTCGCCGGCGTCGATGGTGACGACAGACAGCATGCTCAGGCCCGAGAACTCCTCGGGGTGGGTGGCCCGGTCGCAATCGAAGAGAGAGCCTTCGGCGGTCACCTCGCCGTCGGAATCGGTGACGACGTAATAGGGGATCCAGTTCCCGGGAGCGGAGCCCTCGATGATCTCACGATTCTCGTTGAGAGCCTGGCGCTCGGCCTGGAGCCCGGATCCGGATGGGAAGCTCCACTCGAAGCCCACCGGGACCGAACTGAGTACGAGCCGGATGGTGTCGCCGATCATGCGGGCAGAGATGAAGTGACCGTCGATGCTCATTGTGCGCACGATCTCGGGCTCAGCGCTGATGTCGACCTCGATCAACTGCAGCGTTGGAGACCCCGGATAGGGGGCGATCCTGGCGTCGCTCTCGGCCAAGGGGGTAACCGGCGACCATGCGGAGCCGAACAGGAGCACGGTGTCACCGGAGAGGAAGAGACTCTGGACCGAGTGGTCGGCGATCTGTAGCCGACCGATCTCCTCGGGCTCGTCGCCGATGACGTCGGCAACGATCAGAGCACCTTCGGAGAGGACGACGATTCGCCTCCCATCGGTCTTCACCATGTCCGGCTCGTCGACACCGAGGACCTGGAGGTTGGTCCCCGAGTAGTCGCGTCCCGCCGCGGTGGTCGGAACCGTGTCCTCGCCGAGACGGGCGGTCCCATCCAAGGCCGGGAAGCCGCCAAACGACATGGGATAGAAGGGATCGTTGAGGCCATAGGGGCCCACTAACTCGACTGCGTGTGAAGTCACATAGTCAAGAAAGGCATCGCAGGCGTCGAACCGGATCAGGGCATGGGAAGCGAGAAGAGTCCGAGGACGGTTGTCGCCAATCGGACGATCCTGGGGCTGGGTTGGTCTCGGGGCCACGAGAGAGAGTGACGGCCCGGCATTGAACGCCGTCCCGGCGACAACCAGGAAAGCCAACAGGGTCGCGATTCGGGGAATATGGCTGCGCACCGTCTCTCCTCGGGTTGGTTGTCCCCATTGGGATGCACGCGAGGCCGGATTGGGTTCCCGACGATTCGAGTCGAAGGGTGCGGGATGGGGCAACCATTCTCGAAATCGCGCAGGGCCACCAGCCCGTTTTCGCACAGGTCACGCCCACACCCCGAAATCCGAGGAATCAGCCGGTGACCTGTTCGTGATAGACCAGGTGGAGGAACTTCCACGATCCACGGGCCCTGGTGGCATGGAAGAAGAGAACCCAGCGGCACGAGTTGACCCGGACGGTGGCGACATCACCGTAGATGTCATCGATCATCACTTCGATCGGACAGTCAGGCACCACATACTGACCAGTGGCGCAGAGATCCATGGCGAACTGACGTGACTCCACATACATGGCGGTGACCCCGCTGTCCTCCTCCACCAGGAAGGAGTGCTCGAGGAACTCGGAATGCATCGATCGGCCGAACCTCTCGACATCACCCTGATACCACCCTTCGGCGTAATCCATGGCGATGCCCATGAGCGCATCCGCGTCCTCCGAGGTTCGGATCGCAGTCTGCGGCTCCCCCTCGAGCCGGCGTTGATAGGTGACATGTATCAGCTTCCACTCGCCTCGTGCCTTGGCCACGTGGAGCAGGTCGACCCATTCACAGGAGTAGACCCGAACCGAGGCCACGTCTTCGTAGATGTCGTCGATGGTCACCTCGACCTCACAATCGACCACAGTGGTGTTCCCAGCCAGGATCCGGTCGACCATGTATCGGGGAGTGATCACATCGAGGTGGGTGACCCCGCTGTCCTCCTCGATCTCATACCTCTGTTTGAGACATTCGGGGTGGTAGGCGCGGGCATGTCTTTCGGCATCTCCCTGATACCACCCCTCGGCATAATCCAGCGTTGCCCGCATCACCCCATCGATGTCCTCCCGTGATGCGGTCAGCTCTTTCGCCACCACTGTCATGGCCCCTTCCTCAACGCGCCCGCGGGCATTCTGCTCCAAAGGATCGACCGTGCAAGCTGAGCCGCGATCTTGGCCTATTCGGCCAGGGGGAGCCTCAGCTCGAAACGGGCGCCGGGCCCCTCAGAGGGGAGCAGTGACAGCGAGCCCCCGTGACGCTCGACGATCTCGCGACTGATAGCAAGCCCGAGGCCGGTGCCCCCGGTCCCTTCGGTTCGGGCGTCATCGAGTCTCGTGAAGCGCTCGAACACATTCTCCGCATCCGAATCAGGGATGCCGGGACCGTCGTCGGCCACCACCATCACTGCCATCGCCTCCGACTCGGCCAGGCTGAGGGCGATCCTGGCCGCTGCGTGTCGCTCCGCGTTGTCGAGGACGTTTCGGATCGCCCTCGCCAACTGACCTGGGTCGCCCACCACATGGGCTGCCGACACCGCGGAGAGATCCACGTCAACCCGTTGATGGGATTGGATTCGTCTCGCCTCCTTGAGCACCAGGTCATCGAGATCGAGACTTCGGAACTGACCCGGGGCACGTCCTGCATCGCTCCTGGCCAGAAAGAGAAGGTCTTCGACCATGCGCTGCATCCCGACTACTTCTTCGAGAAGGCCGCCCAGCACCGCCTGCTGCTCCGGATCTGTCGAGCTGGCGAGATCGACTTCGAGCTCCGACCTGATCCGGGTCAGGGGGCTCCTCATCTCATGGGAAGCGTCGGCCACGAAGCGCTGTTGGCGGTCGACCGCAGCCTCCAGCCGGGCCAGCATCTCGTTCATGGTCGCCGCCAGCCGATCGATCTCGTCTTCGGTGCCGGGACGGGGAACCCGGCGCTGGAGGTCGGTGGCGCCGATCTCCGCCACCTCCATGCGTATGTCCTCGACCGGTCGCAGGGTGCCACCCACCAGCCACCAGATCAGGGCGCCCAGAGCCAGGACCAACACCGGGATGATCCAGGCCAGCGCGGTGAGCAGAGTGGCCGCACTCTCCGCCACGACGTCGTTGGTGGTCCCGACATGGAGGATCCCGGTGCCTGGGACCTCACGGGAGAGCATTCGAAATGTGTCGTCGTCGACCTCGGGGACCGTGCCGGTCCGAAAGGTGTCACCGGAGCCTGGGCTGACTTCGAGGGGTAGGGCCGGGCTGCCGGCCAGGTTCGGAGTGGAGGCCAGCACCTCACCGTCACTGCCCACCAACTGCGAGAAGCCTTCTTGGGTGCTACCCGCCAACTCGTTGGGGAGGACCGCCCCGGTCTCGATCAAGGCGACCAGGTCGTCGGCACGCTGGGTCAGGGTCTCGTCGAGATTGGCGATCAGGGCATTGCGTTGGAGGAGAACCAGTGCCGCCCCGCCCAAGACCAGCACCACGGCCACGGCAATAGTGGCGATGGCTGTGATCCGAAAACGGATGGAGTGTGGCTGCATCCTGTCTCAGCCGCCGTCTATCGCCAGCCGGTAACCGGCGCCACGCACGGTCTCGATGGCGTGGCGGCCGAACGGCTCGTCGATCCGAGTTCGCAGCCGACGGATGTAGACCTCGACGATGTTGGGGTCTCCCTCGAACTCGTACTCCCAGACCCCGTCGAGGATCTCGGTCTTGGAGAGGACCTGGCCTGCCCGTCGCACCAGGAATTCGAGGACGTCGAACTGCCTCGAGGTGAGCTCGACCTCTTCATCCCCACGCCAAACCCGGCGCTGGCCGGGGTCGATGCGGAGGTCGCCGGCTTCGACGGGCGCCGGGTTGCGACCGGTGGCCCGTCGCAGCAGGGCTCGAATCCGGGCCACCAGGACGGCAAGCGAGAACGGCTTGGTCAGATAGTCGTCGGCGCCGGTATCCAGAGCCTCTGCCTCATCGAGGTCGCCATCCTTGGCGGTGAGCATGAGGATCGGTGTCCAATCCCCCGCCTCTCTCAGGTCGGCGCAGATCTGGTACCCGTTACGGCCGGGAAGCATGATGTCGAGGATGATGAGGTCGAAGCTGCCCTCGGTTGCCAGCCACAGCCCGTCGACGCCGTCGAAAGCGATCTCCACGGTGAAACCCTCCGCTTCGAGGCCGCGTTTGACGTTCGTGGCGATCTTCTTGTCATCCTCCACGAGAAGGATCTTCACCCGGGCATTGTTCCACCCCAACCTGACTCCCTGCTGACAATGACTCGATCCAGTCAGGCTGGTGTCAGCCGAAGGCTCGTAGGTTGACCAGCAAAGCCAACACATGGAGATGTCATGAAGGATCGCACCAAGTTTTTCATCATCGGCGCCACCGTTGCCGCATCAGCAGCGGTCCCGGCGATAGCAAGTGCCGGAGGCAGCAACGACGATGGCGGAGCGGCCGATAGCAGTGATGCCCGGGAGGTCGACGTTCCCATCACCGGCACGGACCTGGAGAAGGCCACGGCGGCGGCACTCGCCCATGTCGGAGAAGGCCGGATCACCGGGACCGAGGTCGGCGACGAGGAGAGCTACTACGAGATCGAGATCACCCTCGACGACGGCCGTCAACTCGACGTCCAACTCGACAAGCAATTCAACTTCGTCGGCAGCGAGGATGAGGGCAGCGGCTCCGACGACTGAGCGAGCTCTATCAGATCAGGGCACCCATTGCTCACGAATCTCGGTGATCGCCCCATCCTCGACCATAAGCCAGACCCCTAGCTCGTAGCCACGCGCCGCGACGAGGCCGGCCCAAGCGTCGTAGTCGACCACGGTCTCGTTGGTCGGATCGCCGTCCGGGAAGAAGACCACCTCCACACCCTCGCCCACCGCGACCTCGCGAGTCGCCGGGTTGGAGTTGCGAACGTAATAGTCGTTGGGTGGCGGTGACTCCTCGCCGTCCTCGGCCGAGGCTTGAATCGCCGCATCGCCCGTGAACCAACAGGCGAGGTCGAACTCCAGCGAAGCGTCACTCCGCGATGTCACGAGACCGAACCACTCTCCCTCGGGCATCGGGCCGCTTCCTGGCTTGCATCCCGAGCCCTCGGCGAGGTCGTTGATATCGGTGCCAGCGGTCTCAGTGGTCGAGGTCGCCACAGTGGTGACGGTGCTCGACGGCTGGGTGCTGGTCCTAGGCACGACGGTGGTGGTTGGCGTCGTGGTCGTGTCGACCGTGGTGTCGGTGCTGGCGTCATCACCGCAAGCTGCCACCAAAGCCGCCAGGACGAGACCCATGATTGCGATACGAGCGTGATGGCTGTGACTCATGGCGAGCTTCCCTTCCCCGATCGATTCGGACCGTCACATGTGACGGGTTCCATGAGGACGATACGACCTGGCGTGGCGTACAGGTGGCACTCCCCAAACGCTCACTCCGAAGGTGGCGGAGGGGCCCGCGATCATCAGCACCAGCCAGATACCCTTCCCTGATGCCCGAAGCCCTTCTGATCGCGGTCGCTGTCATCGCTCTGGCGGTGGTGGGACTTGTCGCCTACCGGTTGGGTCGGCAGGGCTCGGGGCCCGACGACGAGACGAAACGACTCGAGGAATACGACTTCTACCCCTTCATCGTCAACGAGAGCCGGCTCGTCGAGTTCAGTCCCGAAGACTTCAACAAGGCGATCGGCCATTTCCTCGACCGGCGCAACTCGATTGCCGCCCGCGAGCTGATCGTGATCGGGGAACAGAATTTCATCCGGGACCGCTTCTCCACGAGCGAGGTCGACGCCTACCGCCGTCTCTACGACCGCTACGACGGGGACTCGGTGATCTCGGACAACGAGGCCTTCCTCGAGAACTACAAGCGAATCGTGAGCCTGCTCGGCAGGTCGTTTCCCAACGCCGGGATCGAGATCCTGCTCCACAACCTGGTCAACCCGGCACGTTCCATCGTCACCCTCGAGAACGGCGAGGTCACCGGGCGCAAGCTGGAGATGGGCGCCACCAACCTCGTTCTCGACCTCAAGACCCGCCGTTATCAGAACCAGGACAAGCTCAACTACGAGCTCAACATCGGGGCCCGCCAGTTCAAGTGCACCACCATCCCCATCTATCGCCGGGACTACGGACTGGTGGGAGCGATCTGCATCAACATCGACAGCCGCTTCATCCGCGAGGAGATCAGGTCCAAGCCAGGGAAGCTCGACGCCTTCATCGAGAACCTGTTGAAGACCGAAATGCAACTCGAAGAAAACATCCTCTCCCCTGACGAGTACCAGGCTGCATTACGGGGCAAACGCCATTACCTCGACGAGGCGATACGGGCCGGGGCCGACACCGGCCAGACCAGCCAGCTCTCGGCGATCCTGTTTTCCGACATCGTCGGCTACACCACCATGATGGCCGGTGATGAGGCGGCTGCGATCCGGACCGTCCAAGCCTGTCGGCGGATCCATCGCGAAAACATCGCAGCCCACGGAGGACGTCTGCTCGAAGAACAGGGTGACGGGGTCCTGGCCATGTTCGGGTCGGTTTCGGCTGCTGTCGGCTCCGCCCGCGACATCCAGAATGCAGCCCGAAGCGATGGGTCTTTTCAACTTCGGATCGGGATCCATCTCGGGGAGGTCATCGAGAGCGGGGGTGGCGTGTTCGGTGATGGAGTCAATATCGCATCCCGAATACATGGGGTTGCCAACCCAGGAACGATCGTCGTATCCGAGGCAGTCCACGACAACGTCAAGAACAAGGAGGGCGTGCTCGGTATCGATCTTGGGCTCCACGAGCTAAAGGGTGTCGAGGACCCGATCCGGCTCTACGCCATCGAAGTCTGACCGCAGCCCACCCCTGACCATCTCGTCGGGGGGGTTTCCCTCTGCGTAATTGGGATCTGCAGGGGTCAAATACGGACCTCTCGGTCCCAATTACGGGAGAGCTTGGGTCCTTCCCGTCTCCCGTGAGGGCTGAGAGTGAAGACCAGGATCACGCCGAGGAAGAGGAGCAGGAGAGTGGAAACCGTCAGCGTGGCCATCCATGGTGTCAAGGAAGCGATTTCTCGTTCCCGCTCGAATCCCACCGACGCCATGGTCCGGGATTTGACCCTCTCCAGTCTCTCGATCGGAGCCCGAGCCGCGGATTGGTCCACGGATGCCGTAGTCGCCTCTGCCAACGGGGCTTCAGGCGAGATCGTCAGCCGGCTGCGAAACTTGGGGTATCCGTACGCAAACATCATGTCTGTGTCCGAGGTGTTGGCGACAACGATCCTGACCCCGAGGTGCCGACCCTGTTCGAAGACGTGGTCAATCCGTGGAAGGGCAACTTCGGTTTCGACCCAGGTTCCGGCGGGCTCCGGCACGACCGCCACATCGGCGTGGGCCAGTTCTGAGCAAGCGATGGCAGATTCCGGGCAATCGAGCACGAAGACGGAGAAGACACCGGTCAGTGTTGGGTCGAAGCCCGCCGCCGCACTCCACACCACAACGGTCGGATACCCGGCCAGGTGGCGTCCGCTCATCTCGGCTTGCCAGTGCTGATAGCGGTTCTCGTCGGTCTCCCCCAGGCCCAGATCCGACCTCCCCAACAAGAGCCCGGGCTCGAGATCGCGACCCCGGTCGTAATTGGGCATCTCACCGCCGTCTGGCGTCCCGATCAGCGATCCCACGGGAATACCTTCAGGCCCGAGAAAGAGGGTTTCGGTGTCGGCGGCGGATGCCACCGGGACCATGGCCCCCAGGGTCAGCACCGCGACCACCGTGGCCTGCACCGTGGCCCTCAACCGCATCACTCAAACCATCCCTGCACCAAGATGAGCCCGGGCGGGCTCGGAGCCCACCCCGACAGGGCTCGCTGGCAGGCGAAACGAGAAGTGTGACCAGGTGTTATCACGCCGGTAGGTCAGGTGACCGCCCATCCGATCGGCAAGCGATCGTGCGATGGACAGACCGGTTCCACCTTCGCCGACAGCCGGTGCCCGCCTTCCGAGATCGACGAAACGCTCGAACAACTTCCCTGCGATCTCTGCTGGAATCCCGGGGCCGTCGTCGGAGACGTTCAGACTCGCCCACATGTCGTTGGCCGCGCCCCATATGGCAACTCTCCCACCACCGCGACACAGAGCGTTGCCCACGAGGATGTGGAGCAGCTGTCTCAGGAGATGAGGGTCGGTAACCACCACGATGTCCGGCACGGCCACCCGGAGCCGGGTGCTCATGTCGCGATAGTCGACCGCGACCGCCAAGGCCTCCGCCCGCAGGCTGCAGCGCTCTGGATGAACCACCAATTCATGGGAGACGTCAGCGAGGAACTCGGCAAGAGCCCGGTTGGAGATTCGCTCGGAGTCCACGATGGCTTCGATCTCGGCTTCCCGCTCCCTGACCCGGGCCCGAACAGCACGCCAGAACAGGACCATCACCGTCGCCGGAACCAGCAGCGTGACCATGATTTGGGCGGCTTGGGTGAAACTGAAGAGGCTCGACAGCGCCGCGCCGAGTACGACAACTCCAGTCAGGCAGGCAACAGCGATCAACCCCGGTCCGGGACCGGTGTCGACCTGCAACCTCCCGCGCAAAGTGACCACCCTGTTTTATCGGTAGGTTCCAGCCCGCCTATAGATCCAGAGATGGGGTCCGTATCGGTGCGCCCCCCCGCCAAATTGGGACCCACAGGGGTCAGATACGGACATGGAGATCCCAATTACGGGTCAGTAACCCGTCCCGACCCTGGCCAGCAGCCTCGATCGCAGAAGAAGCGTGACTCCGGCACCGAATACGAATCCGCCGGCATGGGCTTCCCAGGCAACTCCGGTCTGGGAAGCCGCAAACTGGAGCACAAACCAGAGGGCCAGAAAGATGACAGCGGGGACCGGGATCAGAAGCCATCCCACGAAGGAGAGCACCCGATGCCCCGGGAACAGCACGGCATAAGCGCCAAGGGCGACGGCAATCGCGCCCGAGGCCCCGACCAGGGGAACGGTGGCCTCCGGGTTCATGATCACATAAGAAGCCGTGGCCGCCAGCCCTCCAACCAGATAGAGGATGAGATAGCCGATGCGACCATATGCCTCCTCGACGTTGTTGCCGAAGATCCAGAGAAACCACATGTTGAACATCACATGGGCCACGCTGCCGTGGAGGAACATCGAGGTGAATAGCGCCAGGAACACGTTCTTGTCAGGAAAGATCGGGGCCTGGGCCCCGGGCAGACACACGTCGCCGATGATCTCGTCGAACCCGAGGGGCTGGCCGGTGGTGACCTCGCAGGCGATGGCGGCCCGCTCGTAGACCAGCTCCGTTTGTTGCTCGGTGCTGCCTCGCATTTGGAAGAGGAAAAAGATCCCTACGTTGACCGCAATCAGCACCAGGGTCACCACCGGGGTGACACGGGTCGGGTTGATATCTCGCAACGGGAACAAATGGACCTCCACTGCCGAGCCGGCCGGGATGCTACGGCGTATCACCGCGGTCCCGTTTCGAAGCGACCATCGAGCTCAAAAGGCCCTTACGATACCTCACTCATTTGATGACTAGTCATGCAATGAGATAAGTCAGATGGTCCTGGAGAGACCCCCAGACGCTTCCGATGACTACTAGGTGCAAAAAGCCCACAATCGTCAGGCAAACGGCGGACATCCGTCGCGACGCCTAGCGAACGCAGGCGTCTCCCACACCCTCCGCGCCTTCCTCTTGATCGTCGTTGCCGGAGGCGCCCTCTGGTTCGCGAGTTCGGCGCAGGCCGCGTCTATCACGTGGGTGGGTCTCGGCAGTACCAACAACTGGTCCGAAGGCGCCAACTGGTCGACAGGCGTGGCGCCCGGCTCGCTTGATACCGCGATATTCAATGCGACCTCGAGCAAGAACGCCACCATCAATGCCGCCGTCAACGTCGGTGGTATCCAGATCGACACCGCCTACACCGGCACGGTCACGCAGGGGTCGGTAACGACGACCGTGGGCTCTTTCGGGTTCAACCAGGCGGGCGGGACCTTCGTCGGGAGCAGCTCGGCCATCACAGTCAACGGTGCCTTTACCCTGAGCGGTGGGGGCTTCACGAGCACGGCCGGGATCCTCTCGGTCTCGGGAGACTTCACGCACGGCGGAGGAACCTTCGCCCCCAACGGTGGGACCGTCACCTTTACCGGTGGCGCCGCCATAGTCGATGTTCCGGGAACGGAGACCTTCAACAATCTCAGGTTCGCGCCTGCGACCGCTGGCGCATTGAAGACCGTTACCGCTGGTACCACCCTTATCGCGCAAGGCACGCTCACGCTTACGGAGGGTGCGATTGGAACCGGGACTGTTTCGGCTCGGGGGGACATCACCCAGGCATCCACCTTCGACGGTGGGACCGGTCTC
>Ga0209341_10001153_pt1 | contig 26486 bp, 26 predicted proteins | sample RifCSP13_2_FD_184020 | JGI IMG/M metagenome (GOLD analysis project Ga0209341, IMG submission 184020) | Soil microbial communities from Rifle, Colorado - Rifle CSP2_sed 13_2 (SPAdes) (version 2) | ecosystem: Environmental > Terrestrial > Deep subsurface > Rock core/Sediment | place: Rifle... | reverse complement strand
CGGTCGCCCACTCGACGGGCAGGCTGAGCACCTGCTCGCCGAGCCGCAGCTCGGCCGAATCGATGCTCGACGGACGCTCGATCTCGAGGGAAGTGCTCATCGATGCCTGTCTCCCTGGCGGCGCCGCCGTGGCGCCCGGGAGGGTTCGACCTCCCGGCCCGGCTCCGTCGCGCAACGATGCTGCCAAGGCCGCCCGACCGCAAGAGACATTCGGCCCGTGCCGCCTGTGCGGACCCACGCGGCGTCTCGGTGCTCGTAGGGGGCCGATGGGACCCTTCGCCGCCGGAGCCGGGCGACGATGCGAGAGCCGGGCGACGATGCGGCCTGCTGCCCCTGCTACCATCCGGCCGATGGAGATCATGGGCATCCGGATCCCGACGATCGTCAAGGACAACGTCGCGCTTCGATGCGACGGCTGCCTCGAGGTCATCGAAGGCACGCCCTGGCGGCTCAACGTCCTGGACATCGTCGCCGCCGAGACGCCGGTCTCGTGGGCGGAGCACTCGGTCATCAACCCCGGACCGTTCCAGTTCCACGGCGACCCGTCGCATGTCCGCGCCTGGATGCGCGCGCGGCGCTGGCTCTTCTGCCGGCGCGGGCAGGTCCGCGAGATCATGCGACCGGTCCCGATCCCCGGCGACGAGCCCCGCTGGGGCCTGTGCGACGGGATCCACCGCGACGACCACGAGTTCATCCCCGCCTGACGCAGGGGCAGGTGCTGCATGCCCGAATGGCTGATCCCGGGCCTCACGGCCGGTCTCGCGTTCGCCGTTGCGATCGCCCTCCTCGACCAGTGGCAGGAGCGCCGACGTTCGTTCCAGCTCGCCTGGGCCGTGGGCATGGGCCTGTTCGGGATCGGCTCGGCCAGCGAGGCGATCGCCGGGGCGTCCGGCTGGAGCGAGCCCCTCTACCGGACGTGGTACCTGGCCGGTGCGGTCCTCACGCCGGCCTGGCTCGGGCTCGGCACGGCGTTCCTCCTGGCGAGGACACGCTTCGGCTATGCGTACGCCGCGTGCTTCCTCCTGGCCGGCATCTTCACCCTCCTGACCCAGCGCCGGTATGACTACCCGGACGCCGGTGTGAGCCCCTTCCTCTACCTGATCGTCGGGATCGTCGTCGCGCTCGCCGTCTTCGGCGAGACGTACTTCCAGAACGAGCGATGGGCCCGGATCGCGGCGCTCGGCGTGATCGTCGGGAGCATCGCCGGGGTGGCCTTCGCGACCCTCGCGCCGCTGCCCTCGCCCGGCTACGTGACGGACCCAGCGACCGGGCAGCCGACGGCGGCCCTGTTCCCGGGCTACGTCCGGCTCCTCACGCCGTTCATGAACGTGACCGGCGCCTTCTCGCTCCTCTTCGGGGCGCTCTTCTCGGCCTACGTGTTCATGCCGAAGCGGCGCGTCCTGGCCTACTCCCTTGACCCGGGCCAGCCGTTCGACCAGTTCCTCTTCAACCTGGTCATCGGGGCCGTCGCCGTGCCGGTCAACTTCGTGGCCTCGATCCCGCTCGCCGTCCGGTCCCTTCGCCAGGGCACGCTCCACAGCCGGGTCCCCTCCACGATCTTCATCGCCGGTGGGGCGTTCGCGGCCCTCCTCGGGGATTCGCTCAATCGCTTCGGCGTGACTGCCCCGTTCGCGATCGCGAAGCTCATCTCGGTCGTCCTCATCCTCGCCGGCTTCGTCCTGTCGATCGAGACGTTCCACGAGTTCCGGATCCCGTTCACCCGGGTCCGGATCGGTGGAGCCCGCCGGGAGGGCGAGGCCGGCTGATCCGGGTCGGCCCGTACCATGGCCGGGTGCACGGACGCCGGAGCCCGCTCCTCGGCAGCCTGACCGTCGTCCTCGCGGCGAGCTGCTTCGGGATGCTCGGCACGCTGTCCCGTTTCGTCTACGACCTGGGCCTCGAGCCCTACGGCTTTGTCGCCTGGCGAGCCGGCATCGGGGCGGTCGCGACCGCGGGGTTCGTGGCCTGGGGCCTGCGGCGCGGCGGGCGCCTCGTCGGCTGGCGCTCGCTCGACGGCCGGGCGCGAGCGGCGCTTGGAATCGCCTCCCTCGCGGGGGCCGCCCTGAACATGGCGATGTTCCTCGCCTTCGAGCGGACCCCGGTTGCGATCGTCCTGCTCTGCTTCTACCTCTACCCGGCCCTCGTCGCCGCGGCGTCCGCCCTGCTCGGCTGGGAGCCGATGGATCGGCCGCGGGTCGCCGCCCTCGTCATCGCCCTCGGCGGGATGGTCGCGGTCGTCGTCGGTGGGCCGAGCGCGGGCACGGGCGGCGGACTCGACCCGGTCGGCGTCGCGCTGGCCCTCTCGGCGGCCCTCAGCCAGTGCGTCTTCGTCCTCGTCAGCCGGCACGGCTACCGGACTGTCCCCACGGACCAGGCGATGGCCACGATCCTGGGCGTGTCGGCGGCCGTCGCCGGTGCGCTGGCGCTGGCGGTCGGGGGACCGGTTGCCCTGACCCTGCCGCTGTCCGAGCCGCCCGAGCTCCTCGGCCTGCTCGTCTTCGGCGGCATCTTCGGGGCGGCCGTCCCGAGCTTCCTGTTCCTGGCCGGCATCCGCTGGATCGGGCCGGTCCGGGCGGGGATCCTCATGCTCATCGAGCCGCTCGTCGGGGTGGCGCTCGCGGCCGCCTTCCTGGCCGAGGCCATTGGACCGCTCCAGGCCGCCGGTGGCCTGGCGATCCTCGTCGCGGCGGTCATCATCCAGCGCGCCCGGCCGGCGGAGGCGGCGCTCGTCCCGGCGGCGGAGCCGGAACCAGGACCAGCGCCACAGCCAGGGCCCGCGGCCCCCACGCTGCCCGACAGAGCTCCCCGGTCCGAACCCGCGCAGGAGGTCTCGCACCCGTGACCGCAGCCCTCGATGCCCGCGCCGTCGTCGGCCCCGCGGGGGGCCCGGTCATCGTCTTCGTCCACGGCTCGCGGTTGGCCCGGAGCTCGTGGCTAGCAGTCACGGCCCGGCTTGCGGACCGCTACCGCTGCGTCTGCGTCGATCTGCCCGGCCACGGGGCTCTCGCCGACCGGCCCTTCACGATCGATGCGGCGGCCGACGTGGTGGACGACGCCCTCGACGCGGAGGGGGCCACCCGGGCCGTGGTGGTCGGCCTGTCGCTCGGTGGCTACGTCGCGATGGCCGTCGCCGCCCGATCGCCGGATCGTGTCAGGGGCCTCGTCCTGGCCGGTTCGACCGCGGAGCCGTCCGGACCGGCGGCGGCCGCGTTTCGGCTCTTCGCCTGGGCCCTGGGCGCCGCGCCGAAGCGACCGTTCGACGCCGTCAACGCGTGGTTCTTCCGGCGTCGCTATCCGCCCGAGATCGCCGAGCCGATCCTCGCCGGCGGCAACTGGGCACGCGGCGGCGCGGCCGCCGTCCGAACCCTGCCGCGGGCGCGTTTCCGCGAGCGCCTCCTGGCCTTCGGCGGCCCGATCCTGGTCATCAACGGCGACCTCGATCTCGTCTTCCGCCTCGGCGAGCGCTCCTTCCTGCGGGGGGTCCCGAACGTCTCCCGGCGGATCCTGCGCTGGACGACCCACCTGGCCCCGCTCGACCGGCCGGCCGAGTTCGCCGCCGCCGTGCGCCAGTTCGAGGAGCGCCTCGCCGATTGAGCCGAGGCGGTTCGCGATTGAGCCGGGTGGCGTTCCCGACCCACCCGGGGGCCTCCGGCGGGCCCCCGCCAGGTGCCCGGTGGTATCCTCGAGGCCACCCGACGACCCGTCCCAAGGGGAGTGATGCGCGTCCGAAAAGCGGTGTTCCCGGCGGCCGGATGGGGAACTCGATTCCTCCCCGCCACGAAGGCCCAGCCCAAGGAGATGCTGCCGCTCGTCGACAAGCCCATCATCCAGTACGCGGTCGAGGAGGCGGTCGCCGCCGGCATCGAGCAGGTCATCATCGTCACCTCGAGCCAGAAGCGGGCGATCGAGGACCATTTCGACCTGTCGTTCGAGCTCGAGCGGCTCCTCGAGGACAAGGGCGAGATCGAGAAGCTCCGCCAGGTCCGGCACATCAGCGACCTCGCCCAGATCGCCTACGTTCGCCAGAAGGAGCAGCTGGGCCTGGGCCACGCGGTTCTCATGGCCAAGGACCTCATCGGCCACGAGCCCTTCGCGGTCCTCCTGCCCGACGACGTCGTCATCGCCGACCGGCCCGCCATCGGCCAGCTGATCCACGCCTACCAGCAGACCCACGGCTCGGTCGTGGCCGTCAGCCAGGTCCCCGAGGCCGAGACGTCCCGCTACGGGATCGTCGCCACGGAGCGCGTCGAGGACAACCACGACGGCCGGCTCCGCCGGATCACCCGGATCGTGGAAAAGCCGGCCGCCGGGACCGCGCCCTCGACGCTCGCGGTCATCGGCCGCTATGTCCTGACTCCCAAGATCTTCGACAAGCTCGAGCAGACCCAGCGCGGGTCGGGGGGCGAGATCCAGCTGACCGATGGCATCGAGGCGCTCATGGCCGAGCAGTCGGTCTATGCCTACGAGTTCGAGGGCATCCGCTACGACGCCGGGACGACGATGGGCTGGCTGAAGGCCACCGTCGAGCTGGCGCTCAACCGGCCGGACCTCGGCGCCGAGTTCCGGGAACACCTGAAAGCCCTCGACCTCTAGGCCGGGCTCGAGGCCAGGCGGCGCCGTGACCCTCGAAGTCCTCGTCATCGCCATCGTCCGGATCGCCGGCTCGCTGCCGGTGCTCCGCTGGGCCCTGGCCGGTGGGCTCGTCGCCGTCCTCGTCGACCTGTCCGATCTCCTCCTTCGCGACACCCTCGAGCTCGGGGGGGTTCCCGACTACCAGTCGCTCGACAAGTGGCTGGACCAGGTCTACATGGCCTGCTTTCTCATCGTCGCCCTGCGCTGGGAGGGGCTCGAGCGACGGGTCGCGATCGGGTTGTTCGCGTTCCGGCTCGTCGGGTTCGCCGCGTTCGAGGTGAGCCACGAGCGGTCGCTGCTGCTCCTCTTCCCCAACGTCTTCGAGTTGTGGTTCCTGACCGTCGCGGCGCTCCACCGCTTCCGGCCGGGCTTCGCCTGGACGGGCGCTCGCCTGGCGGTCGCGCTCGTCGTGCTTACCGGCCTCAAGGAGGCCCACGAGTGGGCTCTCCACGGCGGCCGGATCTTCGACGGGGTCACCTCGGTCGAGTTCCTCCAGAATGCCTGGCGCTGGCTGACCGGCGGCGGATGATCGGTCCCGTCGGGACCCCGCAGCCGGGCGTGGACGGGCAGCGCGAGTGGCGCGGTCGCAATGGGCCGAGTCACGCGGCCGGGGGTGCCGGTCGTCGTACGCTACGATCCCCGCGGCCGGCACGCGTGCCGGGGCGGCGGGAAACCGTGATGGAGGATCGGGTTGGCTGACATCGGGACTGTCCTGGGCGGGCGCTACCGGCTGCTGGAGCTGCTGGGCCAGGGCGGCATGGCCACGATCTACCGGGCGCGCGACGCGCAGCTCGAGCGAGACGTCGCGGTCAAGGTCCTGCGGCCCGAGTACGGGCGCGACCCCGACTTCTTCGCCCGCTTCCGCCAGGAGGCCCAGTCGGCGGCCTCGCTCAACCATCCCGGCGTCGTGGCGGTCTATGACTACGGCACCGACACGGTCGGGCCGTTCATCGTCATGGAGCTCGTCGATGGCGAGGACCTCGCCTCGATCATCCGGCGCAGCGGGGCGCTTCCGCCGCGCCAGGCGGCACGGCTGGCTTCACAGGTCGCCCGCGCGATCGCGGCGGCCCACGAGAGCGGCTTCGTCCATCGCGACATCAAGCCCGGCAACGTCCTCGTGACCCGCGAGGGCCGGGTGAAGGTCGCCGACTTCGGGATCGCCCGGGCCGTCGCGGAGGCAGCCGTCACGCTGCCGGGCACGACCCTCGGCTCCGTCCACTACTTCAGTCCGGAGCAGGCGCGCGGCGAGACGACGACACCGGCCTCCGACATCTACAGCCTGGGCATCGTCCTCTTCGAGCTCCTGACGGGCCAGCGGCCGTGGGCCGGCGACAGCGCGGCCGCGATCGCGACGGCCCGCCTGACGGGCCCGGTGCCCAGCCCGTCCTCCATCCGGACCGCCGTGCCGCCGATCCTCGAGGCGATCACCCGCAAGGCCATGGCCCTCGAGCCCGACCAGCGCTTCGCCGGCGCCGCCGACATGGCCGACGCCCTCGATCGATACCTTGCCGAGTCCGGGGCGGGAGCGGCGAGCGGTGCCGCCGCCGCAGGTGGCGGGGCGGCGGGAGCTACCGAAGCGGCCGCGGCGGGCGCCGGGGGCGGGGTCGTGGCCGGGGCGGCGGCTGGCGCGGCGAGCGGCGGCGGAGCCCCACCTCCGCCGGCGTCGGATCACGAGCGGACCCTGGCCGGCACCGCCAGCCCGAATCCCGGCGCTCGCGTGCCCTACCCGCCGGAGGCCTATGCGGGCGCCGAGCCGTCGCCGCGGTCCAGGCCGGTTGGCGCCGGGCGACGCTCCCCCGATGACGACGAGATCGTGGACGAGGAGCGCGCTGGGACCAGCCCCTGGCTCTGGATCTCCGCGTTGCTGGCCCTGGCGATCCTGGCCCTTGCCGCCTTCCTCGTCTTCCGCCTCCTGTCGGGCAACCCGACGGTGCCGACCAACCAGGTCGAGGTGCCGAACTTCGTGGGCTTGACCGACGAGGATGCCCAGGCCAAAGCCGAGGACCTCGGCCTCGAGATCCGGCGTGAGTTCATGCCGTCCGAAGAGCCCGACAACACCGTGATCGCCCAGGACCCCGAGGAGGGCACCCTCGTCGATGTCGGCTCGACGGTCGAGCTCACGCTCGCGCTCGGTGACGCCACCGTGGTCGTGCCGGACCTGAGAGCCAAGACCGAGAGCGAGGCGATCAACCTGATCTTCCAGGCCGGCCTGACCCGTGGCGAGGCCACCCAGGAATTCGACGATCTCGTCCCGGCCGGCTCGATCATCAGCCAGGACCCGGCCGCCGGGACGATCGTGACCGAGGGTCTGGCGATCAACTACGTCGTCTCGAAGGGCCCCGAGCCGACGCCGACACCGTCGCCCTCGCCGACGCCGTCCCCTAGCCCGACCCCGGCGCCGACGCCGCCGCCGACGGAGCCGCCGCCGACGCCGACGCCGACCCCCGGCCCCCGGAACACCGGCAACTACATCTGCATGACCCTCGCCTCTGCGACGTCGGCGATCGAGGATGACGGCTTCGTGGTCGGGACCGTGACCGCGCTCCCGGGCGGCACGCCAGACGGGACCTGGATCGTGGTCGCCCAGGACCCGGCGCCGGGCGTGAACCGGCCCTTCGGTTCGGCCGTGGACCTCGACGTCTACGATCCGGCGTCGCTCCCGACCTGCCCGCCCTAGCGGGACCACGAGCCCGTCTGGCGATCGGTCGATGGCCTCGAACGCCGCGGCGGTGGCCGGCCGTCGACCGGGTTGACGTCGACGAATCAGAGGTCGGCGTCGGCGAAGAGCGTGGCTTGATCGGTCGCAATGGGTCCGGGGTGGAGATCCGGCGGGGTCGACGGTCGAACCAGATCCGTGGCGGGGTCCAGGGCCACCGGGTCACGGCTGCCCGATGGCGGCGGCGCCCGGCGAGCGCGTGCTGCGCGGTGCCGGGCGAGCTCCACCGGCACGAAGTCGCGCAGGCGGAGAGCCGGCGAGGGCGGTTCCGGGTCGTCCTCCTCGATCGGGACGCGACCGTACGCTGTCGCCCCGGGGCCGTCGAGGACCCGGATCGGTCCAGGCTCCCAGCAACCGCGCAGCTCGTTGCCCGACAGCGGCAGGCGTCGCCGGTCCAGGCCGCAGTAGCCGAGCTGGGCCGCGATCGAGCTTCGGAAATGCCGGCAGGTCGAACAGGTGGTCGAAGATCGGCGGCAGACCCAGCAGCGCGCGGTCTCCGCTTGGGGCGTGCCGCAATGGGGGCACCGCCACATCGGCATGCCCGGATGGTAGCTGCCGGGCGCAGGCCCGTCGAGCCGCTATTTGCGGCCCCTCCGACCGCTACTTGACGATCGTGATCGTCTTCTGCGACGAGGTCGAGCCGAAGGCGTCGGTCGCCACGAGGACCGTCGCGAGGCCGGACCCGGTCGTCACCCCGGTCGGCAGCGTCGTCGTGAAGGTCGCCCGCCCGTCGCCGCCGGTGATGGCCTCCTTGGCGACCGGCGGGATGCCCGGGACGGTCAGGCTGAACGTCACCGTGGCGCCCTCGAGCGGGATCCCGTCCGGATCGGTCACGAGCACGCTCAACTGGAGCGAGACCGGCAGGGAGCCCACGGAGATCCGGTAGGCGGAGGCCGTGAGGGTCGCGGTCAGGCGGCCGCTGCCCCTGACGACGGCGAAGATCAGCTCGCCGGGATTGCCGGCGGGATCGGTACCCGAGAGCCGGATGCCGTTGGGGCCGGGCTCCAGGGGCAGCTCGACCGTGAAGGCGCCCGTGTGGTCGGCCAGCCCGGAGATGGAGGTCCCGTTCGCCTCGTTGCGGGCGAGGATCGTGGTTCGGGGCTGGGTGGTCCCGGTGATCGCCACGCTGCCCCGGTTGATCGTCTGGCCGTCCTTCGGGGAGGCCAGGACGAAGGCGGGCGGCTCCGTGTCGAGGATGAACATCACGATCGGCGAGGCCTCGGACTCGATGCCAGCCTCCACGATCGTGGCCGAGAAGTCATTCTGGCCGGGGGTCAGGTCGACGGGCACGATCAGCCGAATCGTCGATCCCACCGGTGCCTCGGCGATCGTCGTCGGGGGCACGCCCTCGAGGGTCAGGTAGATCCGGACTCGAACCTCCGGGTCGCCGACGTACTCGTCCGGGATCGTGATCTCGAGGTCGGCGCGCGGCTGGTTCGTGTACGGCTCGGCCGGGGAGGCGATGAACGGCGCATCGGCGACGATGATCGGCGTCGACGACGGCGTCGGCGTCGCGGTGATGTCGTCGACGAATCCGGACAATGACGCCCCGAGGGCCTGGACGAGCGAGCCGATGCCGCCCGTCGCGGTCACAAAGACGGCGCCGCCGAGGACGACGACCGCGACGCCGAGCAGGACGCGCGCCGGGAGCGGCAGGCCGCGCCGCCGGGCGGCCAGGCCGCGGGGGTGCTTGAGCCGGTAGGCGTCCGGCACGGGCACCCGGACCCGCTGCGGCGCGGGGCGGCCCGTGCTCGGAGGGCGGGGGCGGACGTGCGATGGGCGTCCGTCTCTGCGGGTCGGCATCGCGGCTATCGTCGCACGGATGCGAGACCCGGAATCCGCAGCCAACCCGGGTGGCGCGCCGACGCACCGCGCCGTGCCATGAGCTGGTGCGGATGCGGCCGGATCGAGGCGGAGCGGTGTACGCTGAGGCGGTCCGGTGTCCGCCGGACGGGAGCCTTCGCAGATCGCAGGGGGAGGATGGTGGACGGGCGCGACCCGAGGTCTTCGCGATCGCCCCGAGCCGACGGTCGGCCGGCGTTCGGGCTGGGTCCGATCGCCCGCGTCCCGACGATGGCCGCGCTGTCGGGCACGGCCCTGGCGCGACCCCCGATGGGCCAGCCCATGACCCAGCCCCTGACGGGACGGCCGTCTGGCTCGGGCGGCCAGGGCGTGCCGGTGATCGGCGCCGCAGGGCCGGTCGGGGCGGCGGGGTCCGTTGCCGCCCGGAGCACGATGCCCGGCCGGCCAGGGGCCGACATGGCCCGGGCCCGGGCCTTCGGACTCCCGAACCTCCGCCGCAATGTCTGCCCCCACTTCTACATGACGGGCGCGCGGGGGGCGATCCCGATCCACGCGCCGCACCTCCTGAAGGCCCTGGTGCGCCAGGATGCGACGACGTCGCGCTGCCAGCTGCGCGGCGGCGTCCACCTCGAGCAGGGATACGTCAACGACGTCTGCCTCTCGCCGCGCTTCAACCAGTGCGTCTTCTACGAGGAAGACCTGACCGACCATTGAGCGCCGCGGGCGGCGCGAGCGGTGCAGGCAGCGCGAGCGGTGCGAGCGGCGCAGGCAGCGCGAGCGGTGCAGGCAGCGTCGGCAGCGTCGGCAGCGTCGGCAGCGTCGGCAGCTACGCGGCGGCGGTCCGGGCCCTGGAGGGGCGCGGCCGGTTCGGCATCCGCCTCGGGCTGGGCCGAACGCGAGCGCTGCTGCGCGAGCTCGGCGACCCGCAGCTCGCCTTCCGCGGGGCGCTCATCGCCGGCACGAACGGCAAGGGCAGCGTCCTGGCCCTCGCCGGGAGCGCGCTCCGAGCCGCCGGAGTCCGCACCGGCGAAACCCCCAAGCCCCACCTCGTCACGTACCGGGAGCGGCTCGCGATCGACGGCCGGCCGGTGCCCGCCTCGTCGAGGACGTCCTGCCGGTCGCCGACAGGGTCGCCCGTCGCCTCGGCCAGCCGACCGAGTTCGAGCTCCTGACGGCCGTCGTCTTCCGCTGGTTCGCCGAGCAGGGCGTCCGCGTGGCGCTCGTCGAGGTTGGCCTGGGCGGACGCCTCGACGCGACCCACGTCTGGGACGGCGGCGTGGCCGTGGTCACGAACGTAGGCCTCGACCACGTCGAGCGCCTCGGGCCGACGGTGTCGGCGATCGCGAGGGAAAAGGCCGCGATCATCGAGCGTGGCGACGTCGCCGTGACGGGCGCGGACGGCGAGGCGCTGACGGTCGTCCGCCGCCGGGCGAGGCGGATGGGGGCGCCCCTCCGGGAGGTGGCACCCGCCCCGCTCCTCGGCTGGGACCGCGATGGGATCGAGGTCGACCTGCCGCGCCTCGGTCGAACGCGGGTGGGGCTGCGCGGGCGGCACCAGGCGGCCAATGTGGCCGTCGCCGATGCCGTCCTCGATGCGCTCGCCGAGGCCGGGATCGCCCGCGTCGACGACGAGGCGCGACGCCGTGGCTACGCGGCCGCGCGCTGGCCGGGTCGCCTCGAGCTGCTCGACGTCGGCGGTCGGGACGTTCTCCTCGACGGGGCCCACAATCCGGCCGGTGCCGCCGCCCTGGCGACCGCGCTCGATGACCTCCGGCCGTTCCTCGGCGGCGGGACGGGCGGGGTCGGTGGCGCTCGTGGCACCGCTGGCGCCCGGGGCGCCGGTGGCGCCGTCGCCGACGCCTCCGACGCGCCGCCGCTCACGCTCGTCGTCGCGTCGATGGCCGACAAGGACGTCGACGCGGTGATCCGCTCGCTGGCGAGCGCGCCGGCCCTGAAGGGGGCCCACGTCCTCGCGACGTCGATCGACCTCCCGCGGGCGATGCCCGCGGACGAGCTGGCGGCTCGCTGGCGCCGGCACGCCCCGGCGGCAGGGATCGCCGCCGTCCGCTCGGTGCCCGACGCTCGCGCGGCCCTCGATCGCGCGGTCACGAAGGCCCCCGGCCCGGTCGTCGTCGCCGGCTCGCTGTACCTTGTCGGGGTTGCGCGCGGCCGGTTCGTGGACGACCCGCAGCTGCGCGACCCGGAGGGCGACGCCGAGTGACCGACCAACCGCCCAGCGACCGCGCCCTGCCCGCCGAGCGCGGCGTCCTCGACGCCCGACCGGAGCTTGGCGGCGGCCGCAGCACGCCCGCCTTCGGCCTGCCGGGCGGCTCGCCGAGCGGGCTGCCCGCCGGCCTGGGATCGACGCAGATCGGCCGTCGTACCTTCACCTGGGGGGTCCGAACGTACGTGATGGGCATCGTCAACGTGACCTCCGATTCGTTCTCCGGGGACGGTCTCTTGGCCGACGGTGACCCGCTGGCCGCAGCCGTCGCCCTGGCCACCTCGATGGCCGAGGCCGGTGCCGACATCCTCGACATCGGGGGCGAATCCACGCGGCCCGGGCACGCAGCGGTGTCGGCGGAGGATGAGCTGGCCCGCGTCGTCCCGGTTGTCCGGGCCATCCGAGCCGCGCTGCCGGACGTGCCGATCTCCATCGACACGACGAAGCCGGCCGTGGCCGCGGCCGCCGTCGAGGCCGGGGCGGACCTTCTCAACGACATCTGGGGCGTCGCCGACGACGATGCGGTTGCCCGGCTCGCCGGGGAGCGTCGCCGGCCGATCGTCCTGATGCACAACCGGGCCGAGGCCCGCTACACGACGCTCCTGCCCGAGATCGTGGCCGACCTCCAGCGGGCCATCGAGCGGGCGCTCCGGGCCGGCGTCGGCTGGGACGACATCATCGTCGACCCCGGGTTCGGCTTCGGCAAGACGGCCGAGCACAACCTGGCGCTCCTCCGCGACCTCGGGAGCCTGGCCATCCTGGGTCGTCCGATCCTCCTCGGGACGTCCCGCAAGTCGACCCTCGGGCGGGTCCTGGACCTGCCGGCCGACCAACGCCTCGAGGGGACGCTCGCGACGACCGCCCTGGCGATCGCCTCGGGCGTCGACGTCGTCCGCGTCCACGACGTCCGCGAGAACGTCCGGGCCGCCCGGATCGCCGACGCCGTCGTCCGCGGCGCCTGGCCCGGCGAGGACGGCTGATGCCCGACCACATCGTCCTCGACGGGATGGTCTTTCAGGCTCGCCACGGCGTCCACGATCACGAGAAGGTCACCGCCCAGCGCTTCGAGGTCGACGTCGAGCTGCTGCTCGACCTCCAGCCGGCCGGCCTCGAGGACGACCTGGAGCGGACCATCGACTACGGCCGCGTCTACGAGACCGTCCGGACGATCGTCGAATCGACGACCTTCAACCTCATCGAGGCCCTGGCCGAGGCGATCGCCCACGAGCTCCTCTCGGACTTCCCGGCCCTCGACGAGGTCGTCGTCCGCGTCCGCAAGCCCGAGATCCAGCTCGGCGGCCCGCTCAACTTCGCCGGCGTCCAGGTCCGGCGCCGGCGCTCCGGGTAGCGGGCGGCCGCTCGACGCCCCAGGCGACGTTCGCCCGCTTCGCCGCCTAGAGGTCGCTGGGGCGGGTCCCGAGGGTGAGCGTCACCGTCAGCGTCTCGCCGCCCCGGATGATCTCGATGTCGACGGTCTGGCCGGGAGCGAAGCCGGCCAGGGCCAGGTCGAGCGGATGCTCGGCGTCGATCGCCTGGTCGCCGATCCTGGTGATGATGTCGCCCTCCCGGATGCCGGCCCGGTCGGCCGGGCCACCGCCGATGACGGCCTCGAGGGTCTCCCCGCTCGCGGTCTGCGAGGGGCTGACGAGGGCACCGTGGTCGACGGGCAGGTTCTCCTCGTCCTGGACCTGGCGGTCGATAGCGACGTAGCGAACGCCGATGTAGGGCCGCGAGAGCTCCTGGCCTGCGAGGGCCTGCTGCATGATCGGGCGGGCAATGTCGATCGGGATGGCGAACCCGATCCCGTTCGAGTCCGTCGCGACGGCCGTGTTGATGCCGATGACGTCACCGACCGCGTCGAGGAGCGGCCCGCCGCTGTTGCCCGGGTTGATCGCCGCGTCGGTCTGGATGAGGTTGTTCAGGCGATCGCCGGTGTTGACGGTGACGCTTCGGCCGGTCGCAGAGATGATCCCGCTGGTGACGGTGTTCGAATAGGTCCCCAGCGGGCTCCCGATGGCGATCGCCAGCTGGCCGACCTCGAGGTCCGCCGATGAGCCGATCGAGGCGGCCGTCAGCTCGTCGGCCTCGATCTTCACGATGGCGAGGTCGGTGAGGGTATCGATGCCGTAGACGGTGCCCTCGAACTGGCGGCCGTCCTTGAGCTCGACCGTGAGCGTATCGGCGACGGTACCGTCGCTGGCCGTCACGACGTGCTTGTTGGTGAGGATCCAGCCGGCGGTGTCGAAGATGACCCCCGAGCCGACGCCGGATTCGGGGATCGTGCCGCCGAACTGGTCGGTCGACGTGCCCTCGACGAAGATCCGGACCACGGCGGGCCCGGCCTTGGCGGCGGCATCGATGACCGCGGACGACTCGTCGATCGTGACCGGCTGGCGGGAGCCGGCCGTCGTGACCGGGTTGCCGGTCCTGCCCGTGTTGACCGGGTCGAGGGCGCCGCTGGCCTTGAGGGCGAGGACCGTGCCGCCGGAGGCGAGCACCGCGGACAGGAGCGAGGCGACCACGATGCTGCCGGGTCCCGCCCGACGAGGTGTCGCCAGGTATGTCGACCCCTGCGCGTCGCCGGCCCCGCCCCCGAGCTCGCCGGCCGTCGCGACCGGCTGCGTGCGGACGGGGGACGCCCCGCCCGACGCGGAGGGCTCCACCCACCCGGGGCTGGCCCAGTCGGGCCGGTGCTCTGCGGGCGGGGTGTAGGCGACGCTCGGGCTCTGGTCGGCGAGGTCCGCGGACGCCGGGCCGGCCGATCCCGATGCGTCGGCGGGGTCGGCGGGGTCCGCGGGGTCGGCTTGCTGGTCGGTCATTCGAACGTGTCGTCCTGGCTTGGAGAAAGGCGCGCCCGACGCGAGAGCGGCGTCCGGCGCGGTGAGTCAGCGCTCATCGTGGGGCGTCCACGTTCAGGGCCGGCGCTGGGCTCGATGAAGAATCCGCCATGTAGGCCGCCTCGGCGGCGGGCTCACCTGCGATCGGCGTCCGGGCCTCGACGGGCTGCGATCCGGCCGGTCGCAGGCCATCCGCGGCTCGGGGGCTGTGCGGGAGGTTGACCGTGAACGTCGAGCCGCTCCCCAGGCGGCTCTCCACGGACACGCTCCCGCCGTGCATCTCGACGATGCTCCGGACGATCGCCAACCCCAGGCCGCTGCCGCTGCCGCGGGCCTCGCTCGCCCGCGTCCCGCGATAGAAGCGCTCGAAGATCCGCGGCAGCTCGTCCGGGGCGATGCCGACACCGGTGTCGGTGACCTCGATGCGGGCCCCGTCGAGCGTCGCCGCGACGGTGACATGGATTCGCCCGCCACGGGCGGTGAACTTGATCGCGTTGCCGACCAGGTTCGCGACGACCTGGCCGACGCGGACCGGGTCGTGGCGGATGCGGAGCGGCCGATCCGGCATCGCCATCGAGAGGTCCACGCCGCGCCGCCGGGCGGCGGTTCCCGCCTGCTCGACCGCCTGCTCCACGGTCGCCCGGAGATCTTCCGGGCGGAGGTCGAGGAGCACGAGGCCGGAGTCGAGCTTCGAGAGCTCCAGCAGGTTCTGGGCCAGCCAGTCCAGGCGCTCGATCTGGGCGGCGCTCGCCTCGAGGAACTCGGCCCGGGCATCGGGATCCTCGCCGGCGTGCTCCTGGAGGAGCTCGTTGAAGGTCCGGATCGCCGCGATCGGCGTCCGCAGCTCGTGGGACACGTCGGCCAGGAAGTCGCGGCTCCGGTCACGGTCGCGACGGATGATGTCCACGCTCTCCTGGACCCGGTCGGCCATGGCGTTGAACTGGAGGGCGAGCTCCGTCAGCTCGAGCGAGCCGGCGGTCGGGGCGTCGGTCGGGACGCGCCGGGCGAGGTCGCCCTCGGCGAGGTCGCGGCTGGCCTCGGTCAGGCGGCGGAGCGGGGTCGTGAAGCGGCGGGCGAGGGCGGCGGCGGCCACGATGGAGACGGCGAGGGCCACCAGGCCGATGATCGCCAGGAGCCCGGTCGTCGTGGCGATCGCGGTCGCCCGGTAGGTGTACGGGTTCGAGAGCGTGACCTCCACGACGTAGTCGCCGAACGCGCTCGGGACGCGGTAGTAGATCGCGTCGCTCGTGATCGGTTCGCGGATCTGGCCGACCTCCGGCGCCTCCTGAAGGTCGGCCCGGAACTCGCCGCCCGAGGCGGGGACGAACGCGTTGTCGACCCTGACCCCGAGGCGGATCAGCACGTCGGCCCGGGCGAGGCGGTCGGCCAGGAAGCGCTCCTGGCTCGTTTGGGTGAGCTCGACGACGATCGCCGGATCGACGACGCCCGCCGCGCTGATGACCGGCCGGGGGTCGCTCGCGCGCTCGGCGACGAGGGCGACGAACTGGGCGACCCCGGTCGATCGGGCCTCGAGGTCCTGGCGCTGCTGCTGGTCGAAATAGTCGCCGAGGCGATTGAGGACGAGCGTCGAGACGAGGGTCAGGGTCAGGGCCAGGATCGCGACGAACGCGAGGGTCAACCGGCCCTGGAACGTGTGCGGCATGACCTTGTGGGCAATCCGGGCGCGGAGCGACGGCACACCTGTAGCGTCCGGGGCGTGCGTTCCTCCGGCCGCGGTCGCCTCGGTCACGTTCGCGGGCTCGCCGTCCGCCACGGGCCGGCCCGCCTAGCGCTCGGCGAAGGCGTAGCCGACGCCGCGGATCGTCTGGACGAAGACCGGCCGCGACGGATCGTCCTCGATCTTGTCGCGGAGGTGGCTGACGTGGACGTTGATCGTCTTCTCGTCCTGGTCGAGCGCTTCGTAGTCGCGGAGGAGCTCGAGGAGCTCGGACCGGGTATAGACCCGTCCCGGGCGGCTCGCCAGGTGGCGGAGGATCTCGAACTCGGTCGGGGTCAGGCTGATCCGCCGGTCACCGCGCTGGACCCGCCGGCGCTCGAGGTCGATGACAAGGTCGTCGTGCCGGATGACCCGACCGCCGACGGCGTCAGCCAGGTCGCCGTAGGCCCGCCGGAGGAGGGCCCTGATCCGGCTGAGGAGCTCGCGCAGCCCGAACGGCTTTGTCACGTAGTCGTCCGCGCCGAGCTCCAGGCCGATGACCTTGTCGACCTCGTCGTCGCGGGCCGTGAGCATGAGGACGGGGGCCTTGGAGCCCGCCGCGCGGAGGCGGCGGAGGACCTCGAAGCCATCGATGCCCGGGAGCCGGACGTCGAGGACGACGAGATCGGGCGCCTGGCCGACCGCGATCTCGAGCCCCTCCTCGCCAGATCGGGCGAGGGCCACCGTGTAGCCCTCCTGCTGGAGGGCGTACTGGATGCCGCGCGCGACGGCGTGCTCGTCTTCGACGATGAGGATCGTGGCGGCCATTGCCATCGATCGTACACCGGGTCCCTGCGGGGGCCATGAGAGGCGGGCTCGTGGTACCGTGGGCGCCCCAGATTCTCGGAGGCTTTCAGGTTCCATGGCCAGCTCGCGCCCATCCCTCGCGGCCGCGCACCGCGACGTCACCGGCAAGAAGGTGGCGCACCTGCGCAAGGCCGGCAAGCTGCCGGCGGTCGTCTACGGCCACGGGGTGGCCTCGACGAACGTGACCGTCGATGCCCACGAGTTCGAGCAGCTCCGCCGCCGCAGCGGCCCGAACACGCTCGTCGACCTCGCCGTCGACGGGCAGAAGCCGAACCCCGTCCTCATCAGCGACGTCCAGCTCCATCGGGTCACCCAGCGGCCGCTGCACGCCGACCTGTTCCTGGTCCGGATGACCGAGGAGCTGACGGTCGACGTGCCGCTCGTCGCGACCGGCGAGTCGGAGGCGGTCAACACCCACGGCGGCACGCTCCTGCACCCGATCGAGCACGTCCGGGTCAAGGCCCTGCCCGATCACCTGCCGCAGTCGATCCAGTACGACATCACCTCGCTGGCGACCTTCGACGACGTGATCCGGCTCCGTGAGCTCGAGATCCCGGGTGACGTCACGCTCCTGACCGACCCCGAGGAGATCGTGGCAAAGGTCATCCCGCCGCGCGTCGAGGAGGTCGAGGTCCCGGTTGCGGCCGAAGGCGCCGAGGGCGCCGAGGCCGCCGAGGGTGCTGCCGAGGGCGAGGGCGCGGCCGCGGGCGGCGAGACCGGCGAGGCGTCCGAAGGCGGCTGACGCCGGGTCGCCGGCTCAGCCGACGGCGCGACCGACGACGTAGACGATCGGGAGCCGGAGGCGGAGGTCCGCCGGCGGCAGCTCGCCCAGTCGTGCCTGGAGCCGACGGCGCAGGATGCGCCGCTCGCGCTCGGTCAGCTCGCCGAAGAGCGACTCCTCGGCGAAGCCTTCGAGGAAGTCGACATACGAGCGGGCCGTCCAGCGGTGGTCCACGACGTCCGCCCAGGCTCGGACGGCGCGGAAGCCGGCCCGGCGCAGCCCGGCGGCGGCCGCCTGCGGGCTGGCCGGGTCACGACCCGGTGGGTCGGGCTCCGGTGGATCGAAGCCGAGCTCATCGAGGAGCTCGTCGAAGATCCGATCGGGCGGGTCGATCTCGCCCCGGTGGCGAAGCCAGGTCACGTAGCCGAAGGGAGCGCCGGGCCGGAGGACGCGGCGCGCTTCGGCCAGCGCAGCCCCGCGGTTCGGCACGAGCTGGAGGACGAACGACGACATCGCCAGGTCGAACGTCCCGTCGTCGAACGGCAGCCGGTCGGCAACGGCGACGGCCGTGGCGAACAGCCGTCGCCTCGCCGGGGCAAGGCGGCGGTCGGCCTCGACGCTGGCCCAGGCCGACATCTCGGAGGAGGCATCAATGCCGGTGACGCGCGCACCCGGCCAGCGCTCCAGGGCCGCCAGTCCGAGCGTGCCGGTCCCGGTCCCGACGTCGAGCAGATGCGGCTCCCCGTCCGGCAGCATCGGAGCGAGGTGATCGAGAAGGCGAACGGCGGCCGGCCGGATGACCGGCGCCCAGTGGCGAGCGTAGCCCTCCGCGATTCGGTCATAGCGGGCGCCCTGATCGTCGGACATGCGGCTGCCATGGTAGCCGCGAGGTCGGGCGATTCGGCCCCTCTGGACCTGACCTCGGACCGATGACTCGATTCGCCGGAGGATGGATCGTGACAGCGCACGAGCCGGACCGTGGTTGCTTGCCCGACCCGTGGTCGAAAGGAGCACCCAACCGTGAACAAGATCCTCGTGGCCTATGACGGCGGCGATCCGGCCCGTCGCGCCCTCGAGACCGCCGCGGAGCTGGCCCGCCTGACCGGTGCGACCATCGCCGTCGTCAGCGTGGTCCCGACCCATCCGGGCCGATTCCCGGTCGACCCCTGGGACGACACCAGCGTCCACGCCCAGGAGCTCCTCGAGGCGCGCCGGATGCTCCGCGAGAAGGGCATCGAGGCCGAGCTCATCGAGCCGACCGGCGACCCCGCACCCACGATCGAGCGAATCGCCGAGGAGGGAGCCTACGACACCGTCGTCATCGGCTCGCGCGGGCTCAACGCGATGGGCCGCATCCTCCAGGGGAGCGTCTCAGAGCACGTCGCCACGCATGCCAAGGCGACGGTGATCGTCGCTCGTTGACGTCGTCGGCCCGGCGACCGGGCCGACGTGTTGGTCCCGCGACCGGGCCGGGCGCGTCCGGCCCGGTCGCACATCCCCCGCGACCGGCGCGACTACACTCGGGCTGCCATGGCCCTCGAGCACCTGCCGTTCGCGCCGCCCCTCGAACCGATGCTGGCGAAGGCCTCAGACGGCCTGCCCCAGGGCGACGGCTGGCTGTACGAGCCGAAGTGGGACGGCTTCCGGGCGATCGTCTTCCGGGACGGCGACGAGGTCCTCACCCAGTCCCGCGACCTGAAGCCCCTCGACCGCTACTTCCCGGAGCTCGGCGCCCCGCTCCGGGCGTCGCTGCCAAACCGTTGTGTCGTCGATGGCGAGGTCGTCATCGCCCGCGACGGCGCCCTCGACTTCGAGGCGTTGCTGCTCCGGATTCACCCAGCCGCGTCGCGGGTGCAGATGCTGGCGGGGGAGTCGCCCGCCTCGTTCGTCGCCTGGGATCTCCTCGCCCTCGACGACGAGGACCTCCGAGCCGTGCCGCAGGGCGAGCGGCGGAAGAGGCTGGAGCGGGCGCTCGGGGGAGTCGCGCCCCCGGTCCACCTGACTCCGGCGACCCGCGACCGCGCCCTTGCGGCGGACTGGTTCGACCGCTTCGAGGGCGCCGGCCTCGACGGGGTCGTCGCCAAGCGGCTCGACGCGCCCTACCAGCCGGGCAAGCGGGCGATGCTCAAGATCAAGCACCAACGGACGGCCGACTGCGTCGTCGCCGGCTTCCGCTGGCACAAGAACGGCCCCGGGACCCACGTCGGATCGCTGCTCCTCGGCCTCTTCGACGACGACCGGAAGCTGAACCACGTCGGGATCACGTCGTCGTTCTCGTGGGAGCGTCGAGCCTCGATCCTCGAGGAGCTGGCACCGCTCCGCGAGCGCGCCGTGGAGGACCACCCCTGGCGGGAGTGGGCCGAGTGGGCCGGCTGGGGCGACGCCGAGGCCTCCGGGCAGCGGCTGCCGGGCGCGACGTCCCGCTGGAACCGGGGCAAAGACCTGTCGTGGGAGCCACTTCGGGCGGAGCGCGTCGTCGAGGTCGCGTACGATCACCTCCAGGGCTCCCGCTTCCGCCACGCCACCACCTTCGTCCGATGGCGCCCCGACAAGCGGCCGTCGGACTGCCGCTATGACCAGCTGGAGGAAACCGCGGCCTTCGAGATCGCCCGGATCTTCGGGGGCACCTGACCCACGCAACGACGCTCACGCTCGAACGTCTACATGTCTGGCAATGGCAGAACACCCCAATCGCATCGACTTCGGCCGCCTCGCGCTCCCAACCTTCGTCGTGGTCGTCGCCGTCTTCGCGGCCCTGCGAACGCTGAACGTGGAGCCCTGGGCCATGCCCGCGTACGACCTCTACGCGTACTGGATGACCCGTGACGGCCTCGCCTACGCGACCGCCCACCAGGGCGCCACGGGCGCGTTCCTGTATGCACCGGCCTTCGCCCAGGTCATCGCGCCCCTCACCGCGCTCCCCTGGCCGGTCTTCGCCGGCGTCTGGACGGCGCTCATCGTGGCACCGCTGGCGTGGCTCGCGGGCCGCTTCGCGATCGGGATTCTCCTCCTGCCACCCGTCCTGATCTGCGTCGCGAGTGGCCAGCTCGACCTCCTCTTCGCGGCCGTCATCCTCCTCGGTCTTCGCTGGCCCGCGCTGTGGGTCCTGCCGATCCTGACGAAGGTCACCCCGGGCATCGGGCTGCTGTGGTTCCTCGTCCGGGGCGAGTGGCGGTCCCTCTGGATCGCTGCCGGCGCGACGGCGCTCGTTGCCGCCGTCTCGGCGCTCGTCGACCCGCTGGGCTGGGCGGGCTGGCTGGCGATGCTCGCCCGGATGGCCTTCCCCGAGCTCGGCGGCGGCCTGTGGTTCCTGCCGCTGCCCCTGGTGTTCCGGCTGTTCGCCGCCGCCGCGCTCATCGCCTGGGGTGCGGCCACCGACCGGCGCTGGGTCCTGCCGGTCGGGGTCTGCCTGTCCCTGCCGACCGTCTGGCTCAACTCGCCGACGATCCTCGTCGCCGTGCTGCCGCTGGTCGCCGCCGGTGCCCGAACGCCGGCCGGCGCCTGGTTCCGGAGATCCGTCCCGACCGTCCCGTTCGAGGTCCAGCGACGTCAGGTGGAGCGGCAGCTGCAGCGCTGGCTCCGTCGCCCGGCAACCTGACACCGCCTGTCGCCGCCCAGCCGCGGTGACGGCTGGTACGACCGGCGGTACGAAGGGGTCATTGCGCCGCGAGTGCCGCGGGGTACGGTCGCCGGGTGATCTCGCCTCGCCCGGTCACCGGCCCGACGACGCTCGTCCTGGAGCGCCGGCCCGAGTCGCCCAACGAGCCCGACTTCGTCGCCGATGGGCCGCTCATCGGGTTCGACGCGTTCCTGCCCGAGCATCGCGTGTTCGGATGGATTCGCTTCCACGCAGACCGGCTCACCGACATCCTCAACGAGCACCCGGACGTGCTCCTCGTGAACGCGCAGCTCGAGCGGCTGACCGACGGACAGGTCGAGTGGCACGAGCAGCTCAGCCTCGCCCGGGGGAACCTGCTGGCGGTCCGGGCGGGCGGCCCGAGAGGTGATCCGGCCCGTCGCGAGCGCACTCGCCTCCATCCGCTCGTGGTCCAGTCCGGTCCATACCTCATCGGCGGCTACCTGCACGCCCGCATCGGTGTCGGTCCCTTCGAGGAGATCAGGGGTCGGCCGGAGATGGTCCCGCTGTCGACGGGCTGGCTCGAGCACTGGGTCGACGGCCGGCGCCATCGCCAGTGGGCCGGGACGATCCTGTTCAATCGTGCACTGGTCGACGAGATCGAGCTGGTCGGCGAGGCGGACCTCGAGTTCGGCGTGGCGAGCTACAGGATCCAGCCCGGAACGCCCAGGCGCTCGAGCGACGGACCGCCCCTCGCCGAAGCATGGCCTGACGAGGCGTAGAGCGCCCCGGTCTACCCGGACCGTCGCCGCGGCGCCCGATCGAGGTCGCCGCTCCGGTCGGGCCACTCGTAGCCGGCCCACGGGTCGTAGTCGGGGTCGAGGGCCTCCTGCGCCGGTCGATCGGCCTCCGGGACATGGATGAGGTTCACCCGGACGCGGTACCAGAGGGACGAGCGGCCGCGCATGCCGTCGACGAGGACGTCGGCCGGCTCGAGGGCGGTCGCGGCCTTCGGGTGGCGGGCCTTCCAGCGCTCGAGCCCCGCGAGGGCCTCGTCCTTCGTCGCCGCCCGCGAGATCTCGATGACCGGGATCGAGGAGCGGCGGCGGCCGGTCGGCGTCGGGCGCGTCCCGCCCCCGGCCGCCCGCGTCGCCTCGGCTGCCGCGAACCGTCGCTCCATCGCGGCTCGCTGCTTCTCGCGCCGTGCCTGGGCCTCGGGCGTGTCGTAGTCCTCGGCCGCGCGTCGCTGGCGCGAGGGCTGGACCCGGGGCGGCTCGCCATCCTGCTTGCGGTAGTTGGGCGGCCACGGCGCGTCGCCGAGGCCCTCGGCCTCATCCCGCCGCGAGAGCTCGAGCAGCGCGTCGAGGGATCCGACGGCCTCGTCGATGCCGGCCCCCGGGTCGCCGATCTCCGCGTAGCGCTTTGGGACGGTGGCGATCGTGAAGGCATCGGCCTCGCACGTCGACACCTCGTCCCAGGCCAGCGGCGCGGAGACCCGGGCGTCCGGCAGGGGCCGGACGGAGTAGGCCGAGGCGACCGTCCGGTCCTTGGCGTTCTGGTTGTAGTCGAGGAAGACGCCGTGGCGCTCCTCCTTCCACCACTTCGAGGTGGCGATCGAGGGCGCCCGCCGCTCGACGTCGCGGGCGAGGGCGAGGGCGGCACGACGGACCTCCGGGTACGTCCAGCGCCGCTCGATCCGGACGTTGATGTGGATCCCGCGCGAGCCCGAGGTCTTGGGCCAGCCGACGAGGCCCACGGACGCCAGCGATTCCCTGGTGACCATCGCGACGTCCCGAATCTGGGCCCACTCGACGCCCGGGACGGGGTCGAGATCGACCCGCAGCTCATCGGGGTGGTCGAGGTCGTCGGACCGGACCGGGTGGGGGTTGAGGTCGATGCAGCCGAGATTCACGATCCAGGCCAGCCCCGCCGCATCGTCGAGGACGATCTCGTCGGCCGTCCGGCCCGACGGGAACGAGAGGGTCGCCACGCGCAGCCAGTCGGGCCGGCTCTCCGGGGCGCGCTTCTGGAAGAACGCCTCGCCCTCGGCGCCGTTGACGAAGCGCTTCAGGGCCATCGGCCGGTCGCGGACGCCCCGCAGGGCGCCATCGGCGACGGCCAGGTAGTACTCGACGAGGTCGCGCTTGGTGACCCCGATCCGGGCGAAGAAGACCTTGTCCGGGTTCGTGATCGAGACCTCGCGACCACCGATCCGGATGACCTCCGGCTGCGCAGGCATGATGAGACGATACCCTCTCGACATGGCAGGCCATGGCCGGCCATCATCGATCCCCACGAGCCCCGGAGCCATGCAGAGCCATTCCGAGCCCGCCTGCCTCCTCATCGCCGACATCGGCGGCTACACCGGCTATCTCGCCGGCGTGGAGCTCGATCACGCCCAGGACATCCTCGCCGACCTCATGGACACGGTCGTCGGGGGGCTCCGGCCGCGGTTCCGCCTGGCGAAGCTGGAGGGCGATGCCGCCTTCGCCTACCTGCTGGCAGAGTCAGTCGACGGATCGCTGCTCCAGGACGTCGTCGAGGGGACGTACTTCGCCTTCCGTCGACGACTCCGCGATATCAAGCAGGCGTCCCGCTGCGAGTGCAATGCCTGCATCCTGATTCCGAGCCTCGACCTCAAGTTCGTCGTCCACCATGGCGTCGTCGCCCGCCACCGGATCGCCGGCTGGGAGGAGCTCGTTGGATCGGCGGTGATCCTCGTCCATCGGCTGCTCAAGAACCAGGTGACCGAGGCGACCGGCCTGCAGGCGTACGCGATGTACACGCAGGACTGCGTGGCGGCCGCCGGCATCGACCCGGACGTCCAGGGCCTCCGGCACCACGTCGAGTCGACGGATATCGCCGGCGACGTCGGGCTGTGGCTCCGCGACCTCGAGGCGGCCTGGGTCGAGGAGCAGGCGAGCCGGCGGGTGACCGTGACGGAGCGAGATGCGGTCCGAACGTACGTGTCCGAGACGCCCGCCCCGCCCATGCTCGTCTGGGAGTACCTCACCTCGCCGGTCCGCCGGCCGAAGTGGGGACCGGGCGTCACGAGCGTCGAGGAATCGTCGCCCAGCGGCCGGCGCGGTGCTGGCACCGTGAACCACTGCATGCACGGCAAGGACGCCGTCATCGAGGAGATCCTGGACTGGCAGCCCGGCCGCTCATGGACGACACGAAACACGATGCCGATGCCCGGCGTCCCGCCGCTGGTGATGACCGATGCGCTGGAGCTGCTGCCGGGCGGCGGCACCCGCGTGGTCACGCGAGTCCTCCGGCCGCGGCCGAAGGACCGGGCGGCCTTCGAAGCCCTGTTCCCGATGTTCGAGCCGATGTTCATCGAGGCGGCGAGCGGGATCGTCACCGCGCTCGCCGAGGAGCTCGAGCGACAGGCGTCGACGGCCGATCCTGAGCCGGTACTCCCCGAATCTGGCGGACGGTTCCTCACCCAGCCGGTCGGCGACGGCGTCGCCGCGCCGCAACCTGTCGATTCCCGCGGCGCCGGATCGTCGTGATCGTGACAGCGGCCTGAGGGGCCGCCCCAGCGCGGAGGCCCAGGATGCAGTACCTGCTTCTCATCTACCAGGCCGAGCTCCCGGTCGATGCTCCCCAGCCATCGCCGGAGGAGTTCGCCGCCGAGATGACGGCCTACAACGCGTTCACCCAGGAGACGCGAGATCGGCAGCAGTTCGTCGCCGGCGAGGCCCTCGAGCCGACCTCGACGGCGACGTCCGTACGCGTCCGGGACGGGCGCTCGGTCGTCACCGACGGCCCGTTCGCCGAGACGAAGGAGGCCCTCGGCGGTTTCTACCTGCTCGAGTGCAAGGACCTCGACGAGGCGATCGAGATGGCCGCGAAGATTCCCGCCGCGAAGCGCGGCACGATCGAGGTCCGCCCGATCTGGGACTACGCGGCACCCGGGAGCAGCGCCGGCTGACCGCCGAGGCCGTCGGCCACGCCGCCGTCGAGCGCCTCTTCCGCGAGGAATCGGGGCGGGTGCTGGCTGCCCTGATCCGGGCCGTCGGCGACTTCGATCTCGCCGAGGAGGCGGTCCAGGACGCCTTCCTGGCGGCCCTCGAGCGCTGGCCCCGCGACGGCCTGCCGGCCAAGCCGGGGGCGTGGATCACGACGACGGCCCGCAACCGCGCGATCGATCGGCTTCGTCGGGCGCGGCGCCTGGTCGAGAAGACCGAGCGGCTGGGCCGCGAACAGCTCATCGAGGAGGAACTGGCGGCCGTCGATGCGGGGGAGGGAGAGGACGGCGACGCGATGCCGATCGAGGACGACCGACTCCGGCTCATCTTCACGTGCTGCCATCCGGCGCTCCCGATGGAGGCCCGCGTGGCGCTGACATTGCGAACCCTCGGCGGGCTCCAGACCCCCGAGATCGCCCGCGCCTTCCTCGTCCCAGAGCCGACGCTCGCCCAGCGCCTCGTCCGCGCCAGGCGCAAGATCCGCGACGCGGGGATCCCGTACCGGGTCCCCCCGGATCACCTCCTGCCCGAACGGCTGGACGGCGTCCTCCAGGTCATCTACCTCGTCTTCAACGAGGGCTACGGGGCCTCGTCGGGTGAGTCGCTGGTGCGGCGCGAGCTGTCCGCCGAGGCGATCCGGCTGGGCCGGGTCCTCCTTGCGCTCATGCCCGATGAGCCCGAGGCCCTCGGGCTGCTGGCCCTGATGCTCCTCCACGACGCCCGGCGCGAGGCGCGGGTCGGCCCGGACGGGGATCTCGTCCTGCTCGACGAGCAGGACCGCTCGCGCTGGGATGGGGACCGGATCCGCGAGGGCACCGGGCTCCTGGAGCGCGCGCTCCGGATGCGGGCGCCCGGCCCATACCAGCTCCAGGCGGCGATCGCCGCCCTCCACGACCAGGCCGCCAAGCCGGACGATACCGACTGGCCGCAGATTGCCGCGCTCTACGGGGAGCTGGAGCGCCGCTCGCCGTCGCCGGTCGTCGCCCTCAACAGGGCCGTCGCCATCGCCATGTCCGAGGGGATCGAGATCGGCCTGGCCTGGATCGATCAGATCGACGCCAGCGGCATCCTTGACGACTACCCGTACCTCCACGCCGCGCGCGCGGACCTGCTCCGGCGGCTGGGGCGGCTCGGGGACGCGCGCGCGGCCTACGAGCGGGCCCTCGGCCTGAGCGCGAACGCCGCCGAGCGGCGGTTCCTGCGCCGGCGTCTCGGTGAGGCAATGGAGATCAGCTGACCGGCTCGTGTCGCACCCGGGCCGGTGCGAACGGCGCCATCGGCGGGACGAGACGAACGCGAGTGGCGCGTCGTCCGACCGCGGACCCGTGTTGCCGCTTACGGCGCGGCCCCGGGTCGCCCCGTACGGTCGGCTCGTGTTCGCGGCTCGTACGTGGTTCGCGCGGCGTTTCCGAGGCTAGGCCCGGAGACCGCCCTCGACCCCGCCCGGATCGACCGGGAACACGACCTCGCTCCGGTCG
>Ga0209341_10001151_pt1 | contig 26502 bp, 20 predicted proteins | sample RifCSP13_2_FD_184020 | JGI IMG/M metagenome (GOLD analysis project Ga0209341, IMG submission 184020) | Soil microbial communities from Rifle, Colorado - Rifle CSP2_sed 13_2 (SPAdes) (version 2) | ecosystem: Environmental > Terrestrial > Deep subsurface > Rock core/Sediment | place: Rifle... | reverse complement strand
GCGGCCGCGGCCGCACAGCGCACGCTCCAGTGCTCGTCGTCGAGGGCGACGAGCAGGGGTGGAACCGCCTGGGGGTCCGAGATCGCGCCCAGACCCTCCGCCGCCGCCCGCCGCAGGTTGCGGTCGGGATCTCGCAGCGCCTCGACGAGCGGACGCACCGCCGCCGGCGCTCGAATCGCCCCCAGCGCCTCGACCGCTGCGAAGCGCAGCTCGGGGCGCGGCTCCTGCAGCAGGGGCAGGAGACGGGGGACCGCCTCCGGGTTGCGGATCTGGCCGAGGGCGCGCACCACCGCGAAGCGCAGCCGCGGGTCCCCCTCGGAGAGCAGGGGCAGCAGGTCGGAAGCGGAGTCCGGCTCCCGGAGCCTCCCCAGCGCGAGCACGGCCTGCTGACGCAGGACCGAGCTCTCGTCGCCGAGCGCCGCGCGGAGCACGTCGAGCACCCCCGGACCCGGGATCTCGCCCAGGGCCTGGAGCGCCGCCGCGCGCAGCGCCTCCGGCCCCTCCCGCGCCGCGGCGACGAGGGCAGGAACGGCCTCGGTGTCGTGCATGAGGCCCAGCGTCTGGGCCGCTCGGACGCGCGCGGCGGTGTCGCCGCCCGCCAGCGAGCGCAGGAGCAAGGGCCGCACCCGTTCCGGGCTCATGCGCGCGAGCGCCTCCATCGCGCTCTCCTGGATCAGCTCGCTCTCGTCGGCAAGCAGCTCGAACAGGAGCATGGCCGCGTCCTCGTCGCCAAGACGGCCGATCGCGGCCGCGGCCTCCGCCCGCACCTCCGCCGCGGGGTCGTGGATGAGCGGCGCGACGAGCGCGGTCCCCTCCGGCGGTGCGATCCAGGCCAGGCAGCGGACGGTCCCGACGCGCACCGCGTCGTCCGGGTGGACGAGGGAGGCTTGCCAGGCCTCCCCGTCCCGGAGGCCGATCGAGACGAGGGCGTGGCTGGCGAACTCCCGCACCGCGGGGTCGCCCAGCAGCTCGAGCAAGGGTCGGGTCGCCCGGGCCTCGCGCAGCCAGCCCAGGGTGGTGGCGGCGGTCGTCCGGTTGCGCGCCTCCTCGTCCGCGAGGAGCCCCAGGAGGTGCGCGACGAGATCCTCTCCGCGCAGCGCCGTCTGCACGTCGGGGTCGAGGCTCTCCCCGCCCGCCGTCGCCCTCTGCTCGATCTCCACCACCGCCCGGATGGCGGCGTTGCGCAGCGCGGGCTCGGGGTCCGCGAGATGGGGCACGATGTGAGGGAGGGCCTCCCGTCCCGCCACCCTCCCGAGCGCCTCCAGCGCGGGCCCGCGGAGGAACTCGTCCTCGAGCCGCTCGAGGAGGGGCGGTGTCGCCCGGGGGTCGGCGATCTCGCCCAGGGCGTGAATCGCGGGGTACTGCAGCCAGGGCTCCGAGCGCAGCGCCTCGACGAGGCGCGGGACCGCGTCCGGGGAGCCGATCTGCCCGAGGCTGGTGGCGGCGGCGTGGCGCACGTTCACGTCGGCGTCGCCGAGGGCGTGGACGAGGGCGGGGACGGCCCGCGTCTCCTTGATCGAGCCCAGCATCACCGCCGCGAAGAGGCGCACCTCCTCGTCACGGTCGCGCAGCAGGGTGAGCAGCGGCTCCGCGGCGGCGGAGCCCAGGCGGACGTAGATCTCCATCGCCGCGTTGCGGAGCACCGCGTTTTCGCCGTCGCGGAGGGCCTCCTCGAGCGTGCCCAGCAGGGCGCCGGGGGGGAGAGAGGCCAGGGCCTCGATCGCGGCCTGGCGCACCGCCCAGCTCTCGTCGCCCACGGCCAGGAGCAGGGGAGGGATGGCCTCCGGCCGCCCGGAGGCGGCGAGCTCCGCGACGGCGCGTCGGCGCCGGGGCTCCTCCCCGCCGCGGAGGGCCTCGAGGGCCGCCTGGACGTCGAGGCTCACTGCACCTTGAACACCGAGACGAGCCGGGCCAGTCTCTCCGCCTGCTGGGCGAGGTTCGCGGTCGCCTTCGACATCTCCTCGACGGTAGCGAGGTTGTCGCGGGCGATCTCCGAGATGTTCTCCATCGCCTTCACGACCAGCTCCCCGCCCTTCTTCTGCTCGGCGGTGGCGTGGGAGACCTGCTGGGTCATGTCGCTCATGCGCTGGACGGCGTTGACGATCTGCCGGCTCCCCTCCGCCTGCTCGCGGGTGGCGAGGCCGACCTGGGAGGCGATCTTGTTGATGTTCTCGACCGCGAGGCGCACCTGCCGGCCGCCCGCCGCCTGCTCGCGGGTCGAGTAGGCGGCCTGGGCCATGACCTTCTTGATGTTCTCCATCGCGGCGCGTATCTGCTTGGAGCCCTCCGCCTGCTCGCGCACCGCGCTCGCAACCTGGTCCGTGGCGGTGGTCATGCGCCCCACCGTCTCCAGCACCTCGGTCGAGGCCTGGGACTGCTTGGCGGTCGCGTCCGCGATCTGGCCCATGAGCTCGCTCGACCGCGACACGGAGTCGATGATGTTCCGCAGCGCCGCCCCCGCCTTGTCCGCGAGCTGGATTCCCTGCTTGGCCTCGGCGGCGCCGGAGCGCGCGACGTCGACGGCGGCCGTCGTCTCCTGCTGCACCTGGCGCACGACCTCGCCGATCTCCTTGGCCGCCTCGACCGAGCGCTCGGCCAGCTTCCTCACCTCGTCCGCCACCACCGCGAAGCCCCGCCCGGCCTCGCCCGCGCGCGCGGCCTCGATGGCGGCATTCAATGCGAGGAGGTTGGTCTGGTCGGCGATCTCCTCGATCACCTCGAGGATGCGGCCGATCTCCTGCGAGCGCTTCCCGAGGCCGGTGATGACGCGGGCGGTGTTCTCCATGTTCTCGGAGATGGCCTTCATGCCTTCGATCGTGCGCGAGACGGCTTCCCCGCCGGTGCCGGCGTCGTCGGAGGCACGGGTGGCGATGCGGTCGGCCTCGGAGGCGATCTTGGCCACCTCGGCCACCGCCGACGCCGTCCCGGAGACGGTGGTGCTCGTGCGGCCCGCCGCCTCCCGGAGCGACTCCGCGTTCTGGGCCACGGTGGCGATGAAGGCGGCCATCTCCTCGACCGTTCCCGTCGTCTCGCTGACCGTCCCCGCCAGGCTCTCGAGGTCTCGCGCCATCTGGTCGATGGAGACGGTCATCTCCTCGATCGTCGCCGAGGCCTCGGTCACGGTCTGGGCCAGCGTCGCGCCCGAGCGGGCGACCTCCTCGATCGAGGCCCCCATCTCCGTGATGGAGCTCGAGGTCTCCTCCACGTAGTTCGCGAGGCCCTGCGCGCTCCCGGCCACGGTCTGGATGGAGGCCGCCATCTCCTCCATCGAGGTCGAGGTCTCCTCCGCCGCCTGGGCCTGTCCCTGCGCCCCCTGCATGATGAGGCGCGAGTTGGCCGAGATCTCGCCCGCGGAGCTGGCCACCTGGACCGAGGTCTCCTGTATGTTGTCGACCATCCCCCGCAGGTTCGACACCATCTCGTTGAGGCTTCGGCCGAGGGTGCCGATCTCGTCCGCCCCCTCCGCCGCCACCTTGACCAGGAGGTTGCCCTTCGCCACCGACTCCGAGGCCTGAGCCATCGCCTGCAGGGGCCGCAGCCAGCGTCCGGCGAGGCCCCACCCCGCCGCGGAGCCGAGGGCCACGAGCACCAGCCCCACGAGCATGGCCTCGATCGCGCGTCGACGCTGCACGGCGCGGATGGCGCTCTGGCCGATCGCCACCTCCACCCCGCCCTTGACCGCCTCCGTGCCGGGGGCGGTGGTCCCGAGCTCCTCGGAGAGGCCCGAGCCCCCGCTGCCCGTGGTCACGGGCGCCCGGAACAGCAGCACCGATTCCCCGTTCGCGGTGCGGGCCTCGATCTCCTCCAGCACCGGAGCGGGCTGCGCGGGCAGGTCCCGGATGGCCTTGCCGACCTGGGCCAGGGTCTCCCCCTTCGCGCCGCGCACCATCGCGCCGACAACGTCGGACCCCCCCTTTTCGCCGCCGGCGGCGACCGCCCCCTCCAGGAACTGCATGAGGAGGGCACGGTCCTCGGTAAGCACCCCGTACTTGGCGTTGAAGGCGAGGTTGCTCGCGACGTAGCGGCCGCGCTTGACGATCTGATCGCGCAGCAGGGTCTCCCCGGTGAAGATGTCGTAGAAGACGGCGACGCCCCCGACCGCCAGCGCGATCCCGGCCAGCAGCACGAGCAACCGTGTACGCACCGACCTGGTCTTGACGCCCATTGTTCCCTCGACCCTCGCTCCGATCGTTTCCCGCCGCCGCCTACGCCGTCGCCCCCATCACTCGGACATGCCCCTGGCCGCCGCCGGGGCCTCCCCGATCTCGAGCCCGAGCGCCCGCTCGAGATCCACCAGGATCACGAGCCGGTCGTCCAGCTTGGCCACGCCGCGTATGTAGTCCCCGCCCCGGTCCACGACCTCTTCCGGCGGCGGCTCGATCCGCGAGACCGGCACCTTCAGGACCTGCGACGCCCCGTCCACCAGCAGCCCCAGCACCCGCTCCCGGACCCGGACCACGACGATGCGGGTCGCGCGCTCGAGGACCACCTCGCCCAGCCCGAGCTTGCGCTTGAAGTCGAGCACGGGAAGTATCCGGCCCCGCAGGTTGACGACGCCGCGTACGAACTCCGGTGCCCGCGGGACGGCGGTGATCTCGCCGACCCGCCGGATCTCCTGCACCTGCCGCACGTCGACGCCGTACTCCTCGCGGTCCAGGAGGAAGATGGCGAGGTGCTCCGTCGCCTCCGCGGCCAGGCGCTCCTCCTGTGCGGGAGTGGCGAAGAACGAGAGCGAGTGCGCCCCCTGGCCTCTCGGCTCCGCGGGCGGTGCCTCCGGCGGGGCCGACCCCGCCTCCGTCTCGGCGGCTCCGAGCGGCACCGCCGCCACGTCCGCCCGCGCCAGTATGTCCGCGGCGAGCCCGGAGCTGGGCAGGGTGATCCTCGCGGGCTCGGGCCCCTTCCCCCCCCGCTGGCGGGCGCGCTTCCGGGCGTCGGCCATTCGGCCCATGAGCTACAGGCTCGCCCGGGGCTGGGCGGTGAGGCTCCTCCCTGCCCTCGGCGTCTCCTTCAGGAAGAGCTCGCGCTCCGCGGTCACCGTCGTCACCATCGCCTCGTCGATCTCGCGCCGACCCCGCGCCATCCCCTCGAGCAGCGCCTGGGTGGCGAGGTGGTTCACGAGGCGCGGGATCCCACCCGCCGCCGCGTGCAGCCGCCGGATGGCCCCCTCCGTGAAGAGAGGCCCCCCCGCCCCCGCGACGGCGAGGCGATGGCCCACGTAGGCGAGGGTGTCCTCCGGACTCAGGGGCGTGAGGTGGAAGGACGTCCCGATCCGTTGGGTCAGGGCCCGGTACGCGGGGTGGCGCAGCCGCTCCCTGAGCTCGGGCTGCCCGACGAGGACGATCGAGATGAGGTTGCGGTCGTCGAGCTGGAAGTTGGTCAGCAGACGGATCTCCTCGAAGGTGGCCTTGCCGGGGATGAGGTGGGCCTCGTCCACGATCAGCACCGCCGCCCGGCCCTGCTCGTCCAGGGCGAGCAGGCGGTCGTGGATCTGCTCCAGGAGGTCGTTGGCGTGGAAGCGCGGCTCGGCGACCCCGAGCTCGGACGCGGTGGTGCGCAGGAACTGCCGGGGCGGGAGGCGGGGGTTGAGGATCATCCCCACCTCGTAGCGGTCGCCGACGCGGTCGACGAGCGTGCGTGTGAGCAGCGTCTTCCCCGAGCCCACCTCGCCGGTGAGGAGGGCGAGATCCATCTCCTCGACCGCGTAGAGGAGCCGCTCGAGGGCCTCCTCGTAGGTCTCGTTGAGGAAGAGGTAGCGCGGATCGGGCGTCTTGCCGAAGGCCTTCTCCCGAAGACCGTAGTAGGACTCGTACACCTCAGGCCTCCACGCCCGTCCGCGGGTCGGCCGCGGCGCGGCGCGCGCGGCCCTCGAACAGCCGCGCCACGTCGAGGATGAGCACCACTCGTCCGTCGCCGAGGATGGTCGCCCCCGCCACACCCACTGCCGCCCCGGACACGACGGGATCGAGCGCCTTGATCACGACGTCCTGCTGGCCCCGCAGCCGGTCCACGGTGAGCCCAAGCCGCTTGTCCCCCCGCCCGACGAGCACCGCGTAGGCCCCGCCGCGCTCGGGCCCGGGGCCGAGGCCGAAGAGCTCGGCGAGGTGGAGGAGGGGCACGATCCGGTCGCGGACGCGGAGGGTGTCCCGGCCGTTCATCGGCACGACCTCCCGGCGATCGTAGCGGAGGCTCTCCACCACCGCCCCCGAGGGCAGCGCGTAGAGACGGCCGGCGACCTCGACCATCAGCACGGTGATGATGGCCAGTGTCAGCGGGAGGCGTAGGGTGAACTTCGTCCCCGCCCCCGCGATCGTCTCCGCCTCGATGAGGCCGTTGAGCCGCTCCATGCAGCGCACGACGACGTCGAGGCCCATCCCCCGGCCCGACACGTCGGTGACGGAGCGGGCGGTCGAGAAGCCCTCGGCGAAGATGAGCTGGATGACATCGCGGTCGCCGAGGGCGTCCTCCCCCCGGACGAGGCCTCGCTCGACCGCGCGCCGGCGCACGGCGGCGACGTCGATCCCGGCCCCGTCGTCGACGAGGGTGATCACGACCTGGCTCGACTCCTGGGCCGCCTGAAGCAGGACCGTCCCCGTCGCCGATTTCCCCCGCGCGACGCGCACCGCGGGGGGCTCGATTCCGTGGTCGACCGCGTTGCGGATCAGATGGACCAGGGGCTCCCCGATCTCGTCGATGATCGCCTTGTCGACGCGCGTCTCCTCGCCCTGCAGGATCAGCTCCACCTGCTTGCCCTGGGCGCGGGCGAGGTCGCGCACGAGCCGGGGGAAGCGCTCGAAAACGTGCCGGATGGGGAGCATCCGGATGTCCATGATCGTCTCCTGGAGCTGCGTGGAGACGCCGCCGATCCGGTGGACGGCCTCGAGGAGCTCCTGGCCGGCGGCGGGGACGGCCGCCGCCATCGCGCGTCCCGCATCCTGGAGCTTGGTGCGCTGGAGGATCAGCTCCCCGACGAGGTTCAAGAGCTGATCCAGCTTGGCGAAGTCCACGCGGACCAGGCTCGAGCGGGCGGCGGCGAGCGCAGTGTCGGCGCCACGGCCCGCGCGGCCCTCTTCGAGCGCACCTCCCGGCTCCGCCGTCGCCCCCGCCTCGAGCAGCGCCTCCAGCTCCGCCTTCTCGGGGCCGAGGTCTCTCTGCGCGCGCCCGGAGGCGACGGCCTCCACCGCCGCCCGCAGCGCGCTCGCCCCCGCGAAGAGCCGGTCGAGCGCGGAGGGAGGCAGGGCGAGCGAGGCGTCCTTGACCCGGGCGAAGACGTCCTCGAGCCGGTGGATGTAGTCCTTGACCGCGGCGAGGCCGATCATCCCGCTGTTGCCCTTGAGGGTGTGCAGCGGGCCGAGCACCGAGGCCGCGATCTCGGGCCTCGGGCCCTCGCGCTCCATCCGGAGCAGCGCGTCGTCGAGGAAGGCGAGGTGCTCGCGCGCGTCCTCGATGTAGATGCCGACGAGCTCCGCCGAGACCCCGAACTCCATCAGCCGTCCGCGGAAGCGTGGCCAGGGCTCACGGCGTTGCGATCTTCTCGATCAGGCTGTGCAGCTCCGAGGCCTGGAAGGGCTTCTTGACGTAGCCGCGGGCCCCCATCTTGAGCCCGCGGACAGTGTCCTCCTCCTTGCCCTCGGTGGAGATGATGATGACCGGGATGTCTTTGTAGGCGGGTTCTTTCTGGAGACGTTGGAGGAACTCGAGACCGTTCATGACCGGCATGTTGATGTCGAGGAGGATGAGGTCGATGCCCTCCTCCTGGGCGAGCTTGTCGAGCGCCTCGAGGCCGTTCATCGCGCTGATCAGCTTGCAGCTCTTGTAGCGGGAGAGAAAGAGCTTGTACATCTGGTGGATGAGCGCCGAGTCATCCACGGCGAGGATCTTCCTCAGCATCGCCCCCGTTCCTCCGCGCCACGCCGGCCTCCCCGTTTCGCCGACGCCCCAACCCGCCCGTGCCGCGAGCGACCGCGACCTCACGCCGCACGGCTGAAGCGTTCTACCACCGAACCTCCGCCCGTTCAACCAGCTACCGCTGCGCTCCCGCACCCCCGCGCTTCGCGGTATAGTGCAAGGGTTCCGCCTTTCGGGGAAACGCGACGCAATGAGAATCGCCATCGACGTCGGACGGCCCGGGATCGGGGCGGGGGCCTGATCCCGACGGGGATGTTCGACTCGCGCGAGAGGCTGGGCGAGGAGATCCGGGGTCTGCTCTCCGCGCTGCGCGGGCTCGGCTCCGGCCGCTACGCCTGCCTCCTCGAGCCCAAGGGCGTCCTCTTCGAGGACGCCGACCCCGATGCGGGGGCGTCCTGGCCGCTGCGCCGGTTTCTCGAGGCGCGCGCGGAGTCGCTGTTCGCCATCCCGCGCGCCCTCGCCTCCGGCGAGGACATGGACGACGCCTTCGCGGAATGGGAAGGCGACGAGTTCTTCCTGGCCTTCGTCAACGGCCGGGTCGCCCTGGTGGTAGCCTGCCCGGAGGCGGAGGCCCTTCGCGAGAAGGCGGGGCGGGTGCTCAAGGCGCTGGTGGATCGGCTGCTGCGCTACAACGCCGCCTGGCGTGTGGACGAGAAGGGCCGGGGCTTCTTCTTCACCCGGCCCCGGCTCGACACCGTGGTCGTGGGCCGACCGGAGGCGAAGGCTTGACGACGGAGCGCATCCGCAACTTCTCGATCATCGCCCACATCGACCACGGGAAGACGACGCTCTCCGACCGCCTGCTCGAGAAGACGGGCGCCCTCACCCAGCGCGAGATGACCGAGCAGTTCCTCGACTCGATGGACCTCGAGCGCGAGCGGGGGATCACGATCAAGCAGCACTCGGTTCGTTTGCAGCACCGGGCACCGGACGGGCAGGACTACGTCTTGAACCTCATCGACACCCCCGGGCACGTGGACTTCGCCTACGAGGTCTCCCGCTCGCTCGCCGCCTGCCAGGGGGCGCTCCTGGTGGTCGACGCCAGCCAGGGTGTCGAGGCGCAAACCCTCGCCAACGCCCACCTCGCCGCGGACGCCGGGCTCGAGATCATCCCCGTGCTGAACAAGATCGACCTCCCGGGGGCGGAGCCGGAGCGGGTGCGGGAGCAGATCGAGCACGTGATCGGCATCGACGCCTCGGGGGCCATCCTCGCCTCCGCCAAGCAGGGCATCGGCGTCGACGAGATCCTCGAGGCGATCGTCCGCCGCATCCCGCCCCCGAAGGGGGATCCCGAGGGGCCGCTGCGGGCGCTCGTCTTCGACTCCTGGTTCGACCAGTACCGGGGCGTCGTCGTCCTCGTCTTCGTGGCGGACGGGAGGATCGATCCCGGGATGAAGGTCCGCCTCATGGCCACCGGAGGGACCTACGAGGTCGAGCAGCTCGGGGTCTTTACCCCCAAGCCCGTCCCCGTGGACGCGCTGACGACGGGAGAAGTCGGCTTCGTGATCGCCGGGATCAAGAAGATCTCGGACGTGGCCATCGGGGACACCCTCACCGACGCCCGGCGGGCGGCGGCGGAGCCCCTGCCCGGCTTCAAGGAGATCAAGCCCATGGTGTTCGCCGGGCTCTACCCGGTGGACGCCGACCAGTACGTGGAGCTCCGGGACGCCCTCGAGAAGCTGCGGCTCAACGACTCCTCCTTCTTCTACGAGCCGGAGACCTCGGCCGCCCTCGGCTTCGGGTTCCGCTGCGGCTTCCTGGGCCTCCTTCACATGGAGATCGTCGAGGAACGGCTCGAGCGGGAGTTCTCCCTCGAGCTGCTGATCACGGCCCCCTCCGTCCGCTACCGCGTGCTGCGGACGGACGGCGACGTCGTCGAGATCGACTCCCCCGCCCGCCTCCCCGAGCCGGGCCGGATCGAGGCGATCGAGGAGCCGGTGATCAAGGCCATGATCATCACCAACGACGAGTTCGTGGGCCCGATCCTGAAGCTCTGCCAGGAGAAGCGGGGCGTCCAGAAGGGGATCCAGTACCTCACGACAACCCGGGTGATGATCGAGTACGAGCTGCCGCTGGCCGAGATCCTGCTCGACTTCTACGACCGGCTGAAGTCGGCCTCCCGGGGCTACGCCTCCCTCGACTACGAGTTCACCGGCTACTGGGTCTCGCCGCTGGTCAAGCTCGACATCCTCGTCAACGGCGAGCCCGTCGACGCCTTGTCCCTCATCGTCCACCGGGACATGGCCTACGCGCGGGGCAAGGCGCTGGTCGAAAAGATGCGCCAGCTCATCCCCCGCCAGATGTTCGAAGTCGCGATCCAGGCCGCGATCGGCTCGCGGGTCATCGCCCGCGAGACGGTCAAGCCGCTGCGCAAGAACGTGCTCGCCAAGTGCTACGGCGGCGACATCACGCGCAAGCGGAAGCTGCTCGAGAAGCAGAAGGAGGGCAAGAGGCGCATGAAGCGCGTGGGCACGGTCGACATACCGCAGGAGGCTTTCCTGGCCGTGCTGCGGGTGGACGAGTGACCACACGCGGGACGGGCGGCGAGCGAAGCGGGATTACGAAGCGCCTTCGTCGACGGCCGAAGCCGCTTCGTTTCACCTCGCTGGCGCTCGGGGTCCACTCCCGCGAGCGAGCGGGGGCGCGGGGCCCGCGCTGCCGAGCGAAGCGAGGCCAGCGGGAACCCCGCGCGTGAAGATGCGACCTGCGAGCGTTGCATCCTCCAGGCCCCGGGGGTCCACGGGGGTGTCGACGCAGCACCCCCGTGCTCAATGAGTTCGGCTAGAATGGTCGAAGGATGACCGCTCCGCAGGACGGCCACGCCACCTCCTTCAAGAAGTCCGTCGCCCGCGAGTACCTGGAGTCCATCGTCGTCGCCGTCATCCTCGCCCTCTTCATCCGCACCTTCGCCGTCCAGGCCTTCAAGATCCCGACCGGCTCCATGGAGACGAACCTGCTCATCGGGGACCACCTCCTGGTCAACAAGCTCGTCTACTCCCCCTCCGCGGGGCGGCTCGAGAACGCGCTCCTCGGCAAACGGCCGATCGAGCGGGGCCATGTGGTCGTCTTCAAGTTCCCCGAGGATCCCACACGCGACTTCATCAAGCGGGTGGTGGGCCTGCCCGGAGAGACGGTGGAGATTCGGGACAAGAAGGTCTACATCAACGGGAATCCGCTCGACGAGCCGTACGCACAATTTCGGGACCCGCCCGTCCGGCACGACGATCCCGAGTACGGCCTGCGCGGGGAGTCGATCCGGGACAGCTGGGGGCCGAAGGTCATCCCCGAGGGGCAGCTTTTCGTCCTCGGGGACAACCGCGACAACAGCCGCGACAGCCGCTTCTGGGGCTTCCTGCCGCGGGACCAGGTCAAGGGACGCGCGCTCCTTATCTACTGGTCGTACGAGGCCAGCCGGGAGGAGTACCACCGGACGGGCTGGAGCGAGTGGCTGCGGGACACGTTCTCCGCTTTCGCGCGGACACGCTGGAAGCGGTTTTTCCACGTGATCCGCTGAGGGCCGCCGGCGGCGGCCGAGAGGAGGCACATGCGACGGACGAGCGAGAGGGGCGAAGGGCGAATGGGAACCCTCATCTTCCTCGCCCTTCTGGTCGCCTTCGGTTGGGCGGTCTGGAACGTGGCGCCCGTCTACTTGGACCACTACGACTTCGTGGACAAGGTCAACGAGATCTGCCGGACTCCGCGCTACAAGGCGCGCACGGACCAGATGGTCATCGACATGCTGATGCAGGAGGTCCGAAGGCGCCGGCTCTACGACTGGATCGGACCCGAGAGCTTCCAGGTGACGACGACGGAGACGAACCGGCGGATCCGGCTCTACTACGAGCGGGAGACGGAGATCATCCCGGGCTGGAAGAGGCGGTTCAAGTTCGACTTCACCGCCGACCAGCCGCTGGTCTAGCCCGTCATTCCGAGGAGCGCGACCGAGCCGGGGCGACGAGGGATCCGCAGTCCCGCCCGTCTGGCCAGGCCGACAGGGCCGGCGCACCCCTTGTCCGATGTCATGGAGCCGGGGACCGTGGGCCTTGGCGAAGCGCTCGGGCCACACCCGCACCAGTTGCTCGATGTGGGTCTCGAGGAGCCGATAAGGCGGTGAGTCCCACGGCGGCGCGCCGAGTCTCGCCAACCGCCCCGAGAGCGATGCCGCGCGGTGCTGTGGCTGCCTGTATCATCCGGCCCATGAAGAGAGCGCGCGGCGCCGTTCCCGCCGGGCTCCTGATCGCGGCCTCGGCCCTGGGCCAGGAGGTGCAGATCACCGTATCGTCGCGCGCCGGCGATCGCCTGACGCCGAAGCCGTCCGTGGGCTTCGCGGAGGGGGCGGCGGCCGGTGCTGGCTTCCGCCTGGACACGACGGTGCGCCACCAGACGCTGGAGGGCTTCGGGGCCGCGTTCAACGAGGCGGGGATAATCTGCCTCAACAGCCTCCCCGCGGCGGAGCAGGAAAGGGTGCTCGCCGGCATCTTCGATCCCGCCGCGGGCGCGGGCTTCTCGCTGATGAAGCTCGACGTCGCCGGCAACGACTTCATGTCGGCCGGACCCTGGTACACCTACGCCGAGAAGCCCTTCGACGTCGAGCTCAGCTCCTTCTCGATCGCACGCGACCTCGGCCCGAACGGCGTCGCCACCTTCGTCAAGCGGGCGCGCCGGCACGGCAACTTCCGCTTGCAGGCGTACATGGACTACCCGCCGGATTGGATGCTGATCGACGCCGAGCGCTTCCAAGACGTCGACCCGAAGTACTTCGAGGTCCTCGCGCGCTATTACCTACGCTACGTCGAGGAATACGCAAGGCAGGGGCTCGCGATCGATTTCCTGAGTCCGTTCAACGAGCTCGGGATCTACACGAAGATCCCGTTCTGGAAGATCCGCGACCTCGTGCGCGACCACCTCGGGCCGCTGTTCGAGCGCGCTGGCGTGACGACGAAGCTGCAGACGCCGGAGTTCCTCTCCCGCGAGAACGCGTACTGGAACGCCCCGACCGTGCTCGACGACCCCGGCGCGCGGCGCTTCCTGACGGCGCTGGCGTTCCACGGCTACGACGAGCCCGTGGCCAACACGGCGTGGGCGAGGGCGATGGTGATGCTCAGCCAGCGCTACCCGGACCTGCCGCTGTGGATGACCGAGTACTGCCACGCCTACCAGGCCGGCACGCCGAAGTCGCTGAAGCTGCCGGCGCTCGACTTCGACGACGGGGACTTCTGGGGCAACCGCATCTTCACGGACCTCGAGGCGCATGCTTCGGCGTGGCTCTACTGGAATCTGATCCTCGACGAACGCGGCGGCCCGTGGCTCGTGAGCCCGGTGCACGGCAACCCGGATCACAACGTGCAGCACGCGGTCGTGATCATCGACCGCAAGGCAAAGAGGGTGACGTGGACGGGGACGTACTGGTACCTCGCGCACTTCTCCCGCTTCGTGCGCCCGGGGGCGGTGAGGATCGGCGTCTCCGGCAAGCTCGACGGCGTGCGGTGCCTCGCGTTCCAAACCCCGGAGGGAGAGACCGTTGCGCAGCTCCTCAACAGCCGCGCGCAGCCCGCGCGCCTCGCACTCGAGGACGAAGGGCGCACCGTCGCGCTCGAGCTGGCCCCGCGCTCGATCACGACCGCCCGCTGGCGTCGCTAAAGGCGGGGCCGGGGGCGGCGGGCGGTGGGGCGCCCGTGTGGGACGAGGGGGCCTCCGGCCCAGACCTCGTCTCGCACCGGGCGCGCCTCCAGTGGGACGTTCACTTCTGAGGGACGCCGGCCCCGCCTCGATCGAGCGACCTCCGACCGCGGGTCACATCCTCCCCAGAATCTGTTTGGCGATGACCAGCAGCTGCATGTTGCTGGTCCCCTCGTAGATCTGACCGACCTTCTGGTCGCGGAAGTACTTCTCGACCGGGTACTCCCGGGTGAAGCCGTAGCCGCCGTAGATCTCGATCACCTTGGAGGTGACGTGCTCGGCCATGCGCGAGGCCTGCAGCTTGGCCATCGCCGCCTCCTTCACGAAGGGCCGCCCCACGTCCCGCAGCCGGGCCGCGTTGTAGGTGAGGAGGCGCGCCGCCTCGATCTCGGTGGCGAGCTCGGCGAGGAGGAACTCCACGGCCTGGAACTCCACGATCGGCCGGCCGAACTGCTGGCGCTCCTGGGCGTAGCGGACCCCGTGCTCGAAGGAGCCCTGGGCCACCCCGACCATCTGCGCCCCGATGCCGATGCGACCTTCGTTGAGCGTCTCGATCGCGATCTTGTAGCCCTTGCCCGCCTCGCCGAGCACGTTCTCCTTGGGAACCCGGCAGCCCTCCAGGATCAGCTCGCATGTCGAGGAGGCGCGAATGCCGAGCTTGTCCTCCCTCTTGCCGACCGTGAAGCCAGGGAAGGAGCGCTCCACGAGGAAGCTCGTGATCCCCTTGTAGCCCTTTGCGGGGTCGAGATTGGCCATGACAATGAACACCGCCGCCTCCGCCGCGTTGGTGATCCAGAGCTTCTGTCCCGTGAGCTCGTAGTGGTCGCCCTTCTCGACCGCGCGGCAGGCGAGGGCGAAGGCGTCGGAGCCCGAGCCCGCCTCGCTCAGCGCGTAGGCCCCGACCCAGCTCGTGGCGAGCTTAGGGAAGTACTTCGCCTTCAGCGCCTCGCTTCCCCAGCGCAGGATCGCGTTGTTCACGAGCGTGTTCTGTACGTCGACGAAGACGGCCACCGAGGCGTCCACGCGGGCCAGCTCCTCCACGGCGAGGATCGCCATGAAGAAGGGTGCCCCCGCGCCCCCTTGCTCCTCCGGGATCTCGATCCCCATCAGGCCCAGCTCGAAGCAGGCGTCGACGACCTCGCGCGGGATGCACGCCTCCTCGTCCATCTTGCGGACGAGGGGACGGATCCTCTCCTCCGCGAACTCCCGCACCGCGTCGCGGAAGGCCTTCTCGTCCTCGGAGAGATCGGTGAGGGGCAGGCTGCGGGGTGTCTCGGCCATGACGGCTACCTCCGGCCTATGCTAACGCCAAGCCGGCGGCACGCCTCACCGGGGCCGCGCGCGCCGAGCCGCCCCCGCCCCCGGGTCAGAGCGGCCCGAGCCGCTCGTACTCCCGCTTCGCTTCTCGCAGCACGGGGACGTCAGGGTCGGCGTCCTTCCACAGCGCGAGGAAGTCCTGGTACGCGCGGCGGGCCGCGGCCGTATCGCCCGCCATCGCTTGCGCACGCGCAAGGCCGAGCTGGGCGAGGCTCGCGAGGATGGGCGGGGAGGCGAAGAGCGCGACCTCCTTGTGGTCGAGGATCTTCCGGAACTCCCGCGCCGCGTCCTCTCCGGAGCGCAGGCGCAGGTAGGCCTGGCCCCGCAGGAACACGCCGAGGTGTCCCAGAGCGTCACCGAACTCGTAGGGTGCCACCGGCTTCAGCTGTTCGACCGCGCGGGCCGGGTTCCCACGCGCCAGCTCGATCTGCGCACGGGCGGCCGGGAGCGTCACCGTCTGCAGCAGCGTGTCCAGGGGTCGCCGCCGGCCGGCCTCATCCAACAGACCCTGCGCCCGGTCCGCCGCTCCCGCCAGGGCGAACACGTGCGCCGCGTAGACGAGCGACGGGACGCTGTGCGTGCGCTCGAGGCCCTTCGCGGCGAGCTCGCGTGCCGGCCGCGCGTTGCCGGAGATCGCCTCCGTGAAAGCCTGGTCGAGCAGGAGGCCGGCGGCGCCCTCGCCCAGGCCGCCGCGTAGCGCGAGATCGACGGCTTCGCGATGGCGCTGCCGAGCCTCCGCGAGCCGCCCGGCGGCGGCGGCGAGCACAGCCTCGTTCCAGCGCATCGAGTACTCATCGGGCTGCCCACGGAACCACTCGACCTCCCGGCGCATCGCCGCCGTGTCTCCCTGGTAGGCCGCGATCCAGTAGAGCCCGCCGCGGATGACACTGTTGTCCGTCTTGGTGCGCGCCTGCTCCAGTACCGCCTTCGCTTCATCCAGCCGCCCCAGGCGGAAGTGCGCGATGGCGAGGTTGCCGTAGCCCCAGTGCGATCCGGGCTCCAGACGTATGAACTCCCGATGCTCCGCCGCCGCGCGCTCGTGGTCCCCCTGGGCACCGTAGTAGTTGCCACGATAGTTGTATGGGGTCGCGTCGCGCGGGTACGTCCGCTTCCAGACGTCGATCTCGTCGAGGGCCTTCTGTAGCTCCCCCGTCACGTTGATGTAGTAACGCATCGAAATGTAGAACCGCTCGCGCTCGCTGACGCGGTCCCGGAGGGCAAAGGCCCGCTTCATGTGCTCCTCCGAGCGCTCGGCCTCGAAGAGGTTGCCGTAGGCGGCGGAGAGACGAGCGTGCGCCATGGCGAAGTTGGGGTCTAGCTCGATCGCCTTCTGCAGGAAGGGGATGCCGTCGGCCTCCGCCTTGGTGTCCCGCAGGAGCTGGCCCGTGCTGTAGGCCTTGAGGGCCTCGAGCGACGAGGTCGTCGCCTGATCGATGGGCGTGTCATGGGCCTGGACGGACGCCAGCGATTCCCCGAGCCGGGCGCGGATCGTCGAGGCGGCCTTGCCGAGCGACTTCAGCACCGCCTCCTTGCTGTCCGCCTCCGCCTGCTCCTGGGCGATCGAGTCGCCGGTCTCGCCGTTGACGGCGTCGAGGGTGATCACGTAGTGGCTGCCGAGGCCCGCGACGGAGCCGGTGATCAGCGCCTTGATCCCCTCCCGCTGGCAGATCTCGCGCGCCACGACGCGCGTGAGGCGCTCGTCCGGGGGACGTCCCATGAACTGAAGGGCCTGCCGCACACGCTGATCGGGGACCACGTTGAGGTAGGGGGACTGCGAGAGCTGGACGGCCAGCGCCTGCTTTAGCGTGCCGTCGAAGACCGGATCCCCCGTCGTGTTCACGAAGTCGGCGATCAGGATCAGGTCGCGCTCGGTGAGGGCCTGGGCGCGGCGGAAGTGAAGGAAGGCGGCGACGGTGGCGGCCAGGACGAGGACGGCGCCCGCGGTGATCCGGGACCGCCGCGCCTTGAGCACCTTCGAGACCGAGTGCGTCAGCGATCCCGACGCCCGCGCCGCCGGGGCTACGGCGGGGATCGGGGGAAGGGACTCGACGACGGGAAGGCTCGCCGCGCTCTGTGCCGCCGAGCGCCCCGAGTCGGTGTCGCGCTTGACCCGCCGGAGATCGGCCAGGAGGTCGGCCGCCGTCTGGTAGCGCATCCGAGGGTCCTTCTCGAGGCAGCGGAGGATGACGCGCTCGAGATCGGGGGGCAGGCCGGGGTTGACGCGGAGCGGGGGCAGCGGCGCGCGGACGAGGATCGCCTCGAAGACCACGGCCGAGGTTTGGCCCGAGAACGGTTGCCGCCCCGTGGTCATCTCGTAGAGGAGAACACCGAACGAAAAGATGTCGGTCCGTGCGTCCAGCTCCTGGCCGCGGGCCTGCTCGGGGGACATGTAGGCGATCGTCCCCACGACCTGACCCGGGCTCGTCAGGTGCTCCTCGGGCGTCACCGTCGGCATACGCGAGTCGTCGGTGGAGGGCGCGGAGACCAGCTTCGCGAGGCCGAAGTCGAGGACCTTGGCCTGGCCGCGGCGGCTGACGAAGACGTTCGCCGGCTTGATGTCGCGGTGGACGATCCCCTTCGCGTGGGCGGCGTCGAGCGCATCGGCGATCTGCATCGCCAGCTCGAGGGCGAGATCGGTGTCCAGCGGCTGACCCGCGATGCGGTGCTTCAGGGTCTGGCCGTCGAGCAGCTCCATGACGATGAAGGGCCGCTCCTCGTGCTCCCCGATGTCGTGGATCACGCAGATGTTGGGGTGCTCGAGGGCGGAGGCGGCCCTCGCCTCGCGCATCAGGCGCTCGACGGCGGCGCGGTCCTTCGAGGTCTCGGGGGGCAGGAACTTGAGGGCGACGCCGCGGCCGAGGCGCGTGTCCTCGCCCCGGTAGACGACACCCATCCCGCCTCCCCCGAGCTTCTCGATCACGCGATAGTGCGAGACCGTCTCCCCGATCACCTTCCGCGCCCCCTTCGTGTCTGACGGGACGCGGGGATTGTAAGGCGAGCCGGCCTGGAAGTCGCGGCGCGATCGGGGACGGCTAGCGTCGAGGGCTCCTTCGGTCGAGCTCTCGTTACTCGAGCGCCTCGCCCCGGCTCGCGAGGAGCCGCGCCAGGAACGCTCGGTCCATCCTGTCCCTGTCGCGGACGGTGTCCTTCGTCCGCCAGAGTCGGTTCAGGTTGCGGCAGAGGGAGGCGAGATCTTCTAGGAGCGGCGGCCGGGCTTCCGGGGCCGGGTCAGCATCCTCAGGGTCCATTCCTCGCTTTCCTCCAAGCTACGGAACCGGTAGAAACCCCTGGGGAGAAAGGGCTTGTCACCGCGGAGCTTCAGGCTGAGCCGGAGCAGGGGTGCGGTGGCCACCAGACCTCGCCCCCACCGTCGTCGGCCGACGACCTTCATCGATACGTCAAGGTCGTCGCGTGCGGTGATCGATTGCGGCATCGCTGGCCTCATTGTCTCACGGCCTCGTCGAAGCCGGTTCGCTCCCGTCGCGGATAGGGGGCCAGCCGTTTCAGCTCCTCGAACCAGGGGAAGCGAGGGGGGCGCTACCGCACCTCGGCCGAGGAGCCCTTGACCTCCTGCCAGGGCTCGGAGCGACCGCCGAGCTGCTTGGCGAGGAACTCGTCCACCCGACCGTAGAAGTCGAGCCGATTCTCGGGCCGGGCGAAGCCGTGGCCCTCGTCTTTGTACACGACGTAGGTCACGGGCAGGCCCTTGCCGCGCATGGCGGTGACCATCTGGTCCGACTCGGCGATCTTGACCCGCGGGTCGTTCGCCCCCTGGGCGATGATGAGCGGCGCCCGGACCTGTGCAGCGTGGAAGAAGGGCGAGATCTTCTCGTTCAGTGCTTCGTCCTTCTCTGCATCCCCCACGCGCAGGACGAGCTCCTTCTTGAAGGGTGCCCAGTAGGGCGGGATGGACTGGAAGAGCGTCTTGATGTGGGATGGCCCCACGATGTCGACGCCGCAGGCATAGAGCTCGGGCGTGAAGACGAGGCCGGCGAGCGTCGCGTAGCCCCCGTACGACCCCCCGTAGATGCAGACCTTCTTCGCATCGGCGATGCCCTTGGCGATCGTCCATTTGACGGCGTCCGTGAGGTCGTACTGCATCCCGCCCACACCCCACTGGCCGTTGCCGGCGTTGTGGAAGGCCTTGCCGAAGCCGGTCGAGCCACGGAAATTGACCTGCAGCGTGGCATAGCCACGGTTGGCGAGCCACTGGGCCTCGGGGTCGTATCCCCAGGTGTCTCGGGCCCAGGGCCCGCCGTGGACGTTCAGGACGAGCGGCAGGCCCTTCGCCTCCCGGCCCGGCGGCAGAGTCAGGTAGGAGACGAGGTCGACCCCGTCGCGCGCCTTGATGACCACCGGCTCCATACGGGCGAGGGTGTACTTCTCGAGCGCCGGCCGGGCGACGAAGAGCTTCTCGCCCTTCTTCGCGTCCCGGTCCCACGCGTACCAGGCGACGGGCCCGTCGTCGCCCCGGTACTCCACGATCCACTTGCGGTCCGCGCGGTCGCGGCTGACCACCTCGAACTCGCCGCGGTGGAGGGTGCCCAGGGCGTCGAAGTCACCCTTGATCGACGGGTCGAGGACCTGCCATTCGCCCTTCAGGTAGTTGAAGGAGACAGCCTCGACGACGCGGCGGTCGGGGTGGATCATCACGTCGGCCACGTCGGCCTTCTCGTTCCGGGCGAGGACCTCCAGATCCTTGCCCGTCGCGAGGTCGAGCTTGACGAGACGGGTGGTGTCGGAGCCGAGCGAGCTCTCGACGTAGATGGCGTTTCCGTCCGCGGAGAACTCGTACGGGTCTCCGTTCTCGCCGAAGGGCCAGGTCGCGAGATCCCGCCAGGGCTTGTCCTTGGCGTCCCGCACCCGCAGGGTGCTGGCGCCGGTCGGCTGGTCCTTCGCCCAGGCGCCGCGGATCTGGAAGTTCGCGTCCGTGATCCACCCGAGCACGTCGCCGGGGTTCTCGGTGTCGAGGACGACGGCCCCCGTCTGTAGGTCCACCCGATGCATGTCGAAGAGGCGGCGGTCGCGGAGGTTCAGCCCGACGAGTATCTCGCCCGGCTTCCTGCGTTCGGTGGCGACGTTGACAGCCTTGACGCCCTGGAACGGGGTCAGATCGCGGACGGCCTTCGTCTCGAGGTTGACGGAGTAGACATGGAAGTTCTCGTCCCCGTCCACGTCCTGCATGTAGAGGAGGTGCGTGCCGTCCTCGGCCCAGAAGTGGATGCGGATCCCGCGGTGGGTGTCGTTCGTGACCTGGGTGTCGTCATCCTTCCCGATGGTCCGGACCCAGACGTTGAGGACGTTCTTGTCCGAGGGAGCGAGGTAGGCGAGGCGGGTGCCGTCGGGGGAGATCCGCGGCGAGGCCTTGACGGGGTTGCCGAAGAGCACCTCGCGCGGGATGAGGGGCGGCGCCTCCGCCCGGACGGTGGCGGGGCCGCCGAGGGCCGGCAGAGTCGCCGAAAGCAGCAGAAACGCCCAACGAGTCCTCTTTGGCATGGAAAGACCCCCTTCTTGAAGGCTCAATCCATACACTACGCGGGTCGGGGACAAGAGTTCCCAGAGCGCGCCAGCCGCCGCCGGGCCGCAGCAAGCCCTTGACAACGTGGCGCGATGCTGTATCTTTCGGACACTATGGTCTTCACCTCTGCCGCGCGACCCGGGGCCCGCGTGAGGCGGGAGCCGCGCGTCCGGCGGGGGTGGCCCGCGGTCTGAGCAAGAAAGCCAGGTCGAGCGGGCCGCGAGAGACCCGCCGGAGCGAGATTCCGGCGGGTCTTTTTGTTTTTCCGGGAGGAAGGCGGGAGGACGAGTTGAGCGTGACGGTGGGCGTCTTCGGGGCGACGGGTTACACGGGGCGGGAGCTCGTCCGTCTGCTGCGCCGGCACCCGCGCACCGAGATCGCCTTCACCACCGGGAGCGGCACCGGCCACCTCGGCCACGAGGCCGGCCTCGAGCGCGACTGCCAGGCCTACTTCCTCGCCTTGCCCCACGGCGTCGCCGCGGCGTACGCGGCGCGGCTGAGGGAGGCGCGGCCGGAGGCGGTGGTCGTCGACCTCTCGGGCGACCTGCGGCTGCCCACGGCCGAGGCCTACCGCCGCTGGTACGGCCAGGAGCACCAAGCACCCGCGCTCCTCGGCCAGGCCGTGTTCGGCCTGAGCGAGGTCTATCGCGAGCGCCTGGCCGGGGCGCGCCTCATCGCGAACCCCGGCTGCTACGCGACCTCCGTCCTCCTGCCGCTCCTCCCTCTCCTCGGCGGGGGCCTGATCGACGCCGACGACATCATCGCCGACGCCAAGAGCGGCGCCTCCGGCGCCGGGCGCACGCTGCGGGAGGACCTTCTCTTCTGCGAGCTGGCGGAGGAGTTCTCCGCCTACTCGCCGGGGCGGGTCCACCGCCACATCGGCGAGATGGAGGCCACGATCGAGGAGCGGACGGGCCGGCGGGTCGAGCTCGTCTTCTGCCCCCACCTCCTTCCCGTCAAGCGCGGGATCCTGACCGCCCTCTACGTGAAGCCGAAGGCGGCAACCGTCGAGCTCGCGCGGGCGCTGCGCGCCGCCTACGAGGGCTCGCCATTCGTGCACGTGGTGGATGGGGGGCCGCCGCGTCTCTCGGACGTGGTCGAGACCAACGACTGCCGCCTCTCGGTCCACGAGGCGGGGCGGGGGCGGGCGGTCGTGTTCTCCGCCCTCGACAACCTCGTCAAGGGCGCGGCGGGGCAGGCGCTGCAGAACCTCAACCTCGCCCTCGGCTGGCCCGAGACGGAGGGGCTGCCCTCGGCGTTCGCACGCACGGCGGTGCACGCGTGAGCGCCGGGGTCTGCGTGTACAAGGTGGGCGGCCCCGCCATCGAGGACCCCGGCCTCCTCGGCCCTCTCGCGCAGGAGGTGCGACGGGCGGGAGGGCCGGTGGTGCTCGTCCACGGCGGGGGGCGCCACGTCGATCGGCTGCTGCGCGCGCTCGACATCGAGTCGCGTTTCGTCGACGGACGCCGTGAGACCTCGCCCGCGGCGATGGAGGTCGTAGAGATGGTCCTCTCTGGAGTGGTCAACAAGGCCTTGGCGGCGGGGCTGACCGCGGCCGGCGTCCCCGCGGTCGGGCTCTCCGGGCGCGACGGGGGCCTCGTGCGGGCCCGGCTCGAGGCAGGCCTGGGGCGCGTGGGGATGCCGGACACCGTCGACGCGACGCCGATACGGGCGCTCTGGCGGGCGGGGCTCCTTCCCGTCGTCTCCCCCGTCTCCACGGGCCCGGGCGGCGAGTCGGTGAACGTCAACGCCGACGAAGCCGCGCTGGGCCTGGCCCGAGCCGTCGCCGCCCGCACCCTCGTCTACCTCTCCGACGTGGACGGCGTGCGCGTGGGGGAGGAGACGCTGGCCATCCTGACCCCCGCCGAGGCGCGGCGGCGGATCGAGGACGGGACGATCGCTGGAGGAATGGCCCTCAAGGTCCGCGTGGCCCTCAAGGCCTCGGGCGCGGGCATACCCGAGGTCGTGATCGCGGGCAAGGCGCGGCTCCTCGGCACCTTCGCCGGCACGCGCATCGTCGCCGACGCCTTCGAAGAGGCGGCCTGATGAGCGAGGCCCTCCTCGGCGTCTACGAGCGCGACCTCGTCCTGGTGCGGGGCAAGGGCGCCCGGCTCTACGACCGGGACGGACGCCAGTGGCTCGACTTCGCGGCCGGGATCGCCGTGAACGGCTTCGGGTACGGCGACCGACGGATCGTCTCCGCGATCCGGAAGCAGGCGGGCCTCCTCATCCACGCGAGCAACCTCTTCCACACCGAGCCCGCGAGCGTCCTCGCGGGGCGGCTGGTCGCGCTCGCCTTCCCCTCCAAGGTCTTCTTCTGCAACTCCGGCACCGAGGCCTGGGAGGGGGCGATGAAGTTCGCCCGCCGCATCGGGAAGGAGCAGGGCCGGACGGAGTTCGTCTGCTTCGAGCACTCCTTCCACGGCCGGACGATGGGCGCCCTCGCCACCACCTGGACCGCTAAGTACCGCGAGCCATTCGAGCCGCTGGTCCCCGGCGTCCGCTTCTGCCCCCGCAACGACCTCGCGGCGGCCGCGGCGGCGGTGGGCGAGCGGACGGCGGCGGTGATGATCGAGCCCGTGCAGGGCGAGGGCGGCATCCACCCCGCGAGCGCGGAGCTCCTGCGGGGGCTTCAGGCCCTCTGCCGCGAGCGGGGCGCTCTCCTCGTCTTCGACGAGATCCAGTGCGGCCTCGGGCGCACGGGGAGGATGTTCGCCTACGAGCACTCGGGTGTCGTCCCCGACATCCTCACCCTCGCCAAGCCGCTCGCGGGCGGGCTCCCCTTGGGCGCCATCCTCATTAAGGACACACTCGCCCCCGCGATCAAGGTCGGCGACCACGGCAGCACCTTCGGCGGCAACCCGGTCGCGGCGGCGGCGGCGCTCGCCGTCCTCGATCACCTCACCGCCCCCGGCTTCCTGGAGGACATACAGAAGCGGGGCGCCTACCTCATGCGGGGCCTGCGCCGGCTCGCCCGGCGGTACCCGAAGGCGGTGGCGGAGGTCCGCGGCCTCGGCCTCATGGTCGGCGTCGAGCTACGCGGCGAGGCGGGACCGGTGGTCAAGGGCCTGCGGGAGCGGGGTGTCCTCGCCACCAAGGCGGGGGACAAGGTCCTCCGCCTGCTGCCGCCGCTCGTCATCAGGAGGAAGGAGATCCGTGCGTTTCTCGAGGCCCTCGAGGCCGTCCTCGCGGGAGGGGTGGGTGCGGCTCCGTAGGGCGGAGGAGCGGGACGTCCCCGCCGTCCTCGCCCTGATCAACGGCTACGCGCAGAGGAATCTCCTCCTCCCGCGCAGCGAGGAGTCTCTCCGCGCGCGCCTGGCCGACTTCGTCGTGGCCGAGCTCGATGGCGAGGTGGTCGGCTGCGGGGCGCTCAGCGAGCTCGGGCCGGGCCTGGGCGAGGTCCGCTCGCTCGCGGTGCGCGAGGACGTGAACGGGCGGGGCCTCGGCCGCACCCTCGTCGCGCACCTGATGGGGCAAGCCGTCGGCCGCGGCTTCGTCGAGGTCCTCGCCCTCACCCGCCGGGTGCCCTTCTTCGAGGAGCTGGGCTTCCATGTCACCCGGCGCGAGCGTTTCCTCGACAAACTCGCGACCGACTGCAGGGCCTGCCCGCTGAACCTCTGCTGCGACGAGACCGCGGTCGTCTGGGTCCCACCCGAGGCGCGGGAGGCGGAGGCGGCGAGGGAGCTCGCCCGCGCGCTGCCGGGCTAGGCGTTCTTTCGAGCGGAAGGAGAGACGGAGAAGATGAGCGGCGTCAAGAGAATCGTCCTCGCCTACTCGGGAGGCCTCGACACCTCGATCATCATCCCCTGGCTCAAGGAGAGCTACGGCGGCGCGGAGGTCATCGCCTTCTGCGGCGACGTCGGCCAGGGCGACGACATGGAGGCGGTAAAGGCCAAGGCCCTGCGGACGGGGGCGAGCAAGTGCGTCGTGCGCGACCTGCGCGAGGAGTTCGTTCGCGACTACTGCTTCAAGGCCCTCTCCGCGGGAGCCGTCTACGAGGACCGCTACCTCCTCGGCACCGCCCTCGCCCGGCCGCTCCTCGCCTTCCACCAGGTGCAGGTGGCCCTCGAGGAGGGGGCGGACGCCCTCGCCCACGGGGCGACCGGAAAGGGCAACGACCAGGTCCGCTTCGAGGTCACCTACGGGGCCTTCGCCCCCCACCTCCGGGTCATCGCCCCCTGGCGCGAGTGGACGATCCGCTCGCGCGAGGACGCGCTCGCCTACGCCGCCGCCCACGGCGTCCCCGTCGAGCAGACCACGCGCGACATCTTCAGCCGCGACGGGAACCTCTGGCACCTCTCCCACGAGGGCGGCAATCTCGAGGACGTGTGGGATGCGCCGCGCAAGGGCATGTTCAAGCTGACCGTGGATCCCCAGGACGCCCCCGACACCCCGGAGGTCATCACCCTCGCCTTCGAGCAGGGAACTCCGGTCGCGCTCGACGGAAAGCGCCTCGGGCCGGTGGAGATGGTCGAGCGCCTGAACGAGATCGCGGGACGCCACGGCGTGGGGCGTCTCGACCTTGTCGAGAACCGGCTCGTGGGGATCAAGTCGCGCGGGGTCTACGAGACGCCCGCCGGCACCGTGCTCCACGTCGCCCACCGGGAGCTGGAGCGCCTCGTCCTCGACCGCGACACGCTGCACTTCAAGCAGTCGGTGTCCCTGCGCTACGCGCAGCTCATCTACGACGGGCTCTGGTTCTCGGCGCTGCGGGAGGCGCTCGCCGCCTTCGTGGACGAGACGGAGAAGGAGGTGACGGGCGAGGTCCGCGTCCGACTCTACAAGGGCCAGGCGGAGGCCGTCGGCCGCCGCTCGCCCCGCAGCCTCTACCGCCAGGACCTCGCCACCTTCGGCGAGGGGATGAGCTATGACCACCGGCACGCGGAGGGGTTCATCCGCCTCTTCGGCCTGCCCGAGCGTGTGCGGGCGATGACGCGGGACCGCGTCCCGGTTGACGTGCGCGCGGTCGAGATCACCGCGCCCGTCCCGCATCCCGAGAAGGCCGGCCCGGCGAGGAAGTGACGGGCACGGCGATGGGTACGGGGGTGACGGCACCCCTCGGCTTCCGGGCGGCGGGGGTGGCTTCGGGGATCAAGCCGGATCGGCCCGACCTCGCCCTGCTCGTGGCCGACTCCCCCTGCGCCGGCGCCGGAGTCTTCACCACGAACCTCGCCTCCGCGGCGCCGGTCCTCGTCTCGCGCGAGCACCTCGCGGCCGCCCGCCCGCGGGCGATCGTCGTCAACTCCGGATGCGCCAACGCCGCCACCGGCGCCCGGGGCCTCCGCGACGCGCGGGAGATGGCCGCGCTCACCGCACGGGAGCTCGGCTGTCACGCGCAGGAGGTCCTCGTCGCCTCGACCGGGGTCATCGGGGCCTGTCTCCCGATGGACAAGGTCCGCTCCGGCATCGCCGCCGCCGCCGCCGCCCTCTCGCGCGACGGGGGGGCCGACGCCGCGCGGGCGATCATGACCACCGACACGAGGCCCAAGGAGGCGACGGTCGAGTTCCGCGTCGGCAGCGGGACCTGCCTCCTCGGCGGAATGGCCAAGGGCGCGGGTATGATCGCCCCGACCATGGCCACGATGCTGGCCTTCTTCACGACCGACGCCGCGATCGCGCCGCCGCTCCTCCGGCGCGCTCTCGCCCTCGTCGTGGGCGAGAGCTTCAACCGCGTCACGGTGGACGGCGACACCTCGACCAACGACTGCGCGGTCGTGCTCGCGAGCGGTGCCCGGGGAGCGCCGGTGATCGACGGCGAGGGCGCCGACTATGACGTCTTCCGCGCCGCGCTCCAGGAGGCGGCGCGGCGGCTCGCCTGGATGCTGGTCCGCGATGGGGAGGGCGTGACCCGGGTGGCGGAGGTGCAGGTGGAGGGCGCCCGGACGGAGGCGGAGGCGGACCGTATCGCCCGCGTGGTCGCCGAGTCGCCCCTCGTCAAGACCGCCCTCCACGGCGGCGACCCGAACTGGGGCCGCGTGCTCGCCGCGGTGGGCCGCGCCGGTGTCGAGGTCGCCATCGACCGCGTCTCGATCTGGCTCGGCGACGTGTGGGTGACGGAGGGGGGCGCAGGCCGGGACAGATCG
>Ga0209341_10001150_pt1 | contig 26517 bp, 18 predicted proteins | sample RifCSP13_2_FD_184020 | JGI IMG/M metagenome (GOLD analysis project Ga0209341, IMG submission 184020) | Soil microbial communities from Rifle, Colorado - Rifle CSP2_sed 13_2 (SPAdes) (version 2) | ecosystem: Environmental > Terrestrial > Deep subsurface > Rock core/Sediment | place: Rifle... | reverse complement strand
CCGTCACCGTCGATCAGATCCGGGCCAGCCACCACGACTACCCCGCCTCCGACCTGGCGGTACCAGAAGGCACCCCGGTCTACTCCGTCCACCCCGGCACCGTCACCAACGTCTACGAGCCGTGCCCCAGCTGCAAGTGCGGGTGGGGAGTCGCCATCACCGGAGCAGACAACCACCGCTACAGCTACTGCCACGGCATCGGGGTCACCGTCGAGACCGGTGCCGAGGTTGCCGCCGGGCAGCTGATCATGACCTCCGGCAGCACTGGGAACGCCGAAGGCCCCCACCTCCACTTCCAGATCCGCAACCCCGCCGGAACCCTCGTCTGCCCACAGACACTGCTCGAAGCCTGGTGGAACGGCACCGGGCTCAGCCCGGTCGCCGCGCCCACCGAGGGATGCACGCACTGAAAGGAGCCCTTCATGCCAACCAGCCCCCAACCATCGGTCGAGGAGATCCTCACCCGGCAGCGAATCGCTGACGCGTTCGCCACCCTCGCCAACCCCGGATCAGACAACACCCGGGTACGACTCGAGGAGGACGAGCGCCGCAGCGTCGCCCGGGCAGTCGACCGCTCCGATCATCATCTCGCTGCGTTCGCCCACACCATCCTCGATGAATGGGATCAGCTCGACCTCGACGACCAGGTCGCCGGGCTGCTCCTCTTCGCCGAGATCGCCAACCACTCTCGGAACGCCAAGCGCGAGCTGGGTGTTCAGCGATGAGCGTCCGGCCATGTGTCGGCTGCGACGGCGAAACCCAGGTTGACGCCCAAGGCCTCTGTGGTTCATGCCGAGATGAGCTGCGGTTCGTGGTCCGACCGGTCGCGCACCGTGAGGCGTACCGGAGGCGCGTCGCCGCCGAAGCCAACCTGCGAGCCGAGATGGAACGACTCGGTGTCGTCGTCATCACCAGCGTCCCCGACGACAACAGCCTGTGGGTCTGCGACCTGTGCAACAACCAGATCCCCGTCGACTGCGAATACACCCTCGTCCCCCTCCTCGGAAGCCACGCACTCTGTGCGAGCTGTGTCACCACCATCCCCTACTGGCCCGACGCTTGGACCCAACCCACCCCACGGGCATGTCGCTGCGGCGCCTGCCAACTGCCGCTCCTGCGCACCATCGACACACAGGAGCTGCATCACCGTGAAGACCGGCAGCGCGGTATCGGGCTGTGACCCAGCCGACAGCCGCCCATCCCGACGGGGAGAAGGTCCTCACCGTCCTCGCCGGCGCCCTCGTCGCCGCCTGCGCGCTGGTGTGGAGCGCCGGCCAGCTCACCGCACGCATCTGGCACAGCACCTGGGCACCCACCCCTCTCACCGAGAGCCCGGTCATATTGTGGCGACTGGTCACCGACCCGGCACATCCCAACCAGGCCTGGCCAGCAGGAGCGGCACAGCTCATCCCAGGACCTATTCCCTACTACGCCACCCTCACCGCCATGGCGCTCGTGCTCCTCGCCGCCGCAGCCGTCGGCTACCGCCACAACCACGACCACAGAGACACCAGCGAGGACTCGGCCCGATGGGCGAAACCACGCGACCTCAAACCCCTCATCGTGCGCCGACCCCAACCGGGACGGCTCACCCTCGGCACCGTCGGGCGCAGGCTCATCGCCACCGAAGCCCAACACTCGGTCGCCGTCATCGGACCCGCCGGCACCGGCAAGACCACCGGCTTCGCCATCCCCGCCCTCCTCGAATGGGACGGCCCCGTCATCGCCACCTCCGTCAAAGGCGACCTCCTCGAACACACCATCAACCACCGACGCAGCATCGGCGACACCTACGTCTTCGACCCCGTCACCTCCACCGCCGAACCCACCGCTGGATGGTCACCGCTCCACACCTCCGCCGACTGGCAAGGCGCGCTGCGGATGGCTGCCTGGCTCGCCTCCACCGCCCGAGCCGGCGAGCGGGGCGGACTCCAAGACTCCGACTTCTGGTACGCCGTCGCCCAGAAACTCCTCGCCCCACTCCTCTACGCCGCCGCCCGGTCCGGCGCCACCATGGCAGACGTCCTCCGCTGGGTCGACCTCCAAGACGAACACGAACCCCTCCAAGCCCTCCACCACGCCGGCAGCGTCGACGCCCTCCAGGCCTTCGCCGCCACCATCAACCGAGAGGACCGCACCCGCTCCTCCGCATACACCACCGCCGAAACCGTCCTCGCCGCCTTCGCCGACCCTGGCGTGCTCGCAACAACGACGAGAGAGCCGAGGATTGATCCCGACCGGCTGCTCGACGGCGGCGGCCACACCCTCTACATCTGCGGACCCCTCCACGAACAAGCCCGACTCCGCCCCCTCTTCACCGCACTCATCGAACAAACCGTCGCCCGCATCTACGACCGCGCCAACCGCACCGCTAGCCGCCTTGCCAAGCCGCTCCTACTCGTCATCGACGAAGCGGCCAACATCGCCCCCCTCCCCGACCTCGCCCAGATCGCCTCCACCGCCCGCGGCGTCGGCATCCAACTCGTCACCGTCTGGCAAGACTTCGCCCAGATCCAAGCCCGCTACGGCACCTTCGCCCAAACCGTCATCAACAACCACCGCGCCAAAGTCGTCCTCGCCGGCATCTCCGACACCCCCACCCTCGACTACATCAGCCGACTCATCGGCGACGAAACCGTCACCGAAGAATCCCGCAGCCGCAACCCCGACGGCAAAACGAGCATCACCCAGACAACCCGACACCGGCCCCTCGCCCCCGCGTCCGACCTCCGACGAGCCGACACCGGCACCGGAGTCCTCGTCTACGGCAACTTCCACCCCGCCCAACTCAAACTCAGGCCGTGGTACAACGATCGCTCACATTGGTCACACTCTTCCTCGTAGCGCGATTCCCCTTTCTTCTCTCCAATCTTGGTTAGCTGGTTGGGGGTCCTTGAGTCACAGGCAATGGGAGGTCGTCCCAACTTTCTGATCCGTAGATCTCCAAGGGGTGTCCGCGGACATCCACAGCCGTCCATACAGCCCGAAAACAGAGGTTCTCGATTCCGTCAGCGTCCACAGCCGTCCACCGCTGTCCACACCGAATGGCCCCCAACTTGGCTCCCAGCGTGGCCAAGAAGTCAGAAGTTTGCGAGGCGGCGGCAGCGGAAGCCAAGATCGCTTGAAGGTGATCGCCGATTCGCTCTTGGGCACGTCGGAAGCCCTGTCGGCGGTCGCCGCTCTCGAGACGAGAATGGAGAGGTGGTATTTACGGGAGCCCGGACGATCGCACTCATGGAAGCGATGATCGATGCCGGATTCGAGCTTGCAGTCGAGAAGCCGGCTTCCCCTCGTCTGGGATCCATTCGCCCTGCCTCGCCGCCGAAGTCATGGGGCTCTACACAATGCTCGGCGGACACGATCCGACCCCCCACCTCCGACCAGGTAGCTGGGATCTTGCGTTCGACGGAGGTCTGCTCGTGGAACTCGATGAGCAGCTTCACTTCAACCGGTACCGGGCCACAACCCTGCATGAGGGTTGGACGGCGCCACTGCCGTGGCGAGACGACTACCTCCGCTACTGCCAAGATCGCGAGACAGAGTGCCTCGCCGACGGACGCTGGGGCAAGGGGTGGTCGAACCGCTCCTGCGAACTTATGTTCGGACGGGGTGACAAACCTGGCGTCCTGGGTAGTGCCGGTTCGCCGCGTTGGAAGCAGCGCGCACTCTATGACGCGATGAAGGACGCGTTCGCTTTCTCCACGAGCGGTCATCGCGTCGCTCGACTGTCCATCTATGACAAGATTGGAGGCCTCGATCTGGGTGTGGCACTCGATCGCGGTGTTGCGTCCGATTCCGACGCGCTGGCTTCGCTCGTTCAGCGGCGCTCAGCTTCTGCTGCGTTTTGACTCCCGCGACCCTCCTCATAGAGCGATGCTCGCGGTCTTGCGATCGATCTCTCGATCCACTGCCCGCAGTCTTTCGGTGACGTGGCTCAGATCGAGAGTGCTGAGATCCCAGCCGGACCGGAACCCGGTTCGTAGAAGCTCGACGTACACGTGGCTGGGAGTGAGACCCCCGTTTAGGTCGACGAGACGATCCACCAACGTTTCTAACTCGTTCCGATCCGGGGTCACGTCGGGCAAGCTGGAGGACTCCGCGGGGCGGAGCGTCAGGGCAAGGTCGAGGGTCGCAACGTCCTCGAATCCGGAGGCGAGCCCCTTCACAGACCGCTGGCCTTTATCCAAGACTGTGATCAGGTCGGGATCGACCTTGAGACCCGCTTCGTAGACCGAGCGCTGTAGCAAGCCCCACATCGCTCCTGAGCTGTTCCCAAACAGGATCGTGATCGCGCCGCCTGGCTTCAATACCCGCCGGCACTCACGGAATGCATCAGTCAGGAGACCCTCGTATCGGTCGGCTGTTCGCCGCGCACCCGTGTCAACCCGATCCACAACGGCCTCCGCGTCGGGATCTGTGGTGTCGTCAAGCCAAGCCTCGTGGAAGAGATTCATGTCCGAGTAGAAGATGTTGGATCCGAAAGGTGGGTCTGTGAACACATAATCGACCGACGCATCAGGAAGCGGAATGGCAGCCGCGCTCGCAATCTCGTAGTGAACGTCGGGGCCCTCATCAGCACCGAAGAGAGTGCCTGCGCCTCGCGCCGTGCGAATCCAATCATCAGATTTGATGACTGCATCGACCTTCCGGTTGAACAGGTCGAATACGTTCCATTCGTAGAACACGGGAGCGACGTAGTAGTTGGCGTTGGCAGCATTGAGCGGTCGTTTCTTGGACCACTGGTATCGCTTGCTTGCCCGAGTAAGGATTCCGGTGAAGGCGAATCGGAGCTTCTCTCTCAGCTCCGGCACCTCAACCGTTTCGATTTCGCTCTTCAACGCCCCCAACACAGCCAGATTCCTCGGCGAGAAGAACGCAGCGGTTGAAGTCAGGCCATGACGAGCGAGAGCGGAAGCGACATACATCTGGCGCGTCTCCTCAATTGGCACGTCGGGCCATTCGATCCCCTCTGGGTCAACTTCGGTAGCGCTCGGTGTCCACGGTTGCTCGAGCTGTGTCCGGGAGCACGCGCAGGAGATCGAATCGACTACGGGCTCTTCGCCAACTCGGCGTGACCTGCTTGAGAAAGGGTCTCCGCAATGCGGGCATTTCATCACACCCTTGTCCCACCCGGAGGCCTCCAGCGCTCGGTAGTAGTTCACTGGGCGCTCACACGACCTGCATGCCATGATGATGCTCCAGATCGTCTTGACCAGTCGAGCTTGTTCACCACAGGCTTGGCACCGGACGGCGTAGACGTCCCCGAGCCGTTCCATCACGCGTGACACGACCTCGTGGGTCCGTTTGTGCAGATGATCAGCATCGACGAGGTTGAGATAGTTTTTTCCGATGTGCCTGCCAAGTATGGACACATCGAAAAGCCGCGCCCGGCGGAACGCCATCGTCGCGGCCACGCCGGTCATGCCGGAGCCGGCGAAAGGATCTAGGACCACATCGCCCGGCTTCGTGAACGCCTCGACGAAGGGCGTGATCGCTGTAACCGGGACCTTCGTCAGATAAGCGTGCGCCATGTACACCGGGTCGGTGCGCCTGACCTGGATGAGTTCAGGGATGTCTCGCGTGGCGTCCTGCGTCAAGTCGTTACTCATAGTCTGTAGACCGATAGTGTGCAATATCAATAGGTTACTTCATCATGCCGGGCCCCAGTGACAGATTCGCACATCCGGGGCGCCATGTCTTCGGACAGCGGGTCCGCGCACTGCGCGAGCACCGAGGGCTATCGCAGGAGGCTCTCGCTGAACAGTGCGGGCTGCACCGCACCTACATAAGCAGCATCGAGCGAGGCCAGAGGAACGTGGGCATCGACAATGTTCTCCGCCTTGCCTCAGCCCTCGGCGTTCCGGCTTCTGCACTGTTCGAGGATACCGATGGGGTTTAAGGAAGACGCCGACTTCGCACGGTTCGTCTCCATGGGAGCAGTCGGGACAGCAGCAGTCGCCGACGACCTCCGGGAGCAGCACGGCCATCGCCCGATTGAGCTTGAGCGCTACGCAATGGCGAACAAGGTGTGGCAGACGAAGGTCAAGCGCCTGCGGCTTCCCGACCTCGTGTGCACAAGATGCGGCCTCAGGGTGGAGTCCAGGGCGAAATCGAAGCTCGGACTTGTGCTGTCGCACTCCGACGCCCGCGACCGAGCCTGGGATGACGGAGGGATGCGCGGAGCCGATCTCTACGTGTTCCTTCGAGCGGACCTATCGACCTTCCCGCCTTATGTGGGCCAACCATTTTACTTCACCACCGCTTCTCTCCGTGAGGCTCTTGACCAGGCAAAGCGAAGTGCGCCGAAGGCCGCGTCCGAGGGTTCAGAGGTCACGCTGACCTGGCCCACCTGGGTTCCTGCTCGATCCGGAACGTTTGCTGGTGTGGACGAAGCTGATCGGCTCGTCTGCGAGTGGGAAGACGGCAGTGGGTATCGGTACTGGCAGTGGCGAAACTGGAAGGACCCGAGGTACGTCTACTTGGAGAGCGGACAGCCGATCCTCGCCGACGAGACAATCCTGGCCGGGGTCGTGTCGCCACCCACGGACTTGAGCTGTCCAGGAGACGTCTGGGATCTAGAGGCGTCCCTTGCCTCAACCAACTCATCGGACAGATACTCGGCCATCCGGGCTGCCGGGGCAGCCGACACAACGGAACTCACGAACAGCCTTGCCTCCATCGTCGATGGCGAAGACGACTGGAGGATCCGGCTTGAGGCTGCGGCGAGCCTCGCAATGCTCGATCCGGGCGCGTGGACGGATTCGATCCTCGAGATCGCCCACAACGTCGAGCTGCCGGAGGATGTTCGCATTGAAGCGACGTTCGTGTTATCAGAACTCCGAACCGCTGAAGCCCTGGACGGTCTCGCGACCGTCTGCGCGCCGGATTCAGGTTGTCCCAGCGAGATCCGGGCCGCGGCCGCGTGGGGTCTTGGTCAAGGGCGGATCGCACGCCCTGAGGCCCTTCTGCCGCTCATGGATGACGACGATCTGGTCGTGCGTCTCCATGCGGTTGTCGCTCTCGAGGATCTCCCATCTGATGTAGTTGAAATCCTCCTAGGTTGGCTGTCAGAGGGGAAGACGACACGGGCAGCCACCGCGACTCATCTCCTGCAGCGCCATCACGAGGTCGAAGCCCTCCTCACCGCCTACGAATCCGGAGGTGTCGCGAGACTCTGGGCCATCAGGGGTCTCGGTGCACTGCCGGAAGCCGAGGTGAGGGAGTCTGCCGGCACCCGGCTCATTGGGGAACTCGAAGTGGCGCTCGTCCCCCTTTGGCTCGGGCAGAACGATTGGGTCCGCGGAGAGGGCCAGGCGGGGGTCGATGCCTTGGACATCCAGAAGATCCGCTTCGATCCGCACGGTCCAACCTCAGGCAACGACGAGGGCCACCTGTGGCGACCTGCGCACTCCTAGTCGGTTTCCCTGTGTAGGTCTGCCAACACGTCCGCACCGGCATGCAGGCCGATGCTACGCCGACGTTCGGCAAGTGACAGAAGTCAATGGTGGAAGACTGGAGCAATACGGTCGACTCTGCGGGCGGCTCATGCAAAGCGTTCCAAGAGCTGGCGGGCGTTCGCCCGATCGATGTCCCACTCCTGCAGGAACATGTTCGCGCCGCGAATGCCGTTCAGCGACTCGCTCTCCTCGACGTTGGACCCGCGAATTGCCCTGCTGACCTCCGCTGCGAGAGTGCGATCCCGGTCCACATGGTTGTTTATCTCGTTCTGGACGCGCTCGCCCAATTCGGCGAGTACGCCAATCGCTTCCTGTATTACCGGATCCTCCAGATCAAGACCCTGGAGAAGCACGACTGCTTCCGAATACGCATCTTGCGCGTCGTCCAAGGCCGCCTGTTCATCCACGTGTGTGTGGCCCGGGGTGTCCCATGCCACCAGAGCTGAGATCGTGATGAGCGAGCTCGCTGCTCGAGAGAAGGCGTCAGCCGTCGGTGTACTGGCAGCAGGAGGTATCTCCGATGAACGGAAGCGATCCATGGCGTCGGAGCGCTCAAACCACTTTCCGCTGATCAATCTCCCTGCGAATCCTTTGACAAGCCGGTTGTCTCTGGTCGGTGCGATTGACACACCACGCTGTCCAAGGTCATCGGGAATCCCCGAGATGATTGTCTCCAGGGCCGCAAACCAACTGAAGAGATCCTCGATCTGCACGAGCAACCCGACTTCCACCGCTGGCCACCATGGCGCTGCGGGATCCCCTGGCGACTCGAGGATCGCGACGTTCGGCGAGAAGTTCTCAATCGCTCTAAGGAACCTGTCGAGATGCTTGTCGAAGCGCCGCCGGCATCTGGACCGGGCGAGCTTGGCAGCCCGAGCAGTGGCGCCTCTGGCCGACCCAGCCCGGGCTGCTTTCTGAACATCGCCGGGAGTCACATCCCCGTTCGCGAGTCCGAGTGCGATCGCTTGGAGGTTGTCCAGGTTCTGGTAAAGAGGCCGGATGTGAGGCGGTGGTTCGGTGAGACCGATCAATTCCCAGTACTCCGGATCGAGGGCTTCGGCTAGTCGTTTGAGTTGTCTGCCAATGACCACACCGGTGGCTCGAAGGTTCTTGCCTGAGCTCAGTCCAGGGATTATGAACTTCGCGAGATTGACCGCCACCGAGTCACCGACGCCATCTGCGATGGGCGAATCGGACTGGGCGTCGGTACCGACGTCGCGGAACATGTGCAGTCCGGTTGTAGGCGCCGGTCCTAACACATGGGCTTCCTCTGCCAGCTTCTGCCTGCGGCGATCCAGGGAGCGAAGATTCCCCTTCCCCGTCAACCACGCCTGTCCAAACTGAGCGGTGATCTCGGCGGCTTCGTCAAGGAGCGAGGCCTCAGATGAGAGTCGCTCTGACGCGGATGGCACGGACACGACGCTCGCGGCCGCGGTCAGTCGCACTCTGTTCCACCGAACCGCGTCATCGGAAATCAGCACACTCCGCTTCAGACGCTTTGTCGCGACACTGAAATCACCGACTCCAGCGTCCTCGCCATCCGCGAAAACGGCACGGATGTGAACCTCGTCGACCCTCGGAAGACACCAGCAGATTGTGCGGGCAACATCCACGACCAAATCATGGACCGACTGGTCTGAAGGGTCGATGGCATTGAGCCACACGCATGACGCGATCGCTGGCTCATCGGCGTCCAAGATGCTCAGTTCCCGTAGCCACGCAATCTCTCGCACGATCCGGGTGAAAATCCTCTCTTCCGCGTCGCCTGAGGCAGCTCCAATGGCTGTGTCCCGATCTATGCGGGTCATTGAATCGAGGATTTGCGCCAGCAGCTTGAGAGGTGCCGACTCAATCGCTTCTGACAGGAAACTCGATGGTGGCCAATTGCCGCATGTCGCGATCGGCAGACCGCTAAGGGCGTCCAGCAGGGCTGCGCCCTTGCTGGGTTCGAGGTCCCGGGTCAGAAGCAAGGCCACCCGGTCCAGTCCGACGCTCTCAAGAAGCGCCGCCCGATCGTCGGCGCGGCTTGGCATCGAGACGATGTCCGCCACGGCTGCTGTAACGCGCTCGTCGAGCGGAAGGCCCGACAGGTCGCTACCGGCTAGCGCCATACTGAACGCCAGGGGGGCTAGACCCGGCGGCACGCGATGGCGAGCAACCACCTCGATCCAAGCTGTTGCTTCAGAGCTGAACCCGGCAAGCCGCAGCCCATTTAGTCCTGCGATGAGTACATCAACATCGGCCTCGGCAGCCAGACGATCGGTGAGAGCACTAATGACAACAACCTTCTGATCATCAAGTGCAACACCGGCCAAGAGAGGTAGGAGTTCGGGCCCGGGCAACACGGAGACCAACTCGTGGAGTGTGCGGGCTCGAGTACGCGGCGGGGATTCATGGATCGCTACTTCCGCTGCGCTGCTTCGGAGCGGATGCAGGCCCGTGAGCACGCCGTCTGAAGTCTTGGCAATCAGGTGCTCGTCCATGAGGCGTCGGAGCGCTTGTGTGGATTCGGCGGCCTCCGCTCCCACCACTCCCTCGATCGTTTCCCATGGCACGTTGGCGCCGTTCGCGGACGCCGTAGCAACGAGAGCCAGGATGTGGAGCTCGATAGCACGGCCTTCTCGAACCCGGTCATCGACCTGCGCTCGGATGGTTGCGGCAAGTCGCTCGCCACGAGTCAGGATGTGGGTGTATTCGAGAAGGAGTCCGCGGCTCTGTTCGAGTGGCTCCCTCCAGTGGGGCCATGACGTGGCAGAGCGCCGGCTGAGCTCTGCGAATAGGCGCTCCGCGAGTTCCTCATCGAGCGTAGGACGGAAGACCGTTGCTCGGTGAGACTCGCGTACGAGGAGAAGGTTCTCGTTGCGAACGGTGCCCAGAATCGCCACGCCCGAGACGTCGAGGACTTCCCGAGCGAATCGATCGAATCCGTCCATGCCAGCTCTCCCGAGATCGTCCGCGATCAGCGTCACCGGACACTCCCGCGTCGGCAACAGTGCCCGAACGAATCGAATGGCTGCCTCAACGTCTCCCTCGTCCAAGTGCCTGAGTCGGTAGCAAGGCATCCCGCGGCGCCGGCTGGCGACCAACCATGCGAGTGCCGATTTCCCCGAACCCGACGGCCCGGCGACTAGGGCAAACCCAGACTCGTCCAGGGCATTGTTGACTGATTCGGCGAGCGCAGGACGATCAACGACCAGCCCTGCCGAGACGTGGCCAGGCACCACGTGAACACCCTCGTAGAACCGTTCGTCATGAACTTGGCTGCCCCAGTCGATAGGTTCAACGAGTCCCCGATCCAGTGCCTCCTCCAGCCGGCCCGCATCGGTCATCTCTCGCACGCCCGCGATCAGCCGGTCAACGTCGGTCAATCCAATCCGCTCACGGTCCTCAGCCAAGCGAGTCGAGTTCGCGTCGGCTGCATTCCCCACATGGGAGCGAACCGCCTGGAAGATCGGGACACAGGCTGTTGGAACGGTGTCAAGCGCTGCCGCCAGAGCGTCGACTGCTCGCCTGATGGGTTCCGGTTCAATGCGGAGCGACGTAAGGGCGAGCATTTTCTCCGTCGATACCTGATCCACTCCGAGGAGTGGGTAGAGAGCATCTCCCAGATCGGTTCCGCTGAGGAAGCCAGATGGAGGATCTGAGAACCCGCTCACCCCACTCTCGAGGACAAGCTCGAACTCGGCGTCAGGCTGACTCGAGAGCCGCACCGCGTGTGCGGCCCATCCCTTGTTAATGAATCCTGCAACCTGCCCCAGCGTGAAAGATCCGAGATGCCGTTGGCGCGACTTGACCTGACGGTGCACAACAGGACGAGCCGCTGACTCGACCGTGTAGTCCTCCCAGCCTTCCGGAGTGATTACGAGCGGAGCCCGCTCGATCCAAGCAAGACAAGCGTCGAGGGAGCCAACCGCGTCCTGGAAGTGGTAGCCACGACCGGATCGGGCTCCCGAACGAGAAGCGGTCCATTGATGGCGGAGACCCTCGTCCATTACTGGCAAGTGCTCGGGACAGATGACATGCCCTGATTGTCCCACTCCGGGGGCACATGTCGGCTCGGATCGAGCTCCCAGCGCGCTTCTTGCACTGCAACCTTCTAGAAGATCCTTGGGAGACCCGAGCAGGGGCGCGCCGGGGCCCGGCCAGAAACCGCTCTGACCCGGACCATTGCTCGTAGCATGGCGGGACTTGAACCTGCGACGTTCGGGTAATGAAGCAAACGATGGAATCCTGCTGGCCGGCCGAGGACGGCCCCCAAGGGCCGACCGCAGGCCGGCCTCTCTTGATCCTGTGGAGAAAGATCTCCCGGCGGTTCTCGAAGCGACGAGTGGTAAGAGGGATCCGCAGCTCTTCGCTATCTGCTGGAGGCTTCTTACCATCGTTCGGTAGCGAGACTATGACGCTCTCCATTGAGCTCCGGAAGATCCCGGGCGATCTTGCGTCGTGCAGCGATCCACGCTGCTAGCTGCTCGGGATCACTTTTGGGTGGAGCCGGTCCGAGGAGCCCTGGGAGATCGTCACTGATCCCATGTTGTGAGCGGAGACGAAGTGCCCGGTGGACAATGCGGTCCCAGGCTGCCCTGCGATGTGGCTCCGCGGGTCGCTCGCCAAGGGCATCGCGGACCCAGGAAGGAGGGGTGTAGGAGACGGCAGCAAAGTTGTCTCGATGACGAGCTTCGGCTTCCCGCCTTAGGTTCAGGTACTCGACCAGCTCGCCGCTGTGGTCATGGGAGGCGACCTCGAGGCGACCCCCCGCATCACAAGCAGCCAGCTCAGCCTCCAGGACCCTGCTGCGTTGGTCGACTTGCTGGGAGCTCAGAGTTTGGGGCCCGCGTCCGCTGTCGATGGCTGCGGCTTGGGCTGCGGTTTGGCCTAGAGCGGAAACGAGCGCGCTTATCCCGGTGGCCTGCTGGTGGGAAAGGTGGGAGCAGGGTTCGTGGCTCAACTCCGGATCGACGAGGTAGATCGTGTTGGCTTCGCGGCCTCGGCTCATGGTGACGTAGATCCATTCCCGGTCGACGCCCTCCCCGGCGACTGTGTGGGCTCGGCGTGCGGTCGCGCCTTGGGCTTTGTGGCCGGTGAGGGCGTAGCCCCAATCGAGGTTGCCTTCGTCGAGGTACCAATGCGGAACGGTCACGGTGTTGTCGTTGCGGTCGAGCCGGAGTGTGATGGTTCTGCGTTCGGTGTCGACGGCCGTGACGTTGCCGAGGTCACCGTTGAGGACCCCGAGTTTGGAGCGGTTCTTGAGGCACACGACCCTATCGCCGGTCTGGAACACGCGCTCCCCAGCGTTCACCGCGGGCCCTTGGAGGAGGCCAGCTTCGGCGATGAGTTCGCGAGCCATCAGGTTGAGCTGGTTGACGGTGGTGTTGCGGTGACCGATGAGCAGAACCTCGGCGGGGTCACCGACTTCTTGGACGTCGCGGTACCAGGCGTCGACTGCCTGAGTGATGGTGTCGTCGCTACTGGCGGCGACGTTGATCTTGCCGCGCCGGTCGTACATGGCCACCGCGCGGGAGATCGATCCGTGGCGTAGTTCGGCCAGGGCGGTGCGTTCCCATTCCTGGTCCTGGCGGACGTTCTCGGTCAGCTCGACGGCCGGTAGGCGAGCCGTTAGTGCAGCGAATAGGCCGCCGGCGTCGATCTCGGCGAGCTGGCGGTGATCGCCGATCAGGATGAGCTTGCCGGATGCTGATTCGACCAGGTCGGAGACCTCGGCGAGCTGGCGGCTGCCAACCATGCCGGACTCGTCGACGACGACGATGGCACCGGTCGGGAGGCCACCGGATGCCTTGGTTTCCCACAGGAAGCGAGTGATGGTCGCGGAGGGGATGCCGGTGGCGGTTTCGAATCCGGCGGCGGCTCGGGCGGCCAACGCCGTTCCAATCACGCGGGTTCCAGTTTCGGTGGCGAGTTCCTCGATGATGGCCATGACGGTGGTCTTGCCGGTCCCGGCCGCTCCCACGCCGATGTCGATGCCGTTACCGGATGTGGCGAACTGGCGGATCATCGCCCGCTGCCCGTCGGTGAGGTTCGGTTGAGTTGCGAGGGCAGTTTCGACCTGCCCCTCTGGGACCGTCCACCGTTCGGCTGCGATTCCGTTCTGGGCGCGGTCGATAATCCGCTGTTCGATGGTGAGGAGTTCGGTGGTTGTGTAGCGGCGTTCGTTGACCAGTCCCGGGAAGATGTCCCCGTTGCCCCTCCGCATGATCCGCGGCTGCGTCGAGTTGACCAGTTCGAGGAGATGTTCGAGTTCGGCGGGTTCAAGATCGATTGACAGATTCTTCAGTGGGTCGGTGGTGGGGTGGATGGGGAGGATGGGAATCACGTCAGAGCGACCGAGGAAGGCGTCCGCCAGATGCTCGATGTCGGGTCGTCGTCCTCCCTCGGGTAGAGCCTCCGCCACTGCTCTGATTGCGTCCGCCCGCCCAAACGTCGATGCCTGGGCGGTGAGCCCCTCGGCGGAAGCCATCGATTCGAATACGGGTGCGGGGTCTGGGACGGTGACGGAACGGCTGCGTTCCAGCACCATTGCGACCGACTCGGGCGTAACGCCAACCTCGGCGCCTCGTTCCGCCCAGCCCGGCATCAGCATGTCGATGGGATGGTCTTGCTTGGGGCTCCGTGTCGCCAATGTGGCGACCTCGTTCCCGACCGCGGTGTCCGCAAGTCCATGGTCGTTGCGCCAAGCCTCGATTTGCTGGCGCCGTTGCGAGAACGCCATGATCTGTTCTCGGGTGAAACCGTCGATGTCAGCAATCCCGTTGCGGACCGGCTGCCAGCGGACCCCGAGTCGTTCGGTGAGACGGTGACGTAGTTCGGATTCGTGGAGGTAGCCGGCGGCCAGCTTGTGCCGGTACAAGAGACGTCCATCAATCGCCCGCCACACATCGTCGACGCCCTTGACCCGGTTCCCCACAACCACGTGGGTGTGCAGCTGAGGATCATCCGCCCGGCTCGTGAACTCGGTGAACCACGCCGAGACGTATCCCTTGGTGCGGATCGGCCAGGTCTCAATCCGATAGCGGGGGCTTCCATCGTCACCGACGATCGGTTGACCCTCGGCGTCCAGGACCGGGGCTCGCGATGCTCCCCGCGTCGACGACGCGACCGATTCCAGGTAGGTGAGCGCCTCGGCGGTGGACTCCTCGAACGCCTCGACCACCTGCCTGCGAACCTCGTCGTCCCCGAAGGCCCACAGCAGCGACACCGACTTGTCAGCCGAGAACGTCAGATCCCAGGCCGCCACCCCGTCCTTGCGGAGCTGACGTCCCAACTGCTCCCCCGTCGCCGGGTGCTGCCCATCGAAGAGGCGGACCAGGCCCTCCGCCGACACGATGCCCTCCAGTCCCTGTTCGACGGCGCCGCGGCCGTACCAACGACCAGTCGCAGTCCCACCCCGCAGGTAGTAATCCTCCCGGGGCGAGATCTCCCCCAGTTTCTGGAGGTAGTAGTCCTTGCGGGCCTTGGCGATACTCAACACCCCGCCACCCCCGAACGGTCAACTGGTAGACCCCGGGCAACTTGTTGCACGTGCGTGTGGTGCTGAGGGGGTTGGGATGAGAAGCGGGTGACAGGGCTGCCTGAGTCGTCGGCTGAGGTGACCTGTTGGCGTTGGCGGTTCGACATCGGGTTCCTTCCTTCGATCTGGTTCATGTGGTCGATCGTGGAGGAGGACCCTGTCATTCCGTGACCATTTCGGCTGCTCGGAAAAGAAATCTCAGATGGCCTGAGACGGTGGTACCCGGCCACCTGCCGCGCGCGCTCAGTCGTTCCAGAACTGACGACTGAGCCAGGCGTCTCCGCCCGAAGGCCCGTAAACGCTGGCGTTATCCCGGAGTGCTGGTCGCCGGCCCGCCTTCGGACAGCCCGGCCGATCTGAGTTGGAGGGTTTTTGACAGGGTTGCTGACACTCTGCTGACAGGGTCGGAGCGCACGATCGCGGCATGGAATCAGCAGAAACGACCACCAATCGAAGCGACGCCGTGGAGCGACTCCACGAACAGCTGCAGGACTCGCTCCAAGAGCTCGTCACGTCCGAGGACTGGCAGCGGGCTCTGGCCGTAGCGGCCCGGTTCCACGACTATTCGTTCGCCAACACCCGATTGATCTGGGCACAATCCCTGGCCCGCGGCTTCACCCCGAGCCGGGTAGCCGGCTACCGGGCGTGGCAGGAACTCGGCCGACACGTGCGGCGCGGCGAACGGGGACTGCAGATCCTCGCCCCCGTCATCCGCAAGATCACGCCCGAGAACGGAGACGAGGAGGAACGGCGAGTTGTGGGGTTCCGAGTCGTCCACGTCTTCGACATCGCCCAAACCGAAGGCGAACCCCTCCCCGAAGTGCCCGTGGCTCTCGTTGAAGGGGATCTTCCCTCCCACTGGGAACAGGTCAGCGGGCTCATCACCGGGGCCGGGTTCGACCTTCAGGTCGCCGACCTCGAGCGGCTCGGCGAAGCCAATGGCATCACCGACTGGCAGCACCGAGATGTGGTGGTGCGTGCCAGTCTCCCGGGGGCGCAGCGATTCAAGACTGCAATCCACGAGCTCGCCCATGTTCGGTTGCACGAGCCGACTTCGGATGGTAGACCGTCGTGTCGGGGGATCGTCGAGGTGGAGGCCGAGTCGGTGGCGTACATGGTGTGCGCAGCACTTGGGATCGACAGCGCCGGCTACAGCCTCCCCTACGTGGCGTCATGGAGCGGAGGCGACATCACGAAGGTGTCTGCCACTGCCAATCGGGTGATCGGCTGTGCCCGCCAGGTCCTCACCCAGCTCGAGCAGGAACGCCGACTCGAGCGCGAACCCATCGCCGCCGGGCCCCGGATCGAGGCCCGAGATCGGGAGACCGCGGCGCGATCGCCGGAGCCGAAAGCAAGATCGGATCTCGAGACGGTGGTCAGCGCCGCAACGGCGTTCTACCAAGGCCAACTCCGCGAGCCACCGGGAGGGGAGGCAGTCGAGTACCTGCGAGGCCGGGGGATCGACAACGAGGCGATCGATCGCTGGCAGCTGGGCTACGCACACGGCGCCTGGGAGGCATTGACGGTGGCGCTCCGCGAAGAAGGCTTCAGCGACGACCTGCTCCTCGAGGCGGGCGTTGCCGGCCGGTCACGGCACGGGCGCCTCTACGACCGGATGCGCAACCGGGTGATCTTCCCCATCCACGATGACCAAGCTGTACCCAGAGGTCTCGCCGGTCGGCTCCTTTCGGGTGACGGACCCAAATACCTCAACACCCCCGAAACCGAGCTGTACCAGAAGCGGTCCCTGCTCTACGGCCTCCACCTCGCCCACCAACCGATCCTCGACGCCGGCACGGCGGTCGTAGTCGAGGGCTACACCGACGCAATCACCGCCCACCAAGCGGGCCTCACCAACGTCGTCGCCACCGGGGGAACCGCGCTGACGGAGGAGCACCTGAAGACACTTGCGAGGATCACGAGCAACGTCACGCTGGCGTTCGACGGCGACCACGCCGGTCTCCAGGCGGTGGAGCGCGCGGCGGACCTGGACCGCGCCCACCACGGCATCCGGCTCCACGTCGCCATGCTGCCGGCGGGACACGATCCTGCAGACCTGCTCGCAAACGGCGGAAGACACTCCCTTGAAGAAGCCATCGCCAACGTCGCTCCGCTGGAACACCACCTGATCGATCAGATTGTCGAACAACACATCCTCGACGAACCCGAAGCCATGGCCCGGGCAATCCGTGCCGCCAGATCGGTCCTGCGCTCCGCAACTGACATCGACGTTCGTACAAAGGCGACCGAATACTTGGCGACGAGCGTCGGTCGAGACGTCGCGCTTGTTGCCTCATACCTCGAGCAAACAAGCCAGCCTCGCGCCCTCGAGCGACAACGAGGAAACGGGAGAAGCATCGCATGACCTGCGGAGGCGCCGCCGTGAGTGGTCAGTCCGAATCCCGAAGAGCACGCCGAGGTGAGGCGCTGATGGGGGAATCGTACGTTCTTGTCCGGTGATCAGTTGATGTGAGTGTTACTGCAGTCGGCAAGGCGAGACTATCGGAACCGAACACCAGTTCGATACAATACAGGGATGGACAACACCTCGAACGACGCATCAGGCACCTCCCCATACCGCTCGGCACACGATCTGCCGTCGTTTGTTGAGATGCGACAGCAACTGAAGGCGTTCAAAGCCCTGACACTCTTCATGATGCGCGGGAAGCGCAGCGAGATTGCCGAGTTGGAAACGCGTATCAACGAGATGGCCGATCGCGTCGATGCCTTTTACGAACGCCTCGGTCCGCGTCACTGGGTCTTCAACGACTGGATGAACGTCAGGGAAGTCGACAGCATCCTCGAGGAGACCTCCACGCCCGAAGTGGCGGAGCGCCGACTCATCGAGTTGTACCGGGACGCCGAAGCGGCCAAGTTGCATTTGTTGCGACTCCGCGGGGTTGCCGGCCTGCGTCAACGGCACCACTTGCTGGTTCGGGCGCGTGAGGACTACGACGCCGGGCGCTTCGATGCATGCACCCTGCTCCTCATCTCAGTGATGGATGGCCTTGTCAACGACTACGAGGCAAGCAAGCGACAGGGCCTTGCAGCGCGAGATGCCGACGAGATGGTCGCCTGGGACAGCGTGACCGGACACCACTTGGGGCTCACTAATGCATTGAAACCGTTCTTGAAGACCATCAAGAAGCGAATCGACGAAGAGGTGTTCGAGGTTCACCGTCATGGCATCGTCCACGGCTCCGTCGTGAGCTTCAACAACATCATTGTGGCGACGAAGGCATGGAACCTTCTCTTCGCTGTCGTCGACTGGACCATTGCTACCACAAAGAAGGCCGCCGAAGAGGCCAAGGCACCGCCGCCCACGTTGAGGGAGACTTTTGCCAAGCTCGCCGAACACGGGCGCAAGAAGCAAGCGCGCAACCAGTTCGAACCCTGGACCCTGAGCCGTGGGAGCGGAACATTTGACAGCGACGAGGTAGTCGTCCAAACCAGGCTGTTCATCGAGGTCTGGCAGAAGAAGCAGTGGGGAAGACTGGTGCCGCTCATGCCGCCGCACCTCATAGGGGAGAAGTCGCTGGGGGAGGCCGCCGAGTACACAAAGTCATGGTTCGACATGCACGACGTCGCCGACGTCGAGATCGAGCGAATCGAGTACACGCAGTCGAGCGTGGCCGAGGCCAGAGGCAAAGCCACCATCGACGACACAACAGGGGCTCTCCGGCTTCGGTGGGTCCGCTATGACGACGAAGGGAATTTGGCGCTCAACGACGAGCGTGGAAGCTGGCGTCTCGCCGTCGTCGCACCTCATACCTATCTCGTCGACGATGTGGCGAGTGGCTGAATTTAGCGCGAGCCCCGGCCTGCGACCACGATCAACCCCACGAACCAGAACCGGAAACCACGTCACCGCCCCACCTCCCCGGACCTCAAAAACACCCTCCAAGGATCATCGCGAAAGCCCAAGTGGATTACAGGCATATGTGGCAATCCCGGAAACATCCGTATCTCACTTTGAGTGGCTGTCTCAGAGAGAAGCTGCGGAGTTCACCCCGCGTGACGCCGGCGCCTTCGGGACTCCTGATCGTAGAGCTCGATCGTCTCGGGGTCGAGGAAGCTGGATGCGTCGGGGCCTTCGTCGGCGTCGATGACTGCGAGTAACTCCGAGTAGACGGCTTCGAAGGCGACCTGGTTGCCTTCGGTGGCTGCGGCTCGCATGAGGTTGCGGTAACACTCTTCGCACGCTCCGGTGGCGAGCAGGCCTTTTCTGGCGGCCCAGGTCGCCTCATCGGGGTTGGCGTTGGTGAGGGCGTGTTGGGCGAGGCGGTGGGCGGCGTTGTCGATGGCGACGATGGTGTGGGTGATGATCCCGTCGGTGTGCGCCCAGGTGTAGGCGTTGCCTGCCGCGCTGAAAGGGGTTCCTTCCACGAGTTCGAGCGCAGCGCGCAGGTGGTTGGCTTCGTCGGGTCCTGATGCCCGGTCGGCTTGGCGTATGTGTCCGGTGAACTGTTCGATGTCGCTTCGGAGGTGGGGGCTGATGCGGTAGATCCCGTCGCTGACGTAGGGGAGGTAGGGCTCGCCGTCGGGGCCGAGACCGAGCGTCGTGCGGGCACGAGAGGTGTGCCGGTTAAGCCTTTGGTAGTCGGGTCGCTGTTCCGGCCAGATGGCTTCCATCAGGGTGTCGGCTTCGACGCCACCACGGTGGAAAGTGAGGTATGCGACCAGTTCGGTGCATCTGCGGAGCGGGAAGTGTCCATCGACCCCGTCGACCCGGAGGGTGCCGAGCACCTTCATCTCGGGGACTTGGGCCGGGAGTGCCTCGACGGCCATCTCGTCCTCTGCGAACAGGGTCGGTTCGATGGGCTCCTCGATCGACTCGGGGATGTCGTCGAAGGTCTCGTTGAGCAGGAGAGGGTCGGTGGTGAGTTCGGGGGGTAGCCCGTCGAGGTCTTTGGCGGCGGCGACGAGGTCGGTCATTGCGGTCTGTTCGGCCGGGGTGAGGTTGCGGCGGGCGTAGGTGTGGCCGAGTGGTTCGACGCGTACGGTGTCGTCTTCGATGTGGAGGCGCCACCGGTCCCCGGTCGGGTAGCCGACGACGGCGGCGACCCCTCGACCGGCGTGGGCGGTGGTGAGAAGTCGGTTCGCCTCGTCGGGGGTGTCGGCGGTGGGGTGGAAGACGATGATCGGGTCCCAGGTGTCACCGGCCACCGACGAGATCCGGCCAGCCAGGGGTGATGGGGAGGCGACCCGGGCGACGGCTGCGGCTTTGGCTTCGAGGGCCGGCAGGACCTCGCTCAGGTCGCCTATCGCACGTATCCGTTCGAGGTGGTCGAGGTCCGTCCCGAATCCGATGCAGATGATCTGGACGTTGTCGGCGATGGGGCTGGCGGCGAGCTCGGTGGCCATGGTGTAGCAGGTGGCTGTGACGTCGTCGCGGTGGCCGGTGATCTGGGTGGCTCCGAGGTATTCGAGGTCCAAGAGGAGCTGGGTGTGGTCTCCGTGTCCGACGGTGACGAGCGCTGGGTAGGGGGCGGGGACGCCGTTGGCCTTGTCGCGGAGCCGGTCGATGTCGGTATCGGTGGGGATGGTCCAGCTGCGTCCGTCGTCGTCGATACGCCATCCGGGCGGTGGATCCTGGTGTGGGGTCCACAGCAACAGCCGCAGCGTGTCGGCGCTGAGGTGGACACCGACGACTTGTGGTGGCGGGATGTGGGAGGCGATGACGTCTCGGGCCATGGCGCGCAGGGCGAGATCGATGAACTCGGTGGCGGTGGGGGCGGCGGCCCTTCGGATCATTGCCTCGGCCGGGGCGGTGTCCGGTGGCGGGGGCGTGGGGACGGTGCCGGGTCGGCGGTGCCGCAGCTGTGCCGTTCGGAGCCGGCGCAGGAGGGCGACGATCCCGGCTGCGAGGACCCCGAGGCCGGCGAGGGTGCTGGCGATGGGGAGCAGCTCGCCGGCGAGGCCCCCGTCGTTTGTGTCGTCGGCGGCATCGGTGTCGTCAGGCTGGGTGATTGGCTCGGGCGGCTCGTGGCTGTTGACAGGGTCGGTCGGCGTCGGCGCGGTGGCGTTCGGAGTGGGCAACGTGGTTGCGGATGGGAGATCGGGCGGAACGGTGTTCGGGGCGGTGTCGGGATCGTCTGGAGCCGACGCTGTGGTCTCGGGCGAAGCGCCGCCATCGAGGCGAGAGTCGGGTTCGGCAGGGTTGCGGGGGTCGTCGGGGATGGCCGGCAGCCCGAATCTCTGGCCGGGGTGGATGAGGTTGGGGTCGTGAGGTGGCGCCAGCCGGTCCCGGTTGGCGTCAACCACCTGTCGCCAGAAGTCGGTCGTTTCGGCGGTGGTGGGGGTTCGGTCCCAGGCGTGGGCGAGGGTTGCTTCGGCGATGCTCCAGAAGCTGTCCCCCGCTTCGACGGTGGCCTCGTCGACTCCCTGCTGCTCAGGGCGATCCGGCCTGATCGGCACACCTGCATCGGCCTGGGGGTCGGTGGGGATGGGGGGCAGTTCGAATCGTTGGTCCGGGTAGATCAGATTGGGGTCGTACGGCGGTACCAGCTGGTCTCGGTTGGTGCCGGCGAGGTGCCGCCAATATTCGGATGTCTCGGGCTCGGTGGGTGGACGCCCCCACGCGGTGGCGAGGGTGGTCTCGGCGATCGTCCAGAAGCTATCCCCCGCCTCCACTATGACCTCCCCCTCCAACGGTGCCGTCGCGTCGTGGTCAGGTGTGGTTGCGCCGCTTGGCAGGACGAGCAGCCAGCCGGGGGTGAGACGATCGGTGGTCTCGGTGAATCGGTGACCGTCACCCATGGCCCGTCCAACGTTCAGCGCACGGATCTCGGTCCACCGGCGACCGTCTTCGAGGGTGGTCTCGGCGATGCTCCACAGGGTGTCGCGGCGCGTCACCTGGTATGTCGGTTGTTGAGGTTTGGCTTGGTGCTGTGGGGCGGACTCCACCCATCCGGGCCTTGCTGGTTGTTGACCCAAGTCCACAGCCGGATGACTCGACGCCAGAGTGAACTCGGCGGGTAGCGGAGTTGCCGTGGCTGGGACCGCGCGGAGCGGACCGAGGGTGGCGGCGGCGAGGGTGATGGCAGCGACGAGCTGGGCGACGGCCGGCTGTAGCCCCGGTAGGACGGGTAGGCGGCGGGCGGCTCTGCCTCGGACGGCGGCGATAGCTTCGGCCGTCAGGGCGATGATGAGCTGGGCCCAGACCACCCAGACGACCACAGCCAGGGCCTTGATGAGGAGTTGCGGGTCGATCCCGCTCCGCAGGGCGAGCTGGATCTGGTCGAGGGTGGGAAGACTGGTGGGCAGTGGCCACCCCACATAGGCGATCAAACCGGCCGGAATCCCAATCACGAACAGGAAGCTGATGAGGAGGGCTGCGAGGCCACGGATGATGTTGTTGAGGTGTCGCATCATGGCTCCTGGGTGATGGCGGTGGCGGTCTCGGTGGCGGTAACGGTGATTGGTCCGGTTGGAAGGAGGACGGGGTCGACGGTGAGTCTGATGGTGACGGTGATGGTGTCACCGGTCACGGTGATCTCGGTGGCGGTGTACCCGAGGGATGTCAGGTACTGATCGACTCGATCGGCGGCGTCGCCGGGAAGGAGGGTGAGGTCGCCGGTGGTGCGGAGGGTGTCGAGGTCGACGGCTTGGGCGCCGGCCCGGGCGGCGTTGTCGGCCAAATGGCTCGCCTCTCTGAGGGCGTTGACCTTGCGGCCACCGTCGATGGCGAGCCCGGCCGCCATCAGGAGGGCGAGGGCTATGACTGCCAGGAAGGTGGAGACCGCTCCCCGCTCGTTCATGGGCTGAACCCGCCGGCTTCTGCCCGGTAGGTGTCGATGATCTCGATGGCGGTGGCCGCGAAGGTGCGGCTGCCGGGGACGGCCAGCATGGCGATATCGGCGAAGGCGGCCTGACAGCTGACGGTGACGGCCACCTGGCCACCGGCAGCAAAGTCGGATGTGTCGACGGACACGTCAAGGTTCCGGCATGCCACCGCGCCTTCTGCGATGTTGGCGGTGGCCGTGTTGGTGCCCGCCTCCAGGGCGGCTTGTGGAGTGGCCACGAGGGAGGCGGCTCGGGCGGCTTCGTGGGCGGCGTGGGCGACATCACCTTCGGTTTGGGCGACCCGCCCGGCGAACACGACCAGGAGCATGAACCCGATCAGCAGCGGGGTGAGCACCGCCAGCTCGGTGGAGACTGCTCCCCGCTGGTCAACGAGGCGGATCATCGGTCCGGCTCCGGGATGAATCGTTCGATCGCACCGGCTGCGCGGGCGGTGACCTGCCTGTCGAATCCGGGAAGGAGTCGGGGTGCCCGCCCCGTCACCTCGACGCTGACAGTCTGGGTGGTGCGGGTGACGGTCACCTGGGGTTCGGTGAGGTTGCCGGCGGCGTCGAGGAACCATTGAGCGGCTCGGATCCCGTCGTCTTCGGTGGCGGTGACCACCTGGGCGGCGTCGACTGCCTCCCGGGCTGCGGCGTCGGCGACCTGATGGGCGTGCCACCACAACGCCACCTGAAACGGTACCAGTATCAACATGATCAGCACCGGCATGACCACAGCCAGCTCGGTGGAGGTGAGCCCATCCTCTCCTCGGTGCCCGATCCTCGCCATCAGTGATCTCGTTCCCCACCCGATCAGGGGGTGGGCACGTTGTCGGGGATCGCTTCGGCGTTGGATCGCATCTTGGCGATGAGGATCACCCCCGCGGCGACGGCGATGGCGACCAGCACGCCGGTGAGGACGGCAGCCTCGGTCGACATCGCTCCCTCCTCGTCTCGGATCTGGACCCCAAGTCTGGTGAGGCCGACCTCGATCAGCAGGCGGGTGTAGTCGATATAGGCGGACATGGATGGTGCTCCCTTCCTTCGTGAATGGTCTGGTGTTGTCGACCCCGGTGGATTCCTTTTCGTGGGGTCATGGGATGGTGCCGGGGGTGGAGATGGCCTGGACGACGCCGAAGCCGATGAAGAGGATCATGCCGACCACCAGGGTGACGACCGGCAGGAGCATCTTTTCGGTGGCGGCTTCGGCTTGGGCTTCGATGGTGGCGGTCTGGGCGGCGCGCATGGAGTCGGCTTTGGCGGCCAGAGAGGCCCGGATGCGGGCTCCCTGATCGCCTGCTAGATGGGCGGCGGCGGCGAGTTCGCGGAGCTCGTCGACGCCGAGCTCTTGACCGAGTTCGTCGAAGACCTCCCACGGGGTGCGGTTGGTGAGGCGGGCTTTGCGGAGGGCGGCTCGGATCTCGGTGAACGCCCAACCGTCTCCGAGGTCGGCGGAGGTTTGCAGGGCGGTCTCCAGTCCTCCTCCCCCGGCCAGGATGATCGTAACCAGATCCAGGTAGGCGGACAGGGAGTGGCGGAAGTCGCGGCGGCGACGTTCGATCCGCTCGGACAACCCGAGATCCGGCCACAGGAAGCCTGCCAACCCCAACCCGACCGCGAGAGCGGCGATCCATGCGGGGGCGACGGTGACTCCACCTGCGGCCAGGACGAGACTGAACATGACCGGGATCCCGAGCCCGGCGAGCCCGCCGAGCATCTTTGCGTAGGCGTGTGCTTCGAGTGGCTTGCCAAGAGCCCGGAGACGCCGCCGGAGCGCTCCCAGATCGACCAGTCCGGTGGCTTCGAAGATCTGCACGGCTATCTTCCCGAACCGATCGCTCATCCCCGCCGGCATCGTCTCTGGCTCGACGAGGGCTCGGCGGGGACGTTCCAGATCCGCCAGTGCCCTCTGCAGTGGCATCGGTCGGGGGAACACCGCTCTGAAGCCCAGGAAGACACCAAGCCCGATCCCCGCCCCTGCGGTCATCACTGCCAGCATCGTCATCGGAGCGGCTCCTGACCTGAGAGGTGGCGGAGCGTGAAGCGCTCCGGTGCTTCGAGTTGGCTGTAGTGGTGAAGCATCACCCCGGCCCCGAAGAACACGACCATCACCACCACCAGCCAGCCCTGGCCAGCAGCGGTGTCGTACGGCTCCAACAAGTGACCGGCGAACAGGTACAAGAAGACCACCGTGGCGGTGGTGGTGGCGACCGCGATCCGAGCGGAGGTGCGGATCCGGGTCCGGCCGATCTCGATGCGGGTGCGCATGCGGACGTCTCCCCGGATGGCCTCGGCCAGGCGAGCCAGGAGCCCGCCCAGGTCGCGGGCCTCGAGGCGGGCGGCGGCCGCGAGGGCCGCGACGATCAGGTCGGCGGACGAGTGATTGAGATCTCGGGCGAGACCGTCCAGGGCGGCCTCGAGTGGTTGATGCCGCAGCCGGTGGGCGAAGGCCTGCAACTGCGCCCTGATGGCGGTTGGGGCGACCGCGGCGGTCTGGATGAGTGACTCCTCCAGCCCCGATGCTCCGGCCATGGTGTCGCGGATCATGTCTGCCCAGGTGGCGATGGCGTCGGCGGTGGCGGTCTCCTGGGCACGCCGAGCGGTGCCGCCCAATGCGGCCGGGCCCACCAGCACGCCGATGGCGGTGCCGAGTCCGGCCACCGGCCAGCCGGTCACCAGCCCCACGATCGCGCCTATCAGGACTGCTGCGGTGAGCCAGGCGGCGGCACGTTCGGGCGGCACCGCTTTGGGGACCAGCCGGTGGGCGTCGGGCACGACCTTGACGCCCCTCGCAGCGGTGATGCCCAGCCAGATTCCGAAACCTCCCAGAGCCCCCAAAGTGGCGGCAACAACAACCTGCATGCTCACCACCACCCGGATGGGGTGGACAGATAGGAGGCGTCGAAACCGGCGGCGACCAGACGGGCCAGGGTGTCGTTGCGGATGGTCGGCCCGGGAGCCGGCACCGCTTTCCCGTCGGCGGCGGGCCGGTACACCTCGTTGGTGGCGATCTGACGGGCCTCCGCCTCCAGAACTTCTCGCACCGATGTGACGCGGCGCAGGCCGTCGACCCAGCCGAGGTGGACGATCAGGTCGACCGCGTTGGCGATCCACTTGTTGGAGGTCTCCTCATCCAAGCCCGCCTCCGCCGTGTACATGCCGAGACGGACGATGGCGCCTTTGGAGGAGTCGGCGTGAATGCTGGACATGGACCCGTCGTTGCCCTGCGACATGGCCCGCAGCATGTCCAGAACCTCGACACCGCGGATCTCGCCCACCACCACCCGGTCGGGGTTCTGTCGCAGCGTGGCCCGTACACAGTCGGCCAGGGTGGCTTCGCCTCGACCTTCGATGTTGGCGCCCCGGCGTTCCCACATGACCTGGTCGGGGTGGAGGTCACCGAATCGGTCCAATCCGATCTCGAGGTTGTCCTCCACGGTCACCACCCGCTCCTCCGGGGGGATTTGATTGAGCAGACATCGCAGCATCGTGGTCTTGCCGGTGTTGGTCCCCCCAGCCACGATCAGGTTCAGCTTGGCGCGTACCGCCGCCCCCAGGAACGCCGCCAACCCTTCATCAACTACGCCAAGGTCGATGAGGTGTTTGAGCCGGTAGATGGAGAAGTCGTGGCGGCGGATGGTGATGGCCGGCCGACCCGTCAACCCCATCACCGCGTGGAGTCGTTCCCCTCCCGGGAGTTGGAGGTGGAGCTCCCAGGACACCTGATCCCACCGCTTCTCGGAGCGGCCGATCC
>Ga0209341_10001145_pt1 | contig 26574 bp, 23 predicted proteins | sample RifCSP13_2_FD_184020 | JGI IMG/M metagenome (GOLD analysis project Ga0209341, IMG submission 184020) | Soil microbial communities from Rifle, Colorado - Rifle CSP2_sed 13_2 (SPAdes) (version 2) | ecosystem: Environmental > Terrestrial > Deep subsurface > Rock core/Sediment | place: Rifle... | reverse complement strand
GGCGCGGCGTTCGGTTGCGTCATGTTGCGGATTTTATAGCACGTCTAGCGGGTGCCGGCGAGCCGGCGCCAGCGGGCGACCGCGCGATTGTGCTGCGCGACGGTGGACGAGAACTGGTGCCGCCGGTCGTCGCGCGCGACGAAGTAGAGGTACGGCACCGGCGCGGGGTCGAGCACCGCCTCGACCGCCGCGAGGCCCGGGCTCGCGATGGGCCCCGGCGGGAGCCCCGCGTGGCGGTAGGTGTTGTACGGGCTCGCCGCCTGGAGGTCGGCGCGCGTGAGCGCCCGGCGCTCCTTGCCGACGGCGTACTGCACCGTGGGGTCCGCCTGCAGCGGCATCCCGCGCCGGAGCCGGTTCCAGAACACCGCGGCGATCAGCCGCTGCTCGTCGCGCACGACGGCCTCGCGCTCGACGACCGAGGCGAGCGTGAGGAGCTGGTGCAGCGTGAGCCCGCGCGCGCCCGCGCGGGCGACGAGGTCGGGCGCGAGCTTCGCGCGCAGTCGCGCCACCATGCGCGCCAGGATCTCCTCGGGCCGCAGGCCGCGCACGAGCTGGTAGGTGTCGGGGAACAGGTAGCCCTCGAGGCTCGGGGCCTCGATGCCGAGCGCGCGCAGGACCTCGGGGTCGCGCGCGAGCCGCTCGATCGCGGCCGCGTCGGCGAGCCCCTCGCGGGCGAGCTCGCGCGCCAGCTCGGCCACGGTCGCCCCCTCCGGGTGCAGGACGAGGTGCTGCTTGACGCGGCCCGACTCGAGCAGCGCGAGCACCTCGGGGGTCGTGGCGCCGCGCGCGACCTCGTACTCGCCCGCCCGGAGGCGCCCGGCGCTGCCACGCAGGAGGGCGAGGAGGACGAAGCCCGTCCGGCTCCGGATGACCTCGGCCTCCGCGAGCCGCCCGGCGACGCCCCGCAGGCCCACGTGGGCCGGGACCTCCACGGTCCGGGGCCCGCGCTCGAGCGCCGGGGCGGGGGTGAGGGTGAGCCAGGCGAGGGCCGCCAGAGCGCCCGCGGCGACGAGCGCGACGGCGAGGACGGTGCGCAAGCGCATGATTCTTCGAGTGTAGCATCCCCACCCGGGACGCGAGGATCGGGGGGGACTTTGGTATACTGGTGGGCCTGGGGCCCGGCCCGCAGGATCACACAGGAACGAGTCTCAAGGGGGTCGTCTTCATGCTCGAGCTTCAGCTTCCCACGCGTCACGACTGGATCGCCCAGACACCGACCTACGGCAAGCTCACGATCGAGCCCTTCGAGCCGGGCTTCGCGCTGACCGTCGGGATCGCCTACCGGCGCGCCCTGCTCTCCGCGATCCACGGCGCGTCGCCGACCTGGGCGAAGATCGAGGGCGTGCTCCACGAGTTCTCCCACCTGCCGGGCGTCACCGAGGACACGCTCGACGTCATGCTCAACCTCCGCAAGGTCGTGTTCGCGCTCCACGTCAACCGGCCGAAGATCCTCCGTCTCAAGGCGCAGGGGCCGGGTGTGGTCAAGGCGCGCGACTTCGAGCCGGACGCCGACGTCGACATCCTGACCCCCGACGTGCCGCTGGCGACGCTCGACAAGGACGGCGTGCTCGAGATGGAGGTCTGCGTCGAGCGCGGCCGCGGCTACATGCCGGCCGAGAAGCGCGAGGTCGAGGCGCTGCCGATCAACGCGATCCAGCTCGACGCCGACTTCTCGCCGGTCGGGCGCGTGAACTCCCACGTCGAGCCGGCCGGCGAGGGGAGCGAGCGGCTCGTCCTCGAGGTCTGGACCGACGGCAGCGTGGCCCCGACCACCGCGGTCGGCGAGGCCTCGAAGATCCTCGAGGACCACTTCGCCCTGCTGACGAGCTTCCCCGAGGCGGCGCCGCAGGCGGAGGAGGCCACCGAGGCCGAGCAGCGGCCGCGGACCGAGCTGAACGAGAACCTCTTCCGCAACGTGGACGAGCTCGAGCTGTCCGTGCGGGCGTCGAACTGCCTGAAGACCGCGAGCATCCGGAGCATCGCCGATCTCGTGCAGAAGAGCGAGGCCGAGCTGCTGAAGACGAAGAACTTCGGCAAGAAGTCGCTGAACGAGATCAAGACGATCCTCGGCGAGATGGGGCTCGCCCTCGGCATGCGCCTGGATCCCGAGGAGCTCGAGCGCCTGCGCGCCCAGTACGAGCGCGCCTACGAGGCGTAGCCCCGGCTCGCCCGTATTCTTCGCGAACGGTCATCGCGCGAGGCGGGCAGGGCGCGCCATCGCCGTTCGCGAATAATGCGGGCTCGCGCGCCGTTCTCGAAGTCCGGGTAAGCCCCGTCGACCCCTCCCGCGCGCGCCTGGCGGCCCGCCGCGCGGGCTAGAGCGCGAGGCGGCGCTTGATGCGCTCGACCGCCTCCTGGGTCTCTCCGCGCTGGCCGAAGGCGGTGAGGCGGAAGTAGCCCTCGCCGCTCGGCCCGAAGCCCGCGCCCGGCGTGCCCACGACGTGGGCCTCGCCGAGGAGCTTGTCGAAGAAGTCCCACGAGGAGAGCCCGGGCGGCGTCTTCACCCAGATGTAGGGCGCGTTCCGCCCCCCGTAGACGCGGAGCCCCGCGGCCTCGAGCCCGTCCCGGATCACGCGCGCGTTGTCCATGTAGTGGTCGACGAGCGCGCGCACCTGCTTCTGGCCCTCGTCCGTGTACACCGCCGCGGCGCCGCGCTGGACGACGTACGGCACGCCGTTGAACTTCGTGGACTGGCGCCGGAGCCAGAGCGCGTTCAGGCTCACCGGCGCGCCCGCCGCGTCGCGCCCCTGCACCTCCCTGGGCACGACGGTGAACGCGCAGCGGGTGCCGGTGAAGCCGGCGGTCTTGGAGAAGCTCCGGAACTCGATCGCCACCGCGCGCGCGCCCTCGATCTCGTAGATCGAGTGGGGCACGTCGGTGTCGCGGATGTACGCCTCGTACGCGGCGTCGTAGAGGAGCACGGCGCCGTGCTCCCGCGCCCAGTCCACCCAGCGCCGGAGCGCGGCGCGCGACAGGACCGCGCCCGTCGGGTTGTTGGGGAAGCAGAGGTAGACCAGGTCCACCGGCCGCTCGGGCAGCGGCGGCTCGAAGCCGTTCTCGGCCACGCAGGGCAGGTAGACGACGCGGTCGTAGCGTCCGTCGGCGCCGGCGTCGCCGGCCCGGCCCGCCATCACGTTGCTGTCCAGGTAGACCGGGTAGACCGGGTCCGTCAGCGCGATCACGCAGTCGGCCGCGAAGATCTCCTGGATGTTGCCGGTGTCGCTCTTGGCGCCGTCGCTGACGAAGATCTCGTCGGTCGCGACCGTGACGCCGCGGCTCGCGTAGTCGTGCCGGGCGATCAGCTCGGCCAGGAACTCGTAGCCGGGCTCCGGGCCGTAGCCGCGGAACGTCGCGGCGCGCCCCATCTCGTCCACCGCCGCGTGCAGGGCCGCGATGACCGCCGGCGGGAGCGGCTGGGTCACGTCGCCGATCCCGAGCCGGATGATCTTCGCCCCGGGATGGGCGGCCTGGAAGGCCTTCACGCGGCGCGCGATCTCCGAGAAGAGGTAGCTCGCGGTGAGCTTCAGGTAGTGCTCGTTGACGCGGGCCATGGCGTCCGATTCTAGCCCGCATTCTCCGCGGGCGGTAGTCGCGCAGGGGCGGGGGGCGCTCCCCGCCCCTGCGCGGCGCCGGGCGCGGACACGCGGGCTAGCAGGTCGTCTCGGGGTCGAGGCAGAGCCGCGCGCGCGCGCGCGCGGCCCAGCGGGTGACGCTGAGCGCGCGCCCGTCGGTCTCGAGGAGCACGGCGCCGTCCTGGTCCGTGCGGTAGACGGAGGCCCCCGCCGCGGCGAGCCGCGCCAGCGCGCCGGGGCTCGGGTGGCCGTAGGTGTTGCGCGGTCCCACGGAGACGACCGCGACGCTCGGGCCGACCGCCGCCAGGAACGGCGCGGTGCTCGAGCCGCGCGCGCCGTGGTGGGGCACCTTCAGCACCGTGGCGGCGAGCGGCGCGCCCGCGGCCACCAGGTCAACCTCGCGCGCGGCCTCGATGTCGGAGGCGAGGAGGAACGCGGCGAGACCGTACTCGAGCCGGAGCACCATCGCCTCGTCGTTCGCCGCGCGTCCCCGCGCCGCGGCGTCGGCCGGCGCCTGCCGGGGGCGCACGAGCGAGAGCACGGCGCCGCCCGCCGCGAAGGGCGCGCGCGCGAGCCCGTCCACGGTGAGCCGCGCCGGGACGCCGAAGAGCCGGTGCACCGTGGGCATGCCCCCCGCGTGGTCGGCGTCGAGGTGGGTCACCGCCGTCGCGGCCAGGCGCAGGTAGCCGCGGTTCCAGAGGAACGGCGCGACGACGCGCTCGCCGGCGTCGAGGCGCCCCGGGCCGCCGCCGCCCGCGTCGATCAGCACCGCCCGGCCGTCGGGCGTCTCGACGACGATCGCGTCGCCCTGGCCGACGTCGAGCACGGTGACCCTGAGGCGCCCGTCGGGCGGGCGCACGAGCGGCCAGGCGGCGATCGCCACCGACGCGGCGAGCAGGCCGAGCGCCGCCGCGGGCGCGGCGCGGCCGCGGCGGGCGCCCTCGGCCGGCGCGCGGCGCCACCACGCGACGCCGAGGAGCAGGGCGGCCGCGTAGCAGGCGAGCGCGCTCCAGGGGGGCGCGGGCAGGTGGAGGACGGCGCCCGGCACGGCGGCGGCGAGGGCGACCACGCCGCGCAGCGCCAGCAGGACGGGCCACACGGCGTCGAAGGCGACGGCCGCGAGCGCCTCGCTCGCGAACGCCAGGCCGACCGCGGCGAGGCCGCCGATCGTCGCGGCGCCCGCGAGCGGCACGACGCCGAGGTTGGCGAGGACGCCGATGGTGGAGAGCTGGTTGAAGTGCGTGAGGGCGATCGGCAGCACGGCGAGCTGGGCGGCCGCGCTCACGCCGAGGGCGCCGGCGACGAGCCCGCGCGGCAGCGGCGCCAGGACGATCCCGGCGGTCGCCGCGAACGAGAGCTGGAAGCCGGGGTCGAGGAGGTCGCCCGGCCGCACGGCGAGGATCGCCAGCGCGGCGAGCGCCAGGCTGTTCACGACGGAGGCCTCGCGCTCGAGGACCAGCGCGCTCAGCACGAGCACCGCCATGACGACCGCGCGGAGCACCGAGGGCTCGGGGCCGACGACCGCCGCGAAGCCGGTGACGACCGCGATCGCGCTGCAGGCGGATGCCCGGCGGCCCGCACGGGCGAGGCGGCAGAGCGCCCACACGGAGGCCGCGACGAGCGCCACGTTGAAGCCGGAGACCGCGAGGACGTGGTAGACGCCGCCGCGGCGGAACGCGTCGTCGAGGTCGCGCGGCAGCGCGGTCCGGTCGCCCAGGAGGAGCCCGCCGAGGAGCGCCGCGGAGGCGGGCGGAAGCGCCCGTCCCAGCGCGTCGAGCGCCGCCCGGCGCACCCGCGCCGGCCACGGCGGCCGCGGCGCGTCGAGCGCCTCGAGGCGCTCGCCGCGCGCCGTGGCCACCACGCGCACGCCCTCGCGGGCGAGGTGGGCGCCGTAGTCGAACGTGCCGGGGTTCCTCGGGCCCTGCGCGGGGTGGAGCGTGAGGTCGCCGGCGACGCGCTGGCCCTGGGCGAGCTCCGGGACCTCGCCGTACACCGTCACCTGGACGCGGCCCGACACCGCCCGGCCGTCGGCGCGCTCGACCTCGAGCAGGAGGCGCGCGCGGTCGGCCGCCCAGCGCACGGGCTCGGCGACGACCCGGCCCTCGACGCGCGCGGCGCGGGGCAGCGCGAGCCGACCCACGTGGTCGGGCGCGAGCGGCGGCTCGGCGCCCCGGAGCGCGCCCACGGCGACGACGCCGACCAGGAACGGCGCCGCCGCCCACGCCGGGCGGCCGCCCGCGAGGAGCGCCGCCGTCGCGACGAGGGCGGCGAGCCAGGCCGCCCACGCCAAGGCCCCGGGCACGAGCGGCGCCAGCGCGATGCCCGCGCCGAAGGCCAGCGCCGGTGGGACGAGCGGCGCCTTCGCGAGGGTCACTCGTCGGCTGCCGGGGCGGCGGCGGTGAGGAGCGGCCGCAGGCGCTCGAGCCGGGCGCGCCCGAGGCGCCGGACGCGCGCGAGATCGTCCACCGAGGCGAAGGGCCCGTCGCGCTCGCGCGCGGCGACGATGCGCGCGGCGAGGGCCGGGCTCACGCCCGGCATCCGCGCCAGCTCCGCGGCGCTCGCGCGATTGACGTCGAGCGGCGTGGCGCGCGGCGGCGCGGCGCGCGGCGGGCGCCCGGGGTGGGCGCCGCCCGGCTCCGGCACGAGCACGGCCGTCGTCGCCTCGGGGTCGCGGTCGAACTCCTCGAGGCGCGCGACGAGGTCGGGGTGAGCGCGGCGCCACTGGCCGACCGCGAGCCCGGCCCCCGCGGCGGCGAGGAGGCCGAGCAGGACCAGGAGCTGCTGGCGCGGGTAGAGCGTCATGCGCGGAGGCTCGCACGCCCCCGCGCGCGCCGCTAGAGTGGAAGAACCGATACGCCCCGGCGTGCGGCGGCCAGGGCCGGGCTAGGGCACGAGCGCCGCGCGCGTGATCGTGGTCGTCTCCCTGGCGTGCCACTCGCTCTCGGCGAACGCCCGGTTGATCTGCTCGAGCGGGTACGTGTGCGAGAGCAGCCGGTCGAAGGGGAAGCGCCGGCGGTTGCGCACGAGGAAGTCGAGCGCCTTCGGGATCACCCACGGGTCGTACTGGATGATGCCGACGATCTTCTTCGAGCCCCAGACGAGCAGCGAGGGCTCGAGCTCGACCTTGGCCCCGCGGCTGATCGTCCCGATCTCGACGTAGGTGCCGCCCGCGCGCAGCATGTCGAGCCCCTCGGGGATCACCTGCGGGAAACCGACGAAGTCGCACGCGACATCGGCGCCGACGCCGCCCGTCCACTTCCGCACGAGCGCCACGCGCTCCTTGCGGTCGGCGACCTCCCGGACGTTGAGCGTGTGATCGGCCCCGAACGCGCGCGCCAGCTCGAGCCGGCCGGGGAGCTGGTCGAGGACGATCACGGTCTGGGCGCCCATGTCCCTGGCGACGGCCGCCGCCTGGACGCCGAGGCCGCCCGCGCCCTGGATGACGACGCTGCCGCCGAACTGGAGCCCGCCCTTCGTGAGGCCGAAGATGACCTGCGAGAGCGCGCAGTTGACGGGCGCGACCAGCTCGTCGGGGAGCGCGTCGGGCACGAGGAAGAGGGCGCCGCGCGGCTTGAGGTAGTAGTACTCGGCGAACGCGCCGTGGAAGTGCGGGAACTGCGAGGGCCCGAGGGGGCGCTCGATCTTCGCCGGGCACGCGGCCGGCTCGTTGTGCAGGCACGCCCAGCACCGCCCGCACGGGTAGAAGTACGTGTACGCGACGCGGTCGCCCTCCTCGAGGGGGCGGCCGAGCGAGTCGGTCGTGACGCGCGCGCCGAGCTTCGCCACGCGCCCCGTCATCTCGTGGCCGAAGATCCAGCCGTCCTCGGGCAGGCGCAGCGGCGCGTCGCCGCGCCAGAAGTGCAGGTCCGAGCCGCACACGCTCGCGAGCGCGACCTTGATCAGCACCGCGTCGGGCTCGACGTCGGGGATCGGGACCTCGCGGATCTCGAAGGGCTTCCCGGGACCGAAGAAGACCGCGGCCTTGCCCGTGCTCATCGGCTGGCTCCTGTTCTGATTCTGGTCGCTCGCCTCGTCCGATCGCCGACCGGTTTCACCGCTCGGCTCGCGCCGCGCGGCGCTCGCCTCGCACGGCCACGGGCCTCAGCTCGCACTGCCACGGCCGACCTCGAACGCGTCGTGCAGGGCGCGGACGGCGAGCTCGGCGTACTTGTCCTCGATCACGCACGAGACCGCGATCTCCGAGGTCGAGATCATCTGGATGTTGATGCCCTCCCGGGAGAGCGTCGCGAACATCTTGGCGGCGACGCCCGAGTGGCTCCGCATGCCGACGCCGATGATCGAGACCTTGGCGATGCGCTCGTCGTGGACCACGCCCTGCGCGCCGATGGCCCGCGCGACCGCCTCGAGCGCGGCGACGGCCCGCGCGTGGTCGCCGCGCGGCACCGTGAAGGACATGTCCGTGTAGCCGTCGCGGCTGATGTTCTGGACGATCATGTCCACGACGATGTTCCGCTCCGCGATCGCGCCGAAGGTCTGGGCGGCGATCCCGGGCCGGTCCGGCACGCGCAGGATCGAGATCTTCGACTGGTTCCGGTCGTGCGTGACGCCGGTGACCACCACCTCTTCCATGGCGTGCTCCTCTTTCGTCACGAGCGTGCCGGGGTCGGGCTTGAACGTGGAGCGCACGTGGACCGTCACGCCGTGCTTCTTCGCGAACTCGACGGAGCGGCTCTGGAGCACCCTGGCCCCGAGGCTCGCCATCTCGAGCATCTCGTCGTAGGCGACGCGCCCGAGCTTCCGCGCGTCGGGCACGACGTTCGGGTCGGCCGTGTAGACGCCGTCGACGTCCGTGTAGATCTCGCACACGTCGGCCCCGAGCGTCGCGGCGAGCGCCACGGCGGTGAGGTCCGAGCCGCCCCGGCCGAGCGTGGTGATCTCGTCCTCGTCCGAGAGCCCCTGGAAGCCGGCGACGACCGCGACCTCGCCGGCGTCGAGGGCCCGGCTGACGCGCTCGGCGGTGATCGCCTTGATCCGGGCCCGCGTGTGCGCCCGGTCGGTCCGCATGCCGACCTGGGGGCCGGTGAACGAGCGCGCCCGGAGCCCGAGGGCGTGCAGGGCCATCGCGAGCAGCGCGATCGTCACCTGCTCGCCGGTGGCCAGGAGCATGTCCATCTCGCGGGGCTCGGGGCTCGGCGTGACCTGCCGGGCGAGGGCGACGAGGCCGTCGGTGGTCTTGCCCATCGCGGAGACGACGACGACCACGCGGTGGCCCCGGGCGCTCTCCGCCACCCGGCGCGCGACGCTCGCGATCTTCTCGGCGTCGGCGACCGACGAGCCCCCGTACTTTTGCACTATCAGCGCCATGACCCTCGCAGCCTACACGAGAGCCGCGGGAACTGTAAACACGGGGGCGGTGCGCGCGGGGGCTCCGGCAGGCGGATCGTGTGGTGGTCGCCGATTCGAGCCCGTTACCGAGCGCTCTCGGCGGGCGGCACGCGGGCGTGCGTCGCCTCGCCGAGGCTCATGTGCTCGCGCAGCAGGTAGAGCCAGCCGAGCAGCGTGACGGGCACGATCTGGCTCGCGTGGAACACGAGCGCGTAGCCGATCGCGGCCGACGGCGCGACGCCGTAGAGGCCGACGGCGAGCGCGGCCGCGGCGTGGAAGACGCCGACGTAGCCCGGCGCCGACGGGATCGAGACGCCGAGCCCGACGAAGACGAGCACCGTCCAGCCGGCGAGCCAGGGCAGGTGGAAGTTCATCGCGTAGAGCATCGTCCACGCCGAGAGCGCGGGGATCACCCAGACGATCCCCGTCCAGACCAGGATCGGCAGCGCGTGGTCCCACGTCCGGACGCCCTCCAGGCCGTGGACGAACGTGTCGAAGACGCGGTGGGCGCGCGCGCGGAGCGCCGGCCAGCGGCCGAGCAGGCGGGCGATCAGCCGCTGGCACGCCGCCGGCGCGACGGCGAGGCCGACCATGACGGCGATGCCGAGGCAGTCCACGGCGAGCAGGCCGGCGGCCGCGTACTGGAGCACGGCCGGCACCGGGATGACGAGGACGAGGGCCGCGAGCATCGCCACGATGAAGAGGCTGTCGAGCACGCGCTCGACGACGAGCGTCGCGAGCGTCGTCCAGAAGCCGTGGCCGCGCCCGGCGGTGCCCGCCGCGTCGGCGCCCCAGCGCCGCGCGACGACGTAGACGCGCACGAACTCGCCCGCGCGCAGCGGCAGCACGTTGTTCGCCATGTAGCCGATCATCGTCGCGGGCACGAGACCGGGCGGCCGCGAGCCCGGCGGGAAGAGGTAACGCCAGCGGACGGCGCGCGCCCAGATGCCCGCGGGCGCGAGCGCGGTGGCCAGGGCCGCCCAGCCCCACTGCGTGGCGCGGAGCTGGCGGCCGAGCTCGGCGAAGTCGACGCTCCGGAGGAGGTAGACGACGAGGGCGACGCTGATCGCGACGCCCAGGAGGATCTTGAGCCGGTTCAGAGGCCGAGCTGCGCCAGGACGGCGTCGAGCCGCGCGGGCACCGTGGTCGGCCGCGACGCGGACTCGAGCGCCGTGTCCGGGTCCTTGAGCCCGTGGCCCGTGAGCGTGAGCACGAGGGTCGAGCCCGGCTCGAGACGCCCGGCCTTGACCGACTTGATCAGGCCCGCCACGGACGCCGCGGACGCGGGCTCCATGAAGATGCCCTCTTCCCGCGCCAGCATCCGGTAGGCGCGCAGGATCTCCTCGTCGGTCACGATGTCCACCCAGCCGCGCGAGTCCTTCACGGCCTCGACCGCGGGCCCCCAGTTCGCGGGGTTGCCGATCCTGATCGCGGTGGCGATCGTGCGCGGCTCCTCGATCACGCGATTCTCGTAGATCGGCGCCGCGCCCGCGGCCTGGAAGCCGACCATCCGCGGCAGCTCCCGCACGCGCCCGGCGCGGTGGTACTCGCGGTAGCCGCGCCAGTAGGCGGTGATGTTGCCGGCGTTGCCCACCGGGATCAGGTGGTAGTCGGGCGCCCGCCCGAGCTGGTCCACGACCTCGAACGCGGCGGTCTTCTGGCCCTCGAGGCGGAACGGGTTGACCGAGTTCACGAGCGTCACCGGGTACTTCTCGGCGATCTGGCGGACGATCGAGAGCGCCTGGTCGAAGTTGCCGTCCACGGTGAGGACGCGCGCGCCGTGGATCGCGGCCTGCGAGAGCTTGCCGAGCGCGATCGCGCCCCGTGGCACCATCACGAACGCGCGGATCTGGGCGCGCGCGGCGAAGGCCGCGGCGGAGGCGGAGGTGTTGCCGGTGGAGGCGCAGATGACCGCGCGCGAGCCCGACTCGAGCGCCTTCGAGATCGCCATGGTCATCCCGCGGTCCTTGAACGAGCCGGTGGGGTTGAACCCCTCGCACTTGAGGTAGATCTGCATGCGCGCGTCGGTCGCCTCGGCGAGACGCGGCGCCGGCACGAGGGGCGTGTTGCCCTCGTGGAGCGTCACGACCGGCGTCTTCGCGCTGACCGGCAGGAAATCGCGGTACTGCTCGATGACGCCGCGCCAGCCCTTCACGCCCGACCGCCCTCGACGCGGATCATCGTCGTCGCCGCGGCCACGTCGGGCAGCCGGTCGATCGCCGCGAGCGCCCGGCGCATGTCGCGCTCGCGCGCCTCGTGGCTCAGCATGACGACCGGCACCGCCTCGCGCGTGCCGCGCCCCTTCTGGATGACGTTGGCGATCGAGATGTCGTTCTCGCCGAGGATCCCCGCGACCCTCGAGAGCACGCCCGGGCGGTCCTGCGCCATCACGCGCAGGTAGTAGCAGCAGCGGATCGCGTCCATCGGCGCCGGCGGCAGCGCCCCCGGCCCGGCCGACGGCAGCTCGAGGGCCAGCGCGGGCACGTCGTGGGCGATGCGCCGGGCGATGTCGAGCGTGTCGGCCCAGACGGCCGAGGCGGTCGGCATCTGGCCCGCGCCGCGGCCGTAGAACATCAGGTCGCCGACGGCGTCGCCGGTGATGAACACGGCGTTGAAGACGCCGGCGACCGCGGCCAGCGGCGAGGCGGCGGGGATCATCGTCGGGTGCACCCGGACCTCGACGCCGCCGTTCGTGGCCTTCGCGATCGCGAGCAGCTTGATGCGGTAGCCGAGCTCGCGCGCGTAGGCGATGTCCTGCGCGGTCACGCGCGTGATGCCCTCGGTGTGGATGTCCTTGAGGTCCACGAACGTCCGGAACGCGAGCGTCACGAGGATCTGGAGCTTGTGCGCCGAGTCCATCCCCTCGATGTCGAGCGTCGGGTCGGCCTCGGCGTAGCCGTGCGCCTGCGCCTCCTTGAGCGCCACGGAGAAGTCGACCCCCTCGTCGGTCATCTTCGACAGGATGTAGTTCGACGTCCCGTTGACGATGCCGAAGACCGAGAGGATGCGGTTGGCGACCAGGCCCTCCTTGACGGCCTGGATGAGCGGGATGCCGCCGGCCACCGCGGCCTCGAAGCCGAGCGTGACGCCCCGCCGCCCCGCCGCCTCGTAGAGCTCGGCGCCGTGGTGGGCGAGGAGGGCCTTGTTCGCGGTGACGACGTGCTTGCCCGCCGCGAGCGCCCGCAAGATGAACGAGCGCGCCGGCTCGATGCCGCCGATCAGCTCGATGACGACCTGGATCGCCGGGTCGCCGAGGACGTGGGCCGCGTCGCCAGTCATCGGCAGCGTCCGGATGTCGAGGCCCTCGCGCGGGCGGGTGAGATCGGTGTCGGCCACCGCGGCGAGCGTGAGCCGGCAGCCGGCGCGCTCCTCGAGCATCGCGCGGCGCGACTCGAGGATCTTGACGACCCCGGCGCCGATCGTGCCGAGGCCGAGGAGCCCGATCCGGACGTCGGTCATCAGTGGGCGAGCTGCTTGAGCCCGCGGAGCGCCTGCTTGATCCGCTGCTCGTTCTCGACGAGCGCGAAGCGGACGAAGCCCTCGCCGTACTCGCCGAACCCGATGCCCGGCGAGACCGCCACGCCGGCCTCCTGGATGAGGAGCTTGGCGAACTCGAGCGAGCCCATCGCGCGGAGCGCCTCGGGGATCGGCGCCCAGACGAACATCGTGCCCTTGGGCTTGGGCACCGACCAGCCGAGCTTGTTGAGGCCGTCCACGAGCACGTCGCGCCGCTTCCGGTACACCTCGTTGATCGCCCCGACGACGGACTGGTCGCCCTCGAGCGCGACGATGCCCGCGATCTGGATCGGCTGGAACACGCCGTAGTCGAGGTACGACTTGATGCGCGCGAGCGCGTGGACCATGCGCGCGTTGCCGCAGCAGAAGGCCAGCCGCCAGCCCGCCATGTTGTAGGACTTCGTCATCGAGAACAGCTCGACGCCCACCTCCTTGGCCCCCGGGACCTCGAGGAAGGACGGTGGCCGGTAGCCGTCGAAGGAGAGGTCGGCGTAGGCGAAGTCGTGGACGACCATGAGCCGGTGCTCGCGCGCGAACGCCACGACCTTCTCGAAGAACGCGTGGTCCACGCACATGGTCGTCGGGTTGTGCGGGAAGGAGAGGATCAGGAGCTTGGCCTTGGGCCACGCGAGCTTCGCGGTCTCCTCCAGGCGGGCGAAGAAATCGCCGTCGGGGGTCAGCGGGACCGACCGGAGGTCGCCGTCCGCGATCACGACCGAGTAGGCATGAATCGGATAGGTCGGGTTGGGAACGAGCGCGCCGTCACCGGGTTGCAGCACCGCCAGCGCCAGGTGCGCCAGGCCTTCCTTGGCGCCGATCGTGGCGATCGCCTCCGACTCGGGGTCGAGCTCGACGCCGTAGCGGTCGCGGTACCAGCGCGTGATCGCGACGCGCAGCCGCGTGATCCCGCGCGAGGCCGAGTAGCGGTGGTTCCGCGGGTTCTGCGCGGCCTCGACGAGCTTGGCCACGATGTGCTTGGGCGTGCCGAGGTCCGGGTTGCCCATGCCCAGATCGATGACGTCCTCGCCCCGCGCGCGCGCCTTCGTCTTGAGGTCGTTGACGATGGCGAACACGTACGGAGGTAGCCGCTTGATCCGATAGAACTCTTCCATTGGACTCCCCCGAGACTCCACGTCAGGACCTGTTCCGTGATGATACAGGGCCGCGCCGCGGAGTGTCAATAAACGACGATCTCACGCGGGGTTACGGACCGCGACCGCGTCACCGTTCTGACGGGTGGACGCGCGCGATGCCGGAATGGCAGGTCCCCGGCCCGCGCAACTGTCTGATTGTTCGGAAGGTGCGGGAACGGCACGTCATTTGCCTCGTTCGGCGCGCATGAGCACCGTGGAATCTTCCGTTGACACCGTCCTCGATCCGATGCTAGAAACCCGGAAACCCCAGGTGGCACACGCGAGGAGGGTCCGCGCGCTGAAAGGTCGCAAGCAGTTCAGTCTCCTGATCGTCCGGGGGGACGGTGTCCGCGTCCTCCGCTTCAACTTCCCTCGCCCCGCCGCCATCAGCGCCTTCGTCGCCGTGGTGGTGGCGGTCTCGGTGTTCGGAGCGCTCGTGGGCGACTGGCTCCAGCTCCGCCACCTCACCCGCGAGGCGCGTGTCTTCCAGCAGCAGGTCGCCGAGCAGCGCGCCATGATCGACGGGTTCAACCGGCGGGTGGCCCAGCTCCGCGGAGAGGTCGCCGGCTGGCACGACCTCCAGGCGCGCATCTGGGACGCCTTCGGGCCCGAGCTCGCTCCCGGCGGGCGCGACCGCGGCATCGGCGGCGGCTCGCTCGGCGCGGTGAGCATCCCGGCGAAGATCGCCCCGCGGGACGAGCTCGAGCGGCTCGCCGAGGTGGTGCTCGAGCAGGGCCAGAGCCTGCGCGCCCTCGAGCGGCTGATGGCGCGCGCCGGCAAGACGCTCGCCGCGCTGCCCTCGCGCTGGCCCGTCCGCGGCGCGGTCAACTCGGAGTTTGGCCGGCGGCTCTCGCCCTGGACCAAGACCTCCGAGTTCCACGGCGGCCTCGACATCCGCGCCGAGAAGGGCACGCCGATCCACGCCCCCGCGCGCGGCACGGTCGTCTTCGCCGGGCCCCAGGCCGAGTACGGGATCACCGTCATCCTGGAGCACGGCCACGACATCCGCACGATCTACGGCCACCTGTCCCAGGTGAAGGTCAGGCAGGGCGACACGGTCGAGCGGGGCGTGCTGCTCGGCCTCACCGGCAACACGGGGCGCTCCTCGGGGCCGCACCTGCACTACGAGATCCTGGTCAAGGGCCAGGCGGTCAATCCGCGGGCCTATCTCTGGGACTGATTCCATGGGGGGCTCCGGGCGCCCCCCAGGCCCCCCGGCCCCCCGGCGCTCGGGGCGCCCATGCTGCGCCGTGGCGCCCCTCGACCGGACGATTCCTTCACGCTCTCTGAGTTCGCCCCCGATAGGTCGCCTCGGCTATCATCGTGGGGGACCCCCACGATGGCCCGCATCCTGGTCGTGGACGACGAGCCGGACATCTGCGAGGTGCTGCGCGAGATGCTCGAGGGTGCCGGCTACGAGGTGGACGTCGCGCGCGAGGGCGCCGGCGCCCTCCGCGCCCTCCGGGCGCACCCGGTGGACCTCCTGATCACGGACATCTTCATGCCGGGCAAGGAGGGCCTCGAGACGATCATGGAGATCCGGCGCGACTTCCCCGCGGTGAAGGTCGTCGCGATGTCGGGCGGCGGGCGGACGGGCGCGCTCAACTACCTGCGCGACGCCCTCCAGCTCGGCGCGGTCCGCTCCCTCACCAAGCCCTTCCAGGAGTCGCAGGTCCTCGGCATCGTCCGCGACACCCTCGCCTCCTGACTCACGGCACGCGTGCGAGGAACTCCCCCCGGCGTCGCGCCGGGCGCCACCCGGCGCGGGGCGTGGTCGCGCGCGGTGGCGGCCGGGCGGGGCGGGGGGTCCCCCCGTCGACCACGCGCGCGGCACCGCGCGGCGCCGCTTCCGAAGGCGCGGTCGAGAAATCCCTCGCTCACAACACGGGTCTCCGGGGGGACCCCCCGCCCCGCCCGGCCGCACCCGCGCGCGGTTACTTGGTCGCGACGCCGGTGCGGACCTGGCACGCGACCCAGTGCCCGGCGGAGACCTCCTTGAGGACCTGCTCGTTCTCGGAGCACGACGGCACGCGCAGCGCGCACCGCGTGTGGAAGCGGCAGCCCGAGGGCGGGTTGATCGGGCTCGGCACGTCGCCCTCGAGGAGGATGCGCTTGCGCCGCATGGTCGGGTCCGGGATCGGGACGGCCGAGAGGAGCGCCTCGGTGTAGGGGTGCTTGGGGCTGGTGTAGAGCTCCTTGGCCGGGGCGATCTCGACGATCTTGCCGAGGTACATGACGGCGACCCGCGTCGAGATGTGCTCGACGACGGAGAGATCGTGCGCGATGAACAGGTAGGTGAGCCCGAACTTCGCCTGGAGGTCCTCGAGCAGGTTGATGATCTGGGCCTGGATCGACACGTCGAGCGCGGAGACCGGCTCGTCGGCGATGATGAGCTTCGGGCTCACCGCGAGCGCCCGCGCGATGCCGATGCGCTGCCGCTGGCCGCCCGAGAACTCGTGCGGGTAGCGCCGCAGGTGGTCCGAGGACAGGCCGACGGTCTCGAGGAGCTGCACGACCCGCTCCTCGCGCTGCCGGCGCGTGGGCGCGAGCCGGTGGATGACGAGCGCCTCGCCGATGATCGAGCCGACGGTCATCCGGGGGTTGAGCGACGCGTACGGGTCCTGGAAGATGATCTGCATCTCCTTCCGGAGGCCCCGGAGCGAGCGCTTGTCGAGCGTGGTGACGTTCTGCCCCTGGAAGCTGACCTCGCCCGACGTCGGCTCGATGAGCCGGAGGATGCTCCGCCCCGTCGTGGACTTCCCGCAGCCCGACTCGCCGACCAGGCCGAGCGTCTCGCCCGCCATCAGGTCGAACGACACGTCGTCCACCGCGTGCACGCGCGCGATCTCGCGCGAGAAGAGCCCGCCGCGGATCGGGAAGTACTTCTTGAGGTTCTTGACCTTGAGCAGCGGCTCAGGCATGGCGGGCCTCTCTCAGTACAGGACGCAGGCCACCTTGTGGCCCGGCCGGATTTCCTTGAGCGGGGGGGTGTTCTCGGTGCACATCGGCTTCGCGAACGCGCAGCGGGGCGCGAACCGGCAGCCGGGCTTGACGTCGCCCCGGAGCGTGGGGACGGTGCCGGGAATCGCCTCGAGCTTCTGCTTGCGGGTCGCGGCGAGGTCGATGCGCGGGATGGAGCGGAGCAGCCCCTGCGTGTAGGGGTGCAGCGGCTCCTTGAACAGCTCCGTCACCGGCGCCTCCTCCACGATCTGGGCGCCGTACATCACGACCACGCGCTGGGCGGTCTCGGCGATGACGCCCATGTCGTGGGTGATCAGCATGATGGCCATCCCGAGCTTGGCCTTGAGCTCGTTCAGGAGCTCGAGGATCTGGGCCTGGATCGTCACGTCGAGCGCGGTCGTCGGCTCGTCGGCGATCAGGAGGTTCGGGCTGCAGGAGAGCGCCATGCCGATCATCACGCGCTGGCGCATGCCGCCGGAGAGCTGGTGGGGGTACTCCTTCACCCGGCGCTCGGCGTTCGGGATGTGCACGAGCTTGAGCATCTCGACGGCCTTCGCCATCGCGTCGCGGCGGCCGAGCCCCTCGTGGAGCCGGATCGCCTCGGCGATCTGCTCGCCGACCGTGAAGACCGGGTTCAGCGAGGTCATCGGCTCCTGGAAGATCATCGAGATCTCTTTGCCGCGGATCTTCCGCATCTGGGCCGGCGGCAGCTCGAGCAGCTTCTTGCCGTCGTAGACGATCGTGCCCTCGACGATCCGGCCCGGCGGCTGCGGGATGAGGCGCATGACCGAGAGCGCGGTCACGCTCTTGCCGGAGCCCGACTCGCCGACCACGCCGAGGGTCTCGCCCTTGTTGATGTAGAGGTCCACGCCGTCGACGGCGCGGACGATGCCCTCGTCGGTGTAGAAGTACGTCTTGAGCCCCTTGACGTCGAGCAGCCGCTCGGTCATGTCGCCCCCTTGTCCTGCCAGCGACTCGTCAGCTCGCGGAGCGCCTCGAGCGCGCGCTCGATGTCCTCGGCGTCCACGTCCTTGTGCGTGACGCAGCGGATCGACGCGGGCCCGATCGCGTGCAGCGCGACCTTCCGCGCCGCGCAGCCCGCGACGAGCTCGCCCGCGGCGGCGGCCGCCGCCGCGGGGCCGCCCGGACGCTCGACCGCGACGATGACGATGTTGGTCTGCACGCGCGCCAGGTCCACGCGGAGGCCCGGCAGCCGGGCGAGGCCCTCGGCGAGCCGGCGTGCGTGCGTGTGGTCCTCGGCCAGCCGGTCCACCATCCGCTCGAGCGCGACGAGACCCGCCGCGGCGATGATGCCCGCCTGGCGCATGCCGCCGCCGACCATCTTGCGCACCCGGCGCGCGCGCGCGACGAACTCCGTGCCGCCGCAGACCACCGAGCCCACCGGCGCGCCGAGGCCCTTGGAGACGCAGAAGGTCACGGAGTCCGCGTGGCGCGCGAACTCGCTCGCCGGCCGGCCGAGCGCGACGGCGGCGTTGAAGAGCCGTGCGCCGTCCAGGTGCACCGGCACGCCGGCGCCGTGCGCCACCTCCGCGACCGCCGCGATCTCCTCCGGCGTGCAGCACGTGCCGCCGTGGCGGTTGTGCGTGTTCTCGACGCAGACGAGGCCCGTCTGGGGCACGTGGATGTTCGCGGGGCGGAGGGCCTCGCGGACCTGCTCGGGCGCCAGGAAGCCGCGCGCGGTCCTGACCGGGCGCATCTGCACGCTGCCGATCACCGCCGAGCCCGCGACTTCGTAATTGAAGATGTGGGAGTCGAGGTCGAGGACGACCTCCTGGCCCGCGCGCGTGTGGCTCACGACCGACACGAGGTTGCCCATCGTGCCGGAGGCCACGAAGAGCCCCGCCGCCTTGCCGAGCCGCTCGGCGGCCACGGCCTCGAGGCGCTTGACCGTCGGGTCCTCCTCCCAGACGTCGTCGCCCACCTCGGCGCGGGCCATCGCCTCGCGCATCTCCGGCGTCGGGAGCGTCAGCGTGTCCGAGCGCAGGTCGACGACGTCGTGCATGGCCTCCGTCCCCCGGGGCTAGCGCTGGGCGCGCAGGCGCTGCGCCGCGCGCCGGCCGAACTCGGTGAACCCGTACTCGTCCGTGAGGCGTCGCAGCAGCGTGCGGCCCTCGACGCTCTTGCCCTCCGCGAAGTTCACCTCGGCGAGCAGGTAGAGCGTCTCGGGGATCACGAGCGTCCGCGGGTAGTCCTTCAGGATGAGCTCGAGACGCTGGCGCGTCGCGGTGACGTTGCCCTGGGTGAAGTAGTAGGTGGCGACCCAGAGCTCCTTCTGCGCGAGCCGGCCGCGGCCGATGTCGATCTTCGCGAGCGCGTCGGTCGCGTAGCGGCTCTCCGGGTACTCCTTGACGAGCTTCCGGAACTGCTCCATCGCCTTGACCGTGAGCCCCTGGTCCTGCTCGACGGGCTTGAGCTGGTCGTAGTAGCTCATCGCGAGCCGGTACTGGACGAGGTCGGCGATCTGGTGCCGCGGGAAGAAGGACAGGAACGTCTCGAACTCCTTGATCGCGCTCGCGAACTCGCCCTCGCGGTAGAAGGCCTCGCCGACGAGGAAGCGCGCCCGGGGCGCGAGCGAGGAGTTCGGATGGCGCTCGACGATCTTGCGGAAGTGCTGCCGCGCCTCGTCGTAGCGGTTGCGATTCAGCTCGGTCTCGCCGAGCTGGTACAGATCCTCGGGCGGCAGGATCGGCGTCGGCGCCGGGCGCAGCCAGCCGCAGCCGCCCGCGAGCAGGAGCAGGGCGGCGACGAGGATTCGCGAGAGCGGAATGAGCGACACACCCATCGGAATTGGCCCTTACATATAGCATAGTCCGGCGGGAAAAATCCTTTGACTTCCTCCGACGGCCCCGGTATTAGGTGGTGACCCGAGCTCCCCGGAGGCGCCTTGCGTCATGCTGCCAAGAATGACCCGGATCCGGCAGAACTTCCCGCGGCCGACGGTCGGGGACGTCCCCGCGGCCGTGGCCCGGACGCTCGCGGCCGCGGCCCTGCCGGTCGGGCGCGGCGACGCGGTCGCCGTCGGCGCGGGCAGCCGGGGCATCGCCAACATCGCCGCGATCGTCGGCGCGACGGTCGGGTTCCTCCGGGACCTCGGCGCCCGGCCGTTCGTCTTCCCGGCGATGGGCAGCCACGGCGGCGGCACGCCCGAGGGCCAGCTCGGCGTCCTCGCGCACTACGGCATCACCGAGGCGACGATGGGGTGCCCCGTCCGGGCGACGATGGAGGTCGTGCGGGTGGGCGAGGCGCTCGGCCTGCCCGTCTGGCTCGACCGCCACGCCGCCGAGGCCGACTGGATCGGGCTCGTCAACCGGGTGAAGCCGCACACCGATTTCAAGGGCGCCATCGAGTCGGGGCTGTTCAAGATGATGACGATCGGCCTCGGCAAGCACAAGGGCGCGATCCAGTACCACCGCGCGAACATCCACCACGGCTACGAGAAGGTCATCACCTCGGTCGGCCGCGAGATGCTCGCCCGGGCGCGGATCGCCTTCGGCCTCGGCATCGTCGAGAACGGCTACGACGAGACGGCGCACGTCGAGGCGTTCGGGGCCGCGGGCCTCGAGGCCGGGGAGCGCCGGCTCCTCGTGCAGGCGCGCGAGTGGATGGCGCGCCTGCCGTTCTCGCCGATCGACGTGCTGATCGTCGAGGCGATGGGCAAGAACGTCTCGGGCGCCGGCATGGACACGAACGTGATCGGGCGGCCGTCGAACCCGCACGAGCCGTTCCCCGCCGACCCGAAGATCCTCTGGATCGTCGCGCTCGACCTCACCGAGGAGAGCGGCGGCAACGCGACCGGCATCGGCAACGCCGACTTCACCACGCGGCGCCTCGTGGACAAGATCGACATGAAGCCGACGCTGATCAACTGCATCACGGCCTGCGCCCCGAACAACGCGAAGGTGCCGCCCACGTACGAGACCGACCGCGAGGCGGTCGAGACCGCGCTGTCGTGCATCGGCCTCACACCGCCCGAGCGGGCGCGCGTGATCCGGATCCGGAGCACGCTGCTGCTCGGGGAGATCGAGGTGTCCGAGGCGTTCCTGCCCGAGCTCGCGGCGCGGGCCGACCTCACGCGGCTCGCCGATCCCGCGCCGCTCACCTTCGACGCGGCGGGCCGCCTCGTGCCGCTCGCGTGACTTCGACCCCACCACCCAGAGGAGGATCCGACCCCATGCACCACGCACGCACCCTGGCAGCAACGGCGCTCGCCCTGGTCCTGCTCGCCGTCGGGGCCCTCCCGGCCGCCGCGCAGCAGAGAGTCGACGTCATCTTCACGGCCGGGCCGACGGGTGGGAGCTGGACACCGATGGCCGGCGCGACCGCCGAGGTCATCAAGAAGAAGTTCCCCGAGCTCAACGTGCAGGTCGAGCCCGGCGCGGCCCTCGTCAACATGGAGAAGATCCGCAACGACAAGGCCGACCTCGGCTGGTCCATGACCAACGTGCTGGCGGACGCCCGCAGCGGCAAGGGCCAGTGGGTGGGCAAGCAGACCGACCGGCCGCTGCTGGTCGCGACGTACTACCCGAACGTCTGGCAGCTCGTCGTCCCGGCCTCGAGCGACATCAAGAGCATCAAGGACTTCAAGGGCAAGCCGGTGGCGCTGCCCGCGCGCGGCAACACGAGCCTGGCCGACGGCTGGGAGAACGTGCTCAAGGTCAACGGCATGTCGCTCGCCGACCTCGGGGCGAAGAGCTATGGGCCGCTCTCCTCGAACGCCGAGGCGGTCAAGAACCGGCAGGCGATGGCGGCGGGCTGGTTCACGGTCGTGCCCGGCTCGTTCATCCTCGATCTCGGGTCCACGATGAAGCTCCGGATGATTCCCGTGTCCGATGCGGAGTTCGCCAAGCTCAAGGCGATCAACGCCGGCTTCATCCGCCACGTGATCAAGGCCGGCGCCTACGCCGATCAAGGCATCGAGGGCGACGTGGCGACCTTCCAGGCGCCGACGATCCTCATCGCCTCGTCCAAGACGCCCGTCGACGTCATCTACCGGGTGACCAAGGCCGTCGTCGAGGGCCGTGCCGACTTCGTGAACGTGAGCAAGGTGATGAAGGGCGTCACGGTCGCCGACATGGCCCAGGACTACGGCATCCCCTTCCACCCCGGTGCCGCCAAGTACTACAAAGAAATCGGCGCGCTGAAATAGCCCCGGCGCGGTGCGCAAGCTCTCCGGCTACCCGGCGAAGGTCGTGGGCGTGGTGGCGGTCGCGATGGCCGTCTACCACGTCTACGCGCGCCTGACCTGGTACGCCCCCGACCAGCAGGCGCTGCTCTACGTCACGCTCGCCTTCAGCCTGGCGCTCTCGTTCTTCCTCTACCCGCGGCGGGCCGGCGCGACGCCCGACCGGATCCCCTGGAGCGACCTCGGGCTGGTCGGGCTCTCGCTCGGCTGCGTCGGCTACCTGTTCGTCTACTACGACTACGTGGTGAACCGCTTCCCCACCGCGCACCCGCTCGCGACGTCGGACAAGGTCGTCGGCGTCGTCGCGATCCTGCTCGTGCTCGAGGCGACCCGCCGGACCATCGGCGTCTCGCTGCCGATCGTCGCGGCGGGCTTCCTCGTGTACGGGCTCGCGGGGCCCTGGATGCCGGGCGTCCTGTACCACCGGGGGCTCACGCTCGAGATCACGATCGACCAGACCTACTTCACGACCGAGGGGGTCTTCGGCGTCCCCCTCGGCGTCGCCGGCACGTACGTCATCCTCTTCATCATCTTCGGCGCGTTCCTCGAGAAGTCGGGCGCCGGCCAGTTCTTCATGAACTTCGCCAACGCGATCGCCGGCGGCGCGCGCGGGGGCCCGGGCAAGGTCTCGGTCGTCTCCTCGAGCCTGTTCGGGACGATCTCGGGCTCGGCGGTCGCGAACGTGATGGTGGACGGCTGGCTCACGATCCCGATGATGAAGCGCACCGGCTTCAAGCCGGAGGCCGCCGCCGCGATCGAGGCCGTGGCCTCGACCGGCGGCCAGATCATGCCGCCGATCATGGGCGCCGCCGCGTTCGTGATGGCCGAGTTCCTCGGCGTCTCGTACACGAGCGTCATGATCGCGGCGGTGATCCCCGCGGTCTTCTACTACGGGGCGCTGTTCGCGGCGATCCACTTCAACGCGATGCGGTCGGGCCTCCGCGGCATCCCCCGGAACGAGCTGCCGGTGCTCGGGCACATCGTCTGGCGCCAGGGCCACCTGTTCCTGCCGGTCGTCATCCTGCTCGCGCTCCTGCTGCAGGGCTTCACCGCCACCTACGCCGCGATCGTCGTCGCGGCGCTGGTGATCCCCGTGTCGTGGCTCCGGCGCGAGACGGGCCTCCGCTGGCGCCCGTGCCTGGAGGCCCTGCGCGAGGGCGCCGAGCACACGGTGCCCGTCGCGATGGCGTGCGCGTCCGCCGGCATCGTGATCGGCATCGTGCTCCAGACCGGCCTCGCGCTCCGGTTCACGAGCTTTCTCATCGAGGTCGCCGCCGGCCACCTGGTCCTCGCCCTGCTCATCACGATGCTCGCGGGGATCATCCTGGGCATGGGCATGCCGACGACGCCCGCGTACATCATGCAGGCGGCGCTCCTGATCCCGGCGATCATCAAGCTCGGCGTGCCGCCGATCGCGGCGCACATGTTCGCCTTCTACTTCTCGTGCCTCTCGGCGGTGACGCCGCCGGTCGCGCTCGCGGTCTACGCCGCGGCCTCGATCGGGAAGGCGGGCCTCTGGGGCTCCGGCGTGCAGGCGATGAAGTTCGCCGCGGCGGGGTTCATCGTCCCCTACTTCTTCGTGTACTCGCCCGCGCTGCTCTTCCAGGGCACCTGGGGCGAGGTGCTCACCGTGATCGTGACCGGCACGCTCGGCGTCATCGCGCTGGCCGCGGGGCTCGAGGGGCAGTTCCTGCGGCCGGCGACGTGGCTCGAGCGCGGGTTGTTCATCGCGGCCGCGCTGCTCCTGATCGACCCGGGTCTCACGACGGACGTGGTCGGGTTCGGCCTCCTCCTGCTCGGGCTCCTGCTGCAGCGGCTGCGCCCGGCCTCCGCGCCGGTCGAGGCCCCGCGGGCCCGCGAGGTGAGCCGCACGTGACCCGGCTGCAGGAGGTCGCCCTGACACTGCTCGGCGCGGCGATCGTCGTGGCGACGCTCGCCTACGGGGTGCTGCGGCTCTACTCGAAGTAAGATGACGCCATGAGAGCCCGGCTGTTCGCGGTGCTCGGCGTGCTGGTCGGCCTCGGGGCGCTCGCCTACGGCGGCTGGGTCTGGTACTACGCGGTCACCTTCGTCTGGACCGACGACGCGTACGTCGAGGGCACGATCTCGCCCGTCAGCGCCAAGGTCGGCGGCCACGTCGTCGAGCTCCGCGTCGGCGACAACCAGGCCGTCAGGCAGGGCGACCTGCTGCTCCGCGTGGACCCCCGGGACTTCCAGGCGAAGGTGGAGCAGGGCCGCGCCGCCGTGGCGACGGCCGAGGCGAACCTCCGCGCGGCGCGTGCCGACGTGCCGCTGACGCGCGACACCACGCTGGCGCAGACCGCGCAGGCGCGCGCGGGCGTCGAGGCCGCGCTGGTCGCCGTGCGCTCGGGCGAGTCCGCGGTGGAGGAGGCGCGGGCCCGGCTCGAGGCCCGGCGCGCGGCGAGCGCGGCGATGCGCGCCGACCTCGCGGGCGCCGGGGCGACGCACCGGCAGGCGGCCCGCGAGCTCGCGCGCGTCCGGACGCTGCTGCGCGGCGGCCTGGTGGCGCGGCGCGACTTCGACCAGGCGGAGGCCACGTTCGAGACCGCGGCGGCCGCCGAGGACGCGATGCGCCGGCGGCTCGGGCAGACCGAGCGCGAGATCCAGCAGGCCGAGGCCGAGGTGGTGTCGCGCGGGCACGCGGTCGAGGAGGCCCGCCAGCGCGTCGCGGAGGCGCGCGCGGCGCTCGCGCGCTCCGCGAGCCAGGAGCGCCAGGTCGCGATCAAGGAGGCGGAGGCGAGCCGCGCCGAGGCCCGCCTGCGCGAGACGCGCGCGGACCTGGCGTACGCCGAGCTCCAGCTCGCCCACACCGAGGTGCGCGCGCCGCTCGACGGCGTCGTCTCCAAGCGGAGCGTCGAGGTGGGGCAGGTGGTCCAGGTGGGCCAGCCCCTCCTGGCCCTCGTGCCGCTGCAGGACGTGTGGGTCGTCGCGAACTTCAAGGAGACGCAGCTCGCCCGCCTCCGGCCGGGGATGGCGGCGGAGGTGCGGGTGGACGGCTTCCCCGGCCGGCGCTTCCCCGGCGTCGTCGACTCGCTCAGCGCGGGGACGGGCGCCCGCTTCTCGCTGCTGCCCCCGGAGAACGCGACCGGGAACTGGGTCAAGGTCGTCCAGCGCGTGCCGGTCAAGCTCCGGCTCGACGTGCGGGACCTCGGCAACCCGGTCACGCTCCGGGCCGGCATGTCGGCGGTCGTCACGATCCGCGTGCGGTGAGCGACGACGTCCCGATCTCCGCCGCCCGCAAGTGGGCGATCACCTTCTCGGTCATGCTGGTGACCGTCACGCAGATCCTCGACACCAGCGTGACGAACGTCGCGCTGCCCCACATGCAGGGCGCGCTCTCGGCCGGCGTCGAGGAGGTGGCGTGGGTCCTCACCTCGTACCTCGCCGCGAACGCGATCGTCATCCCCGCGACCGGCTGGCTCACCAGCGTCTTCGGGCGCACGCGCTTCTTCGTGATCTGCACGGTGGTCTTCACGGTCAGCTCGTTCCTCTCCGGCATCGCGCCCAACCTCGAGTTCCTCGTCCTCGCGCGCGTGCTGCAGGGGCTCGGCGGCGGGCCGATCATCCCGATGTCGCAGGCGATCATGTGGGAGATCTTCCCGCTTGCGCAGCGCGGGACGGCGATGGCCGTGTGGGGGATCGGGATCATGATGGGCCCGATCTTCGGGCCGACCGTGGGCGGCTGGCTCGCCCAGAACTGGTCCTGGCGCTGGATCTTCTACATCAACCTGCCGATCGGCCTCCTCGGCCTGTTCATGGTGAGCGCGTTCCTGTTCGACTCGCCCCACCACAAGCGGCCGGGACGCGTGGACGTGCTCGGGCTCGTGCTGATGGTCGTCGGCTTCGGCTGCCTGCAGCTCCTGCTCGACCGGGGCGAGCGCGAGGACTGGTTCGACTCGGCGTGGATCACGGGACTCGGCGTCGTCGCGGTGTGCGCGCTGGCGGCGTTCCTCGTGCGCGAGCTCTCGGTGCGCGAGCCCATCCTCGACCTCGGCGTGTTCCAGGACCGGAACTTCACGCTCGGCACCGGGGTGATCGCCGTGGCCATCCTGGCCTTCTATTCGAGCATGCTGCTGCTCGCGCTCTACACGCAGAAGGTGCTCGGCTACGACGCGTGGACGTCGGGGCTCGTGCTCGCGCCGGGCGGCGTCGGCAACATGATCTCGCTGATCATCTCCGGCCGCCTCGTCGCGCGCATGGACCAGCGGGCGCTCCTCGCCCTCGGCTGCGTGCTCAACGCGCTGGCGCTGTTCGCGATGTCCAACCTGACGCTCGGGATCGACTACTGGAGCCTCGCCTGGCCGCGCTTCGTGCAGGGGGTCGGGATGGGGTTCATCTTCGTGCCGCTCACGACGCTCGCGCTCGCCACCGTGCGGAAGGACCGGCTCTCCAACGCGACCGCCGCGTACAACGTCATCCGCAACCTCGGCGGCTCCGTGGGGGTGGCGCTCGCGACCACGATGCTCTCGCGCCGGAGCCAGTACCACCAGACGACGCTCGTCGGGCACGTCAACGTCTGGAGCCCGGAGACCGCCGCCCGGCTCCGGGACTGGACCGAGCTGTTCGCCGCGCAGGGGGCGGACTCGTTCACCGCCGAGCGGCGGGCGCTCGCGATGCTGTACCGGAGCACGCTGACCCAGGCGCAGGTGCTGGCGTACGCCGACGAGTTCTGGCTCTACGCGATCCTCTTCCTCGTGGTCCTCGTGCTCGTGCCGTTCATGCGCCGCGTCCACGCCGAGCCGGTCGACAGCGCGGCGCCGGGCCGGGCGCGCGTCGCCGTGGGGGACTAGTGCCCCGACCCGCGAATCCCGCCGGAAAAATC
>Ga0209341_10001144_pt1 | contig 26584 bp, 45 predicted proteins | sample RifCSP13_2_FD_184020 | JGI IMG/M metagenome (GOLD analysis project Ga0209341, IMG submission 184020) | Soil microbial communities from Rifle, Colorado - Rifle CSP2_sed 13_2 (SPAdes) (version 2) | ecosystem: Environmental > Terrestrial > Deep subsurface > Rock core/Sediment | place: Rifle... | reverse complement strand
ACGATGAAACCAACGTTCTTTTGAGCCGAGCAAAATAAATTCATGAGCAGGTCGCATATATGGATCACTATCACAGCCCATGCGGTAATCACTGCAAATAGCGTTACCTTCCGAACCTTTCACCCATACAATAGGCTCCCGAATATGGCTATCTTGTTGGCGCATCATTTCAAACAAAGTAAAACCAACAGGCTCAACGCGACCTTTACCAATAACCTTTTCGCCGTTGCGATGCGTTTTATAACTAGAGTCAAAGTCGCTCCAAGTTTCGGAATAATTATGATTAGCTTGCCAACGCACCACGCCTGGAACATTGATTGCAATTACACCGCCTGGAACAAGCACACGATATAGATGACCTAAAATTTCACTCATCCATTTGTAATATTGTGGCCACGGAAGCATATCGTCAAAATCTCCGTATTCCTTGCGGCAATTGTAGGGCGGCGAAGTGACAACTAAATCAACACTTGCAGACTTCATGCCATGAAAGACTTCTAAAACATCGGCGTTTATTAACTCATAAGGCTTCATCGCTTAGCTCTCTAACGGACTTGCATTACCGGCGCGGCTGAGAGCCAGCCGGTGAAACGGGATTAATTTCGGGAGATTGCTTACCTGATTTAGCGGAGCCGGTAGCTGCGTCCGCGTGCATGCGTTGTTGGGCAGACTGAAACTCTGGGCAGGGACATTCCCAACAGGATATTTCACTCACCCATAAGCTCCCAGGCTCATTGAAATAAAAGCCTGTTCTGTTGTGTGCGCTTTCATCATGACCGCAAATTGCACATTTATTTTTCATAAGAGTCTGCCCAACGGTTTGCGTCAGCGGCGAGCGCCGCACTTGATACACAGATCAAAAGAACCTTCGGTAATGATGTCACGCCAGATGTGGATACCCCCAAGTCGGCACTCGTCCGCTGCACGCTGTGTTGGGCGGTGTTGAGTTTTGCGACAAGAAAATTGGCAAAGCCATCAAGCGTTGCTTCAGCTGGACGGGCAAGTGTTCTGAGATATTCGTCAAATAATTCTGTGCGATCCATATCATTTTTCTTTCTGCTGTCAGGCAAGCAGTCCGCCCAACGGCTTGTATCACTGGCGCGAGCCTTGATACCTTTGAACGCCGCGCCTCTTGTGGCGAAGCGTCCAGTGCATACTGTGTTAGCCTGCGCCATAGATGCGGACGGATTCCGCTATGGCTGATTCGGTTGACAGGCTCTCAACTTCGTGTTCGAGCGTTTCAACGCGGGCAAGTAATTCCTTTACAGACTTACGCAGTTCGTCAACTTCGTTTTCTGTTTCAACTTCAAACGTGGTTGACTTGTATTCTTGTTTTTGGTTGATGGATGCTTCACGCCCACCAACGGGGCATTGGTCGGTTTGGTAATGGTGGATACCACGATCACCACCGCAATTTTTACATTTATCCCATGTGTTCATGTTTTCTCCTTGCCCGCACGAAGCAGGCTAACGGCTCGCGTTACCCGCAGGGGGTAAAGCCTAGATTATTATCGCCACGCGCTGAGCCTACCCCCTGTCGGGTGCACGCTGTGTTCTACGGCTTGACGTTTACGCAGCTCGACAAATTGACGGGACAATTCTTCCTGCATAGACTCAAACGCTTGCCGTGCCTCTTCGCTTGTCCAAATGTAGGATATATCAACCTTGCCGGTTTCGGTATTGAGAGTGATACGCGGCATACAAAACATTAGATACAAATCACTCATGCGCTTGGTAAGATCATCAATTATTTGCTGGTTCATACTATCCTTTCAAGAAGCCGTAGAACGGCTGGCGTTAGCGGCGGGGCGCATAACACTTTACACAATTTTGATTGGACGGCCAATTTATGCGGCCACACTCGCCGCAATGCTATTTAGCCCCGTCCGTTGCACGCTGTGTTGGGCGGACCAAAATTTGCTCAAGCGCAGTTTCGAAAAACTTTGATTGTCGATCACGCCGCTGATATTCGCGAGCATGATCGTCAACATTTACCACAATGCCAAAATACGAACCGCGTTGCTGGATTTCATGATGCTTCCAAAACTCCGCTTTTTGATAAGCGCGAAAGATTACGAGAGCATTCATTTGCAAGATTTCCTTATTTCTCCGAGGCGTTCTAACTATTGCTTATGAGGATTGTACAACGCCGGGGTCTTTATCATATCGTTTCAGCAAAACCCCGGCATCCTCTGGAAAAGGATCATTTGGGAAAGCGCGTTCCCACAATTCGCGCAAGGCCAATCGGCAAACATCCAGATCATTGAAATCGTTCATGGATGTTTCGCTCAACTTTCCGGCGATTTTGAGAGCAACCTTTTTGTAAGGTGCCCTCAATAGCGGTCTGTAGATTTGATTATTTTCCATGTATGCATTGTACAACTAACCATAATTTATGTCAAGTGGAAAATGATTTATATTCTGCTTTCCAAAATAACCCGTATCAGTTCAGGCGCATCTTCCGGCCATTTTTGGAGCATGTAATCTACTAATCGCTTAAAGCGGTCCATTGCGCCGTCAAGGGTTTCATCGTCGCTCTCACCACCGTTGGCCGCAAAGCGTAGTAGGCCATTGATGGTGTATTCAGTGAGTTGGAATTTTGGATTTAGAAAATATTCTTCAAAAATAAGATCATCAATTTCCGCTAATCTCTGCCAGGTCTGGCCTTGATGAGGTGTTATTCCTGCTTCTTCCAATGTTTCCATGTACTTAGTCAAAACCCGTTTTAGGTTCAACGAGTTTTTCGGCCTACCGCCGTTACTACGCTCTACCCGCTCCGGCAGCAGTAGTTGACCGGCGCGCCGGGCGCTGCGAAGGTAGATTTCTTTTGCCTGCTGGCTGGTTTCGCGATCATCTCGAGCGCGATAAAATTCACCTGCCACTTTTGCCATTTTAGCGATATAAGCTGCCTCTTTGGGAGTTTGCAAGCGTTCAATTGCGGCGCGGTCAAACGTGCTGAGTTCAATGCTCGAAGGATTTGCTAAATTGCTGTTCATTGGTTTCCTCTCTCAATTTCGGAAAAAATAAATTGGTAAACGGCTCGCCTTTGAAATGCAAGCCGTCCACATACTCCACAAATTCAACCGCCGCGATGATCTTGGTCCAGACGTTCTCTTCGGTTGCAACGATGAACTTCACCATCGGAGAGTGTAAGAAAAACGCCTCTTCTCCCGGTTCGAGCTGCGACCAATAATACTGCTCGTCATCCAGATTGCGGTTTCTGCCCTGTTTGTTTTTCCGTTCATCGCGGTCGGGCGGACGTTGTTTTTTTACTTCCAACGCAATCACCATCCAAGAGACTGCTACGATCCAATCGGACATCTCGCCGCCAAGTTTTGAGACATCATAAGCGGCGACGGGCAGGCCATGAACATACCCCTGCCATACACCGAATTCATCGCAGGAAAACCCCCCGCCCCAATTTTTCAGGGCTTTGGTGACGATGGAATGATTTCTATCGGAACGGGCGCGGGAGTAGGGGCGAGGGGATTTCATAGCTTACCTACCTCGTATCCATAACAAACAACCGACCTTTTGAACAACTGATTACACAATCCTAGCGGGTTGCATTTTGGGCAATACAGCAAATGCAGCCTGATTTTCTCGCCTGTGATTTTGACATCTGACCATTCTCGATTTTGCACGAAAGCCTGATAGTCATAATTGAGCGTATCAATTTCTTTGCAAGGCTCTTTTGGCTCCATCGTCTTTACTCCCATTCCATCCTGCCGTCATCAAATCGTTTCCCCTGTCTGGCGATATGTCTGGTATGTCCAGACGGCCAGATGTCATTTTTATGATCCGGGCATACGATAATATCCTGTACGATTTGATAGGATTCGCCGGTCTGCGGGTCGAATTTATGAGAGCCTTCGAATGAATGTGCTATCAGTTTCTTTCCGCAAGCCTCGCAGAATTTAGGTGGCTTCATTTGATTTTCCTTATATAATTTCTCGAAGTTACTACTCTGTATTTATCGCTCTCGAATTCCACTAAACAACTATTCAAGCGACTTCTGATAATTACTCGACATGATTGCCCGTGACGTTCGGGGAGGCGCGTAAAAACTCGCCAATAATATAAATATTTCACTCTGCTACCTGTTCCTTTTTCATTTCCTGTTTATCGAAATCAGTCTGTAACTCATTCAACTTCTGATTGAATTCCTCGGCGGTAATCTCTTGGCATTTGAACTGCAAAAGCAGATCCATAATAGCGGCGGTGATGGATTGCGGACAGGGGCGGAAAAGGTTATTCATTTAGAGTTACTCCCGTAAGCATCATAATACTCACGCTTCATAAAATCAACACGTAATTCAAAAGTTTTCCCAGAAGGCAACCCGCCGCGCTGCTTATTCACCTTCAAAAATACCATATCTTCAGCGACGGTAAATAATTTCTCGCTATCCCTATAAATCGTCTGGCCTACCGGCAATGATACTTTCGGCATCCAAATAGAGATAATTCGGTCAAATCTTTGTGCTATAGACGAGGTTTCCTCTCCGTCATAAATCCCCGGTATCTGGTAAGGCGGGTTATTTCCTTCCAGTTTTTGTTTTGCCTGAACCGGGACTAAAATCGGCGCTTTTAATTTGACGGTCATTTTCCGAAGCCTGTACACATCATTTCGGACCTGTAGGCGCCTTTGAGCATCTGGGGCTACCTGCCTGACCTCTGGGTCGATTGGAAAGGCTTGCAGATAATCAGTCGTAATCATCCTGATTTTCGTATCTTTTGAGATTTCGCCTTCCTGCATGGCTCTGAGTGCCCGATATACATTGCTCAAGGTCAAATCCCCAGCTCTAATTTCGGGATCTTCTAATAAATCTTGATCCGGCCTCTCTCCGCTCTCGGCAATCCGCCAAATTCTCGATTGCCCTATTTTCGTCATGGCAATTTTGAGTTTGGAAATATCCTGGTAATCTCCCCTGGCAAGCGTGGCCGGGATGACATCTAATAGGCGTCCGTATTCGATAAAAGCCATCGCTTCGATACTCTCTTCATAGGACACGTGTACAATATCGCCTTTCTGCCCGTTTTCTTCCAAGTATTCAATCGTCTTACGCTCCCACCAATCCGTGAGCATTGTTTTACCATGATGGGTCTGGCCTTGCACGGCGCAGATTTCCCACGGCAAGAGCGGTGCGAAATAATCATTTAGCGGTCCGCCGATGATTTGCAAGGGAATTCCCACATCCTTATAATTGGCCGCTCGGATAATCGCATCATAGCCAAGTTTAGCGACCTCTACGGGTGTAGCGATAATCCCCTTGTAATCTGCATTGACTTTAGACATAAAGACTCCCATCAGCATTGCGCGTGATTTTGTTTTCGGGCTTTGGCTTTGTAAATGCTTGCATATAAACCATCTTGAAAGCGTATGCACCATCACTCTTGCGACCGTCTGGGGTCCACATGGCTACGGTCTTTGCGCGAAACTCATCAGCCATAAACCATTCGCAAAATGAAGCAACAGGATAACCCCCGATTTCTTTTTCTGCCAACCAATCCAGGAAAGAAAGCCAATCTTGCCTTTTGCCAATCTTGCCTTTTGCGCTCGCATTCCCCTCCCACGGCACGTAATCCATCTGCATGACTAATTTCCAGGTATCAGCCACACGCGCTTTTACCTGTCCTTGCATATTCAAGGCGCGATCTCTGGCCTGTACGGGATTGCTGACTTTTTGTCGCAGTTCAAAATAGTTCTTGGCAGCATTACAGCAATCGATTTCAAGTTGCTGATTTTCAATGCCATATCTTTGCAGAATTTCACGAAACATCAGCCTTACCTGGCGGGAGTCGGTCGTTTGAGTCATCTCTCCCCTCCTGTATTTAGGCTGCAAAAATATTGAGTCTTATAAGATTTATTGTATTTCATAGATCCTCCGATTAGGAATGATTTTGAATAGGCGCATTTCGCCTAAGGACAAAAACCGGCGCCTTAGTGACTTTGGAAATCCTTTGCAGGAAATCTAGTTCCGATTAGGAAACCTCTCTCTTTCGAGAAAGAACGTCAGCAGTATTTATGGCTAGGCATAGCCGCTCACCTTTCCGGGTTGCATATTCCGATTAGGAATTCCGGTCCCGCCTGCATCTGGGCTTTGGCGCGGGAGATGTACTTGGGAGACTGCCCCTCGGTGTCTTAGCTGTATGCAGATTTGAGTCTTTTTCGCCTATCTATTTCTTGCGGATATCCGCTATGTATGCGTTTTACCCTCGACTCACTGGGTTACTTTGCAACTTATCTATAATCTGTGTTGTTTCTACCTTTTATGGCGTTGCAACTTCGGCAAAGCGGCTGAATGTTCTCAATGTCATTTCTGCCGCCACTGTATAAACTAATTACATGATCTGGTTCAAGCGTCCTATGATTTCCAGGAATTCCACAAGACAGGCATTTATTTCCAGTTCTCTTTACTAAACATCTCCATTCTTTTGCAGAAAAGTGACCACCGTTATTCTTTTTCCTGGCTTTGTAATTTGCAAACTTCGCTTTTACAGATGCGGGATTATTTTCTTGCCATCTCTTTTCAATCTCAGGATGTTCTTTTCTATATTTTTTAATGTATTCTTTGTTATTTTTGTACCATTTACTATTTCTTTCGTTTATGCAATCTTGGTTCTCAAATCTATATTGTTTTTTCTTTGCATTGTGACATGCTTTGCATTCAGCGCGTCTGCCGTCCGGTCTAAATAAATCCCTATAAAATTCATTCAATGTTTTTACCTGCCCACATTTGCTGCATCGTTTTGTTTTCATCTCTGTTCCAAAGCAAAAAGCCGCCAATCTGCTGTTTCCAGTTCTTGTCACAGACACCGGAGGCGCAAACAGATTAACGGCTTTATGCCTAGAAACAAAAACGCACTCCGAATGTGTCTGTGACAAATTCATCTTACCATATCCTGTGTGCGTATGCAAGTGCCAGTCATTTCACATTCTTCTCGCGTGTTCCAAAACAGAAACCATCCAATTGTGGTCAAGCCTTGCCGCCAAAATCAGATCGTCTATTTTCTCGATTAGTCTTACCAGATATAACTCGCGGTCTGGTAATTGGTGCTTTACTCGTAAAATTTCTTCCCGTTTTACATCCGGATCAGGAAGGTAATAAATCGTCTTTGCGCTAATGGATTGCAATAAACTTTGTGATGGTGTTTTCGGCAACCCGAAGGCCTGGTAATCATGATCATCGAGGGTAAGCCAAGTAACAGCCGCCTTTTTCTCACCTTCGAGTAATAAAGCCTGTTCTGCGCAATTCCCTAAAAGCAAATCGGCAAAAAATACAGGCTCGATCCCGGTCTTATATTCCATTCGATATTTCGTGCCGTCTGGCTGAGGCTTGATAAGTCGGTGCTTGATATTGATAATATCGCCGTTCATGTTTCGCTCTGCAATCGTGGCCGTAGCCGTGACGTGCTTTGCCCATTTCCCGCCTACGTCACACCAGAATTCATGTTCCCGGTCCCAGCCTAATGCCCATTGATACCACCATACATCTAAGCCTATTCCCGCTCGTTTCCAGTAATCGCGGCCTTCGTCGCAGAATTCAAGCGTGTCTGTGTAAAATTCCCAGCGCTTCGCATCTTGTAGAAGCTTCAGAGCCTGTTCGGTTTCCTGCTGCCTGCGCGTTTCTTCTTCTATGCGCTCTTGCCGCCAATGTTCCAATTTTTCCGGGTCTGCCTTGATTTCTTTCTCTTGTAACCATTTTCCTCCGCATGACCTACACCAACCAAATGGCTTACCGATTTTTGAAACCCGCCACATTCGGAAACGATCCGGCCATTCGCCGGATTGATGAGGTTCTCCCCCGCAAAATGGACAAGATGAACTCCATTCTTTACCACGAATTCTCTCAACGATGTAATGCACTTTGCCTTGCAGATCATAGAAATCAGGATGTAATGGCGCGTCTCTCATGTCATACCCCAAAAATGTACAGTTCTAAAAAGAACTTCATCGGCCAGCCGTACCATCGCCGGGATTCTTTTGCTACCATGGCGCGGTCTAGCAGTAAGGATAATTGCTTATTCCAGGGTCGTGCTTTGCGTTTCTTTGATCGTTTCATTATTCCCTTTTGCTTCTGTGTAATAAAAAAGCAGATTATCTCTATTCCTTGCCAGTGAGCCAGGGGCATCCCGGATAAAGCGTTACGGGGGCCACTGGCAGGGAATACAAACAATCTGCCTGTTTTCGCTTTATCAAGTTTATGGCGGTGCCACTCCGCATTTGTCACTTACTAAATTCATATTATCAAATCATGCACTGCTTGTCAAGGAAAAAACTCATTTTACCTAAAATGAGTTTTTTCACGTCGCTGCTCCGTCGTGCCTTTAGCCTTGTCTGGCAGCATCCCGAGGCTTTGTCTTTTAGCGTGATGTGAGCGGCGCTTTTCAGCTTCTCTCTTCGCAGAGGATTATCCTTGCAGACCGCTCACGGGTTGATTGTAATCTCTTCATCTTCATCAGGTGAGTAACTTTCCCAATACGCCTCTTCCTGAGTCAGCGGGTGCATGACAGGAATCCCGTCATCATAAATTTGCACAACTGGTTTATAGCATTGAGCGCAAACGGTAAACTCGTAGACCTCATCATTTTCAATGTCTATATCTTTGACTGTTTCCACATGCCAGATTTCACCATGTTTAGGGCATTTGTATATGGGGGCAAATAGGCCGGAGAATTCATTCCAATTATTTTTCATTCGTATCCTCTACAACCTGCCCGGAATTGGGGCAGGTAATTTTCAATAATGGTTCTGCGTTCACATTGTAGCCCGGTTGATAATCTAGGCGCATATCGGCCTTGGAGATGTCCGCTATGGAGGCCATCTTGTGATGATTGAAGATCAAATCGCCAAAGCGGTTTTTGCGGACATTGACGAGGCGCCCGCATTCAGGGCAGGTACGTTTAGAGATGGATTGCATTGATAGCATCCATTAAATCTTCGGGTAGTTGACGCCAATATTTTTTGATTACCTTCGCTCCTAAAACCGCCTGTTTAGGTGTCAATTTTTCACGTCTGGCTAAATCGTGACCAATGCGATTATCAATTTTATTGAAGCCTATATCGTTTCTATCAGCATCGTGATCCGTATCCATCCCGGCCAGGTAGCGCAGTTGGTTGTGGATCATTGCGCACTGTTCGTATGATAATGTCTCAGCGACTTTTACGAGCGCGTCCACTGTTGTGTTATGTGTGGCGGCGGCTTGTTTCGGTTCGTACACCGGCGCGGTGCACTCGGGGTGGTTGACATCCAGCGCGGAGTCGATCACGTTCTGTTTGGATACAATCGTTTTTGCCATACGCGTGTCGATGCTCTCAGCCAGTACCAGATGTTGCACGAGTACCGTTTCGGTCTGTCCGATGCGGTGCGCGCGATCTTCCATCTGGCTGACGTTTCCGGGGACCCAATCTAACTCAGCAAAAATCACATGGTTGGATGCGGTGAGCGTGATACCAACCCCCGCCGCCTGAATGGAACCGATGAACACGCGGCACTGTGCGTTATTCTGGAATGTGTCAACGGCGTTCTGTCTGTCCTGCTCTTTCGTCTCGCCGGTCAAAATTACCGGGTAGAAATCCAGCAGGCTGTTAGCGAGGCCGTCTATCATATCGTGGTGATGCGCGGCAATGATAACTTTTTTCTCTTCGTCATCTTCCAGTACCGCGCGGACGAAATCGGCAACCATCGGGATTTTAGCAATCGCGGTTTCATGGCGGAGGCGAGCTATCTCGGTGAAATCCATCCGGGACGCTTCCTGCAACCGATCTACCGCCGCCTGATATGCGCTCTCGCTCTCGGCTTTCGATAGTTCTACCGCTGCGCGCAAGCCTGATAATCGCTTATCGCTGGCTGTTTCATGTTTCGTCTCAGCAGCCACCGCGTGTTTTTGCTCGGCGGTATCCGCTTCAAATTCGATCACCTGCCGGATTTTGCGGGGGAGTTCGGTCAGCACTTCGGATTTCAGGCGGCGGACCATGATCGTCTCGCGCAATCGGCGCTGTAATTCATCCAGGTTTGACGCGCCGGAAAAATCCCAGCCGAACCCATTGTGAGTCGCGCCCGCGTAGCGTTTCGCAAACGAGAAGAACGATCCCCACGCACCGCCTAGGTCCTCGATAATGTTATATAGCTCAGACGGGCGGTTTACCACCGGAGTGCCCGTCATGCGCACGTGACGGCGTGCCTTGATAGATTTGACCGCCTTTGACCGCTTGGTTTTGGAGTTCTTGATTAGGTGACATTCATCCGTGATGCAAATATCCCAAGTTCGCGCATCCAAATCAGCTAATCGAATGAGGCCTTCGTAATTGATGATCACAATGTCGGTATTGGGGAAATGGCCGTTAGCAATCCCGATTGACATCGGACGTACCAGCCATTTTTCGAGTTCGTTTTTCCAATTGAGTTTTAGGGACTTCGGGCAAATTACCAGGACAGATTTGATTGTGGCATCAGCATTGATAATGCCGATAGCCTGTATGGTTTTCCCTAACCCCATTTCATCCCCGATCAAAACTCCTGTTCGTTCCAGGGCGTAACGAATACCAGCCTTTTGGAATGGCATGTAATCCAGTCCTTCCGGGTGCGGCAGTTCAATCTCGGCTGAGGTAGCGCGGGATTGCTCAATACTCTCAGCGCGTGCCTGTTTCACTTCGGCGGCAAGTTCCATCCACCAGGCCGCTTCCCATGCGCCGGTGCGGTCGTTCTTAGAACACGAAATCCCCACCGCTTTCATCGCATCCTTTTTCCCCCTCCAGGCTGCCCAAAACTCCTGAGTAGTTTCGGCCTTACGGAGCATCCGGGGGCCGTATTTGGTCTGGACTTCTTTTGGTTCTGACCAGTTCACTAAATTCTCGTACATTGCAATCTCCCTTTGCAAATCCGGTTTAGGTTCCATACATAAACCATATCATATATGTATGTAAATCGCAATACTTGGAACCGGATTTCTTGCAAGGAATTTCCTGTTGCACTCCACAACCTCTTCAAGTTCTACTTGTTGCCAGCCGTCAAAGAAACTGATATGGCAATACCGCTCCTGAGTACGCGGGTCTTTCTGCCTGGGCGTTTTGCGGCTGGTGGGCCATCTGTTTTCAGTGCCAAACTTTGCCATCGAGAAATTTTATCCCTTTTCTTCAATGCCAATCCAGAGGTGACCTGGCAGGACCGGGCGGTAAGGGCGAACTGCGACCGTATCGGAGATGGGCTTATCATCTCCCCGCTTTTCAGGTAGGGCAGATGGGTGCACAAGACACAAATTAGGGACCTGTCCGTATTTATGCTTGTAATAGTCTACAGCTCGCTCGATTTTGACCGTCAAGACTGTTTTAGGATCATTATCGAACCATAGCATTCCTATTTTCATGGCGTATTCCTTTCATAGATTTTTCAATAATTCAAATCGTTGCGCCGGGATGGTTTCCTGTACTAAGCGAAATTCCATTTTCCCGACTTTCACATGCTCGCATCGTATGAGTTGATTCTGCTGATGTTCCGGGAAGTCACCAAAGTGCCAGTGTCGGGAACTCTCCCACTGTTGCGTTTCCCAATTCAAGAATTCGATTTTGTACATTCCGGGTGATAGATAGACGGGCATGATTGTTCTCCATTTCTCTAAAAACTCGTTGAAGCTAAAACGAGTTTTAGTTTAGATATTACTATCTTACCATACATGATTTACCCTTGCAATACTGTAAATTATCTGATAATATACCTATAAATCTAATTGTCTATTGGAGGCAGAATGGAAGAAAAACGATATGTAAAGCGGATCGTAAAACGGGAACCTGAATATCAGATCCGCCAAAAATTCAATGCGAAAATCGGACCCACGCAGACCTATGAGCAGATAAAGGCTTTGGTAATTCTGGCAGTCAAAGAACATGAATTTGAAAGCATCTCAGCATTCATGAATGAGGCTGCGTGTGAAAAATTGGTACGGCTGGGGTACGATGTTCCAACTATGAGTGAATTCATCAAAACTGGCGCGGAGGCCGAAACCGCATGACAGATCAAGAACCTAAACCAAATGGGAGCAACATCGAGGTCATGTTTGCCTTGAAGAAAATCCTGGGGGAGCCAGAGTACACGGATTTCCTGAATACCAATCCGACCTGGGAACAGATGCGGGAACGATTACAGACCGAGAAAGACCGAATAGCAAACGCGCCAGGGAATAAAAACACTGGATTGCTCAGGCGGATCACTACGGGGATGTTGGTATGGAGGGATGGTAAATAATGAGTTACTACGCTGACAATCCTTGGGAGCGACCAGAAAACCCGCGTTGCTCAGAATGTGATGAACAGATGGAGCAGGTCCGTACCAGTTTTGGACCTGACGATTGGCGCTGTACCAATCCTGATTGTCCCAATTGCCCGGAAAGCATCATAATGGATTCGCTTGAACGGCTGGCAAAAGAAATCCCGCCCGAACCAGATACCATTGGGCAGGCGGTCAGTTGCATTTATGGCGTATGCGACCTGGAGCGCGCCAGCTCAGAAGAGCTTGACATCTGGTGGAACGAGATCAAAGAGGAGCCGTTCTAATGATTCCGAAACGTCATATCTGCGGAGAACTGGTTTTTCAGGATGAACAGGGGCGGTATCACCACCGCTTTGACCGTGACGGCAATCTCCCGCCCATGCGAAAATGCCCGCTATGCGGAAACGTCATCGAGGATGGATGGTTTCGGCCTTTGTACAAAGTTGAGCCAATGACCAATCACATGATGTTGTATACGGTCAAGCAACGCAACTGTTCCAACTGCTGGAATCACGGTTTCCAGGTACATGATGTGGAGGTGGAGGCTATAGATCCCGAAACTCTTCAACCCACAGGGGAATTTGAGAAAATGCACCTAGTCTTATGCTCTTCGTGCCTTGAAGAAACGCAAGGGTATGTCACAAGCATGTACATCGGTGAGGCAAGACTAAGAGATTATCAGGACGCGAGCCGTTCATTTATCCATCTTGCGCCCGTCCTCGGCGTTGCCATTCACTGGGAAAGGAGAAGCATAGCGGAAAACATAGCACAGCTCGGATTTTGAAACATCAAAAATGAAACTAAAACTAAGATTGCTCTAAGAGCGAAAGGAAAATCACGATGCCTATTTTTGGTATCACTCAAAGGGGATTACGGTTCCCGAGATTGGGAACAATTCGTAAAGGTCAGCAGGAGCCAGTAATCGACCGAGAAACAGGAAAGCCGAGGCTGAACAATAGAAACGAGGCGATCATGCGCCCGGTGGAAATGCCCTGGTTTGTATTCAACACCGATACGATGCTAGGCGAATATATTCCCGAGGGTGTGGATGAACGCGCCATGACGAAAAAGGAACTGATGGAATGGAAGAAGAAAACTGCGGTGGAAAAGCAGGAACACGAGGAGCGGGATTATAAACTGCGCTATGAACTGCTGGAAGAAATCTACCGGGTTTATGGCACGAACCAGATCACGCAGTTGAATGTTTTCCTGCCCTATCCGGAAGCAGAACCTGCATTCAATTTCTGGCTGGAAGCCTATGCTAATAACCAATTGATTGCCCGCAGCGATGAAGTAAAGATCACGTTCCTATTCGATACTTCTACGAGTGAAGTCTTGGTCCGGGGAGGCTTGATCGTGCGGCATTCCGGCAATCCGCGCAGCGTGGCAGGGAGCTTGGTTGAAGATTTACCTATCGGTGGGGTTTTGCCCTACGAAAAAGACATGGTCGTAGCGCAGGCCAAATCCAGCGGAGATAAAATTGGATTCAAGGCCTCCGGGCGCTTGAACATAGTCATTCCCGAACTCAAGCGTTTAGCCACCTGGATGGTCATCACCGGCGCGTGGTCCGACATTGCATCCATCTATTCAGCGGTGGATATTATCGGCCAGATTTCCCGCGTGACGGGCCGACCCGCGAATACCATCCCGCTCATTCTGCGGCGTGTACCGCGCCAGCAAAAATATGAGGACGAAAACGGAAAAACCCATTCTTCGACAAAACATTACATCGAGGCGCAGGTTGTGAGCGATGCCGTGAAAGGTTTGCTCACGGCTTACGAGAATACGCCGTTCATGTTGCAGGCGATGAATTCGACGCACGATGAGCGAGAATCCTTTGATGAAGCCGGAGAAGTTGACGTAAATTGGAATATTGAAATTGCCGAAATGGAAGGCGAACCGCCCATTCAGCAAAACGGCGAACCCCCATCTGAACTTCGCCCATACCAGCCCGAAGCGCTGAAAACCAAGATCAATGATTATGCGGATTATCACATCAAGAATCAGACGAAGGTCAACGAGAAGGCCGGTCAAATCCTGGTCTCATCTCTCAATACCATTTTCGGCAATGAAACCGATAGATACGTTTTCACGGCCTGGATATTCGGTGAAGGTTCTACAAAGAGCCTGAAAGGTTCACAGATCCAGGCGCTTCTGGACTGGCTGGAAGTGGCGCATTTCGGAGCGATGCCCGCCGAGAATGCTATCATCGAAGCGAAGATGGCGCTCACGCATATCAACAAATTGCACGGGCAGCAGGAATTACTTTAGCTTGTTACGAATGGAATTCGCGGGGGAGAGTGAAAACTCTCCCCTGATTGGAGATAGAAAATCATGCCTGAAATCGTCACTATCTATTCCGAGCAAGAAATGGCCGATGCGCTTGGCTTGACCCGCGCGGAATTGCGTACTGCAATCGAGGCCGGGCAACTGTGCTACCATGCGCATCCATCTTCAAACGCGCTGAGAGAATACCAGTTCAATCAGGACGCTTACAGTGACAATCTTGATCGCTGGTCATGCCTGAAAAAGCGCGGCGTTCATCATTTTGAATTTGACCATTATTACGATAAGCGCCTCGGCAAGACTGTGTACAAGTGTAGATATTGTCCTGCTGAGAAGTTCGATTGAGGTGCGAATGAAAACCGTCCAAAATATCCTGCTTACCCTAATCTATGTTTGCCTCGCATTGGCCGTCTCCGGTGTCATTTTGTGGCTGATTGCAAATGCAAGAGCAATAAAACTGTAATTATTTTCTAATGTAATTTACTAAATCCGTGATACAATTTATATACCTAAACAAAAATAACTCGTTTTACCTTCAACGAGTTTTCGGGAGAAACGGAGAAAACCATGACCACAGGGCAATTAGTAGAGCAATCCACAAAGACCATCGTAGCGGCGCGGATTATCCCCGCCAGGATCATCTTGGACATCGACTCCCAGACCGGGCAGGAATTCGCCTATGAATGGAAGTCTGATCGGGAATACCCTGACGGACATTGGCTGAATTTAGTCACAGAGAATTACCATTCGGATGAGTTTGTCAAGCGGTTAGAGTTAGATGTACTGCAAGTCCATTTCAGTAATTCTCTGAGTTTGACCGGGGAGCAATGGCGCGATGAGGGTAGCCCGCGTTATCTGCGGATTATACAATCCGCTTAATTAATAGTTAGATTGCTCAGAAAGGAGCTAGTCATGTTTGTTACAAAAGATGTTTGTCTGAATTGTCGTCACACCGTAGAAGTGAACATTGACACATCTGAGGGTGTCCCCAGCCGTGTCGGTGTCGAGTGCGATCATTGCGGAGCTATCAATCATTTCGTTCTGAGTTGGGCTCCTCGCGTATGGGTTACGGATAGGGCAGGGTTTGATGTGCCCGCCGTGACGCAATCTAACAAAGGCTTGCACCCGACCGCCGCTGGCGTGGAGTCTGCGGGCGAAAATTCAGAAAGCGGCGGCGGGTAAAGCCAGCCGTTAGGCGTTTCGTGAAGGAGCGAATATGTCCGATAGTTTTTTAGGTATTTGCATGTTGTGTCATTTGTCACCAATTGAAGTCAGGCATATCAATCTTTACATCATTGGCAGTGAGGGTACTTATACCTGCCATGAGTGCGAGATGAAACTGGTTGAATTTGCCCGCTCTCTATCTCAGGAAAATGTTAAGCGCAAACTTAAAGTACGCCTAGCAAAAGATTTGCCCAATCAAAACGATGTCAAACTTTGACATCCTGGAAATCCTAGAAAGGCGGCGAACGATGCAGAAGAAAATGACGGCTCTATTTTTGGTCATGATTGGCACTGCGCTTTCGATTGCAGGAAGCGTGGTAGCCTGGGCAATCGAGGCGCTCAAGGCGGCAGCGCATACGGGATTTCTGCCATGAAATTACAACAAGCCGAAGAAATAGTAAAGCGTTGGAAAAATCGCCTCGCTCCGCACTGTGAACGGATAGAAATTGCCGGGGGAGTGCGCAGGCGGAAAGTGGAACCACACGACATCGAGCTAATTGCCATTCCGAAAGAGCGTGATGTATCGGATATGTTCGGCTTTGCGGTTGAGAAAGTATCCGAACTTGAGGCAATTATAGTCAGCTTCATTGATTGCGGATTTTGCAAGCCGATCAAGAATGGTCCAAGATACAAACAACTTATCCTGCCCGAAGGAATCAATCTAGATTTATTTATAGTCCGCCCCGAGACCTGGGCTGTGCAGTTTGTGATTCGCACCGGTCCCGCTGATTTCTCTCACTGGATCGTCACGCCTCGTAATCAAGGCGGAGCATTGCCGTCAGATTGTAAGGTTCGAGATGGACTGGTATGGCGGCATGGAAAGCCACTTGAATTCAAAGAAGAAGTGGATTTTCTCAACTTCTTAGAATTTGGATGGTTAGATCCGCGGGAAAGGCGCCCAAACATAAATAGAGAGTGACTTACCCTTGCAATTTACAAACATTCATGGTATAAATCATATACTTAAACCATTTTCAAACGGGAGCGAAAAATGAACGAGAATACTCATTCAGACGAATTGACTGCTTTGTGCGATGAGGTCGGGGAACCGCGCAGATTGCATCCTACAGCCGGAAATAACGGGGTATATTTCATGGACCGGCCTATGTTGCGTTTATACTCAAATAGTGACGGCGTTGTCGTTACCGTTGCTTATTGGTCTTTTGAAGCAAAGAACCTGAGTAAGATTGAGTTTGATAGATGATGATGAAAATGAATATAAAAGTTTGTAATGTAGGATGGAATGAACCTAAGCCTCCGAAAGAGAAAGGAAAAGGGAAAAAATCATGAGAAGCAAAACCGCCAAACGTTTTTTGGAAAGTGCAAAATACTCCCCGGAAGCGGGCTTGCATCCCGAATTGAAAAAAATCAACGCATTGAGAAGCAATGTCGTAGCTTCAGCGGATGGTTTCAGGATGCATGTTATTCAAAACGCACCGCTGCCAGATGAAAATGGCGAAATGAAAGATAAATTTGTAAATGTTCTCAAAATGACCACTAACATATCGCCAGTGTGTACCTTCTCTGTGGATGCTCGATTTCTTCAAGATGTTATATCCTGTATGGCAGGGGATGAATCTTCTCCAATAGAAATCAGCTTTTACACAAACGGTATAATTGAAATAGCAGGGACCTTGAATGATAAAAATGACACCGATGCGTATGCTTTGATTATGATGATGAAAGCATACGGTTTTCATCACTGGAAGCCCTTGCAGGGTGATTGGATTTCTCCTCTGGAGGGCTGATGGCAACAACACAGACCGATAAGGCAATTGAGCATATTCAGCAGATCACAGGCCTCAGCAAAAGGCAGGCTAAGGCGATATGGATGCAAGATGGCAATAACCTTGAATTGCTGAAATGGTTCGTAGATTGGTGGCAGCGTCAAGGATATGCTCTTCGAAAGAACGGTGAAACATTGGCGTTAGACGGTGGGGGAACGGGCAACATAGAAAACATGCTATTACGTTTTCTAGCATGGTATAAAATCAATATAAAGGATTGAAAATGTTCAATCAAACTTTCTTTACTCTGCTGGCCGTTGTGGTCGTTTTGGTCATGCTCTACCTGGTTGGCCTTTGGCTCCACTCTAAAGGCATGACAAAGCCCCCGCAAGGTAAGCAACCTGAAACAGACCTGTATGACATCGAACTTGAGAATATTCGGAATTATAAGGGTGACAATACCCGCTAAGGAGCCTGTCATGCCAACATTTGAGACAGTCACGATCAAACGTGAAAAACCACCTAAGAAAGCCGGACCGTATCACAATTTCAACGTGCATTGGTTTGAGCGTGGGAAAGAAGTTGAATTTGCCCAGAAGCGCGGGTATCATACGCTCTACATTTGGAAAGATGCAGACGGCCAAGATGTGCTGACGCTTTGTGAGCGGGATTTGGTTCAACCAGAAAAATGACAATACTCATTGCCTTGATTATCCTGACCGGCATTCTTGGATGGATAGCATCCCCATTGTGGTGGATATTGACCGCAGTCTTTGGCGCTTGCTTATTAGGCATTGGCAGCCCAATAAAGCACGAATCACATCCGGTCAGTTTGGGTACGAAAACCGCAGATGAGATCATGACCGAGCAACTTATCAATGAATCGTTGCAAGATTACATCCTGAAACAGCAAGACAATTATCAGGCGATGGTAGACGATGCTAATATCAGGAATGCAGTCAATCAGGTGGTGTATCAGGCGCGTCTCGAGGCAGAAGACCGGGGATTAAAAATCACCCGGGATGATGTGCGCAAGGCAGAAGAAAGAGCTAGGCAGGTTTTGTCTCAGAAATATTATGGAAGGACATTTCGAGATGGAATATAAAGAATTTTTGAAAACAAAGGAAGTAAAAATTAGCAATCACGGACCTGAAACATTCGGAGAAGTCAATCCTATTCTTTTCCCGTTTCAGGCCGATGTAGTCCGCTGGGCGGTACGCAAGGGCAGGGCGGCAATATTCCTGGATACGGGTTTAGGAAAAACTTTTTCACAATTGGAATGGGCGCGGCTTTTGAATGTGCGAACGCTCATCATTGCGCCGCTATCCGTAGCCAGGCAGACCGTAAGAGAAGCCGCCAAACTTGGAACCAAGATCAAATATGTCAGAAATCAGGAAGGTATTGATGACGGCATGATCTTCATCACCAACTATGAAATGGCTGACAATTTCTACATGCCCGATTTTGGCGCGGTGGTCTTGGATGAAAGCAGCATCCTGAAAGCATATAGCGGTCAAATGCGCAGGCGATTGACTGAGTTATGCGCAGAAGTTCCTTACCGTTTATGTTGTACCGCAACGCCGGCGGCCAATGACGAAACCGAAATCGGCAATCATGCTGAATTTCTAGGCATTTGTAGCCGTGTTGAGATGCTCTCGCAATTTTTTATCAATGCCAACAAAGAACATACCTACATCATGGAGGACAAAGTCTATACCCGCAAAGGTTCAAATGCGGGCGGTACAGAATGGAGATTACGCCATCACGGCGAAGAAAAATTCTTTCAGTGGTTATCATCATGGGCTATCACCATGACAAAGCCGTCTGACCTGGGTTACGATGATGACGGGTTTGTACTGCCGAAATTGACTATCCAGCCGATTTTTATGAAATCGGATTATAAACCTGATGATCAGTTGTTCTTTACGAAGCTGCATGGCATTGAAGATAGAAACCATGTACGTAAGGCCGTGACTGAGCAGCGTTTTATTGAACTCAGAAAACTGCTTGACGGATCTAATGAACAATGGATTATCTGGTGTGGACTGGATGATGAAAGCAAGTTGCTTGCAAAAGAAATTCCCAATTCTGTAGAGGTCAAAGGTTCTGATAGCCCTGATTTCAAAGCGCAAGCCTTCGAGGATTTTCAAGACGGGAAATACCAAATCCTGATAACCAAAGTGAAGATCGGCGGGTATGGGATGAACTTTCAGAACGCGCACAATATGGTATTCTTCGGCATGAATGACAGTTGGGAAATGTTCTATCAGGCCATACGCCGTGAATGGAGATACCGCCAGGAGCATCCCGTCAATGTATACCTGATTTTGTCCGATGTGGAAAATGCCATTTATCAAAACGTGATGCGCAAGGATAAAATGGCAAAACGCTTGCGCATAAAATTGATCGAGCATATTGCCAGATACGAAAAAGGAGAATTGACCATGCAAGATGATAATATTCAATCCGAATACATTGAAAATACCGTAACCAGTGGTTTTTTTACGGCCATGCTGGGAGATAGCTGTGAGCGGTTAGGGGAGTTGAAAGAAAACTCGATTGACCTGTCAGTATATTCCCCGCCTTTCGCCGATCTTTTTACATACTCACCGTCTGACCGTGATCTTGGAAATTCCAAAGATAGTCAGGAGTTTTTTAGACATTACAAATTCATTATCCGTGAACTCTTGCGGGTGACAAAGCCAGGCCGTCTGTCCTGCGTGCATGTCTCGGATATTCCCGCAATGGCGCAAAAAGATGGGTATATTGGTGTAAAAGATTTCCCCGGCGAAGTCATCCGCGCACATCAGGCTGAAGGATGGACGTTCATAGGCCGCGCCTTTGTCCAGAAAAATCCGCAGGCGCAGGCAATCCGCACAAAATCAAAAGCCTTGCTATTTGTCCAGATGCGTAAAGACTCGAGCGATAGCCGCCCGGCGCTGGTCGATCAAATTCTCATCTTCAAAAAGGATGGTGAAAACGCCGTACCGATCACCCCGGTTGATAATGGCGAAATGGACAATGAAACCTGGATTGAGTGGGCAAACGGGATATGGCTCGGAATATCTGAGAGCGATACGCTCCAATTTACGACCGCCCGAGATAATGGGGATGAAAAGCATATCTGCCCGTTACAACTAGGGACAATTGAGCGTTGCATTAAACTTTACTCAAATCCAGGCGAAACCGTTCTCACTCCATTTTTAGGAATTGGTAGCGAGGCCTATCAAGCATTGCGCTTCAATCGCCGCGCTATTGGAATTGAACTCAAAGAGAGTTATTTCAAAGTTGCCATTCGAAATTTGAAAGAAGCCGAGATGACATATAGGGCTGATTTGTTCTCATGGGCTGAGAACAATCAACCAACTAAGGAAAAATAGATGCTGGCACAGGCAGACGTCAAGGCATTACCGCTGGCAGATAACAGCATTGACCTGATATTTACAGATCCGCCATACCCGACTGAGTTTTTGCCCTGTTACGAGTGGTTAGCCCGGGAAGCCCTGCGAGTATTGAAGCCGGGTGGCTTTGTGCTGGCCATGTGCGGCGGGTTGAACCTGCCAAAGATTTATAGATATTTTGAAGATAGCGGATTGACTTATTTCTTTGAGTTCGTCCAGAAATCAAACGGCGATGCGCCTACAGTCTGGAAACATACAGACAAAGGTAATTATCCGATAGTGGCCCGGGCCAAGCCTATTATTGTATATAGCAAGGGTGTATCCGTCCCTGATATTGGGGGAGTATGCAATCTTTTCGAGACCGGCCCGGGTTGGTCTGAAGCAAAGCGTTTTCATCGTTGGGGGCAAGATGTAAACTCAGCCCGTTATTACATAGACTATTTCAGCGGCCCGGGTGACATTATTTTAGATCCATTTGTCGGCGGCGGAACAACTTTGGTAGCGGCGGAACTTATCGGCCGCCGCGCGATTGGCTTTGACCTGGACCGGTCCGCAGTTTTTACCAGCTACGATAGATTAGCAGGGGCGGAAATACCGAGACAAGGTGAATTGTGGTCATAGAATAAAGTCAACTCCTTTGGTACAAACGAGCCTTGAAATAGGCTCGTTTTTGTTGTATCATGCGTATAGGATATTGATGAGAAAGCAATGGCAGATGAAAACGCAAAGCAATCGGACAAAATCGAATTCCTGGCCTATCTCCCGCCGATTCAGACGGCGCTTACCATCAGTGGGGACGGGGATTTACTCAGGATCAAATTGGATTGCAATCTATCTGTATCGCCGGATGCCGCAAGATTGCTTATAATGACGGGGAAGCGGTTGAAAGTTACGGTTGAGGAATTGACCGCGGAAATTGAAGCAGATGAAATCAGAAAACAAAGCAAACGCGAAAGAACCAGAAACCCCTACTACAACAAAGCTTAGTTATAAGCAAAAGCGCTTCATTGATGCCTATTTAATTTCCGGCAATGCGACGCAGGCCGCAAGAAAGGCGGGGTATTCTGAACGAACTTCTTATTCAATAGGCCCTGAAAACCTGAAAAAACCTGAAATAAAATCTGAAATTGACCGAAGATTGAAAGAAAGTGCAATGGGGGCCGATGAAGTTTTGAAGCGCCTTGCAGACCAGGCTAGGGCAAGTCTTTTGCCATTCGTTGAGATTACGGAAGATGGTTTTGTCTATTTTGATTTCTCACACCCTGACGCGAAAGACTACATGCACCTGATAAAGAAGATCAAAACGAAACGTGCGCGGCAAATTACAGGCAATGGAGAAGATGAGGAAATGTGGGAAAACGAGTGGGTTGAGGTTGAACTATATGATGCACAGGCGGCACTTGTGCAACTGGGCCGCCATCATGCTTTGTTTACCGACACGATCAAGGGTAGTTTTGAGCATAATGTAAAGGTTAACGTGTATCTTCCGGATAATAATAGGAATGATAGCTCTAAGTGAACCCGTCGCAGTTGAAGAAGTTGTAATCAGCCCCCAGCCGAGGCAGGAGCAGTTTTTATCTAGCGAGGCTGATATAGCCATTTTTGGGGGTGCGGCTGGCGGGGGAAAAAGTTGGAGTTTACTGGTAGAGCCTTTACGCCACATCGACAACCCTGATTTCGGCGCGGTTTTTTTCCGCCGAACCATCCCTGAGATCACGAGAGAGGGGGGGTTGTGGGATGAATCGAAAAAGATATACCCGCTTCTAAATGCAACTTCCAATGAAAATGACCACCAATTCAAATTTCCACCTGGCGCCAAAATTACCTTTGCGCACATGCAAAGAGAAGATGATAAAAACTCATGGAAGTCCGCTCAGATACCTTTGTTAATTTTCGATCAATTAGAAACCTTTAGTGAATCTCAGTTCTTTTACATGCTATCCAGAAACAGGAGTATGTGCGGAATTCGCCCGTATGTGCGCGCCTCTTGCAACCCTGAACCGGGATGGTTGGCTGATTTACTGGATTGGTGGATTGGCGATGACGGCTACGCTATTATGGAGAGGTCAGGAGTTATCCGTTGGATGGTTCGGGAAAATGACAAGACCTATTGGGCGGATGATTTTGAAAGCCTGCAAGATGAACATCCAAACAGTACCCCTAAATCCGTGACATTTATCCTGTCAACGGTGTATGACAATCAAATCCTATTAGAAAAAGACCCTGGTTATCTAGCCAACCTGCAAGCTCTTTCTTTCGTAGACCGTGAGCGTCTATTGGGTGATTCTCGCCGCGGAGGCAATTGGAAAATAAAGCCGGCTGCTGGGAAAGTCTTTGACCGCGCATGGTTCGAGATCGTGGATGCCGTGCCGGGCGGCGAGGGGAAAATCGTCAGATTTTGGGATTTTGCCGCAACCGAAGAGGAAATGGGGGCCAAACGAAAATCCAAAGACCCGGATTATACAGCCAGCGTCAAGGGGAAAATTGTCAATGGAATCACCTACATCCTGGATATGACCAATGAGCGCATGGGACCGGCAAGGGCAAATGTTGCCATGCGGAACATAGCGCAGCAAGACCAGATGAACGGCGAGCATGTAGCCGTCCGCTTCGAGCAGGAAGGCGGCGCGTCCGGGAAGCGAGATACTTACAATATCATAACCAACATGCAAGGCTATGACATCAAAGGCGTACCTCCGCAGGGGGATAAAGTGACCAGAGCGAAACCGCTGGCAGCGCAAGCTCTGGCCGGGAATGTAAAGTTGCTACGCGGAAAATGGAATGATGAATTCTTGACCAACATGCACGCTTTCCCCGACCCTGATTATCATGATGATATTCCCGATGCCGCAGATGGTTGTTATAATGAGTTAGTAGGGCCACGAATAGCCGGCGCATGGGGCCGAAAGAAGAAATAGGAGCAATTATGGCAACGAAAACAGCACAACCCAAAAAAGGCACACGGGCCTATCTACAACTCAAGATCAACAAACTTGAGAAAACCGTTCAGAACGCGATGAGAGTAAATTCCTATCTAGCCAGCCGCCGCGCCGTCTCAGCGGCATTGGGGCAGCAATTCGATGGCGATCGGGATTTGTATAAGGTCTTTGGTTATCCAGCAGATCCTGATTATGAAGTATTCCTAAACATCTATGAGCGCGACGGCCTCGGTACGCGGATTGTGGATACCGTGAGCGATGAAACCTGGCGGGAATTGCCGGTATTGGTGGAAGGGGAGAATAGAAAATTCGATGAATTCGACGATCCGGGGCCACTGCAAACGACATTCTCCGAACTGAATGATAAATTCCATCTATTGAGCGTTTTCAATGAAGTCGATGCGAACTGCGGCATATCTCGATTTGCCCTGATTCTCTTAGGGTTACCGGGCGAACTGGCTACCGAAGCGAAACCAAACGGAAAGCTCATGTACATCAGCGTGCATGACGAAGGCGATGCGGAGGTAGACGAATCCACGATCATTCGCGATCCAACCAATCAGCGCTTTGGTCTTCCGGAAAGATACAATATCGTGGTCGATGCGCTAACGGCATTGAAAGTGCCGGTTCACTATTCCCGCGTGGTCCATATCAAAGAAGGCTCGGACAAACGCAGTTACAGGCGCATCTACGGCAACCCGCGTTTGAAACCGATGCTAAACCGCATGTATGACCTGGAAAAGGTCGTAGGGGGCGGTTCTGAGGCGTTCTGGTTGCTGATTCGTAAAGGTCTGGCGCTCACAGCCAAAGAGGGCATGGATTTGCCAGTCTCAGGAACGGATGAATACGACGCCATGTTGGATGAAATCGAAGAGTACGAGCATGGTCTAAGCCGGATCATGAAATTGGTAGGGGTAGACATCAAAGACTTAGGAGCCGAGCCGGTTTCATCCCGTGACCAATTCGATGTCATCACCGATTACCTGGCTGGGACATCGCATATCCCGAAACGCATTATGCTAGGCTCGGAGCGCGGGGAATTGGCAAGCTCGCAAGACCAGTTCAATTTCGATGATTTCATCCGCTCCAGGCAAACGAAATTTGCGGAACCGTTTATTTTACGGCCGTTCGTGCAGCGGCTAGGGGAACTCAAAATCCTGAAAGTGCCGCCGAAATATACCGTCATCTGGAAATCATTATTCCAATTGACCGACATGGAAAAGGCGAACATTGCCAGCACAACTGCGAACGCCTTGAGTACCATTACAGGCAATTCTCCCGAGAATGCCATGCCGGTTGAGATATTCACGCAACGCTATTTAGGATATAAGCCGTCCGAAGAAGAAGCGGCGGCGATGCAAGAGAAAAAGACCGAAGACGATGAAGCCAACCAGACACCGCCTGAAACGGAGCCGGATGAACTGGATGAATTGCTTGCTCGTTTTGGGGGCAATGGAAACGGCAATCGCCCGGACCGGGCGCGGCTGAACGAGATCATCTCGCGCCTGAATATGAAGCCGTTGGGGAAAATTGGAAACGTGGTCTATTTTGAGAATACGAAAGATATACACATTCTGCAAAATGTGACGGTGCTCAATCAGGATGATAAATATTCGGCTATGATTGCCTTCATGATTCCGGATATTCTCAAGCAGGAATTGAAATCAAAATACGCATGGATTCCGGATGATGTGCTCGCAGAATTGCATATTACCCTTTGTTATCTCGGTGACATCCGTACCCTGTCGCGTGTGAAGATTGACGATGCCGTGAAAATGTTCACGACGCGAGCGCAGCCGATCAAGATCAAAATGCAGGGAATAGGCAGATTTGTAAGCGGCACGGATAAGGACCCAATAATTGTCACGTTCGATAGCCAGTCTAATCAACTGGTGGAGTTGCGCCGGGACCTGACCGAAATCCTGAACATGGCCGGTATTCCCTACCACGACGATCATGGCTACATTCCGCACATGACGCTTGCATACATCGATGCAGACGCGGAAATGCCAGCCGATACAATTGAAACGCTGGAGATGAATTTCGGTTCTGCGTTTTTGGTCATTGGGGGAGAGCAGTACGAGTATGAATTTGGCAACGCCGTTGTAGCTAACTCGAACTCAGACGGGCATGTCGCTAAAGAGGTCACTATGGACGGTAAAAAGCGCACGGTCACACTAAGAGACGCATCATGACGTATTTCGATGACTATTTCGGCGGCCTTGATGGATACATGGGACACTATTATGGCGAAGAGGAAGTACCTTTGCCCATTCTAGAAGAACACAGGGGAGGTAGAGCAATCCGTGCCTACAGGGATATTGACGCTATCCGCCGTAAGCGCGAAGAGGAAGAAATCGTATTGTTGAGCTGACCGCGGAAATGACGGCAATTACTTCACCATACATGGACAACATTCGTTTTGCGAGATTGTGCAATATCTGTCGAAATTGCGGAGAATTATTTTATGACGAAGAAGTTATTGAAACGCAAGAACGTCTATATGAGGCTTTACAGGTATCACACAGTAACGGAAATATTAGCATGCACACTTGCGCTGATGGTCAAAACTACATAGCCGATGTTATTGGCTGGAGCGGCTTCGAATGACTTTCCCCAATCCCTTTCCGCCCGCTAATCTCCTCCGCCCGTCTCGCCTCTTTCGCCTCGGCGATGATCCTTTATTGCCATTCACCGATAATGAAACTCAGGATTTCCTTGAAGATAACTCCGACCTGAAA